>BNJT01000254.1_pt1 | contig 89133 bp, 117 predicted proteins | sample 8540491 | NCBI WGS metagenome assembly BNJT01 (sample SAMD00202455, study PRJDB9452) | human saliva metagenome | host: Homo sapiens | reverse complement strand
TGCGTGTCACTGGTTCGATTCCGGTTAGGCGCACCAGTATAGAAAAGAAGGTATACAGCTTTTATAAGCCGTATACCTTCTTTTTGTATTATCTTGCAATTCTTATGAACTAGAATTATAATATTAGAGTAATATTCATATTTTATTCATATTTTGACAATGAATAGTGTATAGAGGGGTACAATAAGATTCAGGTTCCATTAGATAGCTTTGAATCTTTTTTTAGGTTTATTGTTTGTGTTGTCTTAAAAGGGGGAAACCAAATGAAAAAAGAATTACTGTTAACGGCTATGATTACCGCAAGTATTACTACAACATCGTTTGCAGCATCCAATTTAGATATTAGTGCTACAACTGCTGCGCCACTAAGCATGAAAAATTCTATTGCTTATGGTGGAAATAACAAAGTTGAGAATGGTATGTTCTCCCCTGTAAATAATATATTGCTCGGTGGTGACAATAATACAGTTCGACCTTCTGCTTCTAATAGTATTACTTCTGGTACTAATAATACTGCATCTGGTCCGGGCAGTATCGTAGCAGGTTGGTATAATACAAACTCTGCTACTCACAGCTTGGTAGTAGGTACTAGCAATACTGTTGGTGGTACTAATAATATCGTAGGCGGCTTTGGCCATGCCAATAATGACAATGCGATTAATTCTTTATTAGTTGGTTCATATAATAGTATTGACGGACATGACTCTGTGGCTTTAGGTAAGAATAATACCATTAAAGGTAATAATGCTTTGGTAGGTGGTACTGGTGCTAAGGTTCAAGGTAATAATGCTATCGCCTTTGGTGATACTGCGAAAGCAACATCCGATGATGCGTATGCCATTGGTCGTAAAGCAGAAGCAACTGCTCAAAATACTGTTGCTATTGGTAATAATGCAAAGGCTAATAACATTATGGGCACAGCGATTGGCTATAATGCAAAAGCAAAAAATGATTACGCTACAGCAGTAGGTTATAGCTCCACAGGTTCTGGTAATCAGTCCTCTGCATTTGGTTTCAATTCGGAAGCAACTGCTATGAATACAACTGCAGTGGGATCTTATGCAAATGCTAGCGGTGCGTATTCTACAGCATTAGGCTTTAAGACTGCAGCTTCTAATGAGGATGCTGTAGCATTAGGTAACTATTCTACTAGTGCTGGTAAAAGTGCCTTTGCTGCTGGTACATTAGCTAAAGCAGCAGAAAAGGACTCTTTAGCAATCGGTCATAGCGCAACTACAACAAAGGAAAATGGCATCGCTATCGGTACAAATGCGAAGGCTACAACAGACAACAGCATTGCACTCGGGGCTAAGTCTGTTACTGATACAGCTGTATCTACTAGTTCCGGTATAATCGGCGGCAGAACATATAGTTTTGCAGGTGGAAATGCGGTTGGTACATTGAGTATTGGTGATAGTGGTGCAGAACGTACCATTACAAATGTAGCAGCAGGTCGTGTATCTGCAACCTCTACTGATGCAGTCAATGGATCTCAATTACACGCTATTAAAGATGTAGTAGATAATCATGAAAACCGTATCACTACCATAGAAGGTGATATTAATACGTTAAATAATCGTATTGTTAATGGTGGCGCGAATAGCTTGAATGAAGCTAAAGCCTATACGGATCAACAAGTATCTAGCGTAGCAGCGGCTTCTGCAGCGCTTGCTGGCTTGCATCCATTAGATTTCGATAAACATGACAAATGGTCCTACTCTGTTGGCTTTGGTAATTATAAAAATGCTAATGCAGCGGCTTTAGGTGCCTTCTATCGCCCTAATAAAAATACAATGTTTAATGCTGCTACTACCGTTGGCAATGGTCGTAATACTATCAGCTTAGGTGCTAATTTCAAATTTGGTAAAAGCTCCGAAGAGGTAACTACTGAAGATGCGGCACAACTCAAGAAAGATATGAAAGACCTATCTGAAAAGTATAATGAATTAGCACAAAAATATAATGAATTGGCAGCTAAATTAGAATCTAAATAAATTAGAACCTAAATAAGAATCCAAATAGTGTGATTAATACCCCTACAAGACGTATCTTGTAGGGGTATTTTTTCTATTAAATATGAAAGTACAGTGTCTTTATAATATGTATTTATAATATGTATTTCTTTTTAAATGTAAAAAGTGCGGTGCTTTTTATTATAAGTATTCCTTTAATAATGCTATAATTAAGATATATATTAAGACATTTATTAAGATATGTATTACATATAAGTAGCAGTATATAGTGGAGAGTATATATGAGCTTTTTACAATTGGATTCAAGAAAAAAGCTCTTTCGACAATTACGAAGAGTGGCGTATGAAGAGTCCCTGATTATAATCGGAAATGGTTTTAACATAGTAGGTATAGATAATACCCTCAAGGCTATGGAAGATGGATTTTTTTCATGTATATGGAGTTATATCCCACCCTCATGCTATCGATGGATGTGCACTGGGATGAAAGCACGTGTAGGGTAAAAAAACGCAGGATACCGTAGATATATTTCTTAGACATTGATGGTAAAACCTATCGCATGGCTGATGTCAGTTATCCAGATGCAGTGACAGATGATGCGGGCCTTTTGTGAAAAACGCAGAGTACCTGATCGTAGTCTGTATGTAGAAGTAGCAAATCTAGACATCAAAGCAGATGCGTGAGGCATTTACAGAGTTAGCAACGCTGTTGCTAGGCGATGCTAAACAAGCCAACTCTTTTATGATCAAGGCAAAGTTACACTCCATGGAAGACTTAGAAGATAGCTGGTGGAATCTCTATGAGAAGTTGCTATCTACTGGTCGTGCTGTAGAGTTATCTTTGAAATTCGAATTAGAGGATTTTCTTTATAATGTGCAGAAGTTAATCCATAATAAAAATTTATCTACTGATGAAAATTTAACTGGCGATGTATCTATTGATACAGCCGCATTTGATGACAGTCAATGTATTGGGGACTGGTGCGCACATTTTAATTCCACTTGGAAAAACCATAAGTTAGTAGGTATGGACATCGGCACAGATAGTTTGGTGCTCATGGTACTTTCAAATGAGGAATTCAAAACAGCCCAAGAGCTAGCGAAAGAGCTATTACATAGAATCGATGTAGCTGAACGTTTGTGATGTAACGAAAATTATGATGTAGTGGCATGATTATAATGTGGCAGTATCTATAAAAGGTCGTAATTCTTAACTGTAAACAGTTTGCACTGTATAAATGTAATGAATAGGAGAGAGTATTATGAGTATTGTACGTTTGCCAGAATATGAAGCAGAGTTTGAGCCGGAAGTATTTGAAATCTATGCATTGCCGCGTAGTGATGCAAATGGGGCTAGTCCTTATTTAGATAAGTACCATAGACCACTGGTGTCTACCGATGCTATCCTAGATACTCGGACGGGCGTGCTTGACCGTAGTGAAGGCATTTTGACGTGGATTATTGAGGGCCTTGACGATAGATGGGGTTATTCTTTTGAGCCCCATGGAGTCTATAAATTGTTAGTTAAGAAAGCAAAATTCTTAGAGGATTTGGGCTATATGCGTCCGGCTTGGAATAATCGCTATTATGTGCTTGAGGTGTTAGAGGAACATGCCAAACATAGCGAGTTAGAGGCGTTGTCAGCTTATTTGAAAACCCCAAAATACCTTCATACTGACAGGGGTGACTTCCTGTTAAATCGCGAGTATCAATATTACACAGCGAGAATTGATGATTATGCATTCACTCTTGATGTGGACGAGGGTTCTGATGAAAGCTGCACCGTTGCATTGGAGGCCTTCAATACAATCGATAATTTCAAAGACTTTGAACAACGAATTAGTGCATACATTAGTGAACACTTATTAGAACTCGCTAACGATTGGCTTGACAATGATGACCAAGATCCGATTACGGCAGAAACATTTGCCAAGCGTATTACTATGGGCGAATTGGCGTTCCGCAATGATGGTACCATAGAGGTTTATTATGACGATGACGATATTTTCTGGGGACACTGCATCATAGCCAATATTGATGCGGATGGGAACCCTGTTAGTGCGGATATTGCAGGATAATGAACTAGTGGAGTGTGGCGAACTAGTGGGGTATCATAATGATAAAATCTGAATTAATGACATTATGGAACGTTGAAAGCTGGACTGTAGAACCGCATGGCGTTTACTTTGTAGCCCGTCAATTAGTGACCGATGGAGTCGCAAATCACGAAGATCATACAATAGAGACTCGAGTAAAAAATCTTGTAGAGGATACAGTAAAGACTCAAGTAGAAAATGTAGAACAAGCCTTCAATAGCCTCAATATTAGCTGCTCTGGTTATACAGAGGACGAGATGCTTTCACTAACATTTTGGCCACAGTTATATGCTAAATTAGATGAATTAGACCGAGTGGCACAGAAAATCATCCAAAAGGAGATGCCTCCAGATGAGTCTGTGGTGCTAACACTAACAGATATTATGTTAGATAAATCAGGTTGTTACGACGCATTTGCACTAGGTTATGATATAGGTGAATCCCCAGCAGGACATCTATATGTTTTGGTTTCTTTTGATGAAAACTTTACGGCTCAACAAGATGTGATTTATGAAACCTTATAGAGTTGTATTAAAGTGGTGACACGGGTGTTGTAGACTACCTAAAAAAATAAGTGATACATAGGAGAGAGACGATGGAAAATCTGTATAAAGAATTAAGAAGCTTTTTTGCCAATGATATTGATCTAAATGATTTATTTGATTCCGAAGCTATCATCTGGATTGACTGGCGCGAGTATGACGAAGATGTGGTGAATTATTTTAATGATATGATGGATGAGCCTATCGATATTCAAACCGTTAGTAATGGCAAGCCCTATGGTGACGATATTGTATTGAAGAATGGCAACAAAGAGCTACAAATTCCTTATGGCGATGAACAAGATCGGGATGTGACCATCAAATATTTCAATGACTTTGTTAAGCCTGATTATGAGGTGCGTTGGTTTGCTGAAAGCCTTGGAAACGATACGCTCGGCTTTACCGTGCTTTCAGGGGCAGAATGGGCGAAATTGAACGATGAATTTGGGGCAGATACAGTTCGTTACTATTTCGAGCCTATCAATCTTGAAAGTAACATGTTTAATCTCGACATGGATGAAGTTTCTGCATTATTAGAATTACGAGAAAATAATAGATGAAATAGAGAGATGAGAGAATCAATAAGAGGGAAGAATATGGATTATTTAAAACTATTGTGTGAAGATTCTAACTTGGCAGCAGAGTTTGATATGCTGTTTGATTTCTGCCTATTAGACGGGTTGGAAGAACGAGATACTGCTGAAGGGCGATGCACATTTTCTTTACCCGGCAAAGCCTTTGCTCGTGATGGTGCCGGTGGCGAATATCATCAATTAGAGGATGGCTCTATCGGGTATATGAGTAGCGAAGGGGAATGTGGTCGTATAGCTGAAAGTGTAGATGATTTAATCCATTTGTTGGTGTATAGCATTTGCTGGCATGACTATTGTGACGCCAGTCAATATACGGACATATCTACTCTCGAAGCCTATGCCAATGAGCGTCATGATGAAATCGCTTCTTATACAGAAATGGATGAATGGGAAACCGTTGTTCAGGCGCTCGGTATGACTTTAGAAGCAATGTGGCTGCTGAATTACAAAAATTCTATGACGCTGCACATCGAGCTCCTTTATATATTTGTTATTTCCATGAAGATGATGGAACTGTTACAGAAGTACATAATCTGTTTTTCTAGACGTATTGTTTAAAAGGAGAATTATATGGCTATTGATGGAGTAAAAATCATAGATAGTGATGATGGCCATGATATTTATAATTTGATTGTTGAGCGCTATAGAGATGGCACTAGTATTGATACAATTGTTTCGGAGATTTTGGCTGAAGAGCAGAATTTTTGCACTGACGAATTCTATACAGAAATTTATTGGACTGCCGTAGCCTATTCGCTGTGGAAGATAGGTCATTTATCGCAGGATATCAAAGAGAAAGCATTAGCCATAATCGCGAAGGGCGCTCATGAGTTTTGGCTAGAAATTGATAGTAAGGCGCTCAAACAACGTCAAAAGGTGTTAGATAAGTTAGCCGTACAACTACAAAGTGAAAATCCAAAGCCTCTAAAGGTTCGTAAATCTAAAACAAAGCGAGAACCTCATTTTAAGGTGGGCGACGTATTAGCTGTTAAGTTTGAAAACGAGTATGGAGCTATTTTTGTATCTGACGTGGATCAATCACCGCGGAAAATCGAGTACCATTTGGCCTGTACGCGGCTTTTACAAAAAGAAAAACCTACAATGGAGCAGTTTTTAAATAGTAAAATCGCCTGCCGGAAAGACAATACAAATTTCGGTATCGATACCGACTGTTGGTTTAATCATAAAGATCTAGGCCTATTGCTAGACCATTTAGAAATCATTGGAACTGTTGAACTATATCCGTGTAAATTGTGGAAACTAGCACCAGCAGGCACGTTGGAAGATATCTATGAGGAGATTGCAGATAATCCTAGGTAGGAAAACTGCGTCTCATAGACACCTATGAACTGGTGAAAGAGGTTATTCAGAAATAATCTTCGGGAGAATGCGTTACTATAAAGGTGTAAATTTAATGGATACTATGACGAAACAATGTATAGAAACTGTGAAAGTCAGTGACATACCCTGGCATCGTTTGACCACAACTTACGGCCGTGCCACAGATTTTCCTGCTCATTTTAAGGTGTTGTGGGATATGAAGAACGTTGATGCCATTGATGCGGCAGGTGAAGAGCTGGCCCAAAATATTGAGCATCAATCGACTTTATGGCATGCTACACCATTTGCTATGGTTTTCTTGCTTCGTATTTTTAAGAAAGCCTTAGAAGAGAGAACTCAGAATGAAGTAGCTCATTATTTAGTAGAACAATTGGTAGATCTATTTACTGTGATTGCTGAGTGTATCAGAGATGGGCTTATGCTAGAACATGCAGATCCACTATCGAATTTTGCGGATATGCTCAACGAAGAGTATCTTTGGTCTGAAGAGTACGATGAAGACGAAGATATTCTTAGATATGAGGAAGAAGAGGTATTTCCGGATGACCTGTTCTTTAGTTTTTACTACTATTCTTTACAAGTGCTTCTATTATGTAAGCCGTTGTTAGATAAAAATAACAAATATGAGGTTACGTTACTAGAATTGCTGACAGAGATAGAGAACTAACTATCAGTGGAGGCTTCGAATTATTCGGCATTTATGGAGATTATAGATTCCTAAGTAACTATGTAAGTTTTAGATTACTGAGTATCTAGGGAGGGTTTTAGAGTATGGGACTCATTGCAAATTATAATTGTATAAGTGATGAAAGTTTAAAAGAGCTCAAAGGTTTAGGTTCATCAGAGGAAGATCTTTTTGAAACCGTTGAAGAGTGGAGTGATGAGGACGAGTTATTGCTCGACATCGATAAGATGTGGGATGTCCTTCACTTCGTGCTTACTGGTGTGAGTACTGATCATAGAATAGATGATAATCCACTTAGTCAAGCTGTGCTTGGTGTAACGTCGATTGAGGACTTTATCAGAGTATATGGCCTATACGGAACATTCCAAAATAGCTGATATCGTGACGGCTCTAGAGCAGTTTGATATAGAACAAGCACTGGAATCTTTCGATATGATGGCCTGTAAAGAAGCAGAGTTATATCCAAATATTTGGGACTATGATGATGAGAAGGATGAAATTATAGAGGAAATTCTCGATTATTTCGAACACATGAAAGTGTTCTATAAAAAAGTGCTAGAAGCGAAGGGACATGTAGTAGTTACGATTTGTTAAAAGGTGGTTACAATGGACAAAGCGCGTAAAAAGGAATTATTGAAAGATTATAAAGCTAAAGAAAAACAGAATTTTAAAGATAGTTTACCTATGGACGAAGAATTATTTTGGAATCTCTTTGATTATGTAGACGAGAAATTAGAAACAAATGACGGTTGCGATCATAGTCTAACTTTCACAAGAGAGTTTTTAGAAAAACAAAAGGTAGATGTTGAAAGCGTACTAGACTGGATTATCAACGAAGGTGGCGGTTGTGATTGCGAGGTTCTCTACAATGTAGAGGAACGTTTTGAAGAGTACTGTTAATAGTATTTTCTATAGTTAATTCTATGTATTTGCAGGTGTTACCATAAAGGTATATAGTATAGGCATGTGATGGATATAGTCACATGTCTATTTTTATAAGGAGGACGCTATGCAACACGTTCAAAACCGCAGTACTACGTCCGCGTTAGTACTCACAGCCGTATTGATTGCCCTCGCAACATTGTTTACCATGTACACGAAAATCCCAGTACCTGGCATTCGCGGCTATTTCAATGTAGGAGATGTCGTTATTATGACGTCAGCTCTGTTATTAGGTCGAAAATATGGCGCCTATATTGGTGCTATCGGCCCAGCGTTAGCTGATCTATTCCTCGGCTACGCAGTCTTTGTACCAATCACTCTCGTGGTGAAAGGCATTGAAGGCTATCTTGTCGGTACTGTCTATAACAATAAGACAACTACCTCTGCCTTGGTGGCAACCATCGTAGGTGGCATTATCATCGTAGCAGGCTACTTCATCGTTGAATACTTTGTATTCGATCCAGGCGTAGCCATTGCTAGTATTGTGACTAATACCATTCAAGCCGTTATGAGCGTTATTATTAGCATGATTCTCTATGCTATCTTGCGTAAACGATTAGGATAGGATTAGTGATTCACAATTCATATACAAATTATGATATAATTTGTATATGAGGAGGTGCTTTTATGGGATATGAAACCTATAATAAATTGAAAGCACAGATCGAATTATTAGAGGCTATTGCATTGGCTGAGGAAGACGAACGAAAAGGTAGAATGGGTCCTATTGAGGATACTTTTATCAGCATAGAACAGTTGTTAGCTGAGGCAGAATAGTTATGGAAGATATAATATATTTAGTCAACGGCAAGATTATTTACAACTTCTGCAAGGATTGTAGATGTTTAGTTGATTTGGTATAGATGAATAAAGGGAGACTCCGTTGTGAGTCTCCCTTTTGTAGTTATTTCCTTTGGAGCATTGATAGTGATGATTTGTCGTAATAACGACAAATAGCCCTTCGTTACCAACTGGTAGCTGAAAACGAAAGGCCATTTCTGCATGTTTTATAATGTTTTGGGATGAGCCTGACGGAACCACTCGTCGACTATCTATCTATTAATTAATTAACAGAGGGATTATCATATATAGTCAATTTGAACTAGATAAGTAAATATGACATCATTGTAAATTAATTGGAACTTGGACTGAATGGACATATTTTATTTGTTTTGTTAATATAAAACTCAATAATAATTTTATGTTGTGTGTTATGATTGGTGAAGTTTTATGGTTAGAGTTTTATATTTATTTTTATTGCTAGTTGTTTTGTGCCCTATTAATGCTTTTGCTGATTATCAGAGGGATACGTTTGATATACAACGCTCTCTTAATGAGCAGATACATTCTCAGTTAAAGGTTCCGGCTGAAGTCCTTAGAACGAAGAATGATAAAGATTATAGTTTTACATTAATGATAAGAACGGATTCTCAAGGGCGTATTACTTCTGTTGAGTTAGATTCAAATGAGAATATATCTAATGATGAGATATATTCAAAATTAGTACAGTCTGCAAAAGATACAGTTTGGAATATAGGGTATATTGATGTTAAAGAAGATCTTGTTATTTATGTTCCTTTTCATTTTATAATATCCTCTAAGGACGATGTAAATTGACAGTCTCTAGAATTCAGACTATACTATAAGTACAAAAGAGCCAGTTAACGTGTTCTAGGCGTTAGGCTCATCAAAGAAACAAGAATTTGATAAACCTAACGTGTCTAAGTATTGCAGTACTTAGTCTTAAACGTTAGGTTTATCTTATTTTATAATCAAATAACTGATTATTTCTTAAGAATTAACACTACGAGGGTAGCGAATAAAATCATTAATGATAATGCTTCGTATACAGTCATAATGTCACCTCCCTCGAAAAGACGGAGATGAACCTAACTCACGTTAACGGCTCTTTCGTTATTAGTATATAGCGGATTTTGAATATTGAAAAATACGAATTAATTTCGTACAACTTTTACACAAATATAGGATTCTATTGGAAATTATATGGTATAATACTTTCATTATGTAGTGAGAAAAGGAGATCTAAATGGCAAATTTACCTAACTGCCCTAAGTGCGGCGATGAGTACACATACGAAGATGGTCATATGTTTATCTGCCCTATGTGTGGCAATGAATGGACAGCGGCTGACGCGCAAGCTGCAGCTGAAGCAGGTATCATTCGCGATGCTAACGGCAACGAGCTAGCTGATGGCGATACAGTTGTTGTTGTAAAAGACCTCAAAGTAAAAGGCGCAGGCATCTTGAAACAAGGTACGCGCGTAAAAAATATTCGCCTCATCACTGGTGCCAGCGATGGCCACGATATCGATTGCAAAATCGATGGTTTCGGTGCGATGGCATTGAAATCCGAAATGGTTAAGAAAATCTAACTATAAAAAAATCCCTACTGATTATGCATCGGTAGGGATTTTTTCGTGGTATAATCAACGTATACTGCGTGTAGTGTGAGAGTATTTAGTCGAGAGGAAACTATGTTAAAACGTGTTGTGTTACTAGCCTTATTGGCTTCTACGATGGGAACTGTTAGTTCTTTAGCGGCTGATTTAAAGCCTACAGATAAGCGTACCTATGAATTACAGCAACAAATCTCTTATAATGTCATCATTCCTAGTGAGGCTTTCAAAACGAGTGCTGACGGTACCTTAATTGTTCCAGTGGAGATTAAGACCGATGATAAGGGGAATATTGTGGCTGTTGAAGCGGGGCCTAATAATTGGAAATTAGATCGAGAGGCCTACCCCATCTTTGAAGAGGCTGCCAAAGAGGCGGCTTGGAATACAAAGCATGTCGATACAGAGGAAGAGTTGGTGATAACCATTCCAGTTAGTATTGTTATGCTATCCGGTGATAAGCCTAAGAAAAAATAAAGGAGCACTTATGGAATCTACAAAAGATTTAGAGAAATATACTTACGACCTACTGGCGGAGCGTGGTGTTACATTAGAGGATATTGCAGAGCTCGTTTTATACGTTCAAAAACCGTATATGCCGAATTTAAAGATTGAAGAGTGCCGTGAGCATGTGGCATCTGTGCTTTCAAAACGAGAGGTACACAATGCGATAATTACGGGCATTGAGCTCGACAAGTTAACGGAACAAAATAAACTGTCTCAGCCTTTGCAACGTATCGTGGCTAATGATGAAAGCCTCTATGGCATCGATGAAATCTTAGCCTTTTCCATCGTTAATCTGTATGGTTCTATTGGCTTTACGAACTATGGCTATTTAGATAAGGTAAAGCCGGGTATAATCAAAAAACTAGATAGTGAAGAGGGCGGTCACTGTAATACATTCCTCGATGATCTTGTAGGTGCCGTGGCAGCTGCAGCCGCAGGTAAATTAGCCCATAACACACCAGATCGAGTGCGCCATGCGTTGGCTGCGGAAAAAGAATAAATGATTGTTATTGATGTTATCAAGAATTAAGAGTATAACTAGTAGTGTAGTGAATAATTAATGTATTCTTTGTAGACTATATACAGGAGGAACTATGCAAAAGGTTCTAGTTGTTATCGATATGCAAAATGATTTTGTAGATGGTGCCCTTGGTTCAACGCAAGCGCAGATGATTGTAGATAATGTGCGCAAAAAAATTGAAAGCTTTGACGGACCTATTATTTTTACCCGCGACACGCATGGTATAGATTATCTTGAGCACCAAGAGGGGAAAATGTTACCAGTGCCGCACTGCGTGAAAAACACAGAGGGCTGGCATATTGTGAAAGGTTTAATCGAAGCTGCAGAAGGGCGTCCTATCATGAGCCCTGTATCCTTTATCGATAAGCCAAATTTCGGATCCTTTGAACTATTATCTCGTTTGGACGGCATGAATTCGGTGAACCCTATTGAGTCTATCACGCTCGTTGGCTTATGTACTGATATTTGCGTTGTTTCTAATGCGATTATACTGAAAGCAGGTTTGCCAGAAATCCCTGTTTACGTAGATTCTAGCTGCTGTGCTGGCGTTACGGAAGAATCCCATCAAGCGGCATTAACAACAATGAAAATGTGTCAGTGCATCATTGACTAATCGAGCTTGTTGTAGCTGTATTAGTTTGAAGGTCAATCGTGTATAACGAACCTTTAGTATGGATGTATTTGAACTGTATATTGATTAACTTATGTAAAGGCTATAGGTTATCCTATAGCCTTTTTCTATGGGGACTTACATTGACGATTTTCTATATAGAGTGTACAATAAATGAAGAATGATAATTCATATCAATAATAAATAACCGATGCAGGTGCATCGAAACGCTTTCACCAGAGCGATACGTACTGATACATATCGTTCCATGCCCTAAATTTAAGGAGGACTATTATGAAACCTTTCGAACTTGCACCATTACCATACGCTTACGATTATCTTGAGCCTGTTATCGACACAGAAACAATGAAATTGCATCATGACAAGCATCATCAAGCGTATGTTAATAATTTGAATGCTGCTATCGCGAAATACCCTGATCTTCCATATGGTTGTGTAGACTGTATCCTTGGCGACATCGCTAATGTGCCAGAGGATATTCGCCAAGCGGTTATCAATAACGGTGGCGGTCATAAGAACCACACTATGTTCTGGGAAATCATGACAAAACCAGATACCTCCAAATTGCAAGGCCCTTTGAAAGAGGCTATCGATGCTGAACTTGGCGGTTATGATGCTTTCGTTGAAAGCTTCTCCACTGCGGCAGCTACACGCTTTGGCTCTGGCTGGGCTTGGCTTGTAGTAAATCAAGAAGGCAATCTTGAAGTCACATCTTCTGCGAATCAAGACAATCCTTTATTAGAAGGTAAAAAAGCCATTCTTTGCTTAGACGTCTGGGAACATGCATACTACTTGCACTATCAAAATCGTCGCCCGGACTATATCAAAGAATTCTTCCGCGTCATTAACTGGGATAAAGTTTCTGAAAACTACGAAAAAGCATTGAAACCGCATCATGATTAAGTGATATACTTGTTAGAAACAGAAACAGAAACAGAAACAGAAACAAGATCTAAATTAGAAATAGAAAACTAATTTTAATATATAACGGATAGTTGGTTAATCTCCTCTCAAGGGGCGATGTATCATCTATCCGTTATTTTTTTATAGTCACTTAGTTGCTGGATGGAACAACCTCCATCATCTTGAGATATCCATATGTGATTTTTTAAATATCCTCATGCGTTTTCTTAAGATATCCCTATGTGTTTTATAGAAATTTTAGGAACTACTTTCAAAAGTATAGCCATGGATACAGATTTAATAATCGATATCGTTTATTATAGAGTCATAGGTTATGAATATAGACCTGTAACATGATATTAGAACAGCCTTATATACGCATCGTATAGGCTTATAATTAGTATATGAATAGAGTTTTTGACACGAGGGGATCAAAATGGAAAAGAAATTAGATTTATCCAAATCTGTATATGATTTGGTAACAGAATATCCTGAAGTAACAGATATTATGAAAGAATTAGGGTTCAGCGAAATCACAAATAAGGTGATGTTGAACTCTGTTGGTAAAATCATGACTATCCCGAAAGGGGCTAAGATGAAAGGCGTATCTATGATCGATATCGTAGGCGCTTTCATGAAAGCTGGTTTTACTTTGACTGGCGACATGCCAAACTTATATGGCGATGACACTCAAGGTGCGAGCATGCCTTCTAGCGGCGTAGCTGCTGTAAATTCTGCATCTACTGCAGCTACTGCACCTACTGCAGCTGCTACAGCTGTAAAGGCTGAGTCTGTAGAAGCATCTGCTAATGCTGTAGCATCTAAGACTCAGGAAAACTCCGAAAATAAAACTGACGATTCCGTTCAAGATACAGTGCAAGATAGCGAGCGCGTAGAGCAATTAAAAAGCTTCTTGAAACGTTTAGGTACAGGTGAAGAACTTGGTGCGGTTCGTGAAGATTTTGTTAGTCAATTTGCTCATGTAGAGGCTAGTGAAATCATGAAAGCTGAGCAAGGTCTCATGCGTGAAGGTACGCCATTGGCTGAGGTTCAACAATTATGTGACCTTCACTCTGCTTTGTTCCACGGATCCACTATTCATGAACAAATGGATGTGGAACACGCTAAGGTAGAGGCTGTACTAGAAGCACAAGAAAAAAGTCAAAGCGTAGTAACTTTAGTGGAAACAGTAGGTCATCCGCTTAACCGCTTAACAGAAGAAAACAAAGCTCTCGATGCTTTGATTGAAGCTACAAAAGTTAAAGTGGCCAGCAAAACGGCTACCGTAGATGATGTAAACGAAGTACGCCAAGTATCTATTCACTACGCTAAGAAGGGCGACCTTTTATATCCTCATTTGAAAGTAGCTTACGATATCTCTGGTCCATCCCTGGTTATGTGGACTGTTGATGGCGATATTCGCGATGGCTTTGGTCGTCTAGCTCGTGCTGAGTCTATTGATGATGCTTGGTACGAAGAGTTTGATGGTCTTCTTACACGTGCTCAAGAGATGATCTATAAAGAGCAAAATATCTTGTTCCCAATCTGTGCGGAGAACTTTAGTACTGAAGAATGGTACCAAATTTACAAAGATACTGAACAATACGAAGAGATTTTCGGCGTAGAACGCGTTGCTTGGGCAGAGGCTGAGGCTGCACTAGCTGCTAAAGCAGCACCGACAAGTGGTGATAGCAATACCATCGCTTTAATCGGTGGTAGCTTAACGCTAGAGCAATTAGACGCTATGCTTAATACAATGCCGATGGAAATCACTTTCGTTGACCATGTAGATATTAACCGTTATTTCAATGATGGTGAAAAGGTATTCAAACGCCCTACAACAGCTATCGGTAGAGATGTGTTCTCTTGCCATCCTCCAAAGGTAGAGCCAATTGTACGTGGTATCATCGAGTCCTTCCGCAATGGTGAACGTGATAACGTGGCAGTTTGGCTTGAAAAGGTAGGTCGTCCATTCTATGTAAACTACATGGCGGTACGCGATCAAAACAATAACTACCTTGGCACATTAGAACTAGTACAAGATATGCAATTTGCTAAGGAATACTTCGCAAGAATTAAATAAAATCCTATGTAATGCCAATCGTGCAATACGGCGAAATTAGAATACAAACATATGTAAACTGCAATATCGATATGTTGTATAAACTAATAGTATTAACTAATAACAGAAAGAGGCTGCTCTAACATTGAATGATGCTAGAGCAGCCTCTTTAGCATGTACTATAGTTCATGGTTGTAGTTGGATATCATGATGTATGCTGAGATTATTATAGGTACTATTGTTAACTGGAGTATATTTAATTCTGCGTATATACATCCTATGGATGTACATGTTGAATTATACTATTAGTCGTTCGGAGGTACGTGTTGAAGTATACTATTTGTGGCTATTTTAATGTTTTCTAGACTAGTGGCTAAATCAATCCACACTAAGTAGGTACCGTTCATAGGGCTGATGCGGAGTTTAGGCAGAGCCTACAGGAGTTGGCTGCACATATACTCATAGTTTTCTTTCACTAGGTTAAGTAAATCCGTTAGCCACATTTCTGCCTCAGGATGTGTGTAGGACGCTGTAATAGCTGTTTCGGCAATGACGTCCGAATCAGTATGGTAAACAAGGCTTTTACATGCATTGTACTGGCGTCGTAGATCTTCGTTAGGGATAATGACCTCTGCATGGTGCAAACTAGCCATATTAAACGATTTTGACAGAGAAGACATGGCGATCATGTTGTTTGCGTAGGCTCCGTTAGATACGGTTAAGGCAGAGGTAAAAGGAAGAGGGCCCGCAACAAGGTCTTGATGAATTTCGTCGCTAATGATGAGTACACCGTGACGCTTACAAATGCTAAATAGCTGGTCCATCTCGTCTTCAGTCCATACATGGCCCACTGGATTGTGGGGATTGCAGTGAATGAATACTTTGACATCGTGTTTAACGATAGCCTCTTCAAAGGCTGAGTAATCAACAGAATAGCGGTTATCTTCGTTGCGGTTCATAGGGACTGCAATAATAGGGCGTTTAGCATCGCTGGCACTCGCATCAAATGCTCCATATACGGGCGTGAGGACTGCGATGGCATCATTTGTTTTTGTGAAAGCTACGATACACCACATAATGCCTGTAATGACGTTCGGAGCGCTGGTGAGCCAGTCTTTTGAAAGTATACAGTTATGGCGCCGCTTATACCAATCTATCACTGCTTCAAGATAGTTAGGATTTGTCATGGTGTAGCCTAAAGGATTTGCTTTCACATAGGTACAAATAGCCTCTTGTATGTACCGAGGTGGCATGAAATCCATATCTGCTACCCATAGAGGCAATAGGTCAGTGCGATTAAATTTTAAATGTTGGCCGTCCCATTTGCGGGAGTGCGACCCACGGCGATCGATATAATAAGTGGGTTATAGGACAAAACGTGTTGGTACTTTAATCCCAATCATTGAAAGATAATTTGTCATAGTTATGCAAATCACCCCAAGAAATGGCATCCCCCCAAGTTGGAATTATGCCTTGAAGTTGGGCTCTTTCATTCATAGAACTATATATTTTAGAAATACTTGCATCAGTTGGCATTACCTTAAGTATTTCTTTTGCAGAAAGCGGTCTTGGTGAGTGTAAATAACACCACCAAAAGACCGCTTTTATGCGTTTTTCTACAGACATCCCTCGATGGTAACGCAATAAACGTCTGAGTTGTGCGTTTACTCCGCCTTCAATAGGGTTATTAGTCCTCGGACATTCTTTATCCAACACCAATGTTTCATCTAAATATCGAAACATTGTCTCTGTATTAATTAATACCACTAGAGAGTTATAGGCTTTTAATAATCGTTCATGCGTAGCTCTTAAATTATCATTACTATCACGTGTCATTTCACTTAGAAACTCTTTAAAAGTCACCCTCCAATTAAATAATCGTTGAATCCATATTTTTGCATCTTCCTGTGTTTTTACGTTATATAAATCGCTTGCTAAATCTTTTAACATAATGCCTGCTAATGTCTTAGGCCGCCTAGTAGTGTAACGATGTACTTGCCATACGGCATGAACAATACAACGTTGAAGCTTGGCGGTACGCCAAACTTTTTTTAATGCTTTTCTAAGACCAGGTCCACCATCAGAAACGACCACAATGGGTGTCGCTATTCGCTGCATAAGAGCTTGCCATGAGCGAGACTGTTCTGACCTACATAAATACCACCCTAATACATATTCACCATCATAACAGATCAAAATACAAGCTTTTTTAGCTAAGTAAATACCATCAACGAATACCACATCTCTCGAGGTTTCAATTTTGGGCGGCATAGGCCATATTTGCCAGAAATCAGCTATCTGTCTACGAAATGTACGGCCCTGCCCAGGCATGTCCTGTTGTGTTTCTTTACTAAATAACCAATTTAGAAATCGATGAAAACATTTAGTAGTATTATCAATAGTTTGTGTAAAGGTGATGTTACACTGCTTACAATGCCATCGTTGTGATCCAGCTTTAGTTTTCCCATATTTTTGACAAGAAAATCCACAATTTATACATCTTACCAGCATGATTATTCCCTCCACTTAGAACACGATTTTCTAAGAAGATATAACCTTATTGAAGCCAGTAAAATCAAGGGGTTTGGGACTTTTTACCAACACATTTTGTCCACCCTCTAAGTTTATCAAAAGAACTTAAAATGGCGATGGAAGCAGTAATTTACTGGATCCATCGCCTATAAAACCAACACGTTTTGTCCTATAACCCTAATAAGTTGATGTAAATTCGGCTGGATTCATAGTTGGCCTCATATAAAGAATATTTTTTTGAAATATTCAATTCATTAGAATATTGAATTCATAGGAATATTACTTGTGGAGCTGTTCTTTTAATAGCTGTTTTTCTTCTTCAAGCCAAGATAGGAACTATTTCACTATTTATGTATCTCTTATTAGTATACATGTTAACGGGATTATGTAAAAGTTGACACTAGTTTTGGTAAACATCATTAATGACTTCTTCGATCGTACCCTTAAAGGTAAATAGTAAACGATTAAAATGGGTACCTCTTTTTCTATGCAATCCTTGCATGAATAGGGCCTATATCCGTATACACAACCTATGAGATTTGCTTGACGGTTTCGACTTTCACAATTTAGAATATACTATAGAATAGTGTGTGTCTGACCAGTGACCACACGTCTATCGAATGGTTACAAAAGATAAATGTTAGCAGCATGTGGCGGCATACCTATGTGAGAGGGCTCATCGGAATGTTTAGGTGCATGCAACGCTGTATAAGTATAGTACTGGATCCTTGTTAGGAGGCATGTGCCATGAGTAACGAATTAAAACCACTACATTTTGATGCGGATTATACGATGGAGGAGGCGCTCGCTGAGGCGAAACGTTGTCTCAATTGTCCAAGACCATTGTGCCAAATGGGTTGTCCTATTGAAAACGAAATTCCTCGTTTCATCCAAGCCATCGCACACGGTAACTTTGGTTTAGCCAACGATATTTTGGCAGAACGGACCAACTTGCCATCCATTTGTGGTCGCGTATGTCCACGTGAAAATCAATGTGAAGGCAATTGTATTATGAACAAGGCGAAAAAACCGCCTATCAATATCGGTAAATTGGAACGCTTTGCTGCTGACTTTGAAAGCATCAATGAACTTCGCAAACCTAAGAAAATCCAACAAAATCTTGGTAATGTAGCTGTAGTAGGTTCTGGTCCTGCAGGTTTGTCCGTCGCAGGCGATATGGCTAAACTTGGTTATAATGTAACTGTATTTGAAGGCCAATCTGAACCAGGTGGCGTACTCTTATTCGGTATTCCAGAATTCCGTTTGTCTAAATCTGTTGTACGTCGTGAAATCGCTCGTCTTGAAGGTTTAGGGGTTAAATTCGTATGTAATATATTTATCGGTCAAGATAAAACATTGGATGATCTTTTTGCTGAAGGCTTTGATTCCATCTTTATCGGTACTGGTACTCATATTCCTCAAGAAGTACGTATGGAAAACGATGAAGTACACGGCGTATTCCAAGCGATGTACTTGTTGACGAATGTACAATTAGTAGAGAACGGCGATCTTGATGAGTCTCTAATTCCTGTGAAAAAGGTGATCGTGTCATTATCATCGGTGGTGGTAACGTAGCGATGGATGCGGCTCGTACATGTGTACGTTTAGGCGCCGAATCCGTAACTGTAGCGTATCGTCGTAGTCAAGAACAAATGCCAGCATTGTTGTCTGAATACGAAGAAGCACGTGCTGAAGGTGTTCAATTCCAATGGTTCGCTTCTCCAGTAGCTGTAGAAGGCAAAGATAAAGTAGAAGGCTTCAAATACGAAGTCATGGCGCTTAACGACGATGGTGCAGGTATCCATGGCACAGGTAACTTCCAAGTTATGCCTGTAGATAAAATTATCATCGCTGCTGGTCATAAACCAAATGCTCGTCTCATCGGTGAAGGTAATAACCTACAAGTAGACGATAAAGGCTACATCATTACTGCAGAGGATCCATATGGTATGACTAACCGTAAAGGCGTATTCGCTGGCGGTGACGTAGTACATAAACCTGCTACTGTAGTACTCGCTATGCGTGAAGCTAAAAAAGCTGTTGACGGCATGGTTAAATACATGGAAATCAAAAAAGCGCAAGATAGCATTACTGAATAATCTTATAGAGATAATCTAAGGGGTCTATACTTAGTATAGGCCCTTTTTACTATAAGGATTTGAATATTTTTTTACTATAAGGTCTTAATCCTTATATTGTTTTAGCAGTGTTTTATTATTGTTTTCAGATTAAGGTAAAAGTGGAGCGAAATGCATATATGTACCTATTATGATGTAGGCTAATACAGGATGATATTAGAATTCAAATTTGCCTTTCCTGTATAGATAATGTATAGAAGTCACGATAAATGCTTATAAACACTGAGTTTGTTGCGTGCAATACCTGTATTTTTAGCCTTAACTCTTTCTAGATATACTAAAATTCCACGAATTGATGAAATCGGACATAACTTAATAGACGTAGAAAAAAGCCTTAATAGAACTACTGTGGATGTTAGTTTTTATTAAGGCTTTTACGTTATCGCTTTTCAACTGCTACTAGTCAGCGCCAACAGTTAATCGTTATAGTTAGGTCATAAGCATGTGTTGAGTGTGAAAGTAGATAGAGGTTGGTATGAATCCTATCATTTGTTGTCGAGATTTACAAATTCGACAAGAAGTTCACAAACTCGGTGTGTTGATTTTACTTTGGCGCAGACAATTAGGCATGACACAGTATCAATTAGCAGATAAATCAGGTCTAGCTCAATCTTATATAAGTGATCTTGAAAGTGGTGCCATCGACCCTAGATGGTCTACGATTTATAGAGTCGTCAATGGACTAGGGCAGTTAAGTGTTCAAGACTTTCTCAATGGTCCACAAGCTATTAGAAGCCTAAAGATTCATTGATGATAATAATCTCCATGGTTTGCATGTTGCGCATCTTTTTATAGTAAATAGTTAAGGCATTACATATACGATCTGGAGAGCCGCAGTCGTAGCATTTTTCGTCCAAGGTAGCACATGGATTGAGAGAGCTCTTTTTGTTTTTCTTACTGTTAAGTGGGGCCGCTACGTTTCGTGCACGATGAATAGCGGAGGCTAAGTCTGGGGTAATCTTGTTAATACCCAATACAAAGAAGACCTCTTGGGAGCCAAATAAGGAGGCTGCCACACGATTGCCTGTGCCGTCGATATTCACCATCTCTCCCGTTTGTGAAAGGGCATTTACCGAGGTGAGAAATACATCGCGTCCCATGGTGCGTAACGCCGTATCGCGGAAGCTTTCACCGGGCAGGGGTCGCTGAATGTCTGTTATGTCCTCGTTAACCTCAGATAAAGCATCATGAACACCTATTTCTGATAAAGTGCGAGAATCGCCGATGGCTACACATTTGTTTTGGATGCGTTTTTTTAGATACGAAACGGCTTCAGCGGCCGTTTCAAAATAATGAACTACAAATTTATTTCGCTCTAACGCTTTGATTGTCTTTTCAATATCTATGGGCGTTTCGTTGAGTTGAGGATGTATAACTGCGTTGATTGTCGTTTCTGTATTCGCCATGATTCCTCCTGAATGGATGTTTGGGATTAGAAGCTAATGTTTCGATTAGTAGTGTTTTCTATTTATTATTGTATCGTTTTATAGGATTAGAGTTCAATGAAACTATATATCTTCTTTGGTATAAGAACGAATAGAGGTGAGGTATTATAATTTATTAGATTAATTATAGGAATGAAATCCAAATTACATATCTATATGATAAAACTTTGGAATGAAATCCAACTTTATGGTAATATTATTGTAAAGTTGGAATGGAATCCAAGTTTTGCAGGTGGTCGATATGATGACTGACAATAACAGTAATTGGGTTCCATCTATGAGCACGTACATAGATGAGGAGGCCCTTATGAAGTTGATTCAGCGCCATGGGTATATAGAGTTTTTGCGACGGAATCGTGAACGGTCTATTATTAAAGTCGTTTCTGGCATACGTCGTTGCGGTAAATCGACATTGTTTCGTCTGTTTAAGGATGAACTACTAGCAGAGGGAGTAAAACCGGAACAGATTATATCTATAAATTTTGAGGAGTTAGAATACGAACCTTTACGAGAGTATCATGTGCTGTATCAATATATATTAAATCAAATGCAGCCTAATCAAATGAACTATATTTTTCTTGACGAGATTCAACATGTCGATCAATTTCATCGTGTTGTAGATAGCTTATTTGTAAAAGAGAACACGGATATTTACATTACAGGTTCAAATGCATATTTTATGTCTTCTGATATTGCTACACTATTGACTGGTCGATATGTAGAAATTCAGATGTTACCATTGTCCTTTGCTGAATTTTACTATAGTAAATATGAAGAACAGCAGTACTCCTTGATTCCTGCCTACGAGGCGTATCTTCGTGAAAGCTCGTTCCCTTATACACAACAATTGGGTGGCGAAGATTTTGATATTCAAGAATATCTTCGAGGGCTCTTTAATACCTTGTTATTACATGATGTAGTAGCTCGATTAAAAATTAATGATGTTACGATTTTACAAGATATTGTGCGATATATTATGGCGAATGTGGGGAGCTTGCTTTCACCAAATAAAATAGCTAAATCTCTTGTTAGTGCTGGCCGAAAGATTGATAATAAAACGGTAGAACGATATTTACAAGGATTACAAGATAGTTTGTTACTATACAAGGTGAACCGCTATGATGTACGAGGTAAAGAATTACTACGCATTAATGCAAAATATTATAGTGTTGATGCAACCTTGAGGAATTTGATTGTTGGTAGTACAGGCCGCGATACAGGTCATATATTAGAAAATATTGTTTTTCTAGAGCTCATACGTCGCGGATATACTGTATATGTAGGTCAGCTGGCTAAGGGTGAGATTGATTTTGTCGCAGAAAAAGCTGGCATTATTGAATATTATCAGGTTAGTGAAACTGTGCTCGATCCAAATACGTTAAATCGTGAACTCGCGCCTCTGGAGGCTATCAATGATCAATATCCTAAGTTTTTGCTTACCTTAGATGAACTAAATAAAAATGCAAATTATGACGGAATTCAAAAACGAAATGTTCTAGAATGGTTGTTAGAGACCCGTTAACTTGCTATAATAATAGTATTGATATGGCGTAATGCCAATGTTAAGGAGGCAAAAATCGTGGATTTAATTCAAAATTTGAAAAACCAAGTAAAACCATTAGGTAAAAAAGTCGTATTGCCAGAGTACCAAGACGAACGCGTTTTGGTAGCTACTGAAACTATTTTAAAAGAAGGTTTCTGTACACCTGTATTAGTAGGTAACCCAGCTGAAATCGCTGAAGCTGCTAAAGCTGCTGGCGTATCCATCGAAGGTGCTGAAATTATCGATCCAGCTAACTACCCTCGTTACAAAGAAATGGTTGATACATTCGTAGAATTGCGCGCTAAAAAAGGTATGACTCCTGAAAAAGCTGACGCAACTATGAAAGGCGACTGCTTGTTCTTCGGCGCTATGCTTGTTCGTCTTGGCGAAGTAGACGGCATGGTTGCTGGTTCCGCTTGCCCAACTGCAAACGTATTGCGTGCTGCATTACAAGTTGTAGGCACTAAACCAGGCCTTAAAACTGTATCTTCCACAATGGTTATGTTCACAAATAAAAAAGAATATGGTGATGATGGCGTACTCATCTTCTCCGACTGTGGCGTATTGCCTAACCCAACTAGCGAACAATTAGCTGATATCGCAGAATCCACTGTAGAAAAAGCTCGCAAAGTTGTTGGTATGGCTGATCCTCGCGTATCCATGTTGTCCTTCTCCACTAAAGGTTCCGCTTCCACTCCAGAAGTAGACAAAGTAGTAGAAGCTGTTAACATTTTGAAAGAACGTAATGTAGACTTCAAATTCGACGGCGAATTACAATTGGACGCTTCCATCGTTCCTTCCGTAGCAGAAAGAAAAGCTCCTGGCTCTGAGGTAGCTGGTAAAGCTAACATCTTGATCTTCCCTGATCTTCAATCTGCTAACATTGGTTACAAATTGGTTCAACGTTTCGCTGATGCTGAAGCTATTGGTCCATTGATTCAAGGTTTGGCGGCTCCTATCCATGACCTTTCCCGCGGTTGCTCCGCTCAAGACATTGTAGAGGTTGCTGCAATCACTGCTGTTGAAAGCATCTAATTTCCACAATAACTTCATTTGAACGATTCAATGAAATATAAAAAGCTGATTTTTCGGAATCAGCTTTTTTGCTTTACTACAGATATTGTTTGATATCTATTGTAAATATATCTTTTGTAAATATATCTTTTGTAAATATATTGGTGAAAGCATGTAGTGTTTGTCAGATAATTTAGAATATAGATTGTCAGAAAAAAATATAGTAGTTGTTTAAAAATTATATAGAAGGTGTATGATTAAGTTGATAGTATTTGATTAATATATTTAATCAATATATTTAATCAATGTATTGAGTGCATGCACTTGATCTGTACAAGTGTAATTGTGTTTAGAGTCGTGAAAAGGAGAGGGCTATGATTTCTGTATTCGACACAAATCCCGTTGTTTTTTTGAAAGTAATAATCGTACTTTAACAATTAGTTACAATGGTGTACTTTGCAAAGATGCAAATGGACAGGTTATAACTGACATTGATTTTGAAGATGTAAATGAACTATATCTTACAAGATATCTAAATTCAAACAGTAACTATACGATTATGTTTAGAGACCACAATTGGAAAAATATGGAAGGCCAAGATTTAGATACGGACCGTACAGAATCTAATGCTGGTCACAACATTCGTGAAACAAAAGCAATTATTGCCGCGTTTGCGCGTCATAAATTGACAGCGGACTTTCCTGCAAACTTGGATACTCTTCCATTACCATTGGATTATTCCATTATGGGGAAACGAGAAATTACCATTAAGAACGGCGTTATCTCTAATGGCAAGGTAGATATTCCTATTAATGAAATCCGCCGCGTAGTATGTGCATCTAATGGCACGATTAGTAAGCTTTTAGTATACAAGGAAGAAAAGCCTAGCTCATTCCTTAAAAAGATGTTTGATTCTCCTGATATGAAAATCACTTTGAATGCTATTACGTTGCCATTATTGGAAGCCATTGTAACGCGCAATACAGGACATGGCATTGACTTCAGTCGTGGTAATGGCTTTGATCAAAAAGATTCCAACTATATCATCATTCGCTATCTTGACTCTGGATTCTTCCTTGAGAAAGACGGCACAGCACCTACAGAATGGCAAAAAACAGCTGCTGAAACAACGGCAAAATTTAATTACGATGTGAAAACATTATTGGGATAGTATCGGTTAATAATATCTATTGTATTAATGTTTTTAGGAGACATATCATGACTGTATATGATTACTCTTTACTCAATAAAGCTGGTGAAGAGCAAAGCTTAAAAGACTTTGAAGGTAAAGTGCTTGTTATTGTTAATACTGCTAGTAAATGTGGTTTTACTCATCAATATGATGGGTTAGAGGCGCTTTATAAGAAATATAAAGACCAAGGTCTAGAAATTATTGCTGTTCCATCAAACCAATTTGGGGAAGAAGAACCTGGCTCTAATAACGAAATCCAATCCTTTTGCAAATTGAATTATGGTGTTACTTTTACTGTGATGGGGAAATCTGATGTGCGTGATGAAAGTGCCTTAGACCTATTCAAATATATGATTAAAGAACAACCATTTAAAGGGTTCCCACCTAGTGATAAGACAGAAATGCTTACAGACTATCTCAATGGCATTGATCCTAACTATTTAAAAGACGATGAGGTAAAGTGGAATTTTACTAAGTTTGTTATAGATCGTAAAGGTAATGTAGTAGGGCGCTTCGAGCCTGTTGTGAAACCGATGGAAATGGAAGCTTTTATTAAAACATTATTATAATTTTTATAGATGGCTAAATGTTGAGGGGATACGTAATATTTATTTTATAATACCCCCTTGTTTCTTAAAATCGCTCGTTTAGTCGAGTCCTTAGTAGGGTAAAGAATAAGAACCGCTAGTTAGTAAACTAGCGGTTCTTTTGCGTATATAGTAATGTAGGATGTTTATGTGAATAGAAATAGTGAATTTTCTAGAAAATCGGTTCGCATCTATGTAGGTCTTGGGTTTATATAGGATTCAGAGGATCATCTTGAAAGATAAATCCTGTCATCGATAGGGAGCCTGAGTTGTAGGTTTGGTTAAATACTGTTGGATGTAAGCCTTCGCTAGCGCCCATAATGTATAACAATGGCACATAGTGATCTGGTGTAGGCACAGCATAGCTTGCTTGGGGATGATTGGAGTAATTAATGACAGTATTTACATCGTTTTCTAATACAGCGTTACTAATATATTGGTCAAACTCAATCGTAGCAGGGGAGCCCAATGGATTTTCCCATTCCAAGCGGCTTAAATTGTGAACGATATTACCACTGCCTATGATGAGATACCCTTCATCACGTAATACTTGAAGTTTTGTACCTAGTTGATACATTTCTTTAGGGCTTAAGTATTTATTAATGGATAATTGCACCACTGGTATGGACGCATCAGGGAACATGTGAACCAAAACGGTCCACGTGCCGTGATCGATGCCCCAAGTGTCATTTATAGAAACGGAATTATCCAGTAATTTTTGTACCTCTTTCGTTAAATTGCTGTCACCCTTTGCAGGATATACAACTTCGTAGAGTTCTTGAGGAAATCCATACATATCATAAATTTGTTTTGGATTCTCTGCGCTTTGAATGTAGGTACCATCTGCATACCAGTGAGCAGAAATGGCTAAGATAGCTTTTGGTTTACCGTAATTATTGATTATGTTTTTGCCTATAGTTTGAAATGCGTTGGTTGTTTCTGTATGTTCTAAAGCCATCATAGGACTTCCATGACCTACGAATAATGTTGGCATGCGTTTCATAATAGATGACCTCCTTAAATTTTGTTAATTGTAACTCATCTTTTGCGATGGTTGGGACTCTTTTAATGGTGCCTTCACGTCGTTCCTGTTACTTGATATCCTCATTATATAGATGTGCCACTATTTTGAATAGTAGAATTATTTTAGATAGGTACTATCAAAAGTGATAGAATTATGATATTTACTGACTAAAAATTTTTCAAAAAAATTTGTACCCTAAAAAATGATACTATAAAATGCTTGCAATACGATAAATTTGTGATATGATTTGAACTACATTAGAAAAATATATTTCTAATCTTGAAATGGGAATAGTAGTATAGCTATACATAGTTGAGCTTAGCTATAGAGGTTTAGCCTTGTTATAACGAGCTATTTAAGCTATATAGAAAAGGAGAATTACAATGGCAGAGCAACTCGTAAATATCCATGATTTAGTGGGCCGCTGTCCTTTTGCAACGAGTCAAAAGTTATTAGCCGGCAAATGGTCTTTGTTGATCATGCACGAATTATCCGAAGGGCCTGTGCGTTTTCGTGAATTAGAGCGCCGCTTATACCCAATTACACAAGCAACACTTACTAGAGCGTTACGCCAATTAGAGGATGATGGCCTTGTACACCGTGAAGTATACGGTACGATTCCACCAAAGGTTGAATATAGCCTTACCGAAGTGGGGGCAGGTTTTAAAACAGTTCTAGTATCCCTTGAAACTTGGGGTAACCAATATATTGACTATATGAAATCTTCCGGTCGCATTTAAAGAGAATTGTTCTAAACTGTATCGCTATTATTCATGCCCTGTCTTTATAAAAATATGGTATAATAAACAATACGAATGATATAAATTCTCAATAAACTAGAGGTATTGATAATAATGTTAGATGTTACTTTTTTAGCTCATAGCGGCTTTGTCGTAGATGATGGCAAGCGTTGCTATGTGTTTGATTATTATAAAGATCCTAATAATATAGTTTGGCAATTAGCTAAACGCGGTCGTGAGCTTTGGTTCTTTGTGAGCCACACTCATGGTGATCACTTTACTCCGTCTATTACGGAGTTTGATGGTCCTCAAACTCGTTATATTTGCCATCAAGATGTACCATTAGAGGGTAAGGTGAAAAAATGTATTACTATGCGCCCTGGCCAAGATGCCACACTTGATGATGTAGGCATCCATATGTATGGTAGCACCGATGAAGGCGGTTCTTTCTACGTAAAGACAAATACGGCTAATATCGACTCTGATTCTATCTTCCATGCAGGCGACCTCAACTGGTGGCATTGGCTTGGTGATACACTAGAAAATAATGCAGATGCGAAGCGTATGGCTTGGCGTGAGTTTAAGGAGCTGGAAGGATTGTCTGTAGATGTGGCGATGTTCCCTGTCGATAATCGTCTCGAAGACGCTATGGAGTGGGGCAGCATTGAGTTTTTACGCCGCGTAGACGTGAAAAAAGCCTTTATTCCGATGCATCTAAATGGTCCATTATGGACTCCATCCGTGTATTTTGAGGCCCTCTTTGGAGATGTGCCGATTTGGGCGCCTCAAAAAGATGGCGACGAATGCACATTCTAAATCTACTTTCACCGTTTGTAGTTTGTGAAAGTCCGTGACACTAGAGGTCACTACGTTATATGGGGAGAGTCTATATACGTAATTCAGTAAGTTAGGATCAAGTGATGATGAAAACTAAACCAGTGGCAACCACCCTGTTGGTTGTCATGGCTATTATATTTTTAATTGCATATCCACAACGACAGGATACGTTCTGGGCGTTTATCATGCACGTATCTGGAGCGGCCATGATTGGTGGCTTGGCGGACTGGTATGCGGTAACGGCACTCTTTACGAAGCCTTTGGGTATTCCTTTTAAGACAGCCATCTTGCCGCGTAGCAAGGAGCGTCTTATTCAAATAGGGCGTACCATGCTCAGTGAAGAGTTGCTGCGCGTGCCGCAGATGTATTATGCCATCAAAAAGAACGCGTAATGGTTCGTATCATTGAATACGGCATGAGTGATGTAGGACAAGGTCAGATTAAAGAAATCTTGTACGGTGTAGGTAATCAAGTCTTATCCCATATGGATATTGAGCCTATGCGTCAAGAAATCAACAAGGCTGTTTATAAAGGTGTTACGAACTGGAAGGCGACGCCTCTCGTTATCTTGTTTGGCCGCTGCATGTTAGAACGCCAAACAGCAAGTATTTTCTGGCTTTACTTTAACCGTACCTGTCAGCGTGTTATCGCATCGAATCAGGTATATCCTTATTTGTATCGCGTCATGCTAGATATTATGAAAACCTATACGAAGGATTCCTTCTTCCGCGAACTGGCTATTGCCTTTGGTGGGGATGGGCTTTCACCAGAACGATTGGTGGAAACGGTGCAGAAAAAGGCTGTTCAATTCCTCAAGGAAAATGAGTCCATCGATTCTGCGTTAGGTCGTTACGTATGGGGTCAAGCGATTCGATTCTTCAATAATTTGGAAACGAATAAGGAATGGCAAGCATTTATCGAGGAACATAAAGACCAATGGATCCGAATGGTTCTCGAAGAATGGGAAGGTAAGCTCATCGACGGCGATACTGTAGATTGGAATCGCCTCATGGACATCGTTATCGACCGCTTTAATGTGCTCGGTACGGAAATCTTGTTGAACCCAGATAAGCAGGCGCCATTTGAACGGTTCTTCTTGCTTCGTAGCATTCCGTGGTTACAAAAATTGAACCCTCTTATCGATAAGGTGGTGGGGCAGGAACTATCTCGCTATTCACCTGAGGAAATCACCCAAATCGTACGCGGCAAGATGTACTATGACCTTCAAATGGTTCGTATTAACGGCTCTCTCGTAGGGGCTATCCTAGGCGGCATCTTCTACGGCTTGACCATTTTTGTAGAGGGGGTGCTCAAATGATTAGATATTTGAAATCCCTCACCTTGCGGCAGCGCGCAAATGGTATTCTTGGTTTGACTGCTCTATTGTACTGTTTTGCTTTCGTAGGTCAATTTTTCTTTGGTTCTGAAAGCTGGTATCAGCCGCTTTACTGGGCTGTGCAGTCTGCCCTTATCGGTAGCGTAGCCGACTGGTTTGCCGTAACTGCTTTGTTCCGTAAGCCACTCGGTTTCCCATACCATACGGCGCTCATTCCAAGAAATAAAGATCGCCTTATCAATGGTGTTATCAAGCTGGTTGAGACAAAGATGCTGACCAAGGATCGTTGCAAGGTATTGTTAAATAATGTGGAATTTGTTCCATTGTTTGAAAAATTCTTGCTATCACCGGAAGGGCAACGGGCAGCGCGTCTTGTAATCCATCAAGGGTTGCATCTATTATGGAAATCTCAAACGAGCGAAGAATGGGCACAGTGGGGGGCGAAACGCATTCGCGGTTTGCTAGAAAAACACTCCCTCGTACCTGTGTTAAAACACGTATTGCTCGATTTATGTGAACATAATCGCTATGAAAGCATGGTTGTACAGGTATTGAACGTAATTCAAGAACGTATCAACCATCCAGCTATGGTGACATGGCTTACAGCGGTTGTAGCAGAAGAGGCTCATAAGAAAAAGAGAAAGGCTTCTGGTCTGATTTCCTCATCTCCATGTCTGAAGCGACTGATGTGGTGAACTACCATGAGTTGGCACAGGCTATCGTTCAAGAGGCTTATGCTATGCTTGAAAACTGGAAGCGACCAAATAGTCCTGAACGGACTGCATGGCTTCGCCAATGGGTAGATCCAATTCGCAATATTGAAGATAATCGCGAAGTTTGTAATGCCCTCGATGAAGCATGGGAGCGTTGGATTCGCGAACAAGACTGGGAATCTGTCATTGAAAACCATTTATGCCCGTATGTAGAAGAACTATTGCTCGTAGGGGATGAAAATGGGGAAACACCAGCTCAAGTATTAGTTAATATCGCCCTTGAATTGTGGACCGTATACGGTCAATCTGAAGACCTTAGAAACCGTATTGAGGTTACATTACACGATATAGGTGTCTATGTCCTTGAACAAGGCTACGACCTCATTGAAACCATCATACGCCAAGTGCTCGGCGGCCTTAGCACAGAGAAGTTTATTTACTTCATCGAATCTAAGGTAGAGGACGACCTCAGCTGGATCCGTATTAACGGTGCTATCGTTGGTGCTGTAGCAGGTCTGCTCGTATGGACATTCCTAGAATACATGTATATGCCGTTCTGGCAACAATTTGTAGGATAAAATTAGATAACAGCAAAGGGACTGACCATTGGTCAGTCCCTTTAGTTTATTCTTCACTTTGATTGTACGGTAATCGCACGGTAAACGTAGTTTTTACTTGAGGTTCGCTAGTGGCTGTTACTTTGCCGTGGTGCAAGCTAATAACTTTGTTTACAAAGTACAGGCCGAGGCCGATACCGTGATTTGATTTTTTATTACGGGATTGTTCCGTTTGATACATGCGGTCCCAAATGTGCTCTAGGTTTTCTTGCTCGATACCAATACCATTATCTGACACGGTAATAACGAGCTCATGGCCTACGAGTTTTGCGGAAATATCGATGGTAGTATTTGTGAACTTAATAGCATTATCCACTAAGTTTGTAATAGCTCGACGCAAGGATACTTCGTGAGCCGTCATGCGTAAATTTGGCTCAATTTGAGATGTTATGGAGATTTGCTTTTCTGTGTTTTCTGCACAAAGCCGAGTATAGTCATGAACCATATTCGTCAGCATCCCTGATACATCTACAGGGGCAAAGGTAAGATCTTGGGCATTCTCCAAGCGAGCCACATCAAGTAATTGGCTTACGAGATTTGTCATAAACTTAGCTTGTTCTAAGATATGTGTCAAACCTTCCCTCAAATCGTCTTCGGTACGTCCATATTTTAAAGCAAATTCACTTTCTGCTTTAATAACCGCAATCGGTGTGCGCAACTCGTGTGAAACGTCAGAACTAAACTGTCTTTCACGGTTTGAAGAATCTTCAAGACCTGAAATCATGCGATTGAATGTGGTCGTTAGTTCATAGATTTCATCCTTCGCAGTGCGATCAGGAATGTCGATACGGCGGCTCAAGTCGTTGTTCTTACCGATAACTTTAGCTGTTTTGGTCAAGGTTCGGACTGGTTTAAGCCCTTTCTTGATAAATAGATAACCACCTAGTGAGGAGATCAGTAAGAATATAACATCTCCTAATAGTAAGCTGTATAAAAGGTTTTCAGTCTTTTTAGACGCTGTTTTTACCTTTGTAACGGCACGCAAATACCACGATAGTTTGGTTCATTGACCGGTGTATCGTAGTAGTAGAAGGTATCATCGCCTGCAGCAATTTCACCAACTTGGCCTAAGGAAAGAATTGTTTGGTTTGGAAACCCATCTGGCAAGGCCCCTTTAATAATATAGCCGTCTTGAGTTGATACAAAGAAGAATGTATTATCTTGGTACGGTTTAAACTTGCGGATATCCGTAGCCATAATCATCGCTTGCTGCTGTAAACGCTCGCGCACTTCTTTGTTATCGGATTCATGTGTATATGCGTAAATCCATGCGGATGCAACCATCAAAATGATAAGCAAAAAGATGGTATACCACGACATAATTTTAAAGGTTAGGGGCAGCCGATTAAATAAATCGGTGGCTGCCCCAGACATGGTATCTAGATCTCGGTGAGGATCATTAGTTTTCTGTTTTGAGGACATACCCTACTCCACGAACCGTTTGAATGAGTTTTACATTTTCATCAGTATCAATTTTCTTACGCAAATCTTTAATGTATACGTCGATAAGGTTAGAGTAGCTTTCATAATCGTATTCCCAAACATGGTCAAGGATTTGTTGACGAGATAATACGATATTTTCGTTACTTGCTAAATAGAATAATAGGTCAAATTCTTTTGCAGTCAATGTAATTGTTTCGCCGTCGCGTTTAACTGTACGTTGAGGAACATTGATGGTAAGTGGACCTACATGGATATCGTTTTGTGCATGACGCGCATTACGACGAGCCAATGCATAAATACGAGCAGTTAACTCTTCAAGATCGAAAGGTTTTACAAGGTAATCATCCGCGCCAGTGTTAAGGCCTGTAACTTTATCTTGTAAGGAATCCTTTGCTGTTAAAAGCAATACCGGCGTTGTATTACCGTCGTTACGCATTTGTGCAAGAGCACTGATACCATCGAGGATTGGCATCATAATATCCATTACGATAACGTCATAGCTGGATGTGTTAACGTAATCGATCGCTTGTTGCCCGTTGAAGCATGTATCAACAGTCATATTCTCAGCACGCAAATATTTAGCTGTAATGCCATTCAGCATTTCTTCGTCTTCTACAAGTAAAATTTTCATTCTCTGTTCTCCTTATGTATGAGTTAAATATATAGCTCTCCAACTACTATAATATAGTCATTATATATATAAGCTTTCTTTTATTGTGAAAGCCACAACACCATATAAGGTGACTATATATATAATATTATATAACTTATTTATCTATTATCATACCTTATACAATGGGAATGAGCAAAAGATGAATGTCTATGCGAGTTTATAAGCCTATTCTTCATGTTTTGGAGCCTTAAAAATGGTGAAATACTGAAAGTTAATGAATTCTACTAATGAATGAAGATGAACTATATCGAAGATTGCCGTATGCGCATAGATGACTAAGATTTTATTGATTTTGGATGATGTAAAAGAAATCACAAGAAAAACTTGTGATAATTATTATCACAGAGATAAATACTTGTTATGGGTGAAAAAAAACGATGACTTTCGATGGTTAAATTCGAGGTAGTTTTAGTAGGAATTTAACGGATATTAATTATTATGAACAGTTGAGATAAAGTAAAAAGCTAGTATTTATGGGAATCGCATATGTGTTAGGAGAAATAAAAAAATATACAAAAAAATTTCGGAACCGAACTACTTTCGTAATATCCTTAAGTTCTTGTGAAAAATTATTCATATTACAATTTTTTTTCTCATAATTTTACCTAAAAAAACATTAAGTGAAATAAATTATCAATTAGATTAATCAAAATTAATTATGCATAATAGGGTTTAGACATGACTAAAAATGCTCTCTATAATTATAGGTAAGAAATAAGAAAAAAATCGCATAAGTATGAGGTTTTTTTCTTGAAAGAAAAAAATGATTAGGTTATCAAAAAAATTTTTTTATAAGTTTTTTTGAAATGAGATAGTCTAACAAGTTTTTCTTATTAATAGGTAGTTATGAGGAGGTCATTATGGAACAGTTTGATGTTCTAGTAGTAGGTAGCGGTGGCGCTGGTCAACGCGCGGCTCTTGAAGTTGGTCGTCGCAAAGGCTTAAAAGTAGCTCTTATTACTAAAATTTTCCCAACCCGTTCAGCAACAGCAATGGCGCAAGGCGGTGTCAATGCATGTTTGAACAACGTAGCAGCTGAAGATACTATTGAAACGCATACTTTCGATACAGTAAAAGGTTCTGACTATCTTGGTGACCAAGATGCGATCGAATTCTTCTGCTCTCGTTGTCCAGAAGGCGTACTTGAAATGGACCACATGGGTGCTCCATTCTCTCGTACAGAGCAAAACAAAATTGCTCAACGTAACTTCGGTGGTCAATCTTATCCACGTACTTGCTACTCTGCGGATAAAACTGGTCACATAATTTTGCACACTACTTATGAACAATGCTTGAAAGAAGGCGTACACTTCTTACAAGAATGGTACCTTTTAGATCTTGTTAAAGACGCAAACGGTCACGTTGGTGGCGCAGTTGTGTGGAACATGAAAGAAGGTAAAAGTAGAGCAAATTAAAGCAAAAAGCAATTATCTTGTCTACTGGTGGTGCAGGTCGTATTTTTCTGGACTCGTACTACAAACCCATTCCTTTCTACAGGCGATGGTATGGCAGCAGCATTCCGCGCTGGTAATGCATTGAAAGATATGGAAATGATCCAATTCCATCCAACTGGTCTTGGTCGTACTGGTATCTTGATGTCTGAAGCGGTTCGTGGTGAAGGTGGTTACCTTCTTAATGCTGAAGGCGAACGTTTCATGAAAAAATATGCGCCTAACAAAATGGAATTGGCATCCCGTGACGTTGTAGCGAAAGCAATCGAAGATGAAATCGCTGCAGGTCGTGGTTTCGGTTCTGGTCTTAACGCATACGTAGTAGCTGACCTTCGTCACTTAGGTCCTGAAGTTATCATCGAAAAACTTCATGGTATCCGTGACTTGGCTATGACTTTCGAACATTGCGATCCATTAGTACAACCAGTACCTATTCGTCCAACATGTCACTATACAATGGGTGGTATCGATGTAGTTGACTACAAAACTTGTGCATGTGAAGTGCCTGGTTTGTTCTCCTCCGGCGAAGCTTCTTGTATCTCCATCCACGGTGCTAACCGCTTAGGTGGTAACTCCTTGGCTGACGGCGTAGTATTCGGTAAAGTATCCGGTGCTGGTGCAGCTGACTATGCTGAAACACATGAACAACCTAACGTAGATGCAGAATTGGCTGCAGCTGCTAAAGCTTGGGAAGCTAAATTCACTGAAGTAACTACTCGTGAAGGCGGCCGTCCTGTAGTTGAAATCCGCGATGCATTGGCTGATGCAATGTGGAATAAAGTAGGTATCTTCCGTAACGAGCAAGGTATTACTGAAGCGTTAAAAGAAATCGACCAATTGATGGAAGATTACAAAACTTGTTATGTAGGTGACCCTGAACGTACTTACAACATGGCATTCGTAAACTATTGTGAAATCGGTTCCATGTTAACAGTAGCGAAAGCTATTGCTATGGGCGCTTTACACCGTCGTGAATCTCGTGGTGCTCATATCCGTGAAGACCATCCAAAACGTAATGATGAAAGATACTTAAAACACTCTTTGATCAAATTGGGTGCAAATGGCGAGTACGAATTAACAGAACGCGACGTAGTGTTCACTAAATACGAACCACAAGAAAGGAAGTACTAAGATGAGACAAATCACCTATCATATCCACCGTTACCAACAAGGTCGCGCGTTTGTACAGACTTTCAAATTCGACTATGAAGCTGACCGTACAATTCTTTGGGGCCTTCAAAAAATTAAAGATACTCAAGATCCAACATTAACATTCTTGGCAGCTTGTCGTTCCGCAGTTTGCGGCGCTTGCTCCGTTCGCGTAAATGGCGAAGCAATGCTTGGTTGCGAAGCTAAAATCGACGAATTAACAGAACGTTATGGTACTGATGAATTGACAATTGCACCTATCGGCAACTTCCGCGTTATCCGTGACTTAGTTGTTGACTGGGAAGCAAAAGTTGATCGTTTGAAATTGGTTGCTCCTTGGATTTTCCTTAAAGCTGAATTCAACGAAGGTGACAAAATTGTTCGCCAAACTCCAGCTGATTTCAAAAAATTCGTTGCTGGTACAGAATGTATCCTTTGCGGTTGCTGTGCATCTGAATGTAACAAATTGACTGCACGTCAAGACGACTTCTTAGAACCATATGTATTCACAAAAGCTAACCGTTTCGTATTGGATAGCCGTGATGATGCACCTATGGCTCACATTCAACCTGCATTTGACAACGGTCTTTGGAAATGCGTTCACTGCATGAACTGTATCTCCCGTTGTCCTAAACACTTAAAACCTGCTGTGGATATTTCTAACTTGCGTAAAGAAGCTACTAAAGCTGGTCTTACTAACAGCAAAGGCGTTCGCCATGCGGTTGCTTTCAAAGACGACCTCTACAAAACTGGTCGCTTGAAAGAAGTATCTATGAGCTTGAAATCTGATGGCGTTGTTGATTCCGCTAAACAAGCATTCTATGCTTTACGTTTGTGGAAACACAGCAAAATCAATCCATTTGAACTTGTAGTACCTCAAAAACCTGTAAACGGTATTGATGGTGTTCGCAGACTTATGAAAGCAGCTGAGGAGGTAAGCAAATAATGAAATACGCATTTTTCCCAGGTTGCGTTCTTGAAAGCGCTGCCAAAGAAGATTACTTAGCAACAGTTGCTGTAGCTAAAAAATTAGGCATCGAGTTGGAAGAGCTTGACGGCTGGACTTGCTGCGGCGCGTCCCACGTTCAAGATATCGCTCCAGAAATTACACTTGCTACAAACGCACGTAACATTGCATTAGCAGAAGAAAAAGGTTTAAACCTTTTAACTGTATGTAACACTTGTACTTTGATGCTTCGTGAAGCTAAAAAAACGAGCTTGATAAAAAAACGAAAAAGAAAAAGAACGAAGTTAACAAAAAATTAGCTCAAATCGGTAAACAATACCGCGGTACAACTGATATTACTCATTTCTTATGGGTATTGATCCGCGATTACGGTTTGGACAAATTGAAAGCTAAAGTTGTTAAACCTTTAACTGGTTTACGTGTAGCTGAATACTATGGTTGCCATATTCTTCGTCCTCAAACTGAATTGGGCTTCGAAGATTATCAAATGCCTACATCCTTAGCAGAATTGATTTCCGCTATCGGTGCTACACCAATCGACTTCTCCCGTAAGCTCGATTGCTGCGGTTTCCATGCTGTATACCCTGCACATGATTCCGTAATGCAAATGACTGGCTCCATCAATAAAGATGCAGCTACAGAAGGCGCAGATTGCGTAGTAACTCCTTGCCCACTTTGCCAAATGCAACTTGATATGTTCCAAAAAGAAGCTAAAGAAGTTGTTGGCGGTGGCAAAGATATGCCAATCTTGCACATGTCCCAATTAGTGGGTCTTGCTCTTGGCATCTCCCCTGATGAAATGGGCATGCCTAAACGTCACTTAACTGACACTGCAGCAGTGACTAAATTCGTAGGTTAATTCGTTTGATTTAGGACGTGACCTCAGTTGGTCCTAGCATTGTCCTATATCTAAACCTATTATCATAATTACCAGAAGAACCCCCTAGCTTAGGCTAGGGGGTTTTTCTATTAAATACTAGTTTTATAAATAAATTTAATTTTGATATCAATTGAGAATTATAGTATAATGAGCATATTGATTGTATACACTTATATGAGCAATGACTTATATAATAGCGTCAGTTCATAAATCACAATAATGTTAGGCTTGTAATGTAGAACTTATACGATTGGGAGATTTGTTGTATATAGAATGTCTACTTTGATTGAGCGATTATATAAAAGGGATTTTTAATATTATTAAGTGCTATACACAGGGAGGATATAATGAATGATATGCTATTAGAATATATCGATCGAATGATCGATCAAGAGAAAGACCATCGCGTTTTTCCTGTAGAATTTAATAACCAAAAATATTATGTAAAACAAGATATTAGTAATCATCGCTCTAGTTGGATTAAGCCAGCCCCAAGAGCTTCTTTTGATTATGAGTTCTATAAAATTTCCTTTGTGAATACTCAGTTGCCTGTAGCGCCTACGATTGCAGGCTTTAGAGAACATTACTTTGTTACCGAAGCGTGTGGTAATACTTTAACTTATTATAGTCAATTGCCTGCGCAACATCCTGATGACGATAGTTTGGATGATATGGTAACACATATCTTTTATATATTTGGGAAGACCTTAGGTCAGTTACATGACTATGGTTTATCTCATGGGCGTCCTGCCATGCGTGATATTACCTATGATCCAGAAACAGATAAGATTACCTTACTAGATTGGGAAAATGGCCGTCGTTGGCCTGAATTAACACCGCAAGGTTGGGATTTACTTATCTTTGTTCACAGTTACTTGCGTGAGGACAACCTACCGATTTCTTATCTATACGCCATGATGAATGGTTATAGTTCAGCCCGTACAGCACGTGATACGGTATTGCATGTAAAAGAAATCTTACGCAAACACGAATGTCTTTTTAAGTTCTGTCGTATGCTAAATCCGTTCCATTTTGTAGATACAGAAGCAGCTGTTAAAGCTTATGACTTCATGTTGGCCTTGAAAACCGAATAGTGTTGAATTTAAGCGTTTTAACATACCAGTACTATTGCTAATGGTGCTCTATAGTGTTTATAGACCTTTACGGTTCCTATTTATATATTTGTATAACTAGGAATTGGTAAAGGTCTTTTTGTATTGCTTAGTTGTAAATTGAAATTGAACACATAAAAAATCCATATTAGTACAAGTGATAAGATTAGAGTATCAAATTCGCAATCAATCACGAGGTACTAATATGGACTGCTCTAATCTTATCACATCATTGCGCACAAACAAACACTTAAATTTAGAGGAGCGCTTTTATCTTGAAAAACGCCTTCTTGCTGGTGATCCTATCAATACTATTGCCAAGGCATTAGGACGCTCTAGAACTACGATTTATGCTGAGAAAAAGCGTGGAACAGTGGTTCAAATTAAACAAAACAAGGCTGTTCTTATGTATATAGCAGATTGCGGTCAGCTTGCCTATGAAAGAACCCGCCAAGGTTCTTTCAACACTTTGAAAGCAGGTTCTATTGAGCCCTTTTTTTATCTTGGGTTGAAAAACAAGGTAAGAGTCGATAAATGGTCCTTAGATGCTGCTGTTGGCTACGCCTTACGTAAGGGTTTGTTTGTACGCAATGAAATGGTGTGTACTAAAACTTTATATAACTACCTTTACCAAGGCATTTTTAGGTCTTAAACCAATGGATTTGCCTTTGTGTTATTCGCCATTCTCATAAGAAGCGACATAACAGGCAACACAAACGCAAGTTAGGTAAATCCATCGATCTGCGTGATGAATCTGTTGCTACCCGCGAAGAATTTGGTCATTGGGAGCTAGATACGGTCCGAGGAATAAAGAATAAAAAGCGATGAAGTAATTGTTTCATTGTTAGAACGCAAGTCTCGCCTATATGTAGCCTTACGTTGTCTATCCGCTAAAGCTGTGGATGTAAAAATGACATTAGAAAAATTGGTTGGAGTCTCTTAAGGCCGTTTCCGATGTATCCATGTTATGTAAAAACTATTACGGCTGATAATGGCCGTGAATTTGCAGACATAAGTACATTAGAAACAGAGGATTTATCTATTTTCTTTGCTCACCCGTACTCGCCTGGAGAACGCGGTTCAAATGAACGACATAACGGACTATTACGCCGCTTTATCCCAAAAAGGAACGCCCATAAAGGCTGTGTCAGAAGAAACGATTCAGCGGGCGTTACATTGGTGCAACAATTTACCCCGTAAGCTGTTGAATTACAAAACGCCTCAAGAAGTCTTCATTGAAGAAGTTAATAAAGTTATGGATTTACAGAGTGTTCAATTTCATATTGCAATTTAAGGTCTTTTTGTATTTATAAAAGTCGTATTGTTTTAATACTGCAATAAGTACAGAGTTGAAGCTGTAATTCCCAAACTTTCACAATGATTACCTTAATTACTCTAGCGGGGGTTGTCGAGAGGGACCCTCAGGAATATAAGAGGGTGAAAGGAGGTGATACGATGGCTAACATTAAACGCACTAAATTGGTGTTGCGTTTTAACATCGGTACCGAAGATGCGCCGAAGTACAAAGACGTAACCTATACACGTGTTGCAGAAGAAGCGTCCGACGACAATGTGAAAACCGTTGGTAATGCGCTGGCAGCCTTGTATGACCACAGCTTGTCCGACGTGGTCCGCGTCAATGAAGTATCTTTAGGACATTAATTGTAGATTATCTACATATTCTTGTTTTAGGTGCTCCAAACACATCCTAAATTGCTGATTTCATACATCCTTACATAGTCGTAAAAGGGTGTAGCAATCGCAAGTCCACACATTCCCATCCTTATTGATATGAATCGTAGATAGATATATTTAATCTAAGTGTAATTTGTGTAACTACAGAATTGCAGAGTTACAGAGCTATAGAGCTATAGAGCTACAAAGATCATCCTATTCTATCTAAATTCGAGAACTTGTTTATGAAACGTGAAAGGAGGCGCCCACATGGCGGAAAAACGCGTTGTATATCTTACATTTTCTACGATCGGTGGTAAAAGCACATCAGTCACAATTAGTGCTCCTCGTGCTGGAATTACTTTACAAGATGCTAAAACAGCGGCTAATGCGCTAGTAGCTAACAAGGTAATCCTTGGTTCTGGTGATGCAGAACTTGCTGCATTTACTACGGCTCGTGAAGTAACAACTCAAACTACTGAATTGCAATAATCGTATACAGTTAAATGGTAAAAAGGCTTTCACCTTGTGGTGAGGGCCTTTTTATTATGGTAAAATATAAGGTATACCGAACAGGTATGGTAATGATGAAAATACTATGCCCAAAAATTTGTGCATAATGGACCCATATGGGGATTAAAAAGGGGTAAAACAGTGGAATATATTATTTCATTTATGGAAACTTATGGCTATGCAGCCATGTTCATTGCAATGGTTTTGGAAATGCTAACATTCCTATTCCGAGTGAAATCGTCCTTGGTTTTGCAGGATATCTTATCGCTCAAGGTGTATTTGATATGCATACGACGATGGTCGTAGGTACTTTGGCGGGGATTGTTGGCTCTGTATTATCCTACTGGATGGGTGAATATGGTGGTCGTCCTCTATTATTAAAATACGGTAAATATGTATTCTTTAATGAACATAAATTTGAATTAGCAGAAAAGATGTTCAATAAATACGGCGGTGCGGCCGTATTCTTTGGTCGCCTTTTACCTGGTGTTCGTACCTTCATTTCTTTCCCAGCAGGTATGGCGCGCTATCCAATGTGGCACTTCATTATTTGGACAGTTCTTGGTACGATTCCTTGGACGATTTTGCTCGTTTACCTTGGCAAGATACTTGGTGAAAATTGGCAAGATCTTATCGAATACAATCATGAATTCTTGATTGTTATGGTTGTTGTCTTTGTTATTATAGCTGCAGTACTGGGCTTTAAATACTATCGCAATCGTCGATAAGGAGGGGCCTTATGAAACTCTCTCGCTTAACACCAGTCATGTTTATTGTGTGGCTCGTGTTCTACATGTTCGGCAATAATATGTTGCCTATTACCGATCCTGTTGAATCTAATTACGCGTTAACCGCGAAGGAAATGGTTCTTTCTGGTGATTGGCTTTCTCCTCAAATTTATGGTACCTATTGGTACGACAAACCGATTATGATTTATTGGCTTATCGCCCTTAGTTTTAAACTTTTTGGTATCGCCGATTGGGTGGTTCGTCTACCAAGTGCTATCTTTGGCGCTTTGTCAGTAGCGACTATGTATCAATCGATGCGCACTATAAGCGGTAAATGGGCGCTTGGGCTCATCGGTGGTGCTGTTCTGGGTACATCTCTCATGTTCTGGACTGTAGCTCATGGCATTATTACGGATATGGTTTTACTATATACGACATTGATGGTCATGATTTACTCCTACAAGGGGATGGTGGAACAGAAACCATATGCCATGATTGTAGCCTATGTATTTGCCGGGCTAGGTGTACTCACTAAAGGTCCTGTAGCACTTGTCTTGCCGGGGATGATATTACTTGTCTTTGCAGGCATCAACCGCTCTTGGTCCATGGTGAAAGCCATCTTTGATTGGCGTGGTATTTTAGCATTTTGTGCAGTCTGTTTCCCGTGGTATGCGTACATGTACAGCGTTCACGGCCAAGATTTCATCGATGGTTTCTTAGGTCTTCACAATGTAACACGTGCCACACAATCCGAGCATCCTGAAGATAATGTTTGGTGGTATTATCTGGCTATCTTCCTCGGTGCTTCTATGCCGTGGACGGGGGCCGTTATTTACGGTATTATCGATGGTTTAAAACAACGTCATACAGGTTTTATCTATAATATGACTTGGGGTGTAGGTATTGTTTATTCTATACCTTGATGGCTACTAAATATCCTTTATATACCTTTGTTAGTCTCGTTCCGTTTAGTGCTATTGGTGCCATGGGCGTTATGAAGCTTATTCGTAAAGGCAAGTCTAGAGCTTTAAAATGGATTATTGTGGGGCCGACGTTGCTGTTGTGGCTTGCCTATGTAGCGGGAACGTTCTTCGCTCCGTGGGGCTTCTATTTCTTGCTCTACGTAGTGGTGGCTATAGCAGTACTACTTATGCTTCATGCATGGTTTACAAGAAGAGGCTATCGTTTAGTCACTATTATCGTCCTTGGTACGATGGTGATATCCTCTATCGTTGTTGTAGAAGGCTTAGAGCCATTTATTAAACAACGTAGTAACATTGATGTAGTACCAGTAGTAGACTCTTATGATGGCGATGTATATTACTATAACGGCTATAGTACAGCGACTGTATACTATACAGGTCATAAGATTATCAAAATCAACGGTGATGAAAGTCGCTGGGATGATCGCGATAAATTAAGAAAACGCAGTGCTGAATGGGCAAAGAAATATCTTATGGAACAAGTCAATGAAGAGGAGTTTAACAAGATTATCGCATCTGGTAAACCGGTGATGTTAATCGTTCCAAAAGGCGAAATTAAGCACTTCCGTCAATCCTCTATTTACCCGAATGTATCAGAATTTAGCGAAGCCGGTACATCAGAGGTATATGTATTGAATAAAAAGACTATATTCAAGTAAGTCTAACAAGTAAATCTAACAAGTAAATAACGACTGCAAATAGGTAGCATCCTTTGGGTGCTACCTATTTTTAGTATATAGATGTTTCTCGCACCTAAATAATAATACCTACAATATTACTGTGTTTTATTGACATAATTAATACATATTGATATAGTAGGTTATAAATAAGTTTAGAAGACAAGGTGTTCTAGAACCAGACTTCATCTAGGTTTTAGAAAAGTGCGAAAAAAGACATGTGTCAAAAACGCCCCTTGTTATGAGGTAGAAAGAGGGGAAGTTATGAAGAAGACATGGTATCTAATCATCGGAGTAGTTCTCTTGGTTATTGGCTGCATAGCCTATGGTCATCATGAACACCATAAACCAAAGACGGCTCAAGAATTAAAGACAGTACGGGTAGCGTATTTACCAATTACCCATGCATTGCCAGTATTTGCTACAAAAGAGCTGGAAACGGCAGATGGTCCTGTACATGTAGAGCTTGTTAAATATGGATCTTGGCCAGAGTTGATGGATGCATTAAATACAGGCAAGGTTGATGCTGCATCGGTACTCGTTGAGCTAGGTGTAAAGGCTCGTGAACAAGGCATTGATGTTCGTGCTGCTGCACTTGGTCATACAGAGGGTAATATTATTATCGTCAATAACGATATTAACTCCGTTCAAGACTTAAAAGGTAAATCCTTTGCCATCCCTCATAAACAATCTACTCAAAAAATTCTCGTAGACCTCATGCTTGAACAAGCGGGTCTTTCTGAAAAAGATGTACAAATCGTAGAAATGAGCCCTCCAGAAATGCCTTCTGCTCTATCGGTAGGCCAAATTGCAGGCTATAGCGTAGCTGAACCATTTGGCTCCATTGCCTTAGAAATGGGCTATGGTAAAGTCTTTGAAGATCCTGACCATCTCTGGCATGATAATATTTGCTGTGCTCTGGTGTTTAATGGTCAATTCGTCGATGAACATCATGACTTGGCGAAAGCTTTCACCAAGGCCTATCTCGATGCAGGTACATATTTAGACGAGCATCCAAAGGCACAAGAGGAGATTTCCTTAAAATACATGAAGTTTAATGACTCAGTTATTGAACGTTCCCTCAGGTGATTGGGTTTAAAGATTTAGCCCTTACAGAGGACCGTTATAATGCGCTCGTACATCATATGACGCATATTGATTTGATTAAAAAGGTGCCGAGTTATTCAGAGTTTGTAGATACATCGTTGTTACCATAGGAGGGGGACCATGAAGAAATATACATATGTGCCAGGTTCATTTATCGCAGCTTGGCTAATTTGGGAGTTAATCGTTCGCCTCGGCGGTTTTAACGAAGCGCTATTGCCAACGCCGTATAAGGTGTTGATCGGCTTTGGGGAACTCATCGGAGATGGCGTTCTATTTAAGGACATTGCAGATAGTTTAGTACGCTTCTTTATGGGCTATCTTATTTCCGTTGTAGTTGGCGTATTCTTCGGTCTTATCTTGGGTTGGTACAAGGGGATTTGGAACTACATCAATCCAATCGTTCAAGTCATTCGACCGATTTCTCCTGTGGCGTGGTTGCCGTTCATCGTTCTCTTTTTCGGTATCGGTCAAGCACCGGCTATCGTTATCATCTTTATCGCAGCGTTCTTCCCGGTGCTGTTATCTACGGTGTCTGCTATTCAAAATATTGACCCTGTGTACATCAAGGTGGCGCGTAACTTTGGTATTAAACAGCCAGAATTGTTATTTAAAATCGTGTTGCCCGCTGTATTCCCAGGCATTGCATCCGGTCTTCACATCGCCCTTGGTACAGCGTGGATCTTCCTTGTAACAGGGGAAATGGTAGGCTCCCAAACAGGCCTTGGCTTCCTCATTATCGATATGAGAAATAACTTGCGTAACGATCTTTTAATGGTAGCCATTTTGACCATCGGTTTTGTTGGGCTTTTACTCGATTGGGGCGTGTCCCTCATCGAAAAATGGATTTACAAACGTTGGGGTATTGAGAAATAGGAGGTGGCCTCATGGGTTACATTTCGGTGCGCAATGCACACAAGGAATTTATGAAAGATGGGGAACCACTCACCATTCTTGAAGATATCAACTTAGACATTGAAAAGGGCGAGTTTATTTGCCTCTTAGGCCCTTCTGGTTCCGGTAAAAGTACGCTATTAAACGCTATGGCGGGCTTTGAGCTCGTTACATCTGGTTCCATCACTATCGATGGTGAAGAGGTGAAAGCCCCTCAACTCAGATATGTAACGGTATTTCAAACTATGGCTTATTGCCGTGGCGTACGGTGGAAAGCAATATTGAGTTAGGCCTTGAAAGTAAAAAGGTTCCTAAAGAAGAGCGTCCTGCTATCATCGACAAATACGTTAAAATGGTAGGCCTCGATCATGCTCGCAATCGCTATCCTGCAGAACTATCTGGGGGCATGCAACAACGTGTATCCATTGCCCGTGCACTAGCGGTGGATCCAGATATTATCTTTATGGATGAACCACTAGGCGCTCTTGATGCGTTGACACGCATCAACTTGCAAGACGAAATCTCTCGCATCTGCCGCGAAGAAGGTAAAACAGTTGTATTCGTTACGCACGACATTGAAGAAGCCGTAGTTCTTGCAGACCGCGTTGTAGTACTATCTGCAAATCCAGGTCGTGTACAAACTATCATCCCTGTGAATATCATCGACAGAACCGATCGTACATCGGCTAACTTTGTTAATATACGGAACCACATCTTCGAACAATTCCAACTAGCAAAAGAAGACAAAATCGAGTTCTATATTTAGTTTTATATATCAGTTATATACATCTCAAAAGAAACACCCAAGAACTTTTCTGCTTGGGTGTTTTATAATGGACAAAATCCTAAAATAATGTATACTATAAGTAGCTGAAGGATTGTAAGAATTCACTGTAAGCACAAAAAAACTCCCTCAAGAACGGCGAAATACTTGAGGGAGTTTTTATTGCTTATGTTCGTCTAAGCTAACGGGGTTAATCACCATGAAACTTCCTATCTAACCACTTGCAAATGAGATAGCTGGTCACATTTACCACGATAGGAATTAGAAGGATTATAAGAATATCTTTCACTGTTGCACCTCCTTTCTGTACCTGATTCCCCAGAATGGAGTGGTGACATCTTGATTGTAGTACATATAACTATATATTTCTTATGCAATTCGTGTAATTATCATGTATAGTAGATATATATCGGTAATAACGTATGAAATTTAAATTGGAGGCTGTATGTCTTTATTTGAGTTAGAGAAGACTTTGTCTTTTGATGAATATTTAGGGTCCTTTGATACAGAGCGTGTAGAGAAGGTGCGTGGTTTTGTAGATTGGCTCGCCCAGTATTCTGGTAGTCTTGTTCATAATCCTTGGGGTGAGGTAAATCCTGATTTAGAGATTGTCACAAAGGGCTTTGATGCGGCACAGGTGCGCCGAGATAATTTAGTAGCTTATTTATTGCCACGCTTAGGTCGAGCTAAGGTCTTTGTGGTGGCTGAGGCTGTAGGCTATCAAGGGGGACGCTTTACAGGTATTGCTATTACTTGTGAAAGAATGCTGCTAGATAAGCACAAAACCATTCGTGCGAAGGATGTAACGCCTATTCAGTTGGAACGTACTAGTTCACCTGCTAGCTCTTTGCTGAAAGGCACACAGCAAAAGGATGGCTTTAACGAGCCTACTGATACAGTGGTGTGGAGTGCTATTATTGAAAAGGGTATCGATCCCTATGATACATTGTTGTGGAACATATTTCCCTTCCACCCACATAAGGAAGGAAATCCACTGACGAATCGCACGCCTACGGATAAAGAGCAACAATTAGGTTGGGAATATACAAAACGCTTGTTGGATCTACATATAGAATTAGGCGGTACAGATCCTCTCGTGCTCGCAGTAGGGCAAAAGTCTGCGGATACGATGGGGAAATTTGGTCTATCTGCCATTGGTTTGCGTCATCCTGCAAACGGTGGCGCCAATCTCTATCGACAAGGGTTTGCTGAGGCGGTAGATACCTATTTAAAATAATAGGTGATTGAGATTATTAAAATAATAAGTAATTGAGATAGTTGAAATAATAAAAGATTGAGAGTTTTGGAGAGAAGTTTATGAAACGTTATTGTGATACTTGCCGTCAGTATTGTGATGAGGCGGCTATGTTTTGCCCTACTTGTGGGCAGTATACAGTGGCAACAGAGGTGGAGCGTATCGCACCGGAAGGCGATGTAATCTATCCTTTCGCCCATTACCAAATGAGTTATAAGGATACGTTCCTTTATGTAATGGGGAAAAAGTTCATGGATACCGATGGACGTGCTTCCCGTAGGGAGTTTTTCCAATTTATATTCTTGTGGAATGTAGTAATAATCTGTATATTAGCAGTATTCTGCGCGTTGACTGCTATATTTAAAACAGGCCCTTATTTACTTGGTTTGGCTTGGATGATTATCTCGATTTTGGGACTCGTTTCTTTTGTGCCTATGGTTGCACTCTGTGTCCGTCGTCTCCATGATACGGGAAAGGTAGTGACACATTATTGCTATTCTTCGTTCCTTTTGTAGGCCCATTGATCTTATTAGGTTTATTGAGTAAAAAGGGGCAAGCGCAGGATAATCAATATGGCAGCGCTTTACAACATATCGTGATCGACAAGCGCTTAGCGTCTATTATGAAAGTATCTCCTACTAGCAGCTCTTTAACAACGAAAGTTCTTATTGCTGTAATCGTAAGTGCTCTTTGCGTTTCTGGTCTTTCCATGCGTTATATGGCGCCTTCTGATAAGACCATATCCATGGGGTGGTTCGCGAATGCTGTAGTAGGTGAAGGTAGTGAAGAAGCTGCGGAAGCATCGGTAAAAGAATATTTTAATGCCGTTAATAACAAAGATTATGACAAGGCTTTTACCTATGTTATCGATCAAGCTAAGGCTAACCCAACAGAGAAACAAAAGTGGATTGAGTCAATGAAGAATGGTTCTAAGGTAGACGTTGTCTCTTTAGGTGTTTCTCAAGTGAGCCGCGTAGGCAATTTGAAACGCATTACCTTCGAGGCGAACTTGCAAATGACAAAACCTGGTGAAGGTGCCGTAGAAGCGACACATACGAAACGTTATATTTCCCTTATTGAAGAAAATGGGGCCTGGCATATCGAGGGCTTTTACAAAAAAGATCCTAATGATAAATAATTTTTCAATCATATAATCTATAGAATTTGCTAGATTTGGTGCGATTTTAAAGCACTTAATAACCGTGTAAAGCTCGTGTAATAGCGTTAACATAAGGGTTCCCTCTTTTGTTAGCGCTATTTTTATGTTACAATAGGAGTAACGTATGAAAGCGAGGCTTTCATCAAAATCGATCGGATTATATTGCAAGACCCATTGGATAGGGACGAAGAGAACGTACCCGTCGCGGCTGACATATCTAATGAGGCAATATACTCATTTGCTATGGCAAATGGTCACAACAACACTAGGAACGGCAAAAATTGATAGCGCATCTTTGCGCCTATTTGACGAGACGCTAGTATTTTAGCGCCTTTTTCTTTGTGTGGCCTCCGTAGCATAGATCAATTCATGTGATAGGTGAGAAAAGAAACTATGTTAAATAAAATAATGAACAAAATTTTAGGAGGAACTGTGAATACAACAGATAATCAGGTTACTGCGCAAGTGAAAGCAGAACCGACAGTAGCAAGAAATGCTACTCGTGCAGCTGCGGCTGAAGGCGAACAAAACAGACTCGCCGCCGCACTAATACACGCCGTCCTGCTGGCGAAGGTCGTACTCGTCAACAAGCAACTGGTGAAGGCGAAGGCACAACACGCCAACGCCGTACAAATACTCGTACAAATGCAAATAGTGGTCGTACTAATACGACACGCCGTACAAATACTCGTCGCAATGCCGAGCAAGGTGAAGGTCAAGAACGTACAGAACGTAAACCACGCCAAACTCGTGCACCACGCGGTGAACGTAGTGAAAAATACGCGCAACACGCGTACTAATAATACTGGTCGCAATGGCCAAAAATGGTCAAAAACCGTAACAACAACCGTCCAAATAACCGTTCCACGAACCGCAATCATCAAGAGGAACAAGTGGAATTAGTAGGTCGTACACCAAATGGCGCTAACAAGGGTAAATTCCAAATCATCCCTCTTGGCGGTCTTGGTGAAATCGGTAAAAACATGACCATCTTCCAATATGAGGACGAAATCATTGTTCTCGACTCTGGTCTTGCGTTCCCTAGCGAAGACATGCTTGGCGTAGATATCGTTATTCCTGATATGAGCTATATCATCGAGAATAAGGATCGCGTGAAAGCTGTCGTAATTACTCATGGTCACGAGGACCATATCGGTTCCTTGGCATACCTTATGAAAGAAATTAACTGCCCAGTATATGCAACAAACCTCGTTTGTGGCTTGATTGAAGGCAAGTTCAAAGAACATAAGGTATCTCCAAAATGTCTCCGCACGATTGCTGCAGGCGATGAAGTTCAAATTGGTTCTGTAAATGTTGGTTTCATCCAAACAAACCACTCTATCCCTGACTCCTGCGCAGTGTACTTCGATACACCAATCGGTACTGTACTTCATACAGGGGACTTTAAAATCGACCAAACGCCAGTTGATGGCCGTTTGATGGATATGCACAAATTTGCTGAGCTCGGCAACAAAGGCGTATTAGCGTTGATGTCCGACTCTACAAACGTTGAAAAACCAGGCACTACAGGTTCTGAAAGCTCTGTAGGTCCTGCTATTAAACAAGCTGTTGGCGAAGCAAAAGGCCGCGTTGTTTTGGCAACATTCGCATCTAACGTATCTCGTATCCAACAAGCTGTTGATGCGGCAGTTATGTTCAACCGTAAGGTTGTCGTTATGGGCCGCAGCATGGTAAATGTTACAGAAATCGCACAAGAACGCGGTTACTTAAACATTCCGCCAAATACAATCATCGACGTAGATGTAATGCACAACTATACAGATGACCAAATCATGATCTTAACAACTGGTTCTCAAGGTGAACCGATGGCAGGCTTGTCCCGTATGGCTACAAGCAACCACCGCACTGTAGAATTGGCACCGAATGACACAGTTATCATCTCTGCTACACCAATTCCAGGTAACGAAGGTGCTGTAGGTAGAACTATCGATAACTTGCTTCGTTTAGGTTGTAACGTAGTCTACGGTAAAGACCGTGGCATCCACGTATCTGGCCATGCGAGCCAAGAAGAGCTTAAAACGATGCTCAACCTTGTTCGTCCAGAATACTTCATTCCAGTTCATGGTGAGTACCGCATGTTGCGCCGTCATGGTGAACTTGGTGTTGCTATGGGCGTAGACCCTAAGAAAGTCCTCATCGGCGACAATGGTCAAATCTTTGAATTTGATAAAGATGGTGGCCGTAAAGGTGGCCGTGTACAAGCTGGCGCTATCTTCGTTGATGGCCTTGGCGTTGGCGATGTAGGTAACATCGTTATACGTGACCGTCAACAATTGGCACAAGAAGGTATGGTTATCGTTGTAATGGCGATGGACAAAGCTTCTGGTACAATCGTAGCTGGTCCAGACCTCGTATCTCGTGGCTTTGTATACGTACGCGATGCAGAAGAGCTCATGCTTGCTGCAGAGCGTCGAGTAGAACAAGTTCTTGAAGATTGCGAAGCTCAACGCATCAAAGACTGGACTACGATTAAGCAAACGTACGTGACGCGTTGGGTAAATTCTTCTACGATAAAACTCGACGACGTCCTATGATCTTGCCGATTATTCAAGACGTATAATCACATACAATACACAAAAGTACCGCATCGTATGATGTGGTACTTTTGACATTTAAAAAATGGGCTTAAAAAGCTACTATAAATAGCTATGCTATCGCATTTAGCTACTATATGGGGTATTTGAAGTTACCCTTTTAAACTGTTATAATTAAAAGATACCAATTAATCTATCTTCTTATATGTAGAATGGAGATTTATGAAACAAACAAATACAAGAGCGATGGTTGAAACTGCATTTGTATCAACCATTGTTGTAATGTTAACTATAGTAGGGTCTACAGTGCCCTTTCTTAGTTTGCTAGCCACCTTAGTTGCACCATCTGGGATTGCACTGATTGGTATCCGGTGGGGTAGTAAATATAGTTGCGCCGCATCAGTAGTGGCATTTGTACTCGTCTCCCTTTTTAGTAGGCCCATTAATGGCAATGGCGACAATCTTGGCATATTCCTTGCCAAGTATCTTCCTTGGTGAAGCTTTCAGAGCGAATTGGTCTTTTGGGAAGCTCATCGTTATACCGGCTATTGCGTTAACTGTAACGAGCCTTATGGGGATTTTTTTATTTCTGCAGGTCTTACATCCTTTGATTTGAGTCAAATTAATCAAAATGATTGATGTAGATTTAAAGAATGCTATCATTGAGTCTGTTAAGCAACAGCCTATGACACAAGAACAAATGGATGCATATATTAATCGTTTAGATTTTTACGATTCAACAAGCAAAAGCGAATGCTTTTAGCGTATTGGTTTGCGGCCAATGCAGTCGTAGTTTATATGTTAGCTAAGCTAGTATCTTATATTGGTGGACGTACAAATAGCGTAATGCGTACGTTGCCGACTATGGATACATGGCGCATGCCGATTTGGGGTGCTGGGCGTATTAGCAGTAGGTATTATTCTTGCTTATGGTGAGCAGTATCTAGGCTATACAAACACTATTATTTCAGATGTAGGTCTTAACTTTAGCTTTATTTGGTGGTATGGTATGTGGTTTAAATGGTATTACATGCTTACTATCCATCATGAAGTCTTATAATTTAGCGGGCTTTTTTTCAGATTTATTATTATAGCTCTTTATATGTGATGAGTCCGATAGCACTCGTTATATACGGTATTTTTTTGATATGTTTTTAGATATGCGAGCACGTTTCCAAAAACGTAGCTTGTAATAGAAAGGAGGCCGTTATGAAATCCTTTCAACGGAAATGGCAAGGTTTAGAAATTACCATTATCACCGTTATCGCAGTATTGTTATTATTGTTGGCCTATTTAAACTGGGCTGTGGCAATTTTAGCACTAATTATCGTGGTAGCGGCGTATTTGATTAATTACAACACCATTCATAACCGCCGTCGCTTGGCAAGGGAGCAGCTTGGGGCGATGATGAAAAACGTCACACAAGCATCTAACTTTGCTTTACAAAACTTGCCAATGGGCATTGCTCTTGTTAATAAACAAGGCACTTTAGTATGGAATAACAGTGTCTTTGCAGACTGGATTAAAGTAGACTGGAATAAACTTCAAAAAATGTCTGCTCTTTTACCAGGCTTCCGCATTGATAAAATCTGGGGTAAATCCGGATATATGACGGAGCAGTACGAAGACAAGTACTTCCAAATTATTTACAAATTCATTGATCCTCGTGATACACGACCAGATCTTCATAGTGAAGATGAACTGGCTGACCATGCAGTGATGGCGCTATACTTCAAAAATATTACAGAAGTAGAAAAGGCGCGTATCAAGGCTGAAGAGGATCAGCCTGTATGGGGCATGATTCAAATCGATAATCTCGAAGAATTGACAAAAGGTCTTAGTGACCGCGAATATACAAGCGTTTGGTCCGATATTAACAATATCATCGTGGATGAAATCGACGGCCATGAAGGCTTCGTTCGTAACTTCCAAGATGATATGTACACCTTTGCTATCTCTCGTGGCGCTCTTCGCGCGATGGAGGAAAAAGGTTTTAAAATCCTTGAGAAAATCCGTAAATTGCCTTCTCCGCGTCAGGTGCCAGCTACGATTTCTATCGGTATTAGTGAGAACGTAGGCTCTGTAAAAGATGTGTCTAGTCGTGCTCGCGCCGCCTTAGATATCGCATTAGGTCGCGGTGGTGACCAAGTGTGTATTATGGATGGTGAAAGTACCCGCTTCTTCGGTGGTAATACAGCAGGTGTTGAGAAGAACACACGTGTTCGTGCTCGTGTCGTATCTCAAGCCTTGCATGAGCTCATGATCGACTCTGATAAGATTCTTGTTATGGTCACCAACGGGAAGACTATGATGCATTAGGTGGCATCATCGGTGTCACCTCTATTGCTCGAGCACTTGGTAAAGACGTACGTGTTGTACTTTCAAAAGAATCGAGTGCCATCGATAAAATGGTGGCCGTTCTCAATGAATCTGAGTTCTGGCAAGAGCATTTTATCACCCTAGAAGGTGCAAAGGTATGGGTAGATGCGAATACGCTCACTATCGTGTGTGATACGCATCGTCAAGAAATGGTAGCAGCCCCAGAGGCGCTTGAAATTTCTGAACGACGCATCGTTATCGACCATCACCGTCGCGCAGCGGACTTTGTAGAAAATCCATTACTTACGTATTTGGAACCTACTGCATCGTCCACATCTGAGCTCGTTACAGAGCTCGTACAATATGCAGGTGTTCCTGTGAAGCTTTCAAAAGCGGAAGCTACAGGCATCTATGCAGGTATCGTTCTAGATACGAAGAACTTTGTTCAACAAACTGGTGCGCGTACCTTTGAAGCGGCTGCATTCTTGCGCCGTGCAGGGGCGGATATCGAAAAGGTGAAACAATTATTTATTGAAACCTTCGATTCTGTTCAATTGCGTGCTAAAATAGTATTTGAAGCCAATCGCACTGAAGGGATTGCTATTTCCGTAGCACCTGAAGGTTTGAAAGATATGATGGCATTAGCTGCACAAAGTGCGGATATGCTCATCAGTAATGAAGATATTGAAGTAGCCTTTGTATTGTATTCCTTGAATGACGGCGGTATCGGTGTTAGCGCTCGATCCAAAGGCAAGGTAAACGTACAAGTTGTAATGGAAGCCTTGGGTGGCGGTGGTCACAGAACTGTGGCTGGTGCCCAATTACAAGGTATGACCGTAGAGGAAGCGAAGCAGGCCATTTTAGAGCGTGCTCTAGAAGCCCTTCATTCCGCTGAACAAGAGGAGGAACAACAATGAAAGTAGTATTGTTAGAAGACGTTAAAAAAGTTGGTAAAAAAGGCGAAATCGTTGAAGTTAGTGACGCATATGGTCGTAATGTATTGATTAAAAAAGGTCTTGGCCTTGAAGGTACAACAACGAACGTAAATAACGCAAAACAAAAACAAGACTCCATTGCTCACCACAAAGTAGTAGCGAACGATGAAGCTAAAATCTTGGCAGCTCAATTGACTAAGGTTGAAGTAACTGTAAAAGTTCGCATGGGCGAAGAAGGTCGCGTATTCGGTTCTGTTACTGCAAAAGACATTTCCGATGCAGCTAAAGCTCAATACAAAGTAGATATCGATAAAAAAAGAAAAATCGAAATCAAAGAACCATTGAAAAACATTAGGCGTACATGACGTTTTAGTTCGTGTTCATCCTGAGATTACAAGTACTATCAAGGTTAATGTAGTAGCTGAATAATAGTGTTCACCATGCTCTTTGAGTATGGTGAATTCTTTTATCCATAGTGGTTGTGTGAAGGGGATTATCATGGATGTACGCATTCCACCGCATAATCTAGATGCGGAAAAGGCCGTTTTGGGGGCCTTATTAACCAATGGATCGAACTCGGGCGCTGTTGTTGATACAGTGACGAGCATTCTAAAATCTGAAGACTTTTACCGCGATGCGCATCGTATTATTTATGATGCTATTTTAGAAATCGTGCATGCCAATAAGACGGCAGACTTTATCACTGTTGGTGAAGAGCTAGATCGTCGCAAGCGACTCGATGCGGTAGGTGGTCTTGCTTATATTACATCTCTTGCTAATGAATCGGTGTCCTACAATGTGGAGGAACATGCGAAGATCATTAGCGAGAAAGCTCAGTTGCGCCGCCTTATCGATGCAGGGAATAAAATCGTAGGCATGACGTACGCTGGCGAAGATGAACCAACGACTATCCTTAACAAGGCAGAGCAAATGGTGCTAGACGTAAGTGGTCAAACTCAATCTGAATCTTCCTTTGCTCCAATTAGTGAGATCGTATTATCTAACTTAGATAGATTGAACGCATTGCAACAGCATGATGGTGCCATTACAGGGGTTCCAACAGGCTTTAAAGATGTAGATCATGTCTTTAATGGATTACAAAAATCTGACCTCATCCTCGTAGCAGCTCGTCCTGCGATGGGGAAAACGGCTTTCACCTTGAACATCGCCCAAAACGTAACGATGATGTACGACAAGACGGTAGCCTTCTTCTCCCTAGAAATGGGCAAGGAGCAGCTCGTTGCTCGTATTCTGTCCTCCGTGGCAGGCGTGAGCTCTGAAAAACTGCGCCGTGCGAACATGGACCCAGCAGACTGGGAAAAGGTTATCGCTGCAGCGGACCGGATGAGTAAAGCCAAGCTCTTTATCGATGATACGCCGGGCCTTACCGTACAAGATATGCGCTCTAAATTGCGCCGTCTTAAGGTGGAACATGGTCTTGATCTCGTTATCGTCGACTATATTCAGTTGATGCAAGGCCGCAACTCCGGCAAGGGCAGCGAGAATCGTCAACAAGAGGTATCTGAAATCTCTCGTAACCTCAAATTGATCGCTCGTGAGTTTAACGTGCCGCTCATCGCCTTGTCTCAGTTGTCTCGTGGTGTTGAAAGCAGACCAGATAAACGACCTGTACTGTCTGACCTTCGCGAATCTGGTTCCCTCGAACAAGATGCGGATATCGTTATCTTCTTGTACCGCGATAAATATTACGATGAAAACTCCGAAAAAGGGGACAATGCAGAAGTCCTCATCCGTAAACACCGTAATGGTTCCGTTGGTACCGTGGAACTTCGATTTATTGGGGAATTAACACAATTTAAAGACGTGGAATTCCGAGACATGGGGCCGGAACAATAATGAAAACTATCGTGGGGGTGTGCCTATATTGATGGGGCCCCGTGACATAGCTACATTTTAATTGAAAAGAAAGGACTATACTTCTTTGCTCCTCGTGACCTGATGTCGCTGCATAAGTATAGTCCTTTCTTTTTATCACTGTAGATATGAAGGTGTCCCATCAATATAGTGGCACTAGATAGTTTTCATTGTATTGTTGGAAGAACTGGAAATAGAAGTTTTGGGTTAGGTTATACACGTACTTAAGAGTACCTATTATTAGATCTGATGTCTAATAGTAGGTACTTTTTCATTTTTATGTCCAAAATTTACCACTATAATAACAAACATATGTTTGAAAATACTCCCTATTTTTGTTATACTAATCATAGAAATTCTTCTTTTTATATTTCTTGTAGAGTCTAGTGGTTTAGCGGTTTGAGGAGGTGTTTGTATGGGTTCAGCTGATACGGATCGAATGTATATGTGCATTGATTTGAAGAGTTTTTACGCGTCTGTGGAGTGCGCCGATTTGGGGCTGGATCCGTTTACGACGCCTTTGGTGGTGGCCGATGGGTCTCGTGGCAAAGGGGCTATTACATTGGCCATTTCACCAGCTTTAAAAAAGCTAGGTGTTAAGAATCGCAGTCGTCTTTTTGAGATCCCTCCGCATATTGAGTATTTGACGGTGAAGCCTCATATGAAGCGGTATATGCAGGTGTCTGCTGAGATTTACGGGGTTTTGCTCAAGTATGTGGCGCCTGAGGATGTGCATGTGTACTCTATCGACGAGTATTTTATCGATATTACGCCTTACTTGCCGCTCTACAAGAAAACGCCTCGTGAGCTGGCGCAGATGCTACTTGATACGGTACTGGAGGCGACCAAGATTTATGCCACCGTTGGGATTGGTACGAATTTATTCCTCGCCAAGGTTGCTCTCGATATTCTCGCAAAACATGCGCCTGATTTTATAGGGTATCTTGATGAAAGCCTCTTTAAAGAGAAAATCTGGTATCATCAGCCCTTGACCGACATTTGGCAGATTGGTAACGGCATAGCCAATCGTTTGCACAAGTATGGCGCGTATGATTTGCATGGTATTACCATGGTTCCAGAGGCTAAGTTGTATAAGGAGTTTGGTGTTAACGCCGAACTCATCATCGATCATGCTTGGGGCCGTGAGCCGTGTACGATTGCAGATATCCATGCGTATCGTCCCATTAAGCATTCTATCTCGCATAGCCAGATTTTATTGCGTAACTATACGTACGAAGAGGCATACGTGCCTATGCGGGAAATGGTGGAGTCCTTGGTACTAGAGCTTTTACAAATTAAAGGGGTTACGAACCATATTCATGTTCATATCGGCTATGCAGATGAAATGGTGCGCTCCACAGGAGGCTCCAAGAAGCTTAAACAATATACAGATTCTCTGCAGACGTTGACGGCGGCTGTTATTAAATTATATGAGCAGCATGTCCATAAAAATGAGCTCATCCGTCGTATTGGAATAAGCTTTGAGGATTTGGTAAATCGTTCCGCAATCCCTCAAGAGGAGGATTTATTTAGCGCCCTTACGACAGATACAGAGGAAAAGGAGCGACAAGTACAAGAGGCAATGCTATCCATCAAGGAACAGTTCGGCAAACTCTATTCTACGCGCCTCTAGCTTGCAAGAGGAAGGGACTATGCGCTTTAGAAATACATTAGTAGGCGGGCACAATGGGGAATAAATTAATGAAACATCGTATGTCTCGTTTACAACGGGCGAAACAATTTATGCCCTTTGCGGCATTGAAGGGATTTGAGACTTTATTGTCAGCTGTTGCAAGGCCTAAGGAGGCGCGTGTGGAGTTGTCAGAGGATCAAATAGATGAGTTAAATAAGGTTTTACAGACTATACATGGCGGAGAATGGGTACGAATTGTTTACTACAATAAACAAAGATATACAGAACTTATAGGGGCTGTTGATATGATTAGTGCGCAAATGCAAATTATATCTGTCCAAGGCATAGATATTCCCTTTAGATATATCAAGGAATTGAATCTGTATGATATGACAATATAAAGAGTGGTCTTTATATATGGTTTAAGGGCTAGAGTTAAGGTGTGATTCGGTATACAATGATGAAAAGAGTTGTAATTTAATTATATTCTCATATAAAAATACCCTATATGATTAGCTGTTATATGACTATATATTCTTTATATTGTTTTATGAGAAAGGCGGTGTCTGTAATGCATGAGGTTATATCATTACTTATCAATCGCTATGATTTTTTTATCCAGTTGTTATGGGAGCATATAGAAATTTCAGTATTAGCTTCTGTTATTGCTACCATCATTGGTGGATTATTGGGTATATTTATATACGAATATAAACGGCTAGCTGTGCCCGTTATGGTAGTAGTTAATTTCCTATATACGATTCCATCTATATCGATGTTAGGCCTTTTGTTGTATGTATCGGGTGTTGGAAATACGACTGCTATCATTGCATTGGTTATCTATGCCTTATTACCGATGGTACGAAATACATTTACTGGTCTTAACCAAATTGATCAAGCTATGTGTGAAGCGGGAATTGCGTTAGGGCTTACGCGGGTTCAACGTTTGTGGAATATAGAGATTCCCTTGGCTATGCCAACTATTATGGCTGGTATACGGACTATGCTCGTTATGACCATTGCCTTGACAGGTATTGCATCCTTCATTGGTGCTGGTGGCTTAGGTGTGGCGATTTATAGGGGGATTACAACGAATCAAAGTGCTTTGACAATTGCAGGCAGCCTACTGATTGCACTATTAGCCATTACCGTTGATGCTCTCTTTTCTCTAGGTGAAAGAGTAACGCGTATTAGCCCTCATATGAAGCGCTATACGATTATATTTGTTTCGATTATGACGATAATTGCAATGGGTATAGGTGGCTGGGCTATGTATTGCCGTCATGTGAAGACCGATGTTATTCATATTGCAACGAAACCTATGACGGAACAGCTTATTTTGGGGAATATCTTAAAAGAATTAATCGAGAAGAAGACTGATTTAACCGTAGAGGTTACAGAAGGTGTCGGTGGTGGTACATCAAATATTCAACCAGCTATGCTTTCTGGCCAATTTGATATATATCCTGAATATACTGGTACGGCTTGGTCTGCTGTGCTAAAACGTACGGATACGTATGATGAAAGTCTATTTAATGAGCTTTCACAGGCCTATAAAGAGAAATATAATTTTGAGTGGGTCGGCATGTACGGTTTTAATAATACCTATGGCATAGGGGTGCGTAATGAAATTGCTCAGAGTTATGGCGTAAAAACGTATTCTGATCTTGCTCGTATAGCACCATCCCTAACATTAGGAGGGGAATATGATTTCTTTGGACGTGAAGATGGCTATGCTGGATTACAACGCGTGTATGGTATGAGATTTAAAGCTACTAAAGATATGGATATAGGGCTAAAATATACGGCTATTGGTCGTGATGAGGTGGATGCAATGCCGATATTCACGACTGATGGTCAATTAAGTATCGCACCAATTACGGTGTTACAAGATGATAAACATTTATATCCATCTTATATGTCTGGTAATGTGGTGCGTAGCGAAGTATTAATTGCTCATCCTGAACTGCGCCCTGTATTAGACGTTTGAATCATACGATTACAGATCAAGAGATGGCGAAGATGAATTACGCCGTTGAAACGGAACATCAACTGCCAGCTGATGTAGCACATAAATTCCTGGTAGAACGAAATTTGATATAAGGTGAATATAGTTAGAACTAAAGTAAATAAAATTTGATATATATTGAATATGATTTTGTATTGACATTTAATCTCCTTTGATGTAATATAAATATATGAACAGATATTCATATAAATAAAATATCTGATGAAAAATGTTTAGGAACATATATAACAAGATATGAAACAAGATATGTCTAATAAGTATTAGAAATAGACAATAAATTAACTTATAATACAGGAAAGAAGCTTTCACTATTATCAAAGGAGATATCATGGAAGAAACATTATTGTTGAAGGATTTGAACTGTGCGAACTGCGCAGCAAAAATTGAAGATCGCATCCGTAAAATGGATGGTATTGAATCTGCTAACTTCACAGTAGCAACACATCAATTGCGTTTAACTGGTGCTTGGGAAGACCGTGAAGCATTAAAACGCGATATTCAAGCTATTTGTGACTCCATCGAAGAGGGCGTAACAGTAGCCGATTACGAGCGTAAATCTAAAGCGGCTATGGATGACCACGGTCATGATCACGATCACGGCAGTGATGCAGTAACAATTGCAGTTATCGTAGCAGGCTTGTTATTCATGGCCTACGAAGGGTTGACTACAGTTGTGCCGTCTATCGGCTTGCCAGAGTCTATCGAAACTCCAATTTACTATATTGCCTATATTCTTCTTGCGTTCCCTGTATTGCGTATCGCAGGTCGCAATATCTTAAAAGGCCAAGTGTTCGACGAGAACTTCTTGATGTCTATCGCTACATTGGGCGCTATTGCTATCGATGCATTGCCTGAAGCCGTAGGCGTTATCTTGTTCTACCGTATCGGCGAGTTCTTTGAAGAAAAAGCAACAGATCGTAGTCGTACAGAAATTATGAACGCTGTTGATATGCGCCCTCAAGAGGTACGGGTTGTAGATACATGCTGCGGTGGTGAAATCGTAGTTATGGCTCCTGAAAAGGTTGAGGTAGGCTCGACTATCGAGGTTCGCCCTGGCGATTTGATTCCGTTAGACGGCACAGTGCTTGAAGGTGAAACTCGCGTAAATACAGCTCCTGTAACAGGTGAGCCTGTACCGGTTCGCGCTGTACCTGGCACTCAACTCATGTCTGGTTGCATCAATGAATCTGGTCGCATTACGATGCGCGTTGATAAGGTTCTTGAAGAATCCATGGTTACAAAAATCCTTGATGCCGTTGAAAATGCAGCATCTTCTAAACCTAAATCGACCGCTTCATTACACGTTTTGCTCGCGTGTACACACCAATCGTTGTATTCCTTGCTCTTGCTGTTGCCATTATTCCATCCCTTATTACTGGTGAATGGAATAAATGGATCTACACAGCCTTAACATTCCTCGTTATTTCTTGCCCATGTGCATTGGTGCTTAGCGTGCCACTTGCATTCTTCTCCGGTATCGGCAATGCGTCTAAACACGGTATCTTGCTTAAAGGTGGTCGTGTTATCGAGGCGTTGGCTAATGTGAAAGCCGTAGCTCTTGATAAAACTGGTACTATCACATCTGGTGAGTTCAAAGTTCACAGCGTAGAAACTGTAGGATCTCATGTAAGTTCCAGTCAATTGTTATCCATGGCGGCAGCTATCGAAGCCGTTTCTACACATCCAATCGCAACAAGCATCGTGTCTGAAGCAAAAGAACAAGGCATTACTGTAGAGGCTTCCGACTTTGTTCAAGAGTTGGCAGGCGAAGGTATGGTAGGTATGACTGATGGCCAACAAGTTCTTGTTGGTAACCGTCGTCTTATGGAACGCTATGCGGTTCAAGGCTATCCAACAGAGGCTGCTGAATATGGCACAGAAGTTCTTGTGGCAGAAGGTAATACATACTTAGGTCGTATCATCATTGCCGATGAAGCTCGTCCTGATTCCGCAGAGGCTATCGCTGATCTTAATGGTCAAGACATTAAAACTGTTATGCTTACAGGTGATGCTGAAGCAAGTGCAAATTACATCGCTAAAGAAACTGGTGTAAGTGCTGTTCGCGCTCAATTGTTGCCTCAAGATAAATTGTCCGTAGTACAAGATATTCGCTCTGAATATGGTCCAACTATGTTCGTAGGCGACGGTATCAACGATGCTCCAGTACTTGCTGGTGCTGATGTTGGTGGTGCCATGGGTAGCGGTGCTGATGCGGCTATCGAAGCGGCAGACGTTGTATTCATGCGTCCATCCTTGACTGCTATTGCACATATCCTTGACTTGTCCAAAGCGACGTTACGCGTAGCATGGCAAAACGTAGTATTCGCTATTGCTGTAAAAATCCTTATCATGGCGCTTGGCCTCATGGGCTATGCATCCATGTGGTGGGCAGTATTTGGTGATACTGGGGTATCCATCCTTTGTATCTTGAACTCTGTTCGTATCTTGCGCCGCAATTAGGTGAAAGCAGAGTTTATAGCTCTGTAGAGGAACGAAATAAATTACATTATCCTGATCTGAATAATTAGGGCCGATATAAATAACCTCTAGGTTAGTAACTAACTAACTTAGAGGTTATTTTATTGTGTGGATTAAACATTTACGATACTTTTACTATATACATTTGTACATCATAAATAGACATAAAACTGTATATGTATGTTCTAGATACACAAAACTTTCACAATTGAATTGAATAATAGCTATAAAATAGTATATAATTTATTAGATGATTACTATAAGTTCGTTGGAAGGAGGGATAGCATGATCACGGTGTACAAACACATAGAAGAAGAGTTAGTTTCAGACTGCACTGTATCAGATGCCACAAAAGGTTCTTGGGTAAATTTGGTGAACCCAGACCCCGATGAATTATCCCTTATCAATATTTTGACAGAAATTCCAACGGACGTTTTAAAGACCGCCCTCGATATGGAAGAACGTTCTCACGTGGAGTTAGAGGACAATTATATCTTTGTTGTTATCAACATTCCAGTTGTTCGCGGTAACGATATGTACGATACAGTGCCGCTTGGTATCTTCTTGACGCCGGACTTCTTTATTACGGTCTGCCTCGAAGAATCTGAAGTATTGTATCCGTTTATTTCCAATCAGATTTCTACGTTCTATACGTTTAAAAAGACCCGTTTCTTGTTCCAAATCTTGTACCGCACAGCGACTATGTTCTTGCGTTACTTGCAACAAATCAACCGTCGTACAGACGACATTGAAGTTCAATTGCGTCATACCACAAAAAATAAAGACTTCTTCCAATTATTGGAATTACAGAAATCCATGACATACTTTACCTCTGCATTGCGTACGAATGGTACAGTTATGGAGCGTCTATTACGCTTGCGTGGACATAGCTCTTATAGACATTTGCTCAAAATGTACGAAGAGGATGAGGATTTACTAGAGGACGTTATCATCGAGAACAAACAGGCCATGGAAATGGTTGAAATGTACTCTAATATCTTGATGAACATGATGAACGCCTTTACGTCTATCATCTCTAACAACCTCAACATGGTTATGAAATGTTGGCAACCTTAACGATTACCATGGCCGTGCCAACCATCATATTTAGCTTGTGGGGGACAAACGTACACTTGCCGTTCCAAGATGATCCAGACGGCTTTGTGAAAGTTGTCATTATTTCTGTTATTTGCTCTGCCATTGCCATCTTTGGTATGTGGAAAAAAGACTTGTTCTAATGGTGATGAACAGTTGGAATTTCAAATTCATATCAACTGTACAGGGGAACACTACATATATGGCGACCATAAGTACATATGGAAGCATTAAATACACATGAAAAAAGCTGGCCACGAGTCAGCTTTTGATTGCTTATATTCTATTATTGCTTATTATTGGGCCAATCTGATATAATAATACCGTTATGGAGAGGTGTCCGAGTGGTTTAAGGAGCTGGTCTTGAAAACCAGTGACTCCGCAAGGGGCCGTGGGTTCGAATCCCACCCTCTCCGCCATTCAATTTTATGAATTTCAATGACTATCAAAGAATATGAAAGAGTAAATAAAGCTAGATAAAACCTGATTTATTGATATTCTTAGATATTTATGATTAGTCTATTAGTTAAATATAATTTGCCCCCTTTTTTGCCCCCTAAAATTTATGTGGTAGAATAGAGGGGGAAAGCAGTAAATATAATGTTTTCAAAATCATATAATCATCTCTAAAACCCTTTAGGTTACCGCCTAGAGGGTTCTTATTATATATTAGAGTATGTTAACATATGTCAATATCTGTTTAATAGCTTTGCCTAAAATTAGCTATAGGTTCTATTATTGACGATGTTTACCATATCTTTTATACTTATAGTATCAAAAGCAGTACTACTAGACGTATGACTGGCCGCTTGGCTATAGCCACTCTGTGCCTTAACGTTAGTAGTACTGCTTTTTTGTACGCTTTATTAATAGATAACCTTAACTTTTCTTAACAGCTTAATGCGGTATGTTTTGATGTAACAGTAATGTAACATTGATGTAACAGGTTTGTAACGCTATTACATTCTATTAATAGTAAACCTTAGTTTTCATTAGCTCTTTTTTAGGGGGTTCGAAATATTAGGAAATTAAGTTATTGATCTATGAAGTAGGAGATAGAAAACTTAATCTTTTATATTGATATGTACCCCCTTTACTGGATAACCAGTAAAGGGGGTATTTTTATGAGATATAGTTATGAATTTAAAAGAAAAGCAATTGAATTATTCTATCAAGGTGAATGGCCCAAGACACCTAATGGTGTGAGGACAGATACATTTCATAGACAAATAAGGGACTGGGTTAAATTAGAACGACTTTATGGCTCTCAATGGGTTCATAAATACAAAACTTTGGGATACAATGGTCTTATGAATAAATCTAAAGGTCGACCTTTATTAGCAGACTTACTAATTGCTAACTGCTGTGCTTAATCGCAGAATATTCGCCTTCAATGCGATTTAACTCTCTTGCTACAGTAGAATGGTGAACACCGATTAAGCTAGCAATTCTGCGAACAGAGTACTATGAGCCGGAATGTGGAAGATTTATCAACCAAGATCCGATTGGATTGGCTGGTGGTAGTAACCTCTATTGGGCTTTACAAAACAGTCAAATGTGGGCTGACCCATTAGGGTTAAGTTCTAAAAAATCTCCTGGAACATGTAATGATCCATGTGCAGGACAAGATCCTGCCGGTGAAGCGGCTGGCTGGCAAGGAAGTAAGGACTATTCAGGTGTAGATAATTGGAAAAATGTTGTCCTAGAAAAAGGGACAATATTGTTTACACTGTATCCACATGGGCCGGCAGGTATGGCTTCTGCCCCTGGGAATTATTTTGTTCGAGGATACGCTGTACGTTCTGCAAGAGGAAATGCCAGAGCATTTAACGATTCTGTACAGGTGAGACATAGTGGAAATGCTACTGCCGCACGTGACATGAGAAAACAATTACATATATTTGTAGTAGAAGAAGATATTTGCGTAGGAAAAATCAAAAGCAAATAAAAAATATGGCGATGGGGGAGCAACCCAATATTATATTCGAGATATGGATAAACCGAAATTAACAAGTACTGGCAAACTTCGATCTTTCAGGAGGTAAAATTACATATGAATCAAATTAAATTATTTATACAACAAAAAAACATTGTCATCAATAATCTCTCCTTAAACTTTAATGATATTAAAGATATTAAAGAAAAAAACTAAATTAATAAATTTTAAAAAAATATACAAGAAGGTATTTATTTATTTCAAGAAAATATTTATTACCTTGGAGAAGAAGGAAAAAAATATTTATTGACATATACAAAAAGGAAATTGATATCTTATTTAATGACTATTTTTTTATTTAACTAAAAAAACATCTTAGAATCAAAAAAATTATTCAAAAATTTTTCTTAATTTATATCCTCCTTTAAAAATCATATTGTGTACTAAAAAAAGTGCTCCAGTACTCGAATTTAAAGGATCTGAATTGGCATGGAATTCCCTTTTTGTTCATCTATGACTCCAAACAGGCGTCAATAAGGCTGAATATTTCATTCTAAAAATACTACAGTAAAATAATAAGAAGTATTTATGAAACAACCATACGAAATACACTCAGATTTTTTTAAGAAAATGATTGCTTTAGGCTGGTATGAGAATAGAGAAATTATTTTAGATTCTCTACCCCACCATTTAGAGGAGTTACCTGATAATGTAAAAAAATTCTAAGAAAAATATGGTATTTAACAATTAGCTATGACGCTTATTATCGTGGTAATGGACGCATCTTTCTATCTACGGTACTGCATAACTTTGGGGAAACTACAAATACCTTACTTGACTACTCTATAGATGATGAAGATTATATTTTTTATCAAAAATCTATTGGCAAAAAATTAAGAAATTTCGGCTTTGCAGATAACCGAGAAATCCTTATTGATGAACTGGGAAGAATTTATTTTATTCCTGATTCTGGAGCTTTATATTATTTGGGAGGTAAATTTTATGAGGGATTATATAATTTAATATTTAGAACTGGAAATTCATTTATCGTAGAGGAGGATGGGGAACTTTTTGTAGAATCAGAAGTAGGTATTTCACCAGGAAATATGAATATTAGAGATACTGAGTAAACATAGGTTTTCCCAAGCTCTAACGCCCCGTAAGGTCGTCTCCCCCTTTCAGACGGCCTCGACGGCCAACCCCCGCTGCGGATTACCGAGTTCAAACGCGATATATTGGGACGCTTAATCCATACCCTCGTCCGTGTCTCCAACCACCACAGCATCACCTGCTTCGACTACAACGGCAACCGTACCGCCATGACTTGTCCCTCTCACAAACCTCAGAGCGTTCAAAAAGGAATGGTTGACATATCTGACTCAAGAGGATATTTTTTTCAAAGACAAAGAAACAACTATTTGCCATGAAAAATAGTAGTTATTAGGAAGAATTAATGGTTAATTCTATAAAGAATATGACTAAGGTTTAACTTAAGAAAGTGCGAATTGTTAAGTCAAGATCCCTACAGTAGGTAGCAAGGTTATATGAGGTAATTAAAATGAAAAAGCTTTTTTTAAATCTAGAAGTAATTGATGGTTATCCTCCAGTATCTATGGAAAGCATTTGGGCAGAAGTGACTGAAGAAGGCTATCTTAAAGTTAATAATATTCCTTTTTATAGCAAAGAAATCTCTTTAGGTGATATTGTTAGTGGAATACAAACGGAAGAAAAATTACTTATTATATGATAAAATTATAATTCATAGTAAAAAAATAGTACATTGCGGATTGTTTTCTTTAATGAAAACCAGAAATTTAAAGATAAAAATATTAACTAAACTAATAGATCTTGGATGTGAGTATGAAGCATTTAATGTAAATTTCTATGCAATAAACATACCAATTCAAGTAGATATAGAAGAAATATATCTTTTTCTTAGATGAGTTTGTGGAAACTGACGATTTAGATTATGACACAGGGTATTTGGCACAATAATTTGTGCAAGCTATAACTTGGTAATATCGTAATGTGTAGAAAATTCTAGCATTGTTTACGTAGTAGAAATTTTAAGACTATGTGATACCAGCCACCTCTTGCAGGAAACCCAACCGGACGGCAGATATACCTATCTCTACACCGATACAGCTACGAACCCCTGCACAGGTACACAACTAAAAAAACTCATATTGAAAGGACTAATCATGAAAGAATTATCAAGAATAGAAAGAAATTTAAACATCTTATTTCCTCAGTCATATAAAAATACTATTAATAAATTTCAATTATTTATGGAGATTGAATTCAACAACTATCAAATTAATCTGTTTAATGAAGAATCGTTGTTTGATAACTTAAATGGCTTTCCTCAATGGTGCTATTTAAAATACCTAGTAGAGATAAATAAAGAGAAACAACAGATGCCGAATATTGTAGAAAGGCATGACTCAAATGGATATATTGACTTAGAACGAGTAAAAAGAGGTTTGCTGTTTGGCTCTTTAGCTGATGGAGCGTGCGTGTATTTTGATTTGGAAGATGATTTCTCAATATGGGAGTATTGGCTAGATGATGGAAGCATCGGGAAAATAGCAGACAATTTCGATGAAATTCTTGAATATGGAAAAATTATAGATTTTGAGTAAATGTAAATTTTATCAAGGTTTAACAATCCCATAAGGTCGTCTGAAATAATTTTCAGTCGACCTTGCTCTATACGCTTACCCTTACCTGCTTCGTCTACAAGGAAAACGGCCAGCACCAATGGAAAGTGCCGTCTAAAGAAGAGAACGCCCGAAACGATTTGCCTGAAACCGACTGGCGCGATGTGCAGTACGATATGCTGTACCTGCCCGTTCAGAAACCATCCGCTACCACTATGATTTCAACGGCAACCTCTTGTGGTTCGGCAACTATACCGGCTGGGGTCGTCTAAAAGAGGAAACCAAGGTTGCGGATAGCGCATACCGACCCTTCCACTAGCAAAACCAGTACGCTGACCGTGAGACGGGGCTGCATTACAACTTCTTCAGGTATTATGAGCCAGAATGTGGAAGATTTATTAACCAAGATCCGATTGGATTGATGGGAGGGACAAACTCTTATCAGTTTGCGATGAATGCGTTGGGATGGATTGATCCATTAGGACTATCAAAAAAAGGGGTTAAGGCTATTATAAAAACAATATCTGGAATTATTGCTGAAGGATTTAGCACAAAAGTAAAAGGTAAAAGAGGAAAAATACATCCTGTCGTACAAGAAGCTTATGATAAAGTTCCTGCCCGAAGAAGGTCTCCTTTTCATTGCAAATGTGGGGAAGCTGATGCTCTTAGCAGAATTGCAGAAGATGCAGATGCTCGGACAATTTCTGATTTAAGAAAAATCGTTAAAAACGGAACATCAGAAGCTTATGATCTTGCTGATGGTACACTTAAAGCACCGTGTAGTAGTTGTGCATGGGTATTAAAATTCTTAAGAATGAAAGGTAAAAAATAGTCATGTATGATATAAATGAAATTATGAATAATATTTTCCGAGTTTTTTTAGAAAAAACCAGAAAAAAATGAAAAATTTTTCTAATTAATAAGCTAAGAGATTTCCTAAAAAAATTTTTTTATGATAATAATTCACAGATTAACATTAAAGAAAAAAATATTTTTTTAAACAATAAAAAAATACCGATATATCATTAAGTTTTTTTATTAGCAAGTGAAAAATTATTATAACAGCTCTATATCATTAAATTCATTAATAAGTAAACGTATCCAAGCATGGAAATTATTTGATTCAAGCTCAGAAGATTTTAGATTTTTTTTAAATCTTATTATCTATACTATGTACGATTACGAAAAGGAAGAAATTGCAAAAGAAGGAGGAGATATTGATGACTTAATTTCAATTATAATTATTGATTTACATGATATTCATCCCTCTTTGCCAACTCAGTTTGAAGAGTTCCTTATTCAGCAAACGTAGGCTAGGTCAAGACCCAACAAATGCCAAAGGTCGTCTGAAACCGATTGGCGCGATGCGCAGTACGACATGCTGTACCTGCCCGTTACCGAAAGCATCCGCTACCACTACGACTTCAACGGCAACCGTACCGCCACCGTCCTGCCCGACGGCAGACAGATCAACTACCTGTATTACGGCAGCGACCACCTGCACCAAATCAGCCTCGACGACGAAGTCATCACCGACATCGAACGCGATCGGCTGCACCGCGAAATCTACCGCACACAGGGTAAACTCGCCAGCCGTTACGAACTCGACCCCTTAGGCCGTCTGAAAAGGCAAATTGCCACACTCAACGAGCTGACGCAGACCGAGACGGCGAAAAATGCCAACAAACCCACTACTTCCACTGCGATCAAATCATTATCCCGCGCGAGATGACAGACAAAGACGGTAATTTGCTGTGGTTCGGCAGCTACACCGGCTGGGGGCGTCTAAAAGAGGAAACCGAGGTAACGGATAGCGCATACCAACCCTTCCGCCTACAAAACCAGTATGCCGACCGTGAGACGGGGCTGCATTACAACTTCTTCAGGTATTATGAACCTGATGCGGGGCGGCTTGTGAACCAGGATCCGATTGGGTTGTGGGGTGGGGAGAATTTGTATACTTTTTCTACTAATACACAATCTTGGGTGAATTTTTTAGGTCTTCGCGGTGTTTATTTTTTTACAGACATGACTCAATCATATATTGGTAAAGGTCCTTTATCACGAATGAGACAATCAATTAGGTATAGAACTGGGCCTAAACCATCGAATCCAATGTCTAAACCTACTGCTTGTGTCCATGTTAAATTAAAAAGCAATAAAATGGCACTTATGGTAGAAGCCAGATTAATGGTGATCCATAATGCAAAATTGAATCCATCATTTATGAACAAAAATACTCTCAAATGGTGTAAAAACTATATGCTGATAAAAATACTACTGCTAGAGAAAGAAATATAGCCGATCGTTACGCAAAAGTAATTAATCAACGAATGGAAAATGTTAAATCAGGAAAATGCAAATCTGCTTGTTAACTTTTAAATAGAAGGTGTAAATATCTATTAACCGTTCATGTATTAATCGAGGTATATTATGAAAACCACGTGTGGATATAACAAACATATTAACTTAGTAGAAGTTCTACCTAATTATTTGAACGCTGGAATTAAGCAGGCAAAATTATATAAATGCGGGCTTCGAATCATGGGGAAACTTAGTGCATTATTTTTAGATTCTGATAAGATTGTAAATCCTGTAGATCTTGATTTTTCAGATTTAAAAAAATATCCTGAACTACCATACATTGCTATAGAAAATGATTTTGAAATTAAAAAAATATTTACAATCTTGAGACATTATACTCGCTAGAGCAACTTGAAACCTTATTGCTACAAAAAGCCTTCGACATTGATATATCTCTTATTAAAAAAATTTAAAGGATATCAGATTCGATTACTCAAGAAAAAAATTAAGAATGTAGGCAAATCTCACAAACTGGAAAGATTACATATCTGGTCTTACAAAGGTAAAGATCTAAGTGAATTTCATGAACTTACAAACTTAAAAGATCTTCTGTTAGTACGACCAAGTATCAAGTCATTAGACGGAATTGAAAATATGACCAATCTAGAAAAAATCGAAATATGCTATGCAAGAAATCTAGAAAATATTTCTGCCCTTGAATTACTCCGTAGTAAACATGAAATTAAATACATCACTTTACCTAATAAATTTCGAACTTAAATAAATTATCTTGTTAAGCCGCAGGTAGGGTCAATGTCCAACGAAACATCAAGGTCGTCTGAAAGAAGAAACCAAGGTTGCGGATAGTGCTTACGAACCTTTCCGCCTGCAAAACCAATATGTCGACCGTGAGACGGGCCTACATTATAACTTCTTCAGGTATTATGAGCCTGATGCGGGTCAGTTTGTGAATCAGGATCCGATTGGGCTTTCAGGCGGAGACAATCTGTATCTCCAGTAGGAACATCATACCCTATGAGAGCGTTACCTCTTGGTTCTAATTGAAAGCCTTATACCATATATAGGGTACTGGAACCAATTGATAATGTAGCTGCAAGTAAAATTATGCTGTTGTTCGGAGAGATCGGATTAGGGACACAGTATGAATTACCAAAATCTGTTAAATCATATAGAATCTGGGCATCTGGAAGAGGTGAAAATAGGAAAATGTTAAAAATTAATGAATTGAATTCATATCTTAAAAATAAAGGAGTACCAGAAGATAGTTACTCAATCAATGAAGTAAATGATGAATCATTATGTATTGTTGAAGAAAATAAAAAATGGCATATATTCTATTCTGAAAGAGGATTGAGAACCGAAGAATATTGTTGCCAAGATGAACATTTGGCAATTCTATATTTTATCAATCGCTTATCAAAAATGTTAAAATTTTCTTTCGAATGAAAAAAAGCAAACTGTAGCCTGTATGAAACTTTTAATTATGGTATGGGGTATGTGTGTAACATACACGCGGCTTCTACTTTTTAAGCGACATCTAAATCCTCTTTGAAGGCGTCTGAGCTATCGATTCTTTAATAGTTTCATTACCATTAGCAATGGCATTCTATCTAGAGGTCGTTTTTCCTGATGGCTGAGAAGCTAATTGACATAGACAAATACAGGAAAGGATATATATTATGTTGAAAATATTGAATAATTGTTTGGATGGAATTGTATTGGGTCAAAAAAAGGCTGACTTTGATGATGTTATTTTAAACAATCCCAATTATTCATCAGAGTATGCAACATGCGCTTCTGGTACTGTAACAGGCGTTATTGGCAAAGATCTGCGACCAGGAAATATATGGGAAAATAGAGAATTACCCGCTTTGAAGAACAATCCTAATATAACAAAAATAGTAATAATAGATCCTAAAACAAAGATTTCAACTATTATATTTCAAAGGTAATTACTATGGATGATTTCGTAATTGAAAAAAATTTCAAGAGGTATGTTAATTGTTTCTTTAAATGGACATGAAATTTCATTTGAAGGAGAAATGTCCTTTCCAAATAATGAGTTTCACTTTTCCTTATATGCGAAAACAGCAAAATTTACTAAGACCAACCAAATTTTAAGCAAGGAAGAGTTAGATAATATTTTAGAACATTTAAAAAAAGAATTTATTTTAAAAAATAGAGTATTAGACATAATTTTCTAAATTTAATTATCAACTGTAAAGTAGCCCAAGCAAGCCGTAGCCCACACAAAACCTTCAGTCCTGACGTAGGGTGTGTGCAGTACGCACGCGGTTTCTGTTTTTCAGACGCTCCCTGTCAAATCGCCTAACCCGACGGCGACGCACAGCCTCACTTCCGTCACCTTCAGATGAATTATTTGAAATTATCCGATTGAAATAGAAAGGAAACTTAAATGTCAAAAATTACTTTTTACTTCTTCTAAAACGCCACATAGTATTGGTTATATTGGAGGAGGAGCTGAACATATTCCGTTAGAATTATGGCCTAAAGTTCCAAATTCTGATGCCTATCAAACGCATCTGTTTACTCTTTATTCTGACTTTTTACCTGAAAATGTATTCCCTCGCAGAAATTATTATATTTCTGTTTTTATTTCCATAGAGGAGCATGCACTAGGAGGGGTGAAAGACTCTATTTCATCTAAATATACTGTTAATTGTCAGGATGATTTAATTTTACTAAATGATGGTTTTAGTTGCGCTGTCCTTTATGAAAGGGAACAAGCTATCAACAAGCAAGATTTAGGAAATATTTCTTTAGAAAGAAAATTTTTTGAAAGGCTTGATGAAATTGATAAAGAAGCTGATGCAAAATACAATGAAGATGAACATTTATTCTTTGAAGATAATGGAATGGGATTGGGTGTATCCAAAATTTTTGGCAATCCTTATTTTGAACAAGATATAATATATCCTTCTCCTAAGTTTAATTTTTTTGCTTGCAATTATTAGAAGAAGATATAGATAAAAAGTTACATATTTTTTTCAGAATGGTATTGGTTATTTTTTTATTATGATCGAAAATGTTAAGAAAAAAACTTCTATCTGGAAGTCAAGCAGGCATTTTCTTTATTCAAAAATACTTAAGAATTAACATAAAACCTTCAGGTTCAACTTAACAAGCCGTAGCCTGTATCCATACCAACCAAGACCGCTACGAACCCTTGGCATAGCTACACAACAGGACCAACGAAGAAGGCGAAAGCCGCCAAAAAAACCACTACTTCAATTGCGACCAAATCGGCATCCCGAAAGAAGTGACCGATGATAAAAGCAACTTGGTTTGGTTCGGCGACTATTACGATTGGGGAAAACTAAAGAGTGAAACCAACGTAACAGTAACGGCGTACCAATCCTTCCGCCTGCAAAAACCAGTATGCTGACAGTGATACAGGGCTGCATTACAACTTCTTCAGATATTATGAGCCGCATTCGGGACGGTTTGTGAATCAGGATCCGATTGGGTTAGAAGGTGGAGATAATATTTATTTATTCTCCCCTAACATACAAAAGCTGGATAGATCCATTAGGGCTATTATCATGGAATACTGCTAGAAAAATAATTTTTGGAAAAGCAGAAGCAAAAAGAGAAAGGAACCAGCACATGGTAACAGGATTAGAAATCAAAAATTTAATTCAATCTCATGAATACAAAAGGTTATTAGATAAGGCTGAATATGAATATGGAATTAAAATTTATGACAATGATGAAAGTATTTCACAAGAATGTAATTCTGTTGCTAATGAAATTAATAAATCAGGATTAACACCTGAGTTAATATTAGATTTTATTATTGAAAACGATAAATTAGTTTTTTTAATTTCTCAAAATTAAAAAAATATCAAAATTGTCAGAAGATTACTGTGACTTTGAGGAAGATGAAGAAGATAGTGATGATATTATATTAATTGGTCAGGCTAAGACTTTCCTCATTGTAAACTCTATAGAAATTTTTACTATTGAGAAAAATCAGAAACAGATTTAATAAATTTTTTTGAAAGCAATTAAGATTCCTTCTTATAAAAAAATATGCAAAAAGAGTTATTTGAATTTTACCAAGAGAGCCTAAAGATATATTAAAAACTTTTTACTACTCTATCTGTATTTTGATATCTTTTTATATCTCCTGACAAGCATAGACTGTGTTAAACCCCAACAGTGTAGTAAGGTCATCTGAAAATTTTCAGACGACCTCCCTTTTATATGCTCCTAAAAAAGCGAACAGATCTGGTTCAGCAAAAATCCGGACGGGCATTATGTCATCGTGTCGCTGGAAGGTTCGATAGCGCTGCGTTTCGCGCCTTTGGCGGTGGCGGAAGACAGTTTGGACGAAGACTCTACCCTCTTCCCGCTGGTGGCAGTGGAAGATGCCAACGGCAACCATCAGCGTTTCGTCTATCATCTGCTGACCGGTCTGCCGCAATACGTCATCGACGGCAATGGCCGGGTGTTCTCGCTGAACTTCGACAATGTGGCGGAAGAGCAGTCGCCCTTGTTGGAATTGTTGTTCTAGTTAGTGTTTGTATATATTCAACGGCGGGAGTATGTGGTGCTTTTTTGGTAGGAGGAAGTTTTGTAGGAGCAATGTGAAGTTTAATATTGATATAGGAACATGATAATTATGAGCAATAGTGATTTTTATATACAAAATATGATTGAAACTTCTTTAGAACAAGAAGATTTCAGTCAAATAATTATACTACTAGATTCGCTACCATCTAAAAATATACGTAGAGCATTGTATTTATTATCAAAAAAATATTCCCAAATAAAAATAGAAATTACTGAGAATGAATTTAAATTTATTAAATGTATATTATCCAATAATAAATTTATAGTAGTTCAAAAGCATCTCTAATTTTCTGAGAGCAATATCTATACTCAACTTTAATGACCTACAAAAAAACAGGATATTTCTGATTTGATTTTTTTCAAAAATCTAAATATTTTAAGCAAAAAAATTGTGATTTTGAGTTAAATATACTAATAACAAAAATTAATAGAACCCAATAAATTTTTTTATGCAAGTTGAGAAATTTAAAAAAATAATTTAGATTATTATTCAAGAAAAATATTTATTAGATTTTATTTTTTTACGAGAAAGAATATCTTGAAAAATGGCTTTAATGAAGATGAAATCAATGATTTTATAAAAATTATTGAGCTACCCTAGATAAAAATAGCAAGCAGTGATCCGCACAAAACCTCCAGTTCTTACTAACCTTTGGCACAGGTACGCAACTGGACCAACGAAGACGGAGAAAGCCGCCAGCAAACCCACTACTCCCACTGCGACCAAATCGGCATACCAAGAGAGATAACCAATAAAGATGGCAACCTTTTGTGGTTCGCCAACTATACCGGCTGGGGGCGTCTGAAAAAGGATGAGCGCGTCTATCGGAATGTACATCAACCGTTCAGATTACAGAACCAGTACTTCGATGACCAAGTGTTGACAATGCTCGCGGTGTATATGATTAATGAAAGAATAAATTATGAATATAGAATTGCATATTGAAAGAGTACAATCTATTTTAGATCAAATGGATCTACAAAAGAAATGTAAATTTGCAGCTTGGTGCTGTAATGCACTGATCATTGAGAAAAAAATAAATGAAAATATGACTAAAATAACTAATTCAAATGTGAACTACCAACTCTGTGATGCTATCATTAAAGCTGGTTGGTATGATTTCTCCCAAATAAATATTGGAATCTCTCAAAAAGCTATAGAAGATATAAATTGGAATGATGATGATCCATTAAATGATATGGTAGAAACACAAGGAACTATAGAATTATTAGCTTCGATTCGAAATATGTTACTAGGTATACAACAAAAAAATCATCTGATAGTTATTACTTTTGCTGCATGTGCTGAAAAACGTAATTAACTGGAAAGATGCTTTAGCGAATTTCCCATACTCCGAAGATGGCAAAATAGAGGATGAAAATTTAAAACGTGAATATGAAATTCAATTGTTATTTTTAGATGATTTAAGAAATAGTATAATTACCTTACAGGATATTAAGAAATATAGATAAATGGATGCAAGCCTGAGTAGACTATTTAGAAAGATAGGAGTTGAGTTGATGGAGTCTGAGGAATTAACTTCTAAAATTTTGCTGGAAAGTGTTTTAGAATGTACAGATTTTGTAGTAAATGAGGTGCCAAACTTATATAGTGCAGTAATAGAGAGATTAAAGCAAGACGATGAAGTATTCTTTATGAATTTTGTTGAAGATGAGGATGGTCAGGATGATTATTATGGATATGTCTATAATAAAACAAATGGAAAAATCTACGAATATGCGTTCCATGATGACAAATTAGTGAAAAATAGGAAGTTGTCTTTTACTGAAAAGAAAATTGGAGAGTTAACAACGAAAGATATTCTTGAATTACCTATAATAGACTTACTGTAATCCTTCTTTGAGGTCATCTGAAATGTTTGCTCTTTAACAACCTCATCACTAGTCAGCATCAAGGTCGTCTGGAAACTAACTTTTAGACGACCTTTGTTGTACCGTATTCAACCGCCGCTACGCCTACGACAAAGTCGGCAACCTGATTCAAAGTGCCGACCAAAGAGGCGGTGTAATCAACCTGATCATGTATGGGAATTACGATTAGGAGGCCCTGATACACGATCTAACTTAAAAATGCTTGATACCTTTACAAACTGGCATATCGGCACACAACAAATTTGGCCTCAAATAAGGAATTTACCTGTAGGTACTCCTATAAAAATCCGTATTCTATAGGATATTAATCACATTTATAATTGGAGATTGTTATGAATTTATCTAAAATAATTAAACATTATAGAAATTGTTTGTCTGACTTGCCTGATGCTCCTTTATACGGAAATATTCCTCAAGGTGCGGATAGGATAAGTGAACAACTAGAGCAATTTTTGGCACCTGAACATAAACAATTTTTATTATTATGTAATGGGGGTTCTTTTGGAGATATAGAATTATGGAGTACAGAAGAGATATTGGATAGACAATATAGAGTACCAAAAAATTTACAAGATTATACTTATGAAATAGGACAAGTTTTATATGAACCAATTTTTTTAAATAGGCTCAATGATCAAGTAACATTTAATGTTAATAGTAAAAAAAGTATTCCTTTCTCTTCATTTATTGAGGAATATATGTTTGGAAGTAGATATAAATATATATTTGATGGTGCTGATATAGATGATATGTGGTACACCTTTCTACAAGATAACCCTATTTAGAATCTAAATTGTGTAAGGACGACCTCTACTAAATCGCCTCTCCCGACGGCAAAGTGCTCAAGATCAGCAACAACCTCGGCGAAGAATGGATGTTCGACTACCGCAAAGACCATACTGTCGTTACCGACACCTACAATACGACAGCTACGACCCCTTGGCGCAAGTCCGCGATTGGACAACCGAAGACGGTGAAAGCCGCCAACAAACCAACTACTTCCACTGCGACCAAATCGGCATCCCGAGAGAGATGACCGATAAGGACGGCAACCTCTTGTGGTTCTACAACTATACCGGCTGGGGTTGTCTGAAAGAGGAAACCAAGGTAAAGGATAGCGATACCACCCCTTTCGCCTGCAGAATCAGTATACCGACCTTGAGACGGGGCTGCATTACAACTTCTTCATGTATTATAAGCCGGATGCGGGGCGGTTTGTTAATCAGGACCCGATTCGACTGGTGGGGGGGATGCGTTTGCACCAAATACTCAAGATTGGCTTGATCTATTAGGTCTTTGCTCTAATTCGAAATTACCTAATGCAGATAAGGCTATCATTGACCCCAGAAAAATCACGGGATATGCCTTAAATACAGAACACCCTGTAGGTGGAAAGCAAAGGTTTTTCAATCTGCATTAGGATTTAATCAATCAAATGTAGATAAGTTGATTAAAAAAATCAACAAGGTGTTTGTGAAAACCCAGCAACTCCAGGTAAATGTGATGAACATGGGCAACGCTATACTGTTGATATTCCAATGACTGGTCCAATTGGACAGACCGCCACAGTTAGAACTGGTTGGATAATCGATAGCGGACAATCAATTCCACGATTGGCAACTACATATGTTTTATAGTTAATTATTAAGGAGTTTATAGTGAAATATTCACTTTTAGAAGTAGTCAAATTGCAACAAGATCTTCCTGGTTTTAATTTACAAAAGGGAGACATCGGTGCTATTGTAGAAGTTTATTCAAATCCTTATGAAGCATATGAGGTTGAATTCTGCGATACTAAAGGAAGAACAATCGCACTACTAACTTTAAAGCCAGAACAATTAATGCCATTTCTTGATATATAATATTATTCTTATAAATCTTATAAGCAAGCCGTAGCCTACATGAAACCTTCAATTCCGCCGTAGCATGGGAGCGGTAATCATGCTGTTTCTGCCTTTCAGATGACCTCAATTCTTTTTCGAGGTCGTCTGAAACATTTGTTCTTTAACAATCTCATTAGCAATGGCATTCTATCTAGAGGTCGTTTTTCCTGATGGCTGAGAAGCTAATTGACATAGACAAATACAGGAAAGGATATATATTATGTTGAAAATATTGAATAATTCTTTGGATGGAATTGTATTGGGTCAAAAAAAGGCTGACTTTGATGATGTTATTTTTAAATAATCCTAATTATTCATTAGAGTTTGATAGAAAACACAAGATACAATCTGATTCAGAATTGATTACTGTATCCTCCTTGAGGAATTGTGATGAATTTTGCTTAAATGGAAAAGTTATTAACTTTTCAAATCTTGAAAAATTTTTAGAAGAGGAGGATCCTCTAATAGAAGTTTCGGATGAAGAAAATTATTTTTATATTTTTTTCCAAAAATATAATTTAGTTTTATATGTTGACTATAAGGATAATTTGTTTCTGCAGATATTAATTTACGATGAGAGTATAAGAGATTTATATGATAATAAAGGTAAAAAAAGTACTCAGACTTTCAAAAAAAGTAAACTTAAAAAAACTCAACTTTAAATCATGATAAATTAATATTTATTCCTTATAAGAGCATAGGCGATTTTTGAATTAAATTGTTCTCTATCAGATGTTATAAGAAAAATATGACATATCAAACAATGTTATCCCGAAGGTAAAAAAATATTATAGAGATAAACAATTTTGTACTAAGGTTTGATAATGAAAAAGTTAACTGAGGTTACAATTTTTCAATGATAAGAAAGTAGAGTTTGCAATATACTATAATGAAATGGACATATCATCAAAAAAAGGGCTTACTGAGTTATTAAGTCAATATGATGTTATTGAGAGAACGAAATCTAAATATCTTTTCAAAGAATTAGGTCTAGTTGTAGAAAAAGATCTGTCCGAATTTCGTTTTTTTGAACAATCATTATTAAAATTTTGGGTAAATTTGCATAGACCTATTACTAGCTGGTAATCACAAGTAAGCCATAGTAAACTTAACAAAATTAGATCCCAAAACAGGTAAACCTATACAAATTAGAAGCTATGATGCAAAAGGGAACCCCGTAAAAGACACCGACTTTGATCATAACCATGGTTTTGGAGACCTTCATGCACGTGACTGGAAATATCCATCAGATAAAGCACCAAATAAAGTCCGAGGAGAAGGACGAGTATTAACAAAAATGGAAAAATTCAACTTAAAATTTGGTAAATGTGCACAAGTATTCCCTGGATTAAGTAGCTTAACAACCAGATTTATAAGTGGAGTAAGTCTTTTGTTATTGCCTAATTCAATTAGCCAATGTCAAGATTTAGATTTTCCATGAAAAATCCAGATAAATGAGGGGCAAAAAAGAAATGAATATACATGACAAGGAAATTGTTGGTTTTTTATATAAGAAAAATGATCAATTACTCGTATTACTTTCATCTGATGAAAAATAATATCTTTTTTTAATTCAGTAATTTTTCATTTTAACAACGTTTCGGACCAAAAATATTATTTTTTTGATATATATGAATGGGGAAAAGAAGATATTCCAAATGAAATTATTAAACTTTTTCCTTGTATAAATCCCTTTATAGAAGATAAAGAAATATATAATTTTCATTATATAAATTCATCTGTTGGACTAGAGGGTATTGTTATCACTAAAAAATAACATTTCTGCGCAAAATATCGTTATGCTGAGATACTACTGACGTCTAAAGAATACTTGACCTACGATAACCGGCTATCAGAAAAACGACTTAGAAGCTTCCAATGACAGCAGCTATTACTACGGTTACTCCGATGACCTGACCCACTGGGAACTAGCCAACGGAAAAGTGCAGAACTACTTCTACGACCTGCATGACCAACTGGTTAAAGCGGAATTCTTTAAAAAAGATGGTACGAAAGAAACTTGGGTGTACAGCTACAATGCCTTAGGCAGAAGGATAGGCAAAGGCCATCTGAAAAACGAAGAAGATTCAGACGGCCTCGAAGAAGAAACCAGATTTGTTTGGGACGGCAGGTATACCTATTTCTACACCGATCCCGACAGTTACGAACCTTTGGCGCAGGTACGCAACTGGACAACCGAAGAAGGCGAAAGCCGCCAACAAACCCACTACGTCCACTGCGACCAAATCGACATCCCACGCGAGATTGTCGATAAGGACGGCAATCTGGTTTGGTTTGGGGATTATTATAATTGGGGCAAACTGAAGAGCGAAACCAACGTAACGGGTGTCCAAGAATACCTTTGAAAGATATACAACCAGACCCTATAGATTGGTGGTAATAATAATGATATCAAATGACACTCAAGAATTACTTAAAAATATTACAAAGTCTCTAATTAAAATCGAAACAAAAGAGTTAGATGCTTTAATTTCTAGACAGTTAACCCATATAGATAATATTGATTTTTCACAGATACGAAATATCCCATAGGAAAAATTGAAAGTCTCAAATTTTTCTTTCTGTTCATTTCGTGGTGCTTTCATAAGTTATAGTTCCTTTACTAATTGTAATTTTTATTAATTGTTCTTTTATTACGGCAATAGTTTGTAATACAAAATTTACTAATTGTACATTTATTAATTGTGTATTCAGATCGACGCATATACAAGATAATTTAATATCTAACTGCTCTCTTCAAAAACTGTCATATAGAAGATAATATATTTTCTACAAATAAAACATAATTTATGACAATGTTGAATAAGGCATCCGGGCCGCCTTTTAGGTGGAAAAATTCCCATGCCTTATTGAATTACAGAAAGGAACTTTAAAAAGTGGCAAGAAAAAAACAGAAATGGCAGGTAGGCGATTATTTTGGCATTCCCATAGAAGATGATTTTTTTAGCTGTTGGACAGATTCTTGGAAAATATGATTGGATAGGTGTAGCCTGCTTAATTACCAAAATGAAAATTTCCTCAAAAAACCTTCCTTTATATGAAGATATAAAAATAGATAAAAACGATGTTATTGCTGCTATGTTTATTACTGAAGAATCGTTAGATAAAGGATTCTGGCCAATTATTCAACAAGGTATAGTAAATAAAAAAATATACTGAAACAATATTTTCCTAATATTGATTTAATTGAACAAGGAAATATTATTGGTATTAATACCGAAGGTTCAGCTATTATTGATGATTTTATTAAAAGCTTATTTTAGTCTAGCACCTTGGGATGACTGGCATGACCCCGAATACCTTGATAAACTTCTTATTTCTCCCGACAAAAAAACCTGAAAATCTTATCTATAAGAACAAATGATCTATTCCAACTCAAAGCTTATCCTGAAAGTAAAATGCTTCGTACTTTTTGAAAAGCCTTTTGAATGCCTCACGAATATATGAATAGCAATAGATGTTTGGTCTAGATATGATGTGCTAAATGGTATAGATAAATATATACAACGCATAACAGTTTGTTTTTTGTATCCTGATATAACTGATTTAAATAATAATGAAATAGATGATTTTCAAGAGCTATTTTTGAATTTATTACTTGATATTAAAGATGGTTTATGTAACTACTGCCGTTCCAATTGCAGAACCAATATGCCGACCGTGAGACGTGGCTGCATTACGACTTCTTCAGATACTACGAGCCTGATGCGGGTCGGTTTGTCAATCAGGATCCGATAGGGTTGGAAGGAGGCTTTAACGTTTATCAGTTTGCACCGAATGCTCAAGACTGGATAGACCCAAGTGGAAATATAGCTTTTGTACCAATTCTGATTGCAATGGGCGTGGGCGCACTCACGGGTGCGGCAACTGATGCGGGTATGCAGGTCGCTTCTAATGTGATTAATGGTAAAGATTAGAACGACATTGATTATGAAAGTGTTGCACTCGGTGCCGGTATTGGTGCGATAGCAGGCCCTGTATTAGGCAAGGTAGGTAAATTGGCCATAGGTAAATGCCGAAACGCTTTTGGCCCTTTTAGAAAATGGTATAGGAGAAAACCATCTTATAGTAGATCAGGAGGGTTTCGAACTAATAACTCTATTTCGTGGGGAGCTTCTCCGGCTAGAAATGGTAGATATGTTAACCAAATAGGAAATCCTAAATTGCGTCAATTTAATCAGTATATTCGCAATAAAAGACTTCCTCCAGGTCGATTATGGTGGAGGACACGAGACCCTGGACATTTCAATATTAAAAGGTAAATATATAAATTAAGGTGAACTATGTATACAAAGATTAAAAGAGAGAGCAGTAAAAAAGAGACACAAAAAAATTTGAAAACTCTTCTGAACATAGTAAATAATTCTTCTTGTTATCGTTGTTTTCTTGGTACAAATGGTCAAGATTTAGATTTTTTTAGAAAGCTAAAAAGAAAATACTAAAGTTAATTTAGTATGGAATGGTAATTTAAAAAAAGGAATATTAGGATTTATTCCTGATCGCATAGGAATAGTTGAATTTTTAAAACCAATTGATGAAGTTTTTTTTGAAGATACTTTATATGACTGCGGCCCTTCAACAGTATCTATAGTGATTATGAAAGATCAAGATAAAATTCAGAACTTTATAAAATCATTTCAAGCTTCACCTGTTCCAGATGATTTTGAAGCAAGCGTACTCAAAGACCCCTACGCTTTAATCTACACTATTGGAATTAGTGATATTGATGATGGTATTAATCTTGAAGAGATAGTTACTATGACAAGTTTTTGGATGGATAGATTAATAGATTCTCATGAATATATTATTAACGATAATAGAAATATTATACCAATTATTGTAATTGATAGTGGAGACGTTAGTCTATTTGCAGATATCAAAGATGCTGAATTATATTTAGAACCAGATGATGTCAAACAAAATGCTTATGAAATATTTAATAGAAATGGAGATTTATTAAATCCGATTATATTAAAGAAGAGTAAAAAAATTTCTTTTTGGTACCTTTGTAAAGGAGAGTATACAAATAATGCCATATATCCCTAATATAAATAATAAGGAATACCTCTTGGAATTATTATTCAAATTTTGTGATAATGTTAAAATTGAAGTACCAAAAGGAATTAATTTAAATAATTTAGTCGATAGGTTAATAAAAGAAATTGGTTTCACTAAATAATCGTAGTGTCAACTTTTAGAAGAGCAAGTGTAGCAAACCGTAGCCCGCATGTAGGGTGCCGTGCCCCAAGGTACGCCCCCAGTTTCTTCTTTCAATGGCTTACCAGGCCGTCTGAAAAACTTGTTAGACGGCCTAAGTAATCATATTCTTTAATAACCCGATTTTCACGGCTGCTGCCGCAACGGCTATTAGGAACAACTAATATTGAAGGTAAAGTTGCACCTCAAGGTTTGGGGTTGCCTGGTGGACAAATACAAAAATATATTAATGACTTAGAAAGATCAATAAGACAATGAATCAGGAGCAATTTATAAAAAAGATCAATATAGTTTTAGTCGAAATTGATAAAATGATTAATAATTGTGATGAATATAGTTATACAAATAAACAGCAGTTGATTTCTATAAAAAATGAACTATATGACATGATTAATTATCTAAATTCAGAAAGTATTTTTTTCAACAAAAATAAAGGAAAAAGAATTTTTTTATTGTCTCGGATAGTAATTGATTCTTGGCCATTTAATAATGAAGTTGGTAAACTCCTTGTAGAATTAGAAGAAGATTTCAATTCTTTGACAAGAAAAAAATATAAAAAAATGTCTAAGTTAAAAAAATTTTTGAATGAAACTCCTTTAGACTTTCAAGAAAAAAATTTTTTTTTGACAAATGGGAAGTCAGTTACCTTGATTTGATGGAAGTAAATCAAGGTTCTCCCTTTAGTTGGAAGTCTATCCATTAACGGTCAATTTATTATTAAAGAACAGGGTTTTGGAGGACCTTTGTTGTATTTCAATAGAAAAAAATATATTCCAGTTTTCATTAGACGATTTTTGCGTTGTGGGATTTAGGCTTGCAATATTAAATTTAGATGATTTATCAATTGAGTATATTGGGTGGGTATCGAAGACTTGGTTTATCTGAAAGAGATAAAAAGATAATAGGATTTATTTCTATACAGATATATATAAAAAGCACAGAAAAAGAATTTAACTTTATATGAACAAATATAACTCAAGGATATGCTATAAACATCATAGCCAAAAGGACTTTCCATATTAATTAAATTTGAAAGAATTTATTCAAAAGTATTGGATAAGTATAACAAAGCTCAAACAGATAGATACATGAGTAAGCAATTAACTAGAATTGGTGGTAAGGTTTTTTTGGAAAAATACGGATCACGTAGTAAATGTGCATAGAAACTGATTGATAACAAAAAAACTTATAAAAGGAATATTAAAATGAGTATTTTAAGTAATTATATAATTCAAGATTTAATCCAGAATGTATCTAAAGGAGTTACAGAGACATTTAAATTTGTATTAGAAAGATATAATTCTAATGAAGTTTTTTTGCCTATACATTATATATTGATGACTATTGTTCATATCTGGGGTGGGCTGCTAACACTATTTCTCACTACGAAATAGAAAAAGTAAACTACCCAAAAGAAGATCAGCCTTTTATTAAATGGTATTACCCTCAATTTGCAATAGGACTTGGAGAGGTTCCTGAGAAAAATAGATAGTATATTCAATAATGAGATTCAAAAATATTCTTAATGATGCAAATACATTAATATCAGAAGATAATTTTGAGCAATATCAGGCGGAAGTATATGATTCAATTATAGAAGGATTTAAAAAAGCGATAGAAAATATAGATAAGAAAAAAACAAATAATGTCATATTTTTTGTTTCTATTGTAGATAGTGATAATTCTGAGATTATGGAAAATTATTCTGCTGAACAACTAAATTCATATGATAAATTTCTTACGTTCAAAAATAGATTTCAAAGCATAGCCGTAGCCCGTATGAAACCTCCAATCTCGACGTAAATAAGAACGCACATCCTAAGATGGGCTTTATAAAAAAATTAGGTTTAAAATTGGAGCAAGTAAAAAGTAATGGATTTTGCTTGTGAATATGATGAGAGAGGAAATCTAATCAAAAATTTATAAAAAAATAACATTGAGGTAAGAAAACCTCTCCAAAAGAGAGAGAGAATAAAAACTGGTGCTTGTTAAATTGTTAAAGGAGGTTGTTATGCTTAGCTTTTTATGATTGCGATAAAAATTTATCTGAAATTGATATCAATGATGTTGAGAAAAAATTAGAAGTATCTTTTCCATCTTCATTTAAGTCACATTATTTCAAATGGAATGGAGGTGATCCCAACCTTTCTTATTTTGTCAATGATAATATCGATTATGACTATATTGAAATTCGTGACTTCATTCCAATGAAATATTCTAAGCAATTTGAGGATGATCCAGATTTTACATTGGAAGGAAGAGCAATAAATGAATGGAAACTTAATGAGTTACCTAAAAAAATCTGATTCCTTTTGCTTTTTGATTGGGGAGGGAATTACCTCTGTTTAGAAAAAAATAGTTGGCAAATTATTTATTATGTAAGGGACGTATGGAGTGAAAAATATATCAAGAGAAGCTAATTTTAAAAAAAATTCAATTATTATTGCGAAATCATTTGATGAGTTTTTAAATTGTTTGGAAGAAAAATCCTGATGATTAATAAACTGGCGTAGCGTCGTGTATATATAGTAAGTGTAACAAGCCATAATCTTAGGAGGGTATTATGAAAAAGTTATTAGTGTGGGGATATGCTCTACAAAGTATGGATAAAGCAGAAAAAATGGGATTACCACGAGTAAGTAGTGGAGTCTTAGGTATATCGGAGGTATTCAACCCTAAAAAAACACATCCTGATTTTGACTTTCCCTGGAGTTGGTTCGTAAAGGGGCAAGAAATTCCTCCAATGCCTGAAAAGGTTTATGTCTGCTTAAAGAAAGCAAGAGGTGTTACTTTTGATTTTCTTCCATATAATGATTTCTTTATCATGTCAGCGCGTTTTTTGGAATTTATAAAAAAATATGGGTTTGACTATGATTTTGGAATGAGTAAAGCAATTATTGTCAATACAAAAGGTGAGTTATTGACGAACGAAGTCTATTATTTAGTAAGAATAGTTAATTGGGAAATTGAGGATGAAATTGTTTACCCAGATTTAGCATTAGATGAAGATGATTTTTCACTGGAGGCATATACTAATTCAGATAAGGATATTTTATTGTCTTCCAATCACAATTATTCAGGAGCATTCATGGTATCAGAAAATTTAAAGGGTAAATTATTGGAAAAATTTTCTTTGCCTTTTCTTTATTCTTTGGAAGAGTGGAAGGAATTAAATAATTTAGACTCTTATTGGGATTAATATAAATCAAAGAAGTGTTGGATGAACTTTTTTCCATCCTAACATCTACTCCCTCTCTCGTGGGAGAGGGCTGGGGAGAGGGCAAAACGACAGCTACGAACCTTTGGCACAGGTCCGCACCCGGACCAATGAAGACAGCGAAAATCGCCAAGAAACCCACTACTTTCACCGCGACCAAATCGGTATCCCTCGAGAGATGACCGATAAAGATGGATCGACCCTAAAGGCTTGGCAGTTTTTGCAATACCCCTTATTGCCCCTGAATTGATTGCGTTAAGTAAAGCTGCGCTTGTAACTTTAGGTATAGGTATTATTTATGAATAAGGGAAAAAAGCTCTTGATACAGTAATGATGGCAGCAAATGGTAATCAAGTAGATACTGGGGTTGCTAATCAAGTTTATGAAAAAATAAATGAGTATTTTCAAAGCACGGAAAAATAATATGGTAAATGATAGAATTTCAAGTTTTGACGCATTTTTAGAATGTAAAGATCTATCAATCAATGACTTATTAGAAAAACTACTACATTCTAATACTATTATTCAATATGAAGCAGCAAAAAAAGACTACAATTTTTTTCAGTATAAAGAGATTATTGATATAATCAGAAATATCCTCTTAACTAGTCAATATAGTAAACATAGAGAAATTGCAAATTTTATCTTGGGACAAATACAAGAAGAACTTAGCACTACGGAATTGAAAGAAATTTTTCTCTATATTAATTTACTCTATTCAAAATGACAAAAAGCATTAAAGTGAAATCATCTGCAATATCTTCTTTAGGACATCTATTCAAAAAAATATAATCTAGGAGAAGAAGAGTTTCGCACGATAGAAAAATAATATTAGTTCTATTTGGAATATAAATAGATATTCTATAATTATTTCTATTGCATTTAGTTCTGCATATTTCCCAAAAAAAGAAATTATATAAAAAGAATATCTTATAAAAACATTTAAACAGCAAGCATCACAAAAATTATCTCATGGGTATTGTATGGATTAAAAAGGAAAAACATTATAAATCAGAATCAATTGAAAATTTACTAATACATAAACTAAGCCAATTTAATGAAAAAAATCTTATATTTACAATGAAATTATTGCATTTTTTTAATTTCAATTAGTTCTGAAAAAAAGGTTATCCCTTATATTAAAAAGACACTATTCACTCAAAGTAAAATCGATGATGAAATTTATACTGAACTTAAAAATAATTTATCGGATGAATTTGCGGAATTAAGAAAACAATTATTAGAAGACTTTAAATAGTTTCTTGACGTACGCCTCAGCCGCAAACCTGCTTTCGTCTTCAAAGCCAGTAAAACCAACCGCCTTCCGCCTGCAAAACCAGTACGCTGACCGTGAGACGGGGCTACATTACAACTTCTTCAGGTATTATGAGCCTGATGCAGGGCGGGATAACCCATTGGGGCTATCTATTTCAACAGTCATTCATATGGGAAAAAAGGGTAAACATATTGCGGAGCATAATAACTTTATCCCTGGTCGGAGCATTCTAACTGCAAATCCTCAGGATTTATTGGAAGTTGTGTTGATAAGGATACAGGAGATGAGACTCCGACAGAATGGGGAATAATTCATTCATCCAAAAAAGGAGTCCATATTGTTCCTGCATTGTCTGATATAACATAAATTCTATATTTTTATTTGAGGAATTAATTATGAAAAAAAGAAATTATTTTAAGTATGCAAACGGCTTTTCTCGGAGCAATTTGTAACAAAGTCAGACTTATTGCATTTGATGTGACTGAAGAATTATTTACTCTTTATGTATATATTGATTCGCCACTGACAGATGATGAGTATGAAGCAATAGATAGTGCTGTTACAGATGTATTGGCTGATTTTTCCAAATTTTCTATATGAAAAAAATATGTATTATTGAAAATAATGATAATATTCTTTTATTGAATATGTATAAAGGATGTTTTTTTATGCGATTTGAAAATAAATTTGATTAAATAACTCGTTATCCCTACCGTTCAAGATAACCGCCTGAAAACCTACAACAGCACAAGTTACTACTACGACGACCTCGGCAACCTCTTAAAAGTTGCCAATAAACCGAATACTTTCCAAGTAACG
>BNJT01001583.1_pt1 | contig 89406 bp, 98 predicted proteins | sample 8540491 | NCBI WGS metagenome assembly BNJT01 (sample SAMD00202455, study PRJDB9452) | human saliva metagenome | host: Homo sapiens | reverse complement strand
TATTTGTTGTTCCTGCATCCTTGCCTGCATTGAACTGATCCCAAAGAAGATCCATTGAAAGCTGAACGCCCTTGCCCTGGCTTAACTTATCATCTTTATCTGTTCTGTTCTCTGTTGTACCTGTTGTGTAAACACCCTTTGCATCAGGATCCATAGCTACACCAACGAAGATATCAAGTCTTTGATCTGTAGCAGGTGCACACTTAATAATGTTGTTCTGTAAAGCCTTCTTTAAATCTACATCATCAAGAGCTGACAATCTAACAAAGTCAACACCGCCAACTGTGAAGAATCTGTCATCATTAGGTACTTCGCTTGCTACGGCCTTAGCAAGTTTGAATGTATCTTCATTTCCTGTATTCTTAGGATTATACTGCTCTCTGTGAATATATACGGCAACACCGATCATATCCTCAAGATTTCCCATATCCTTCTTATCAAGTGTCTTTGCTTCAAACTTAATATTGCTAAGCTTTGCTGCGATATCACCGACATTTACGATATCTGAACGGAATACCTGTGCATATCCCGGATACATATTGTCAACTGTTATCTGAATCTTACCGCTTGCATCTGTAACTGCCTTATTGTATGGTCCAACTTTCTTTGATAATCCCTCTTTGTCTACAAGTTCTGCATTGAATTCAACACTGTTGTATCCCTTTGATCTCTCTTTGTAAGCGTCGATTGTTCCCGGTGCCGCAATACTGTTGTAGTCCTTAGGACCTCTTAAGAAGAACTGATCACCAACAAATCCCGACTCATCTATACCGTCTACGATTGACCAGCCTGCGCCCTTCATTGTCTCATCTGAGTACTGTCCGTATAATCCAAGGTCAACGAACCTTACACCGAAATCTCCTGTTGTTGCCTTAGTTGTTACGTTTAATGAATCTGTCCAATAAGCATAACCTGTTCCTGCCAATACTAACCCCAATGCTACTATTCCACCAACTAATGTGTTTCTTCTTGATTTTCTCATCTTTCCCTCCTAAAAATCGGATATTAAATTGTGAATCATGATTTCAATTTTTGAAAAACGGGTATTTTCTCGTTTTTCACTTATGTCCCAATTGTATAGCATTTGTTACATTTATAAAATGTACTCAAGTCATAATTTGGACTACCACTAAAGTAGTATATGAATATCAAATCTAAACATTACTCTCAAAGAAGTATATATATTCCTTTGAAAGTATGTATATCTTACCGTCCTTAGGCAGCTTGTTTTCACCTTCAATATAAAGTACGGACTCTCTGATTTCATCTGCCAATTCTATCAGATCTGTAATACTTTTTACTCTTATTTCAGACTTTTGCGAAATATCCGGTATATTCTCGATGCAAACCATTCTGCTGCCGTACTTTCTCATCAACTCTGAAAGTTTCTTTTGTTCAAGTTCCTTTCCCTCCATATTTGAAGTAAAGAATCTTACAAATACAATAATACCTGCAGCTACAAAAAGTAATAATATAAATATCGCATAAGAACTGAAAGCAGGCATAACATTAACAAGATTTGACTCTTTAATATCACCACTGTCCTCCCCTGGCTCGGACTTTCTTATTTCATAGAATTTATCATTGTTTATAGGTATATCAATTCTGTATGAAAAAGGCTTTTCCTCTCCGTCCACAGTATATTTTCCGATAAGCTCAACATAGAAATCCTTTCCTGTTTCTCCTCCAAGTGCATCTTCTATCTCCTGTGCATAATTTCTGTATGTCGCTCTGTCTATACTTATACTTTCATTTATTGATGCACTGCTTGTAACACTCTCAATCACCCTGCCCTCAACAACAGGATATATTTTTTCATATACAGGAACTTTATCTTCATCTTTTCCGGTCTGATATCCTTCCAACACAGCCTGTATAATGTAGTCTCCGGATATACTGACAGCATTTGTCATAGCTATTTCAGAATTAAAATCAATATTTATAAAATCCGTAATCGCACTTGGATATACTCTTCCTTCTTCCAAAAACTCTTCTTCAAAAACATTGTTTTCTTTCAGATGTACCCTATAAGAAGCACCTGTTGTTATATTATAGGAATTTACCACCACTTCCTCTGTCCGGGTATGCGGTCTTATATTTATAAATAAAAGTATCAAACTTATCAGACACAATATACCGCCTACAGTATAAAGAAAAATTCTTGTATTTTTTGTCAATTTAATATCTTCTTTTTTATCCTGTTCCAAGGTATGTACATCTTTTGTCTTTTTCTTGTTCTCTTTTATGATTTTCTTCATCAGTTGTCTATAACTCCCTCCGGAATTTTATCCTGTCCTTTCAGTATCAATGTCGGCAAACCAATCTTAGGTACAACTTTTATCACTGTACCCTTTATATCATTCGGCTGTACTTTCTCTTCATCAACCGCATTATTGTTATCTCCCTTAGTCTCAAAGCTTACATTACCCGCTTCGTCTTTAAATACTTCTTTAATTCTATGGGTTATTATGATATTCCCCCGCTTAAAGTTTATAATATCACCCTCTGAAAGCTCATATATTTCATCTTCATTTGATATTTTATGCACAAGTACCACATCTCCCGGCATTATTAAAGGTTCCATACTCCCTGTAAGTATTACAGAAGGATATACCGGAAATACCCCCACGCAAAACCAGGCAAAAGCTGTTGCAACTAAAAGTGAAATCAGATACATCACATCACTTTTTTTATTTTCTATACTTTTTCTTCCGGTTGCAAAAACATGATCCGATATAAACATGGCATAGACAATCGGGAAAGCAATTCCTATAGCTCCGTCAAGAAGCCACGACAATTCCGGCAATACCGGAAAGCATTTTTCAAAAAGCTGTATTATCCCGATATACACTACACTTGGCAGCACACCTCCGTAGAATACAAATACAGACATGAGAATATTCTTTGCCGCTATCGGCAATAAAATCTGTGTACTGTATATAAACAATTCTTTAAACTCTTTTATGGCCAAAAGATTTCCAAAATTGATTTCAACCAGACACATTATTATTGTTATTAAAAATACAGCCGTTCTCTTATATTTTAAAGTTTTACATGCCGATGCAAAAGAGTAATACCTTATCATCTCCTTTGCCGTAATTGCCGGTATTATCGTCAATGCATTTACAAATATTCCCGGAAGCGATGTATCATAGGGGCTGGCTCCCAGCTTTTTCATAAATACCGCCGGCACAAATTTCAGTGCTATAAATATTATTCCCCCTGATAAACCGTATCCTACAAGATATCTGCTTGCAGGATTTTTTACCGGTATATAAAGCCATGGTAAAATAAAAAGCATAATGCCTATCAGTATGCACCAATATAAAGACACAATAAAAGGCATCTCTAAGGTCTTTACTTTAATATATGGTAAGTCCGGAATTATTACACATAGTAAAAAGTATACTTGCATAAATAATATATCTTTTTTTCAAGGCTTATCTTTTTCATATCATTTGGATTCAGTAATGTTCTCAGACTTATCTTCACCTAAAAGATTTCTCAGGGTTCCTGTGTAATTTCTTTAGACTTTTTAGGTCTTATAACAAGGTCCCTTTGATCAGGGTTTGATATTATCTCTTTGTTCGGATTTTTGAACCGTTTCTTCTTTTTACTTCTATTTGTGCTTCATAAACAAAGGCAACATTGGCCTTTACCTTTAGCTCATCCTTCCAGTATGCCCATGAAGTCAGGCAGAATATTAAAGCCATTGCCGATGCGGCTATACATAAACAAATTCTTTTTTTCATATTCCTCTCCTATTTACCGCCGTCCTGCACCTTAGATCCTCCCTGAAATACATCAAAAGGTATATCACAGGAATATGTCACCACTACGCCGTTTCCTACTGAAGCTACAAGGTTTCCTTCATTAAAATCAAGATCAAGGCTTTCCTGCACTTTCTCACTGTTTATAATGAAGCTTACAGGCAGTTCAAGTATTTTTTCCACACTTTCCGCCTTGAGTTTCAGATAAATCTGTCCGCTAAACTCATCTTTTCCTTCTTCACTCAAAGTCTTGTATACTTCAAACTGTAGAGGTTGCATAAAAAGCGACCTCATCTTCTCCAAGAGAATATGCCGCTCCTTCATATGCAAGCACAGCCTTATCCGCTCTCAACTCCAAGTCCTCTCCTGTCTTTGTAATATCAAGCTTTGTATAATTTAATTTATTTACGGTGCTTCCTTGTGAGGTTGTAAGAGGAAAATCCAATTTCAAGAGCTTTCCCTCAAGTAATGAATTCACAGGCAAACCCTCAGTAAATGTAATCTCAACTTCCTTATCTGTTGTACTGAACTCGGCATCTATCAAAGTTTCATTATTTCCGCTTTCATCAGTCAGATACACCGAATACTTCTCATCGGAATTTCCGGCAAATAATATATCCATAACTCCGCTCGTCATCTTCATTTCTGCCGATAAAGCGGAATGCCAGCTTGAATAAGCTCTGCCTATTGCCGCCAATCCGAAAAATAAAATCAAAAAAACAAACGGTTTCTTTAAAAACTTTCTATTACTGTGCATAACTCTCCTATCCTATATATGATTTTTATAAATTACGGCTTGTGTCGGCCGAATTAAATGCCAATTCAAATTTTTCAATATTTCGTTCAACAAATACCAATACTTCCGTTCTGCTGTACATATCAAGCTTACCGAATATATTTGAAATATGTTTCTTTACTGTACCTTCAGATACAAACAAGTCCTCTGCAATTTTGACATTTGTATACCCCTCTCTTAAAAGCAGTGCGACTTCCAGTTCTCTTTTTGTCAGAGCTTCTATCTTTTTTTCTTCTTCCGTAAAGCTTCCCATATTGTCAACCAGGTCTGAAGAGTAGAACTTTCCTCCCCTGTCAACAACTTTAAGGCTATACATAATATCGTCTATAAACGCATCTTTTAATACATATGCATCTATCCCGAGATTTTTTGCCTTTACAAAATCACTTTCACTTGAAGATGAAGTTATTACAAATGTCTTTATAGCTTTATCATGTCTTTGTACCCACTCCAAAAATTCAAATCCGCTCTCATTATGTAAATGCAAATCCACAAATGCCATATCTACCGGTTTATGCTCTACCAAATCGATGGCTTCACCGACAGTGCCCGCCTGCAAGGTTTCCTCCTCCGGCTTATGAAGTTTTATAATTGATTCCAGTCCCTGTCTTGCAATAGGGTGATCGTCTAAAACAAGTACCATATTCCGTCCTCCTGTTATCTCGGCAAACTAAGTTTAACTCTAACACCTTTTTTATCGTCATATACCACACTCAAATATCCTTTTAATAAAACAGCTATATTTCGCATATTTCTTAAGCCGTTACCTTCTGAGAAGTTTTTATCCTCTCTTGAAAAACCTGTTCCGTCATCTTCTATCAAAAGCTCTACAGTATCTGATTGCATTTTTAATTCGATATTTATATTTTTTGACTTGCCGTGTTTTATAGCATTATTCACGGCCTCACATGCAACTCTGTATAGAGCTATCTTTTGCGCTATCTTTATATAATCCGCTTCTTCATCCAAATTTAAATTTATCTTTACATCATTAAGCCTTTCAAGTTCCTCCATATATGCATATAGTGCATGAATAAATGTATTTATATTATCCTTGAATCTTTTTCCGTAGATACTTTCTCTAAGTTCCGCCATCGTGCTCTCTACAGATTTTTTCAGTATATGTATGGACTCTATAATATCTTCTTTTTCTAACTCCCCCTCTTCCGCCTTTACCTTACTTTCCAATACCGCAAGATTACAGGTAATGCCGAAAAGTTTCTGTATTACAGTATCATGTATTTCATTTGCAATACGATTTTGTTCCTCTACAGCTACATATCTTTCTATTTGGGCATATGTATCCAGATTATTGAATACCGTCTTTATCAACTGTAAGTAGAAATCCTTTCCGTCATCATGCAACTCCGATGCGCGCCTTATCAAAATACCGCTTAGATAATCGGTCTCTCCTATTTTTATTAATTCATAAGTATTACCGTATGACTCTATTTTTAATATTTCTACATTCTCACCATTACCGGAGTATTCATCTTGAAACTTTACCTTTTCCGATATGTCATCATATACATCTTTTTCAATACCGCAGCTCTCTATAATCTCAGGAAAATCATCACGTTCAAATTTTACAAGCACAAATTCCCGATACAAATTGTTATTTCTAAGAAGCATTGACAACTTTTCCATGATTTTTTTCGGATCCGTCATTGCAAAAAGTCCAAAGCTTTCACTCAGCTCCGTCAACATTACAAAGGCATAATTGCTAAGTTCTTTTTCTTTATTCAGCTCCGTATTCAAGCTTTCAAGTTCTTCATTTTGCTTTCCTATATATGCTACATAATAACGGATTATATAAAACTCACACATAAGCATACCCATGCCCAGAATAATATTGATATCCTGATAAGACGAATTTTCTATACTCTTTCCGGCTATTGCACAAAATAAACACCAGATACAGGCAATGAATGTCACCGTGATATTTTTGTCTAAAGCAACCATCAATAAAATACAGTTGACTTCATACCACAAATACGGACTGTTGCATCCTCCGCTAAGAAATATAAATATCCCATAAGCAAATACTTCCAAAACGAACATAATCCTAAAGTGCATTCTGTTCTCACAGACCTTTTTATACAACCAGCAACTTAATGCACATGAGACTGACATCCCCAAAAAAATAATCAGATTAATATTCTCTTTGTTATATACCGAAACCGAAATATAAAATACTGTTGATATTATAAAAGCTGCTATTCTCCACAATACGTTTATATTTATATATGTGGAGCATTCTTTTCCACCCATCTAAACCGTTCCCCTGCACAGCCCCTAGAGCCGTCTATTAAAATTTATTTAATTTATGATTTAAACTTTCTATTACTTTCTTATTATATATCACTATAAGATATATATCTAGTAAAAACTTTTTTTAGTAATAGTCACATATCGAAAAGTTTGTATTGCAATAAAAAAGATGGTTGACAACAACCATCCATTTTTATCGCTGCCATTATCCGGCAACCTTCATTTATATTTACCTCACTTCATATACTTTTCAAAACATTCAACACTCATATCTACTCTGGCTGCAGCCTCCTCAATGCTTAAAATACCGTCATTAACCAATGATATAAGAGTATTTAAAGTACCTCTTTTTATACCTTGCTCAATCCCTTTTTCTATTCCTCTAGCTTCAATTCTATCCAGTACCTCACACATATTAACCTTATCCTTTCCTTTCAAATCATTTATAGTGTACTCAAATCTGTTATCTCCTGTCATTGCAGACATAAGCATTAGTAGATCTTCTACATGTTCAATAACCGTACTGTCTGCAATATAATCTCTATTTACCCTCATCTGATACAGATAATCTGCCAATATCCTAAAATCGCTTCTGAATAAATCTATCTTTTCTCTATCCAAATATGCTATCTCAAACAGATTTATTCTAAAATCATTTACAAACGGTTTTATATCTTCGTCTATATCAAGAACTTCAAAAAGTGTCTTTGGACAATTCCAATTTTTATCATAACCAAGGTATATTACCAAAGTAATTACCGGATGTGTCATCCTGTGTCTGTTTTCTTTCCTACTCTGCTTTACATATTCTGCACCATCATATCCAAACACCCTAAGAGGCATCAACTTATCAGGTTTTGTCTGATTTTCCAATCCAAATAATGCTATATTAATTTTACTTTTACGCCAATACTTTGCAATATCTCTTTCCTGTGTTCTTATCCTACCATCTATCTTGAGTGCACTCATCGGCAATGCATCGACAAGCGTAGATTCGTCAACAACATTTCTTCCGTCAAACAAAAGTACATTTAAAATATCAGCAAATACATCATTGTACTTTTCGAGCATCTTTTGAGTTATGTCTTTTTCCTTCATATCTCCTCCCTATTATATCAAAATTTACTATACTATTGGATTTTTTTTGAAATTTAGAATTTTAGAATTTTTAGAATCTCAAAACACTTATAATATATAGATATTTTACTTTAAATATCTATAAAATACAATAATCAATTTCTCTAAGATACCTTAAAAGGGACCATCTTATGGTGACAGTCCCTATATCTCGGATTCGTACTTCTATGTTTAAGCTTTACATTTTTATTCAGCGAATTTCTCCACGCTCAACCTTTCAATATCCACAGCATTCAGATACCTCTGTGTAAAGGTCTTAAATCCTTCCACATCCTTTTCATCAGCCATAATTTCGCTTCCGGCGTTTTTGTCAAAAATCTTCTTAGACAGGAACTCATCTAAGCTGTACTTATCCGCCTGACTGACATATAATGCCAGCAATGCTATTCCCCATGCACCGCCTTCACTTGCGGTTTCAAGCACTTCTACAGGAGCATTGATAGCTGCAGAAAGATATCTTTGTCCGACCCCTTTGGTTTTAAACAGTCCTCCATGCCCCATCATTTTATTTATCTTTACATTCTCTTTCTCTGTTAAGATATCAAGTCCCACCTTAACCGCTGTAAGTGAACTGTATAAATGTGCTCTCATAAAGTTTGCCAGATTGAACTCACTCTTAGGGCTTCGTAAAAATAAAGGTCTTCCTTCATTTAGCTTCGTAATACCCTCTCCCGAAAAATATCCGAATGACATCAGATTACCGCAGTCGGGGCTACCGTTTAATGAATTTGTATAGAGTTTTTCAAACAGTTCTCCATCTGAAATATTTATACCGAAGAGCTTTGAAAATTCTCTAAATAAGCCAACCCAGGCATTCAAATCACTTGTACCGTTATTTGCGTGTGACATAGCCACCGGATCTCCGGCCGGTGTAGTCACCATATCTATTTCCTCATAGTAATCATTAAGTTTCTTATCAAGTACAAGCATTGCAAACATACTTGTACCTGCAGACATATTTCCTGTACCTTTTTTAATAGAGTTGGTCGCTACCATTCCTGTACCTGCATCACCCTCCGGTGGGCAAAGTATACTTCCCTCTTGTAAGTCACCGTCTTTATCTAAAAGACTTGCACCCAACTTTGTGAGTACTCCGGCTCTTTGCCCTGCCGGCATTACCTTTGGCAATATCTCTCTTATCTTCCATGGAAATTTGTACTCTACAATCTTTTCTTCGAAAATATCAAGCATTAATGCATCATAATCCATAGCCGTTGAATCTATGGGGAATATTCCGGAAGCATCGCCTATACCTATGTTCTTTTCACCTGTAAGCCTGTAGTGAATATATGATGACAATGTTGTAACAAAATTAAGCTTCTCTACATGCTCTTCTTTATCAAGTATTCTCTGATACAGATGTGCTATTGTCCATCTGAGCGGAATATTGAACTTAAAGCTTTCACTTAAATCCTTTGCCGCTTCCCAGGTATTTGAATTTCTCCAAGTTTGAAAAGGAGCAAGCAGATTCATATCCTTATCAAATGCCATATATCCATGCATCATAGCACTTATACCCATGTATTTTATCTGCTTTATAGTCACTCCATACTTCTCTTTTATATCTGACTTTATACTTGTATAACAGCTTGAAAGTCCTGAGAGTATCTCATCAAGAGGATATGTCCAAATGCCTTCTATAAAGCCGTTTTCCCAATCATGTATACCTGTTCCCAGTACTTCTCCGTTTTCATCAGTCAATACGGCTTTTATTCTTGTAGATCCAAACTCAATTCCTAAGAATATATCTCCGGCTTCTATTATCTTTTTTACTTCCATATTTCCCCTAATTGCCATAGTAGGCATTCTTACCATGCTTTCTCAAAAAATGCTTATCCTGTAAATATTTCGGTGCTTTCTTCGCATCCGGATTTATACTTAGTGCAAACAAATTCATTTTCGCAACTTCTTCCATTACCACTGCATTATGTACTGCCGTATATGCATCCTTGCCCCATGCAAAAGGTCCATGGCTATGGCATATACATCCGGGTATATATAAAGGATCAATATTTCTATCCTTAAAGGTTTCAACTATAACTTTTCCGGTATTCAGTTCATAGTCCTCATCAAGTTCTTCCTTTGTAAGATGCCTTACACATGGAATATCGCCATAGAAATAGTCACATTGTGTGGTTCCCATACAGGCAATATCCACTCCTGCCTGTGCAAATCCCGTTGCATAGGGAGAATGTGTGTGTACAACTCCACCTATATCCTTAAAGTTTTGATACAATATAAGATGTGTCTTTGTATCGGATGACGGATTATATCTTCCTTCCACACGGTTGCCGGCAAGGTCCATTACCACCATATCCTCCGGTGTAAGTTTGTCATACTCTATTCCGCTTGGCTTTATTACAAAGTATTTTCCGCTTTCATCAATGCCCGATACATTTCCCCATGTAAATGTCACCAGACCATATTTCGGCAAAAGCATATTTGCCTCATATACCTCTTTTTTAAGTTTCTCCAGCATATTCCTCCTGATATAAATACATAGATTTTACGAATTATTATATTAAATATTTTTAGCTTTTAATGTGTTTATTAGCAATATATTAATACTTTAATTTTTTTACTGTATTTACCACATTTTTCTTTATTCTTTATCTATTATCCCCAATTTTACAAATATAATTCCTACATTTTTGCCGATTGATTTATCTTAAGAATTCTGTCATAATATTTACATAATTTCTAATATTTTAGGATTGTTACTGAGACGCAGGCAAGACCGAATTTACCATAGTACTATGGTTTATTTGGTTTTTTTTATTGCTTTATGGTGGTGCGATGATCATTGAAAAAATTATAAATAATAATATTGTCTTGACCCATGACCATAAAAACAAGGAAATTATTGCCATGGGTAAGGGTATAGGCTTCGGCAGAAAAAAAGGAGATGCTCTATCTGAGTCTGAAATAGAAAAGGTATTTCGTATCAAGGAAAATGAAATGCTTCTTAAGTTTCAGGATATGATTGCGGATATCCCTATTGAAAGGATAACTCTTACAGATGATGTCATTTCATATGCAATCAATGTGGAAAAGCTGAAGCTCAGCCAAAGCATTTATCTTACTCTGGTTGACCATGTGAATTTTGCCATTGAACGATTTAAAGAAGGCATGACTCCAGAGAATGCTCTGATGTGGGAAATCAAAAGATTTTATCCTCAGGAATATGCCCTTGGACTCTATACACTCAGACTCATAGATGATAGAATAGGACTTTCCCTTCCGGATTCGGAGGCAGGCTTTATTGCACTTCATTTTGTCAATGCGCAGTACAGCACTCATATGAAGGAGACTTTAAGTCTTCCACATCTTATGAGGGATATAATGGACATTGTAAAGAGTGAATTGAACGTGGAGCTGAATGAAAACTCTATCCACTATGAAAGATTTGTTACTCATGTAAAATTTCTTATTCAAAGACTTTACAGAAATGAGATGCTACATGACGACGATACAATTTTTGAGGATATGATGAAAGAAAAGTATCCCGAAGAATTCGAATGCGGAAAAAGGATTGCAGAATATATTGAGGTTGAAACCCGTTCAAAGATAACAAGAATGGAAATGACCTACTTGGCAATTCATATAAAAAGAGTAACTATGGCAGAGGAGTAAAATATGTTCGGTTTATTTAAGAAAAAGAAAAATACATTTTTCAGTCCTATGAGCGGAAAAAGTGTTTCTATAAAAGAGGTTCCTGATGAGACATTTTCATCAGAGATGCTTGGAAAGGGAGTTGCAATCGTTCCAAATGACGGTCTTGTAACCTCTCCTGCTGACGGTAAGGTAACTATGGTTTTTGAAACCTTACACGCTGTCAGCATATTAGCCGATACAGGTGAGGAAATTCTCATCCACATCGGGCTTGATACCGTAAAGATGAACGGTGAAGGATTCTCTTCCTTTGTAAAAGCGGGGGATATAGTTAAAGCAAAAGATCCGCTTATACAGGCAGATCTTGATAAAATAAAGTCAGCAGGATTTAAAACCATAACCATAATGCTTGTTTGCAATACTCCGGATTTTAAATCGGTTGAAAGTATCACAGATATAGCTGTGACTAAGGATAGTGAAATATTGGTAGTAATACCAAAAATAATAAATTTTCTCTTTGACCGGCCGGCAAAGGGATGAACTTAAACATTAAGGAGAAATTTTTATGAAGTATTTACAACGTCTTGGGAAGTCTTTGATGCTTCCTGTAGCCTGCCTTCCTGTGGCGGCGATTTTGATGGGTATCGGTTATTGGATTGATCCTACCGGTTGGGGTGGAAATAACATAATAGCAGCTTTCCTTTTAAAGGCGGGCGGTGCTATCATTGACAATATGGCTATCTTGTTTGCCATAGGTGTTGCTGTCGGTATGAGTGATGACGGTGACGGTGCCGCAGCACTTGCAGGTCTTGTTTCATGGCTTGTTGTTACAACTCTTTTATCAAAGGGTTCAGTAGCTATGTTTACAGGTGTTGAGGCTGATGCTGTTCCTGCAGCTTTCGGTAAGACACAGACTCAGTTTATAGGAATTGTTTGTGGTCTTATAGGTGCAGCTTGCTATAATAAGTTTAAAACAACAAAGCTTCCTGACGCACTCTCTTTCTTTAGCGGTAAGAGAAGCGTGGCTATTGTTACTGCAGGATTTTCACTTATTGCAGCTATTGTTTTATTCTTTATTTGGCCTCTTATTTATGGAGCATTGGTAAGCTTTGGTGAGGCGATTCTGAGCACAGGTGCTGTAGGTGCAGGTATCTACGGTTTCCTCAACAGACTTTTAATTCCATTCGGTCTTCACCATGCACTTAACTCTGTATTCTGGTTTGATGTTGCAGGTATCAATGATATCGGTAAATTCTGGGGAAGCGCAGAAGGCGGTGTTCTTGGACAGACAGGTATGTATATGTCAGGATTCTTCCCTGTAATGATGTTCGGTCTTCCGGGCGCTGCTCTTGCTATGTATCACACAGCTAAGGATGCGAGAAAGAAAGCCGCTTACGGTCTTTTACTTGCCGCAGCTCTTTCATCATTCTTTACAGGTGTTACAGAGCCGCTTGAGTTTGCATTTATGTTCCTTGCACCGGTGCTTTATTTTATCCATGCTGTTTTAACAGGTATTTCACTTGCTGTAGTTGCACTCCTTCCTATAAGAGCAGGATTTAACTTCAGTGCAGGTCTTGTTGACTGGGTACTCAGCTTTAAAGCTCCGTTTGCACAAAATCCACTTCTTTTGGTTCCGATCGGCGTGGTTTACGGTGCAATATACTATGCAATCTTCCGCTTTGTTATCACAAAGTTTGATTTAAAGACTCCGGGTAGAGAGGATGATGAGGAAGAAGAAAAGAAGGCTGTTTTAGCTAATGATGACTTTACCTCGGTTGCAGCTATTATCTTAGAAGGTGTAGGAGGTCCTGAAAACCTTACATCTATTGATAACTGTATCACAAGACTTCGCCTTGAAATCAAAGACTATACAAAGGTTGATGAAAAGAAGATTAAATCTGCAGGTGTTGCAGGAGTTATCAGACCTTCAAAGACTGCCGTACAGGTTATTATCGGTACAAAAGTTCAGTTCGTAGCAGACGAGTTCAAAAAACTTGCTAAAAATAAATAATAATTAACACACTTCATAAAAAGGGAGCATATCAAATATGCCCCCTTTTAATTTACTATGATTTTATTTTGCGGATAATGCAGCCATTGTAATGTAGTTATATGGCTGGTTGAAATGTGGAAGGAAGAATATATCAAGCAGTTTAAGCTTGTCTATAGTTACCTTCTCCTGTATTGCAAGTGAGAACATATGGATACCCATTGACATATCATATGTAGATGCCATCTGTGCACCAAGTATCACTCTTGTCTTTGCATCATATACTATCTTTATATTTACCTTAGGATTTGTTGTTTCAATGAATGTTGCCTTTTGTAAGTCTTCAAATGAAGTGGAAAGCACATCCATACCGAGCTGCTTTGCCTTCTGCTCGCTAAGTCCTGTCGATACAAGTTTTAAATCATAAATTGAAATAGCATTTGATCCCTGAACACCGATAGTTTCAAGTTTCTTACCGCATGCATTATATGCGGCTATAATTCCCGAACGTACGGCATTTGTTGCAAGTGCGATATATGACTTCTCTCCTGTAGAGTTAAAAAGCACTGTTGCACAGTCGCCTATTGCATATACATCCTTCTTGCTTGTCTGCTGAGTCTCATCAACTATATATGCACCGTTTGACATTGTTTCAAGATAATCTTTTCCAAGCTCAGTATTAGGTCTGAATCCTATAGCAAGAATAACCATATCACACTGATATTCATTCTTATCGGTTACTATAGCTTCTACCTTACCGTTACCCTTAATCTCCTTTACGGTCTCACCGAAAGCAAGTTTGATACCGTGATCTGAGAGGTTCTTGTCCATAAGAGCGCTGAACTCCGGATCATAGTAACTTGAAAGCGAAGTCTTTGCTATATCAACAACTATTACCTTCTTATTATGTCTCTCAAATGCCTCTGCAAGCTCTACTCCGATATATCCCGCACCGACTACCGCAATTGTCTTGATATCAGGATTTTCAAGCTTCTTGATTACTTCTTCGGCATTTTGGAAAAGCTTTACAAGCTGAACATTCTCCAAATCCTTGCCCGGTATCTGTGGTACGATAGGAAGTGAACCTGTAGCCAGTATCAATTTGTCATAGCTTTCTTCTACCTTCTCACCGTTCTCCAAAGTTGCATATACAAACTTTTTATCAAAGTCTATTCTCTCAACCTTGCTGTTCATATTTACCTTTGCACCCTGTGACTCAAGCTTTTCCTTGTTTGAATAGAAAAGTCCGTCAGGCTTTGATATCTGACCACCTATCCAAAGTGCCATACCACATCCCAGGAAGCTGATATTTGAGTTCTGATCGAATACTACTACCTCATCTCCCTCATTGAATCCTGTGATTGTATTGATTGCACAAGTACCTGCATGATTTGCTCCAACAACTACTACCTTGCTCATATTTTCCTCCAAAATATATTTTAATATTTATTGTCATCTCTTTAACAAATTGTACTATGTTTTATAACTTTTAACAAGCATTTTCGGGCTTGTACAGTTAAATTTTTTAAAATATATTTTGTTATTTATAAACTTCCCAAAAGCATTGGAAGTCCAAGGCTTATAACAGGTATAAATGTTATAAGTAAAAGTGTAATTATCATACACAGATAGAATGGCAATGTTGCCTTTACTACCTTTTCCATAGGCAGTTTTGCTACGGCCGAACCGATAAAGAGTACTCCTCCAACCGGTGGTGTAAGAAGACCTATACCGCAGTTTAAGATAACCATTACACCGAACTGTATCGGTCCGATTCCTATAGAGTTTGCTATAGGAAGAAGTATAGGTGTGGCAATAAGTATGATAGGTGCCATATCCATGATACATCCGAGTATAAGCAAAATAAGGTTAAGAAGTAATGCAAGTATTATAGGGTTGTTTGTAAATCCTGTGATTGCACTTGCAGCCATATCCGGAACATGAAGTGTTGTAAGGCAATATCCGAAGATACTTGATGTTGAAATAAGGATAAGTACAATTGACAATGTATTTACACATTCATCAAGAGTCTTCCATACACCCTTCCAGTCAAGACCTTTATATATGAATACGCTGACAATAAGGCTGTAGATAACCGCAATAGCTGCCGACTCTGTAGCTGTGAACACACCGCCTACTACACCTACAACTACTATAAGAACTGCCGCCAATGCCCAGAATGATACGCTAAGCTGCTTTAAAAGCACCTTCATAGAGAACTTCTCACCCTTCGGATAATTCTTTCTCACAGAAATTATGTATGAACCGATCATAAGTGATACCGCAAGCAATGCTCCCGGAATATATCCTGCAAGGAATAAGCTTCCTACCGATACACCGCCCGCTGTGGTAGCATATATAACCATGTTATGTGAAGGAGGTACCAAAAGTCCCTCGCATGATGATGTAATTGTAACCGCTGTAGAAAAATCCGCATCATATCCCTGATCCACCATCATAGGTATAAGGATTGAACCGAGTGATGCCGTATCTGCTGCGGCAGAACCTGAAATTCCTCCAAAGAAGTATGAGGCCACGATATTAACCATCGCCATACCTCCACGCATCCAGCCTACACAGGCATTTGCCAGTGCAATAAGTTTCTCCGATATACCGCCGCTTCCCATAAGGCAACCCATTGTTATAAAGAACGGTACCGCCATAAGTGAGAATGATGAAATACCCTTAACCATCTGCTGACATATTGTTGAAAGCGGTTGTCCCTGTGCCAAAAGGCAGAGCAAAGATGAAAGTGCTACCGCATATGCAATCGGGAAACGCAAAAATATCATTACAAAAAAGCTTATAAGTAATATAGCAATTGCTACTCCTGTACTCATGCCTGCACCTCCTTAGGATCTTCTTTTAAGCAAATAGCCTTTATATGATTATAAAGTGCCTCAAGCTCAAATATTAACATTGCAACACCTGCTAAAGGTATCGGGAAGTACTGCCAGAATTTTGAAAGTCCCGGCATACTTACATAAGTACCCTTTGCACCAATCTTCATAGCATATTTCCAGCCTACCACTATCATTACCACTGCAAGTATCAAAACCGCAACATCTGAAAGCACATCCAAAAATCTTACAACACTCTTAGGCAGATACGGATCAAAGGCCGTCATTCTGATATGTGCGCCTCTTCTTATTGCAAGTGCGGCTGAAAGTACTGCCATATATGCCATAAATGTAAGAACTATCTCCTCACTCCATGCAGGATCCGGTATAAATGATATATATCTTCCGGCAACCGCCATTGTTGTGATTGCAATATCTCCTATCAATAAAAGTTTACATAGAAGCAGAACAAATTTGTATGTAGCATCATATGCCGGCTTTATTTTATCTACCGCCTTAAAAAAATCTGACATAATTACCTCTTATTCTATCAACAAACCTCTTGGAGAAGTCTCCAAGAGGCAATAATATTATTTATCCAAGTCAACTATCTGCTGATATAATTCTTTCTGATCAGTTGTATTCTTTTCGATAACATTCTTTGTAGCTTCTTTCCAAGGTGTTTTATCTGTAACTTCAACAACATTTACACCTGATGACTTAAGTTCCTCTAAAACCTTGTCCTCCGCCTTTTGAGCGATTTCTCTGTTTACCTCACCTACATACTTTCCTGCCTCAACAAGGACATCCTGCTGCTCAGGTGTAAGCTTATTCCAAGCGTCATCAGTGATTACTACCTGGAATGCTCCCAGTGTATGACCGTCAAGTATGATGTTTGGTGCCACCTCAGGGAAAGCGTTTGACTTATAGTTTGTTATAGGCTGCTCCGCACCGTCTACAACACCTGTCTGAAGTGCTGAGTAAAGTTCGTTAAATGCAACTACTGTAGGAGATGCACCAAGACCCTCAACCATTCCGTTCATTACAGGGTCGTTTGAAACTCTTATCTTCATTCCCTTTAAATCCTCAACAGCATTCACAGGATTCTTTGTAAAGAAATGTCTGAAACCTTCCTCACCATAGTACAAGCTCTTGATACCGAGGTTAAGATCTGATGTTTCCTCTAAGAACTCCTTTGACAAATCACTGTCAACGAACTTCCAGAAATGCTCTCTTGAATTGAATGTGTATGGTAATGAAAGAAGTGAAGCCTTCTTTGCGCCATAACTTGTAAGAGCGAAAGCTGAGATTCTTGACATATCTACTGTACCTGTTCCTCCAAGCATTCCGTCAAGTACATCGTTCTCTGAACCGAGTACACCGCTTGCCTGAACATCGATATGAATCTTTCCGCCTGAAAGCTCTTCTACCTTCTCCTTGAATGCTGTACCGCTCTGTCCTACGATTGTATCAAGTGGGTTTACCTCCGCATAAACCAAGGTCACCTCTGCACCCTCACTACCGCTGTCTGCCTTTGCAGCAGTTGTCTCACTGCTGTTTGCAGCAGTTGTTGTTGTCTCAGGACTCTTAAGTCCGCAAGCTGATAATGCTAATGTAGCGATTGCTAATGCAAAAAATCTCTTTTTTTCATTGTTCCTCCAAAAAAATAAATACTTAAGACTAAAAAGTCTTACATCTCTTTTATATATTCTATATTTAAGAAAAAAACTTATGTGAATGGTAATATTTTAATATAATGAGTAAATTTTTTTAATCTATCAATTAAACGCTTCCTCTGTACTCTGAAGGACTCATTCCCACCGCTCTTTTAAATACCTTTGTAAAGTAGTTTGAATCCGTATATCCCACACTTGCACCTACTTCTTTTTATATTAAAACCGACATCTTTTTAAAAAGTACCTTTTGCCTTTTCTATTCTAAGATTGGTCAGATAATTTATAAAATGTATCGTCAAAAAAGTCGCTTAAATATCTTTGAAAAAAATAAACATCCGAATAACCAAGTATACCTGCCACATCCCCGGCACTTATATCTCTTTTATAATTTTTCCTTTATATATTTTTTTATAATGCTTTTTTTTGTGAATCTTGAAGATTTTCACTTTTACCGTCATCAGAACTTATTTCTTTTTATACTTGATATAGCTTCACTTATAAGTTCTGTAAGTTTTTTTCCTCCTTCCACGGCTTTAAAAAGATAGTCAAATGCTTTTTATATGCATCGCTTCTATGGCATATTCAAATCTGTCATATGCTGTTATAAAAATAATAATACAATCGTGATTTTTCTCTCTTATAAGCTTTGCCAGCTCTATTCCGTTCATTCCCGGCATTTCAATATCCAAAAGTGCAATATTTATATCTGTATTTTCAACTATACCTGCCGCCTGCTTTCCGTTACTTGCCATGAAAATGTCAAGCTCATTTAAAAAAAACTTTTTAATTGTCTTTTCAAGTACCTTCAGCTCAAGATTTTCATCATCCGCTATCAGTAAATTCACATTCTCTCCTTCCTAAACGGTTTGCGGTATCAGAAAATATACCACTGTCATCTTTCCTTCTTTGGAGTATATTCTCAAATCACCTGTTTTATATATGTTCTTTATACGCTTATAAATATTTCCAAAACCTATTCCGAGTTTTGCCGTAGGCCTCTCTCTCATAAAGTCTTTCAGCTGTTTAAGCCTTTCAACATTCATTCCGACACCTGTATCCGCAACAATAATGTGAAGCATATTTTCTTTTTCCCATACTCTTATTACTACCTTACCCCCCTCTTCCTTTTTGGAAATCCCATGGACTATGGCATTTTCCACTATAGGCTGAAGTGAAAATGACGGAATATAAACATTGCCGTTGTCAACTTTTGAAACTATATCGTATGAAACACGATCACCGAAACGCATCTTTTGTATATACATATAGTCATTTACGATGCTCAGTTCCCTCTCAAGACTTACCTGCTTTTCATCGGTCTTTAAGCTGTATCTGAATATATTTCCAAGTGCTCTTATCATATCCTCGGTATCCTTGGCATCTTCCAAATTGGCGGATGCGGCTATGATATTTAAGGTATTGAACAGAAAATGAGGATTTATCTGATTTTTAAGAAGGTCAAATCTCGCCTCATTAAGCCTTTTTTCCATGTTCATCTTTTCCATTGCCTCTTTGTGCAAAAGTTCCGAAAGCTCATATCTTTCCTCTAAGCTTGAAATATATACAGAGGTAGCATGCTTCATCTTGTTAAAGGCGTTTGTCAAATCTCCCATCTCATCCTTATTGCGTATTATTATATCCTTATCTGAAAAATCATTTTTTGCGATATTTTTTGATATCTCCACCATCCTGTTTATCGGTGAGATTATCAGAGCCTGTAGCTTGAATGCCATATAAATTATCAATACTATGATAGGTATCAGTATTATCCCAAGTACAAGAGGCATTTTCTTAAAGAATTCAGCCCTCTTTTGATATATTACATTGTTCTCACTGAGAGTGACATCCATCAGTCTTTCCCCATAGCTTATCAGATAATCCTGCATTTCATACACATTATATACTTTTTCTATAAAGTCCTTAGCTTCATATTTATCATCCAGAATTTCCTGTCTTTTGGCCGCATATACCGGATAACTGTTTTTTATACTCCATATTTTTGCATATCTTTCATTATCCATATGCATTATATCAAGTTCCAACTTATCAACTATTTCATCCGTTCTTTTACAACTTGCCAACAATTCATCTATATTGTCCCTGTTTCTTATAAAAGTGCTGAAGTCCGCCTTTTCCTTTGTCATCGCATCCTGCAACTCATAACAAAGTGATATCTCATTTATTATCTCCCCGAAACCCGAAGATGTATATTCCACAACAAAAAAATCAAAACATAAATTCACTATCAATGCCGAAACTACGGCAATAATGAAAATACCGATTTTTACTTTTATCGATTGATTTAAAACTTTTTTTCTCATAAATGCCATCCTAAAAACATATAATAAAAAGGATACTACAAAAAAGTTTTTTTCTTCCATAGTATCCCTCATTTATATATTATGTATTTCCAGTATATTTGATAATAAAAAAATCCCAAAAAAATGTGTTCTTTTGATATCTTATAAAATCACTGTAAGAAAGCTTATAGCCTCTCCCCCATGATGATATATAAAAAAAGCTTTCTCCGTTTTCTTTTTTACAGTCATAAATCAGCACATAATGTGCATATATCTTTGCTGTATTACCGGTTTGAATATCTGTAACCTCTATACCCTTTTTCCTTTTTTTAAAAAAATCGACAAAAGATCCGGTCCGACACCCAAAAATTACAGGCATACCTTCCTGTAAACTATTATTAACCTTTAAGAATATATTGTATCCAACACCCCATCTTGCTTTCATTGGGAGTCTGTTATCTTTGAAATAAGCATTAACAGCTCTTGCAAGGGCAAATCCTGTCAGTCCCTTTATAATCGGTGTATCAAGGATATTTAAATACTTTTTGTAGACCATAAGTACAAAGGCTGTAAATGTATCTTTACCGACTGTATTTTTGCTCTTGTATACAGACTTCCAAAAGCACATCAAAAAATTGCATATGGCAATTATTCCGCAACCGTATTCCGCTATATCTTTATACCCAAGGCTTAGAAACCAACCTTGATTTCCGCCTGTATAAGATTTTTTATCATCTTTTATAAGAAGATCGTTTTCAATTGATCTACATGCTGTGGTCGGCAAATGTGGCATCTCCCTCCCAAAGTACTGTCTTCCCTTCTTTAACACTTTGTTTCACATCTATGATTCTCTGATTTGAACTTCCCCTAAACCTTAATGTAATATCATAGAGCTCCTGTACAAACTCACCGTCCACCATCACATCACAAAGCGATAAGATTTTTGATGTTTCATCAAAATAGGCTCTTCCGCCGGGAACAAGGTCCACATCATAAGTGTATCCCGAGTATATCCAAAGGCTTTTATTAGGATATCTCTTTTTAAACTCCTCTATAAGCGGCAGTATCCCCTTCTGATTTACCTTTTCCATAGGTTCTCCGCCAAGTATAGTAATTCCCGATATATACTCGGGCTCTACAGATTTTAATATATCTTCTATAGTTTCATCTGTAAATTCTTCACCGTATTTAAAATCCCATGCCGTCTCGTTAAAACAACCTTTACATGCATGTGTACAACCTGATACAAATAAAGAAGTCCTTACTCCCGGACCGTTTGCTATATCATCATATTTTATATTTGCATAATTCATTATAACATTTCAGCCATTTCCAAAAGAAGCCTCTTTGAATCTTCAAATCCAAGACATGGATCTGTAATAGATTTTCCGTATATATGCTCCTCAATTTTCTGGTTTCCCTCTTCTATATAGCTCTCAATCATTACACCCTTTACAAAATTTCCTATCTCCTGTGAATATCTCATAGAGTGTAACACCTCTTTTACTATACGAACCTGCTCTTTATATTTCTTATTTGAATTTGAATGATTTGCATCCACAATAACGGCAGGATTTTTAATATCTCTTTCCATATAAAGATCTAAAAGAAGCTTAAGGTCCTCATAATGGTAGTTTGGCAAACACTGACCGTGCTTATTTACCGCACCTCTGAGTATCGCATGTGCTAAAGGATTTCCGTCAGTCTTTATCTCATAGTTTCTATAGATAAACTCATGTGACTGTTGTGCGGCATATATCGCATTCAGCATTACAGACATATCACCGCTGGTAGGATTTTTCATACCTACAGGTACATCAACTCCTGATGATGTAAGTCTGTGCTGCTGATTTTCAACAGATCTTGCACCAACCGCAATATAGCTCATTAAATCATCCAAGTATCCGAGGTTATCCGGGTAGAGCATCTCGTCTGCCGTAAATAATCCTGTTTCTTCTATAACTCTAAGATGCATCTTTCTGATTGCAATAATTCCCTCATGTACATTGGGATTTTTTTCAGGATTCGGCTGATGCAAAAGTCCCTTATATCCGTCTCCGTTTGTCCTCGGTTTATTTGTATAGACTCTTGGAATAACTATTATTTTATCCTTGACTTCCTCCGCCACTTTTGTAAGTCTACTTGCATAATCAAGTACGGAATCCTCATTGTCTGCAGAACAAGGACCTATTACAGCCAAAAATTCTTTTTGCTTTTTTTCCTGTGATTACATCCGCTATTTCTTTATCAAATTCTTTTTTCTTTGCCTCAAGTTCTTTACTTAAAGGATACTTATCTATGATTTCTTCCGGAGTCGGTAGATTACTGATATATTTTTATTCCCATAATTGCCTCTTTCATTATATATATATTTTTGGACTTCAGCGACTCCAAACTTTATTATGTATTCTTTACAGTTACACGGTACCTCCACATAACATTTTAACAGTATAAATTAATCGTAAAAAATTATCAAGTCTTTATTGCTTTAAAGTTCTGAACTTTAAATATTCAAAGTGCAAGCTTGATTCTTTTTAATTACTTTGTTATACTTCTTTTTATGAATTTTTATCAGCCTAAGCTGCAATAAATAAAGGATGGATATGTATGAATTGTTATGATGAATTAAAGGCAAGAGGACTTATTGCCCAGGTTACAAATGAAGAAGAAATCAGCAAAATGATAAATAACGGAGAAGCCACATTCTACATCGGTTTCGACCCTACTGCAGACAGTCTCCATGTAGGACATTTTATGGCACTTTGTCTTATGAAGAGACTTCAAATGGCAGGCAACAAACCTATCGCTTTGGTAGGTGGAGGTACCGGTATGATCGGTGATCCTTCAGGAAGAAGTGACCTTAGAAAGGTACTTACTATAGAAGATATCGATCACAACTGTGAATGTTTCAAAAAGCAGATGAGTCGCTTTATTGAATTCGGCGAGGATAAAGCCAGAATGGTAAACAATGCCGATTGGCTCAGGGATTTAAACTACATGGAGTTTATCCGTGATATAGGTCCGCATTTTTCAGTCAACAATATGCTTAGAGCAAAATGCTATGAAAACCGTATGGCAAACGGACTCTCATTCCTTGAGTTTAACTATATGATACTTCAAAGTTTTGACTTCTATAAGCTTTTCCTTGACTACGGTTGCAATATGCAGTTCGGCGGTGACGATCAGTGGTCAAATATGCTTGGAGGTACCGAGCTTATCAGAAGAAAGCTTGGAAAAGATGCACATGCCATGACTATTACCCTTTTACTAAACTCAGAGGGTAAGAAAATGGGCAAACCGTCGGCGGTGCTGTTTGGCTTGATCCAAATAAAACAACTCCTTTTGAGTTCTACCAGTACTGGAGAAATCTTCCTGATGCTGATGTTCTTACCTGCCTTAGGATGCTTACCTTCCTTCCTCTTGAGCAGATAGAGGAAATGTCCAAATGGGAAGGTGCCAAACTTAATGAAGCCAAGGAAATCCTTGCAATGCATCTTACAGAGCTTGTACATGGCAAGGAAGAGGCCGATAAGGCAAATGCAGCAAGCAAGTCTCTATTTGTAGGCGGTGGCGATATGAGCAATGTTCCTACTTATGTTTTGCAGGATGAGGATTACAGAGACGGTACTATAGATCTTTCAGGTGTGCTTGTAGTAAGCGGACTTTCAAAGACCAGATCCGAAGCCAGAAGAAATATCGAACAGGGCGGAGTTTCCATAGAAGGTGAAGTTATAAATGATGTAAAGAAAACTTTTACAAAAGAAGATTTTGCAGGCGAAGGACTTCTTGTTAAGAGAGGAAAGAAAAACTTCTGCAAGGTTAAATCAGAATAAATTTATTTTAAGGGGCTGTCGGGAAATGGCAGTCATAAAAAGGGAGGAGTAACTCGAAATGAGTCACTCCTCCCTAAGTTTTTACATAAAAAAAGATGGCTAACGACAACCATCTTTCTCCGTTACATGTTATAATGTAACTATGCTCACATTTAATTATTATAACAACTTTTTGAAATAGGTCAACAGAAAATCAACTTTAGTTTCTATGATAGTTTCTATGATAGCCACACACATAATAATATGACCAATGCCGTAATCAATAAAACTAAATTCATGCATCCTCTGTAAAAGAACTATGTTTTTGCAGATTTATCAAGCAGCCTGCTCTCCTCACTTGAAAATTCTCTGTCTGTAATAACTGCGGTGTAGTCGGAAAGCTCATTTATAATATGAAGTCCGTCTCTGTCAAACTTTGAATTGTCCACAGCCAGTATCGAAACCTTACACTGCTCTATCACAATTTTTTTTAAAAAAGCTTTTTCAATGGTAGGCGTCATTACCTGAAGCTTGTCATTAATACTTGCGGCTCCGAAAAAACCTATATCAAAAGAGAATTTTTTAATCATATCCATAGCATAGTAGCCGTATACGCTTTTTGTACTCTTTTTGCACCGTGCCCCCGCATATTATGAGGTCACAGTCGGAATTTACAAGCAGGGAAGCTATTTCTATGTCATTTGTAACTATGGTAAGATTGTTTATATTCATTATATTTTTTTGGCAATCTCAAATGTTGTTGTGCCTGCGTCAAGGAATACCGCCATTCCGTCATGTACATACTTAGCCGCATTTGCGGCGATTTTTATCTTGCTTTCATGGTTTTTTATCCTTTTAGCTTCGTATGTGACTTCGGTTTTTCTCACCGCTCCGCCGTAGCATCTCTCAATAAGTCCGGACTCATCAAGCTTTTTCAAATCTCGGCGGATAGTCATTGTACTTACCCCCAATGTTTTAGCAAGATATTCCACCTCTGCCACACCGCTTTCTCTGATAATATTTATAATTTCCAGCTGCCTTTCGCCACTTAGCATATATCCTTCCTCAATCCGGCAGGGGAGGTGAAACCAACCCTACTCGTCTTCGCCGGGGGCGTGCGCCTTTTGGCGCTAATGTCCTTTCGCCCCCGTGTGCATAAAAAACTCCACAGCATAGCAGTATCAAAAGCTCATACGGGCAGTGATTGCATATGTGTGGAGTTACCGCAAATTATTTTGTTGTTCACCATAACTGCCTGCTTATAGGGGCGAAAAGCCACCGCTCCCGCCTGTATTGTAGTGACAGTATATCACAGGCTTTTAATGGAAGAAAAATACTTAATATCATTATTTCCACAAAAACCGACAGCCCAAGCTATCGTGGATGTTATAGAGTAAGTCCTTATCTGATCTTTTGTGTCGCTGACACCCAAAGTCCTGTTGACCACCCAAAAGTATGAATCATTAAAATAGCTGAAAAAAAGCGAGCCTACACAGCAGGCCAATGCCGCCATATACGGGTTTCCTCCCGACTCGGCAACTATGGCTGCCGTAATACTGGTCACGGTAGTCATTGCCACGGTTCCCGAGCCTTGAATAAATCTTATCAAAGTAGCTATGACAAACGGAAGAATTACAATAGGAAGTCCTGAGCCTGCAAGGCCTTGCGCAATGTAGCTTCCGAGTCCGCTGTCCTTTATTATCTGTCCAAGTGCACCTCCGCCTCCGGTTACCAGCATAATAATACCTGCCGAAGCCATACCTTTTTCCATTTCCTTAAGTATCTGTTCTCTGGTAAGGTTCCTTCCCAATGTAAGTATTGCCAGCACAAGTCCTATACCGACGGCAAATATAGGCGAACCTATAAACTGGAATATCTGCATATAGCCCTCTGTCAGCTTCATAGCAGATATAACGGTCGCGATCAGTATCAATACTATCGGGACTAGTATAGGAAAAAACGATTCCAAGGTGCCGGGGATATTTTCAGCTTCAAGCTTAGCCTCTTGTGAGTAATCAGGCTTTTGATAAGGCATTCTCTTGTATCCGCTCTCTTCAGTTTCGTCAGGCAGCTGATAAATTTTTTTTCCGATATATCTCGCATATGCCGTACAGGCGAGCGTCATGGGAATTGCGAGGACAAAGCCTATAAGAATGAATTTGCCCACATCTATTCCGTAAATACCCGCAACCCCGAGAGGCCCCGGTGTAGGCGGCACTAAGGAATGTGTTATAACCAGACCTGCCGCCAGTGCCGCTCCCAAGGAAATAACCGACTTTTTGGTAGCCTTTGATATAGCCTTGGCGATTGGCGCCAGAATAATAAATCCCGAATCACAGAATATAGGAATGGACACCATAAAGCCTGTTACAGCCAATGCCTCCTCTTCCCTGTTCTTACCGAACACCTTAAGGAAAGTAAGAGCCATTCTCTTAGCCGCTCCCGTCACTTCAAAAATCTGCCCCATAATAACACCGAAGCCTATAATTATACCTATAGAGCCCAGCGTATTACCGAAGCCTGTAGTAACGGAATTGATAATACCAAATGTTGCCCCGCTCTCCAGCTTCGTATTTACCAAAGGCATGCCTCCTATGACACCGATAACGATTGCCGAGAGAATCAGAGCTATGAATGCATGTATCTTTGTTTTCAGTACAAGCACAATAAGAAGTATAATGCCTATAATAAGACCTATCAGCATTCTCTCACCGCTTAAACCACCAACCATAAAAAAACCTCCTTCTAATTATTGGAAACGAATTTATTCATTTCCTGATTTATGCACACGGGGGCGTAAGGACATCAGCGCCAAAAGGCGCCCGATCACCCGCAGCCGTCCTTTTACACAAAGGAAAGCCAATATTGCTTTCCTATATTTTCTTGAAATTCGGGGCATATTTTGCAGCCAATCTTATAGCCTCCACCATACTTACCGCATCCGCAATGCCTTTTCCTGCTATATCAAAAGCGGTGCCGTGGTCTACTGAGGTTCTAAGTATCGGCATACCGTTAGTAATAGCTATCGTTTTATTAAAATCAAGTGTTTTTGTTGCAATATGTCCCTGGTCATGATAAAGCGACAGCACACTGTTATATCTTCCCTGAGCAGCCTGATGAAATACCGAGTCTGCACCTATAGGACCCGTAACCGGATAACCTTTAGCCTGCATTTCTTCTACGGCAGGTGTTATTTCTTTCATTTCCTCATCGCCGAAAAGCCCGTGTTCACCACAGTGAGGATTCAGTCCCGCCACAGCCATTTGCCTGTCATTTACTCCAAGGCGCTTTAGTGCCTCCAAACAGCGGACTATATAATCCTCTATTCTTTCCTTCTTTATCATATCCAACATTTTTCTGAGTGAAACATGTCTGGTAAGAAAGAAAACCCTTAATCCGTTTGTTTCAAACATTGTCAGAGGATCTTTTGTATTTGTCAGAGCGGCAAATATTTCCGTGTGACCGATGAAAGGAACATTTCCGGCATGCAAAGACTCCTTGTTTATAGGGGTCGTAGCTACGGCGTCGGTCTCACCTGTGTTTGTAAGCTCTATAGCCCTTTGCAATATATTCAAATGCGCCTTGCCGCATCATTCCGCTTACTTTTCCGAATTCAAACCCGCTCATATCAACATTATTCAAATCTATGAGATTAAGAACCCCGAATTCATACTTTCCTTCAGCAGGCTTGGAAACGGTATTTATTTTCAACGGTACCTTTGTAATCTGTATAGCCTGCTCCATTATTTTTTTATCCCCGATAACTATGCAGTCGGCATAATCAAACGTCGCCTCATCCGCCAGTGCCTTGGCTGTAATCTCCGGTCCGATACCGGCAGGGTCTCCCATAGTAACTGCAATCAGTGCCTTTTTCATCTTTCCTCCTTTATTACATATATAGTTTTTCTTTCAGGTAGGTAATACAGCGGTTTGCCGCATCATCATCTCCTACCATTCCGCCCTTGGTGATTATCTTGATATCCGGAAAATCTCCCGACATCATCTCGGCATAAGCGGCAAGAGGCAGAACCTCATCTAACAGCCTTAGTCCGGTTGTATTAAATTTTTTGCACAGTGCCTGGGTGATATCGCCTCCGCTGCTGTATATACCCTTAAACGCGGGATTTTGCGACAATACATTATAACCTATCTGTGCGAATGCATCATTTATTCTTTCCGTCATTTTATCTGTATTATCATATCTGTCGGTATATTTACTGAAGTCAATTCTGTTTTCGGAATATATACCGTCTCCCACAGCAGTCAATATCTCATACTTTGAGGACTTTTCAAGCAGCTCATCACTTACTCTCTTTATTTCGGCATCTCGTATACCGTCGTTTTCCAGCATCAGTGATGATTTTATAAAAAAACATTGTATGCTGTTCTCTGATTCAGCCACAGCTCTTCCACCTGTGCCTTTGTAACCGGATTTACAGAACCTATAAGCGCAAGAATTTTGTGCTTTGTATCCTTTTTTACCGGCGTAATAAGCTTTCTTGCAATAGTAGCGGTAAAGACCCCGGGATCTACCGCCGCAAATTTCAGTCCTGAGGTTATGAGAGCATCGGCAATCAAATCCAAATCTCCCTGAGTAACACAGTCAAATACAAGTATACGATTTCCCTCATTAACAAGTTTTTTCATATGCTCCGCCAGTACATGCTTTCCGCTCATCATATCGTCAAGCTTTATCGAGCCAACCTTAAATTTGCTTTGCTGTCTGAAAATATCGGCTACATTGGAAGTTTTTACCGGACACTTGGGGTCAAGGGCAACAGATGTCTTATGCAGCGACAAACCGTTTACCATGAGATATCCGCCCACAACCGTTCTGCCTGACTCCGGAAAAACAGGGGGCGCTTATGGCTATGACATCATCTCCAAGCACATTAAGTATTGCATCGGTTTCGGCTCCGATATTTCCCCTCATAGTAGAATCAATTCTCTTTGCCCATACTTTAACTTCACTGTCAAAAAGAAGCTTTGCCGCATTATACACTCTGTTATATGCAAGCTCCTTATCAATGCCCCTGCTGTCTGTTGGGTACATCAGACAGTCGCAGCTGTCCGAGAGCGAAAGCTCCAGCCGTTCGGCATTCATCATTGTATAGGTATTGTAGTCCATTTTTTTCAACAATACGCCTGTAGCATTCGCACCGGTCAGATCGTCCGCTATAACAATACACTTTGCCATTTCACCTCCAAAAAAATGTTTGCTTATGAAAAATATTTCTGTTTGACTTTGTTTTTTTATTTGCGAAAAATTATGTTTTGACTTTGTTATTATTATATATTATTACGGTGGAATGTCAAGAATAAGATACTATTACCGAATTTTTCGGCAAATCGGAGTTGTCCGGGTCTTTGACAGTTTGTTTGCCTAAATAGGCATAAAAAAAGTCCTGTAACCCGCATATAACCTACACTTCTCACTTGAAATTTTTGTCAAAATATTCGTTTTAATATATTGTACTAACTATTATTTTGAGATTGAGGATGAAGATGGCATTAAGAGATATGGCAAAAGCAAGGAACATAGACCAAACCCTATAATACAAATGAACAAACCTCTATTAAACCACTTGAAGAAAAAATTTTAAAAGAGTTTGATTGTCAAAAGTTTATTTACTGTAGTGATACCGGACTTGGTTTGGAAAAAATAAGAAAGCACAATCATATGGGTGAAAGAGGCAGTACCAAAAAAGAAAGAAGAAATCCTAATGATCCGGCCAGGTTTCTTGGTAGTATTGCGGTAACTGATGATGGTGAAACAGCAAATGTATATAACTGTCTTAATACAGAAAAAATAGATGAGGAAGCCAAGTATGATGGTATGTATGACGTCTCAACAGACCTACTTGACGATAATGTAAGTGAAATACTAAGTATAAGTGAAAAGCGTTGGCAAATAGAAGAATGCTTTAGAATTATGAAAACCGAGTTTGAAGCAAGACCTGGTTGGAAACATTTTTATTTGAATAAGTTTCAATATCCGCTTAAAATCAATGTTTTCCCACGTTTTCAGAAAGAAATATTTCATCTAATTTGAGTAACTTTCAATTGAATGGTGTGAATTTTACTCTAAAAATACACGAATTGAGCTAGAATTTACTAAAAAGTTCACACCATTTAAATTGTTACTGTTTTGTACATGATAAATTGCAAGAATAAGTGCAACACCGTTTTTTTCTCTGATTAAGTGAGTATCTATCAAGCTGTTTGATTTAACTCAAACAGCTTTTTTTACTGGACTGATAGCCATGAATTTGTCTGAGCCTTTCATTGATATCCTTTTTTTATAGTCTTCTAAAAGTGTCGGATTTAGTTCTTACAAACTAAAAACAATGTCTCTGGTATTCATACTGTCTAATGCCCCTACTATCTTTGTTCATCTTGATAGAAAAAAACAAAGTAATGGTCACGACCGTCTAAAGATTTGCTTTTTGTTTAGTTTAAAATAGTTTTTCAAACTTTAAAAACATACTTATCTTCTTCAGTAAACAAAAAACACCCCTATACCAAGCTTGTAGCTAGTGCAATTCAAGCCAATAAGCATAGAGATGTAAAACTATTACGCATTAAAAACATGATTAGTTATTAAAGAATAACAATTGTGTACGAAATGTCTCAATTAGTTTTTCGCTAGTAAATATCATTTCCAACAAACACCCTCTCAATTCCTCATCCTGATGATGCAAGATATTCATTAACTCATGAGAATTTTTTTCGCATTGATGAATTGATTTAACAATCTATCTTTTAATTCATTCGGTACTTCGACATCGTGTACACCCTTTACCTTCGGAAGTTCCCGACTAACTAATGAGGGATTTGTTTAAGCTTCGTTGGAGTTTCTCCTTCGCCAAATATTGGTCAAAGTTGCTGGATTCTCTCGCAAGCCTGCTTTCTTCTATATTCTTTAGAATCTGCTCTCGGTTATACTTCGGTACTCCGACATCTACTTTCACCTTATTGAGACTAAACTTGCTAGTTGATGAAGAAGCTGTATACCCTCCTATCAGGTTCCCTAAAAAGTTTGCGGTTTGAGCGTCTTCTTCGCTTCCACCTAGAAACTTGGTCCCATGATAGACAAACTGACCAGCTGTATAGAGATTCATTTCTCCTAGAATACAACATAATTATACAAAGTCTAGTTGAATAGTTTGATTGCTCTCCATTTTTTTAGCTGTATTAATAATATTTTCTATTTCTCTTTGAGTTATCGGAAGGTCCTCATGAGGTGGCTCCCATTGTGTCATACTATCTTTATAAACAACAAATTTTTTTATTGATCAGCAATTCTCCTTGTGCTTTTTAAGAGGAAACCATTCTCTAAATCAAAAGTAATTGTTGATCTTGTTCCTGTAATTTTTCATTTCTACCTCTCGAATATAATTTTTTTCTACCCCTGTTTTTAGGATCTATTGTTGTAGTCTTAGTAACATTTGGATTGGCCTTCAATCTTGGTAGTTCGATGTTTTCCCAAATATTTCCTGGTCGTAGTTCGCTACCAACTACAGCTCTTATTTCACCAGATACTTGCTCTGCGTATACATTCGAAGCTTCCTCCCAAGCTGTTACACTTGAAGGAGTATTAAAAATCCCATTCAGGCATTACAATATTCGTATCATCAATCGTAGATCTAATGTAACTCCTCCTTTATTTTTTGCTATCTTTTTCGCAACATCCATGCCTCCAATGCCATCTGTTCGTCCTGACCAGAAAAAAAGCCGTATCTGGATCAGTTTTCAATCTACCTCTTATTAACTCAACATCAAAGTCAGTTTGAGTAAAATCTATTTTTGAATATCGATTTGAAAAAACAGAATTATAACTATAAAAATATACTTACTTTATTTTATCATAATTCTTAGCTAATTAAAATCAATCGAGTAGGAGGCGGTGACTAACCGCCGTCCTCTCACAGCACTGTACGTACGGTTCTCGTATACAGCGCTTTCAATAGTTGACGTGCACAGACTGGTATGCTGTGGCTAAATCATAGAAGCCACTGTTTATCAGTCTTTCTTTTGTCATTGCCATGTTAATGGCAACTGTATGTGTTGTAAACCAATAGCCACGTCTGCTATTTGCCGCTTTCCATGCCAGGTCTTTTGGAACTCCCATTACCTTAAGATTTCGGTACCTAGTTCTCACACGCTTCCATTGCTTCCATATACACATACGTATTCTGTGATAGAGCCATCCGTTAACATCATTCATGTTGTTTTTCATGCTTGCAATTCCATAGTAGTTAAGCCACCCTCTTGCGTATACCTTGATTCTTTCTAAGCTCGGCTTGATTGACTGACAGCACTTACGGGAAGAAAGCTCTTTCAGTTTCAACTTAAACTTCTCCCATGACTTTGAATGAACTCGGACATACATGCCACTTCTGTTCCTTCCCAATGCAAAGCCAAGGAATTTAAAATTTCGGATTGCAAATACGCTTACAGTACGGCTTTTCTCTTTGTTCACTTTGAGTTTCAGCTTATCCTCAAGATACCTCGTACTGCTCTCTAAGAGTCTCTCCGATGCCCTTTTGCTTTTCGCAAGAAGTACTATATCATCTGCATATCTTATGCATGGGACACCTCGTTTCAAGAACTCCCAGTCGAACTCATTGAGGTAGATATTCGCAAGCAAAGGGGATATATTCCCTCCTTGTGGCGACCCTTCCTCTGTTTCGATAACCACTCCATTTTCCATTACACCACTTTTCAGATACCTCTTTATAAGTTGCACTACACGTTCATCTTTTACGTTTTTTTCCTCAGAAGGTTGATGAGAATCTCGTGGTTGATTGTATCGAAATATTTCGATAAGTCTAGAACTACTGCATGCTTATAGCTCTGCTCAGCGTACTCCTTGACTTTTAGTATCGCTCCTTTTGCATCTCTGTTTGGGCGGTAGCCGTAACTGCCGTCTGCAAAAAGTGGTTCATAGATTGGCACTAAATGCTGTGTTATCGCCTGTTGAAGTGTGCGGTCTATCACTGTTGGTATGCCAAGCTTTCGCACACCACCATCCGGTTTAGGAATCTCAACTCGCCTTACTGGAGACGGAGTATACTTTCCACGATAGATACGGTTAGTTAACTCCTGTTGATGTTCCTGAAGGTAAGGAAAGTGCCTCTTTGATGGTCATTCCATCGATTCCAGGTGCTCCCTTGTTTGCCTTCACTCTCTTATACGCTCTGTTAAAGTTATCTTTATGCAGTATCGCCTCTAAGAGCTTCGGCTGTGCACTGTCTCTTTCTTTCCATATCAGATTGAATGACCTACGCGCTTTTGCATACCCTTCATGTTCTGCACTATCTCTTTGCAAAGCAGCCACTGCTTTTCAGTGTTTTCTGCCATGACTAGTCATTCCTCCTTTCTCAGTCATACTTGAGACTCCTACTGATTCGGTCCTTTGTCTCTCGACTACTATGACCTCTGCTGACTTCTGTGTGTTCAGCATTGCTTTGTGCAATGGTTACCTCTTTCAAGGCATATCACACAGACCTCCCTAGGTACCACACGTTTCTTCCTCTCCATATATCTGCCTCATTTATCATGCATGATTCCGTGTAGTTATTGGACTTTGACTTGTATTGCAGTCTTATCCTCATACATAACCTCATATGAGATTTCTGTTCATCAGACCGGAGATTTGTCCCATGAGTTAGTATCTTCCTCATATCCAGCTTCCTTCAGATTCGAGGGTCACCCTCGACACCCTTGCCTTCGACTATATCCTTCCCACTACCGGGCGGATTCGGGACTTTAACCCGTTAGAAACGTGCGCCGCTAGGCTCACAACAAAAACCGCGTGCGTGCGTACCGCACACACCTTACATCAGGAGTGGAGGTTTCATACGGGCTACTGCTTGCTTTGAAATCTATTTTTGAACGTAAGAAATTTATCATATGAATTTAGTTGTTCAGCAGAATAATTTTCCATAATTTCAGTATTATCACTATCTACAATAGAAACAAAAAAATATGACATTATTTGTTTTTCTTATCTATATTTTCTATCGCTTTTTTTAAATCCTTCTATAATTGAATCATATACTTCCGCCTGATATTGCTCAAAATTATCTTCTGATATTAATGTATTTGCATCATTAAGAATATTTTGAATCTCATTATTGAATATACTATCTATTTTCTCAGGAACCTCTCCAAGTCCTATTGCAAATTGAGGGGAATACCATTTAATAAAAGGATGTTCTTCTTTTTGGGTAGTTTACTTTTTCTATTTCGTAGTGAGAAATAGTGTTAGCAGACCAACCCAGATATGAACAATAGTCATCAATATATAATGTATAGGCAAAAACCCTCATTAGAATTATATCTTTCTAATACAAATTTAAATGTCTCTGTAACTCCTTTAGATACATTCTGAATTAAATCTTGAATTATATAATTACTTAAAAATACTCATTTTAATTTTCCTTTTTATAAATTTTTGTTATCAATCAGTTTCTATGCACATTTACTACGTAATCCGTATTTTCCAAAAACCTTACCACCAATTCTAGTTAATTGCTTACTCATGTATCTATCTGTTTGAGATTTGTTATACTTAATTTCCTATTTTTAATTAACATGGAATTCCTTTGGTTATGCTGTTTACAGCATATTCTTGAGTTATATTTTGTTCATATAAAGTTAAATTCTTTTTCTGTGCTTTTATATAGATCTGTATAGAAATAAATTCTATTATCTTTTATCTCTTTCAGATAAACCAAGTCTTCGATACCACCAATATACTCAATAGATAAATCATCTAAATTTAATATTGCAAGCCTAAATCCAACAACGCAAAAATCGTCTAATGAAGACTGGAACATATATTTTTCTATTGAAATACAACAACGGACCTCCAAACCCCTGTTCTTTAATAATAACTTGACCGTTAATAGATAGACTTCCAACTAAGGGAGAACCTTGATTTACTTCCATCAAATCAAGGTAACTGACTTCCATTCGTCAAAAGAAATTTTTTCTTGAAAGTCTAAAGGAGTTTCATTCAAAATTTTTAACTTAGACATTTTTATATTATTTCTTGTCAAAGAATTGAAATCTTCTTCTATTTCTACAAGGAGTTTACCAACCTCATTATTAAATGGCCAAGAATCAATTACTATCTGAGACAATAAAAATTCTTTTCCTTTTTGGTTGAAAAATACTTTCTAAATTTAGATAGTTAATCATGTCATATAGTTCATTTTTATAGAAATCAACTGCTGTTTATTTGTATAACTATATTCATCACAATTATTAATCATTTTATCAATTTCGACTAAAACTATATTAATCTTTTTATAAATTGCTCCTGTTCCATTGTCTTATTAACCTTTCTAAGTCATTCATATTTTTTTGTGTTTGTCCACCAGGCAACCCCAAACCTTGAGGTGCGGCTTTACCTTCAATATGAGCATTTACTTAAACCAAGAGGAGCAACCCAGTCTTGAGCATTCGGTGCAAACTGATAAACATTAAAAGCCTTCTTCCAGCCCAATCTGATCCTGATTCACAAACCGACCCGCATCAGGCTCGTAATACCTAAAGAAGTTGTAATGCACCCTCGTTTCATGGTCGGCATACTGGTTCTGTAACGAGCTACGGCTTGCTATCTAAGTTCATTGAGTATTAATCATAGTCATAAAGGATAGCGGAACAATCATCTAAATTAATTACATTCTTTGTACTTAATATTAAATTATTGTTTCTAATAACCCCATATTGATATCCTTTTTCTCAAAATGTTTTTAATCTTTTGAAGAATTAATTCTTTATTTGAGTTACTTTTGAAAGATATTCCACAAAAATTTTTCTCCATTAGGTAAAGTGATTTCACAGTTGGATGAAATCAAACAAAAATCTTCCGATTCCAATTCAGGAATATTAAAAATTTCATCAAATGAATCTTCAAAACTTTGTATATCATAATTAATATAAAAAAACACTCTATAAGGATTTTTGGTTAGGATGATTACCAACTATATCAACAGTGTTTTCTATTTGCTTTATTATGTTAATTTTTATGGCTCACTTTTTCATTTAACAATTCCTATGCTTTCGTAATTATAAAAATAATATTTGTTAAACCTTCTTTTTGCAAAAAAACTTTTGAGTAATGATCAACAAATCCCTTACTATTTGTATGATATGTAACTTAGTCAAAGCATTTTGTATATTTTTGCTTGATCTATAAGTCTTTCTTCTTCTGTTCCATCTTTTTAATACATTTTAGAAAAAGAAACTTTCCGGATTGTATGCAGAATTTTTTTCCATTTATTTATATATTTAGATTCAATAGCTGTTTCTTTTACCATTAACATTAGCATTAGCAATCCCATCTGCTACACCTTCACAATCACTCCCTTTATATTTTCTTTTTACTATGGCCTCTAGAGAAATTACTGCTGTTTCCACCTAAAAAGGCGGCCCGGATGCCTTATTCAACATTGTCATAAATTATGTTTTTATTTGTAGAAAAATATATTATCTTCTATATGACAGTTTTGAAAAGAGCAGTTAGATATTAAATTATCTTGTATATGCATTGATCTGAATACAATTAATAAATGTACAATTAGTAAATTTTTGTATTACAAATTATTGCCGTAATAAAAGAACAATTAATAAAAATTACAATTAGTAAAGGAACTATAGCTATGAAAGCACCACGAAAATGAACAGAAAAGAAAAATTTGAGACTTTCAATTTTCCTATGGGATATTTCGTATCTGTGAAAATCAATATTATCTATATGGGTTAACTGTCTAGAAATTAAGACATCTAATTCTTTTTGTTTCGATTTTAATTAGAGACTTTGTAATATTTTTAAGTAATTCTTGAATGTCATTTGATATCATTTTTATTACCACCAATCTATAGGGTCTGGTTGTATCTCGCAACAGCAGGGATGGAAACACCTTTTTGTAATGTTAGATAAGATGTTTTTGCTGTAACCATTTTAATGTTGTCTACTGTAGCATCTAAACATTTCTTACGTTTTTTTTCTTCCTGGCATTTTCCTGTACATGTATCGCTTTCCGATAATGCAACGACACCCGTTACGTTGGTTTCGCTCTTCAGTTTGTCCCAACCATAATAATCCCCAAACCAGATTGCCGTCCTTATTGGCAATCTCGCGTGGGATGCCGATTTGGTAGCAGTGGAAGTAGTGGGGTTTTGCTAGTGGCTTTCGCCTTCGGCATTGGTGTGGTTGTGTACTTGTGCCAAGGGTTCGTAGCTGTCGAGATTGGTGTAGAGATAGGTATACCTGCCGTCGAGCTGGGCGACCAGTTGGTAAATCTGCATGACCGGAATCAACTTCGGCGAACAGCAACCGTGCACCGAAGTCGGGAGAGGTGATTTGGTAGAGGTCGTCTGAAAAGTGGAAACCGCGTGCGTGCATACCGCACACACCCTACGTCAGGACTGAAGGTTTTGTGCAGGCTACGGCTTGCTATAAATTTTTGTTAATTAGCCCACGTTTTTATATCATCTCTATAAGAATCTATTTTTCTAGCTCCTGAAAATACTCATCAGAACCATTGCTTCTATGTACATAATAATCTAATTAATGAAGATGTTAAATCAATCATATCCATATTTTTGATATTCTTTATCCAATAAGAAATTAGATATCTTTCTAAAATCTTCTTTCCCCAAATCAAAAAAACGTTAACATCTGTCTTTTGCAGTAGATAAGGTCATCTCTTCATTATCTATGTATTTTTTTCTACTATTAGTTTTACTATTTTATCTTTTGTTTCTCTATTATCATGCCGAAATCTAGATAAAAATTTTTAATATTTCAACTTTTACAAATTCATCTACATTTATAGAAAAATAGCTCTTCTTCCAAATAATTCAAAAATTCTATAGACGGATTACCATCAAAATTATCGAGAAAAATCCATTTTGCCATCATCATCCAATTTTTATAATGTTCTATACTTTTCATACTTAAATTCCTTTTAAATATAATGTTAAAAATATTAAATCAATCTACCTCTTCAATTTTTAATTTATACGTAATTTTTAGTTGTTTCGTCAAGCATTCTTAATATATCCTAGCTATTCTATCTGCTTGTCCTCTAATTTGCCTACGCAGATCCGATATATTAGTTTTCTTATCTAGTTTTTATTGTATGACGATAAGTCAAACGAGCAAGCCCCCAATAATCAATCCAAATCTGAACATTCGGTGCAAACCGATAAAGGTTATCCCCCACAGCCCAATCGGGTCCTGGTTCACAAACCGCCCGGCCTCAGGCTCGTAGTATCTGAAGAAGTTGTAGTGCGGCCCTCTCACGGTCTCAATACTGGTTTTGCAGGCGGAAGGGCCGGTAGGCGCTATCCGTTACCTTGGTTTCTTCTTTCAGACGACTTGATAAGTCATTGGAACAAGAGGCCGTGTGTGCCTTGAGATATGCACCCTATATGTATGCAGACTACGGCTTGCTGTATAATTTTTCATTTGAGGATCAAATTTGTTGTGAACCATCAAAAAATTTGTATCTAACCCATCTATATATTTCTCAAAATCAAGGTGATATAGTTTTTAAATTTCTAATCCAGATAACAAATTCAAAGAAAATCTTAATATTTTCATCTGTTATTTCAAATATCCTGTTGTCTTGGTGAGATTCTTGGATAGCTGAGATAATTCTCTTAAATATTTCTTTATTTTCCCTAATTTCATCAATAGGTAATGTTTTGCAATCTATCAATAAAAAAATAATTCATCCTCAATACTTAAAATAGAGGGCGAGTTTTCCAATTTTTCATTTAGTTTAAAAATAGTATTCATATAAAATTTTTATAATTCTTGGTAGTCCTTTACATCGAATTCAAGATCCATTCTGACCTTATCAATAAAACTATTATTTTCAGGTTTTTCTAATAATTCTTTTCATGCTAAATACCTTTCAGTTATACAAAGCCTGCTTCTTCTGAAATAGTTTATTTATTTTTAAAAGTTAAGCGTTCAGCCCAATAGAAATAGATAACACATCTTCCTCATTGTCGAGTAGAGATATATCGATAACTTTATCTATTTTATGACTAAAGAATTTTTAAACAATAAAAAAATTAGGTTTGTTTATTAATTCTAGCCAATTGCTAATATTTTTATTTTGATAATAAACAAGGGGAATAATTCTATTGGTATTTCAGCCGAATCATTTATTCCTCCATAAAAGTATACATAAGCAATATCATTTTCCTCTGGTGCAAAAAATTTAATAGTTCATTTTTATCGATAAACTAAAATTTTTCTTTTTAATAATTCTATATTTCTATAGGGGGTAAAACTACGATTTATTATTTCACATGAGAGTGGATATGGAATAATTTTTCAGAATCTGAAATTAAATTATTTAAAAATTGAATTTCTTTCATTTCATTAAATGATTCTGTTTTAAAGTAAAGATTTTATCTTCTAATGTTGTCATGATACTATTTCCTATGTTGTACGGTTACATTATCTTTGTAGGACTTCCAAGAAAATGCACCATTCCCAGTATTTCTTTTTGAATAAGATTGTCTTCCATTTTGGTAGTATCTACATGCCAGTATGGACAAGGATGTTCTGCAGGCGGAAGGGGGTGAGCCTTTCCCGTTATGTTCGTTTCGCTATTCAGTTTGCCTCAACCGTAATAATCCCCGAACCAAACCAGGTTGCCGTCCTTATATGGCGTCTATCTTGTGATGCCGATTTGGTCGCAGTGGAGTAGTGGGTTTGCTGGCGTTTTTCGCCGTCTTCGTTGATCCAGTTATGTACCTATGCCAAGGGTTCTTGCGTACCGCACATTGCCTACGTCAGGATTGGAGGATTCATGCTAGCTACAGTTTGCTAATTATTTTAATTTAGATATGTATAGAATGCCATTTCCCATCATAACTATCAAATTCTTTTACATTATCTAATTTCCAGAGACCTGCCTGTTTTTGAAATTTATAAAGTCTTTGTGTTTCCATTCCAGCGTAAAGCACATCACTTTTTACAGTTATAGAGCTACCTTTTTCTTCTATTTCAATGATTTTCTCGTTGTTCAGATTGAATGTTGGAGGGTAGTTAACAGTCATACATTCTAACTTTCCCATTTTTCTTGGTTTATCTGTTAGGTATTTATCGTATATTTCCTTTAGTGTTTGTTTCAATATCTCATCAGGAATATCTGTGCCTGCATCAATATGCTTATTAGCATTGTCTTCCCATTTATACATTTCCATCAGAAAACTATTTAATACTGTTTCAATACTTTCATTCATAATTTTCAATCCTTTTTAGTTTTGTTTAAGTCGTCTGTACGAAGAAAAATCCACCAGATAGATCTCGCTCTATAAAAAAATATCCTATGTTCTCAGTTAGATAAAAAAATTTCATTTTACTTTTTTCAGGTAGATCCATTCCTAAGATTTGACCTATGAAAATATATTTTTCTAGAAAATCATCACTCTCTTGTTGTAAATATTCAGGTTGTCCTCCTAAAAAACTCATTTCATCTAAATTCTCAATAGGATTAATTGGATAAAATTTATCTAGGTTAAACTTGAACTGATTTTTATCTCCGATGATAACTTTCGTGTATCCTTGAATAGCATCGTCAATTTCAGTAATGTAGTCAAGAAAATAATCTTCTTTATCATAATAAGAAAAAACGTAAATTGCTTTATCTTTATATTCCATATCCTGAAAATCTGTTTTAAATTGAGGTGCAATAGTTAATAGATTTTCAATTGGTATAAAAGCAACCAATGCTAACTCATGACCATCTGGCGCTATCACTTTATTTGAATAGTCTAAATCTAGCCCAACTAATATATTATTTATATTGGGTTTTACTATCTAAAAAGTTAAAATTAACGTATCCATTTTTCATTTAAATTCTCCTATAAATTTAAGGGCGTTTCTTACCAGCTTTTTTTCAATTTTCTAAGAAATTTCTTGGCTTCTTTTTCTTAATCGTTTTTCTTAGAGCTTTAGTTTCTTAATCCTCTTTGAGTAATATCAATCTCTCGATGTATATCAGTGAGTAGGTTAGTAATAGACATCCCATTTTTGAGCAAGTAGAGCCCATTTTTTTCTGCTTCGTCTAATTTGTTTTTGTCTTTACTGTCTTGGTAATAATCAAAGAATATATAGGCCAAATCATATTGTGCTTGAGTATTACCTAATTCGGCTGATCGAATTAACCAAAATATAAATTTATCATTGTTAAATTCATAAAAAGCAAAAATAATTAGCTAATTTTGATGTCGCTTGACTATTGCCAGAGGAAGCATCAATTTTTAACTTTTCCAGATCAGTTTTAGAAATATACATACTGTCATTTTATTGAAATGTTGGTATTAGATTTCATGTTCTCTATCCTTACTGTATGAGTTATTATAAGACGTTAGAAAAAAATACTTAAAAAAATAAATTTAAGGATTTTATGGCTTAAATGTAACATATTTACCTCCATTTAATACTTCTCCTGTAACTGTACTAACATTTTCTGTTGCACCACGTACAGGTGCTTTTTAATTCATTAGCAAATTTTTGAGCAAATGAATTGTCCCCTTTTCCTGTTTGACAAGCAACTAATGTTACTGGTTTCCCTTTGCACAAGGTTTATGTCTACTCCAGTTTTTTTGAACAATTATTACATTTGTTCATTAGTCCTAATGGATCATTCCATTTCGTTGTATTAGGTGCAAACGAATACAGATTCTCTCCACCCAAAAACCCGATCGGATCCTGATTCACAAACCGACCCGCATCAGGATCTTAATACCTGAAGAAGTTGTAATGCGACCCTGTCTCACGGTCAGCGTACTGGTTTTGCAGTCGGAATGGTTGGTAAGCGCTATCCGTTACCTTGGTTTTCTCTTTCATAGAACCTTACGGTTTGGTTGGATTTTGAGCTGACCATTCGTTTAAAGATAAGGCAAATCTAAGGCCTCATTATAACTTTCATCTAAGATTTTATTGACTGAGGCAGCAAACTGAATAGCCTCCATATCAATAGTTTCAGGATTATTAGGAATTGGAAAGACAGCTATACCTATATTATTTTCTATTAACCATGGTATCCCATCCTCTAAAAATTCTTCTGTCTCAATTTCATAAATATCAGAATTCTTATCCTCAGAATTTGCCATAATTCTCGCGAATTCTAATTCAGGCCATATGGCTAAAGATGAATTTTTCTCATCTCCCCATAATATCCAATCTCCGTCTTTGTCTGCTAAAACATATAAAAACTCCAGAGTCAGTTATCCTTTTTAAAGTATGCTCATAACGTTCTTGATTGGACAAATTAAGAATTGCGTTTATTGCTTTTTTATGTAAACCCATTGTTAACCTCCTAATAAATAAGGTAAATCAAATTCTTCCCCATACCACTCATAAAAATAATCATTGATCATCTTAGCAAATTCAATTGGATCAAAAATAATAGTTTCTGTTTTTTCATCTATAGGAAAAATAGCTAATCTAATATTATTTTCAGACATTAAAGGAACGGTATCTTCTAAGAAGTTCTTTAGTTCCATTTCATCTATTCTCAATGCTTGAGGGTTCCATTGGAGAGCTAACTCCGCAAACTCAGATTCTGGAAAGATCATTAGATATTCTTTTCCTTCATCATCTTGCAAACATATCCAGTCATCCTTTCCATCTAGTAGGTATAAAGTTTCAGTACCGGATATAGTTTTTAATAGAATAATCCAATCTTTCTCTAGCTGATAATTTAATAATTGAATCAATTGCTTGTTTTGGCAGGTCCATTATTTAAATCCTTTCTATTTTCCGTGAATCTTTTGATTTCTTGCTCAGATTTTCCACCACATTTTTACCCAATACAATCCCATTTAACGAATTATTTGATATTTTCAACATAATATATATTCTTTCCTGTATTTGTCTATGTCAATTAGTTTTCTCAGTTATCAGGGGAAACGACTTCTAGATAGAATGTCATTGCTAATGGTAATGAGATTGTTAAAGAACAAATAGTTCAGGCGACCTCAAAAAGATATTAAGATGGTCTGAAAAGCAAAAACCGCGTGAGTTCGACCCGCAGGCACACTACTTCAAGATTGAAAGTTTCATACGGGCTAGGGGCTTGCTTAATAAATTTATTAAATCTTCTAATTAAAAATACTTAAATGGATAAATATTAAACAAATTATTACTTATACTATTTACTGAATTTATAAACTCAGCTTTTACATTATCCGTAAGTGTTTCTCCTTCATCTAATAGGTGTTCTAAATCTCGGTATAAGAAAGCCAACTGGATAAATTGTGAGAAATCTATCCCTAAATTTGTAAATCCAGATCTGGTATATTCTCCAGTATCATGATTATAATGAAAAATGGTATTATCTATTTTATTTAAAAACCATCCATCTCCCTGTCCTGCTTGTCCAATACTCCAAAAACACCTTGATATTTCGGGATAATGACTCTCTAAGTATCTATTTTCATTTAAAGCCTCTTCATAATTAAAAAGACAAATATCAGGTATTATCTCTACCTCCTGATATTTAGTAATAAATAACAAATAGTTATTATCTAACTTGGGAAGTTTATCTAACTTTTTAATTTCCACTTTACGCTTAATACATATATTAAAAATCCTCGGGAAATAATTTTGATTTTAACATAAAAGTATACTCCATAAATATTTTTGATAGAAAGATATTTCTTTCAATACCATATCGTTAAGATTAGGGGTTTCATGCATGCTATAGCCGACCAAGATTGATTTATATTTTATTTTTTTATTTACGTTTTCTAGAATTATTTAATAGTTTTACTATCTTCTCTTTATTTTTCGCTGGATGAGTTAATTGCAATTCTAATGGCATTTTTCCCCAAATTCATTTTGTATATTTTTTTATCAGATCCATTGTCAAGGAGTAATTTCACCATTTCTATATTTTCCAAACATGCATGCATAATGTAGGGGTATATCCTAAGTCTCCTTTAAGATTAATCAATGCCCCATTTTGAAGAAATACAAGAGCATCATTTAAAGAATTATTTCTGGTGCAATATGTAAAACTGTATCATCCATACCTCCTACTTGATTTACATCTTCAATAGTGTCACCCAAAAATCAGGATGCGTTTCATATTTTTAAAAATACATAATAATTCTTTTTCCATTAACAATACCTATAGTTCTAAGTTGATAAATTTAATATCTGGATTTTATTTAATACTCGTGACGCAATTTTTCTTTATGCTCTTTTTAGATTGTTTAATCTGTTTTTACGTTCTTGTATTTTTTTGAGTATGACCGTCCTGACCGTATTCGTAGGCAGTTTTGGCCTAGATTGTTATTGAAGAAATATTTTCATACGACCCCAGCCGGTGTAGTTTTCCGAACCACAAGAGGTTGCCGTCCTTATCGGTTATCTCTCTTAGGATGCCGATTTGGTCGCAGTGGAAGTAGTGGGCTTGTTGGCCGATTTCTTCGTCTTCGTTGGTCCAGTTGCGTACCTGCGCCGGCGGTCCGTAGCTGTCTTAGTCGGTGTTGATATAGATATATCTGCCGTCCGGTTGGACTTCCTGCAAAAGGTGGTACGCCATCCCAAACGAAGCGGGTTTTGGTTTTCGAGGCCGTCTGAAAAACAGAAATCGCGTGCGTACCGCACACAGTCCACGTCGGGACTTAAGGTTTTTCTAGGGTACTGCTTTCTCTACATATTTCATTAGGTAATTTGAACAAAAACATTACCTTCTGAACAATTTTCATTACAGAAAAATAATAAAACTCATCTCCAAAAATCTTGCTGGAACATATTATCTATCTCTCCTGCATATATTTGAAATTGAAATGACATATTTGATTTCTGAATAGGATCTTGTAGCCAGTATGGTACCCTCATCATCAGACTCATTGATTAAAAATCTTTTGCTAGGTTCGATACAGCTTATACTTTTTGAAGAACGAATATCACTTAAAATTACACAAGAACTTTTTATTTGGCTCTGGATTTTTATCGCTCAAATCATATATATGTTGGTCATCTTCATGATCGTAAGTGATAAAAAAATATTACAATACAAGTTAATATCTAGTTTTTATTTAATAAATTTGCAGGAAGACCTATAAAGAACAGCATAGGGTTTTCCATTATAATCTACAGGCCAACTAACTTCTTTCTCTAAAAAGAGCTGGGCCAAAACATTCGAAAAATCAAATTTATCCGCAAATTCATCTATGATTTTTTTAATTCACCTAACATTTTTAGTACCTCCTAAAATTTTATATCCTAAAAGATCTCAAATATTGCTGAGCCTGTTTTCATCATTTGATTAACAAAAATCTTTATCATTCTGAGTTAATTCAGACTTATTACCACAGTATGCACAAACTATAAACATTATTTCCTCCTAATTTAAACCATCGTACCACACATTCTCTGCGTCAGGATTGAAGGTTGTGTAGGCTGCACTTACTCTACATCGGAATTGGAAGTTTCATTGGCTACAGTTCGATTAGACCTCGATAAAACATTCAAAAAATCAAGGTGATTTTTATCAAATGCAATTAATAATTTACCTTCAGGAATTTTTTCCCTGTCATACCTCCTATACAAATTCCGAGATTCTTAAAAAGAATATATTTTTCCTTCGATAAATTCTGAATCGATGACTTTAAGATCTTCGATTGAATTTTTTTAAATATATCAATATCTCCTAATATGGGATTAGAATCTTTTAAGCAATACCCATAAACCAATTTATTGTTTTCATAAACTAACTCACAAGCATTCCTATATTCCACCTTATTATTCATAATATTATCTTCAACCATTCTTACTGGTTTTCCATATTTTTCTTGTATTTCCTCAAGAGAAGTACCAAATATAAAAATCACCAATTGATTCAAATGGCTTAATCAAGTAGTTCATATTAACCCTTTCCAATATATTTACATTAATAAAACTAGGAACATTTACCAATAATTCTAAGCAATCTTGTCGCCTGTTTCCTAGAAATTAATCCCAAAAACTGTCTAAATTGTTCAATTCCTTCCACTCTTCCAAAGAATAAAGAAAAAGGCAAAGAAAAAGTTTTCCAATATTTTGTCTTTTTAAATTTTCTGACACCATAAATGCTCTTTGAATAATTATAATTGGAAGACAATAAAATATCCTTGTCTGAATTAGTATATGCCTCTAGCGAAAAACCTTCTTCATCCATTCCTAGATCAGGATAAATAATTTCATCCTCAATTTCCCAATCAACTATTCTTACCAAATAATAGATTTCATCTCGTCAATAGCTCGCCTTTTTGTATTGACAATAATTGCTTTACTCATTCCAAAATTATGATCAAACCCATATTTTTTATAAATTCCAAAAACGCGCTGACATGATAAAGAAATCATTATATGGAAGAAAAATCAAAAAGTAACACCTCTTGCTTTCTTTTAAGCAGACATAAACCTCTTCAGGCATTGGAGGAATTTCTTGGCCCTTTACGAACCAACTCCAGGGAAAGTCAAAAATCAGGATGCGTTTTAGGGTTAAACTTCTCTGATATACCTAGAACACTCACTACTTTGCACACGTGGTAACTCCCATTTTTCTGCTTTATCCATGCTTTGTAGGGCATATCCCCATACTAGTAATTTTTTCATAATATACTCCTAATCTAATCGTTTTTGGTGAGTTGGTAGATGAACATCCTCCAACAGATATGGACTTACTCAAACGTTTTTTTAACCTTTCTTGTAAATCTCGTACACGCCATCTCACTTGTGCCTGTAATCGACCATGATATGGTTGCGGTAGGCGAAACCGCTAGTTTTTGTCGTCACGTCCATAAACGGCGGTCAAATCGCCGTTTGCCAGAATCGACTTTGGCAAACAGCGCCCTGTGCACCGCTGTCGGGTGCAAGAATTTTGGTAGAGGTCGTCTGAAATATCGAATCTTACTTTTTGGTTTTCTTAGGATTTAATTCTTCTTTACGTTGCTTATAAAATTGCCAATATTTTTGTCTTCTATGCTAAAATGGATAATACCCGGCATCATTATAAGCAATATCGAAATATTTATAAGCATCATCATATTTTTCAATATCATAATAAAAAGACCGCCTAATAGATATGTTCCTGCATTAGTTGTTCCTAAATCAGCAACACTTAAAGCAATAGTCAGCCATTCTTCAGCCTGTTCATATTTCTGATTTTTATAATATAAGTCGAATAAGGCCATCGCAACCATTGTAGTTGGATGCGCCCATTGAGTTACTGGCTTGGGTATTAGCTCAAATGCTTCTTTTAGTAATTTTTTCTTGTTCCAAAAAGATTTATTATAAGCTTCATGAAAACTAAATCATTAATTTTTGATTCTAATTCTGGGTTAACTGCATCTAAATTACAGCATACAACTCCTCAATAAAGTTAAACGATATTAAATGTAAATTTTCTATGTCAATCATGACCATAATCAGATTTCGGTTTGCCAGAATCGACTTTGGCAAACAGCGTACCGTGCACCGCTGTCAGGGGGCAAGCAATTTGGTAGAGGTCGTCTGAAAAACAGAAACTGCGTGTGAATGTGCGTTCTGTATATGCTCTATTTAATTCAAGCATAATCGATATCTATATAAGGAATATTCTGATTTTTTTAAGTAAGTCTATTGTAGCATTATCAAATGGACGCTCACAATCTAACACGATTAAATATTCTAGGCTTTTTAATATTAGCCAGTTCATTCACATTTTTAAGGTTAAAACATGAAACTAAGTCTAAATAGCTAAAGAGGGCAAATGAGTAAATAACTCACAATCTACTTCAGCCTTTTTGATTCCATTCAAAGCAATGTATCTCAAATTTTTTTAAATTCTTTCAATTTCGAAATTGAAAAATTCTGCCCTGAAAAAATCCAACAAGACTAATTGATTCCAATAAATCAGAGCTTATATTTTCTAATATATTCAATGATTTACCATGATGAAAAGCTGGCATGAATTAGTTTATTAAAATTTTTAATTTCACTGGTTGCTTTAATATTTTTTTATACTTTGAGATATTGCACTCTAAGTAACTGATATTAGGAAAATTATTTCGCCTTTAAGCCCGAATAAACCATTGATTTCACATCTTGATATAAATGCTGAAAGATTGGGCATTTCCAGACTCGCTGGTATTTCAAATTTTTCATCATCCCATTCTCTTGGAATGAAAAATATAATGTTTCTAATGTAAGCGCAGAATTTTTATGGTATTTTTCTAATTTAGAAAAACAAACATATGGAAATGCCAATACCTTTAAATTACTCGAGCGTATTTATCCAATCTGGTAAGTCGGATATATCATACTCACCAGATTCTGGCTCCTCAATAATCAATGCTTGAATTTTTGACAACTCTTCTGAAGAAGGGGTTTTTATCCATGTCAGAAATTTAATATTTTCAAACCTGCTCATAGTCATCCTGTAAAGTCTCAAGCTCATCATCATCTGTCAGCTACAATAAGTGGTCAGATGTGGCTTTATCCACTGACTTAATTCAATATTTTTAAAATAAATTTTTTTCCATTTTGTATCCTTATACTATAAATAATTACTTATCAACCCTGATGAACTGTCCTTTTGGTTTTTCTTGAGATTTAATTCTTCTTTACGTTGCTTATAAAATTGCCAATATTTTTGTCTTCCATAGAGAAAGGTGTGTAACGTAGCTCATTATAAGTTAGGTCAAAATATTTATAGGCATTTTCCATATCACCCAATTCGTAATAAACGATTCCTGTCCATATAAATACACCTCGTCGCAGGTTCATCTTTTCGTGCCTCAAGTGCAATTAACATCCACTCAAGGGCTTTTTGATAATCACCTAATTTTTTATAGCTTCCTGAAATACCACAAGCAATTGCAGAAGTAGGTTCAACAAATTGAGTTGCTGGTTTAGGTAAAAGTTCCCATGCCTGCTTTAGAATATCAATTCTTTCCTCCGGTGTGGGCGCGTCATTTGAGTTACATACAAAATCATTGATTTTCTTATTTAATTCATAATTTACTTGATCTAAATACATCATTTCTCCTTCTTAGATTAACAACTTTTGGGTAACTTTTCCATTTTTAAGCTTACGGGGTTTCTTATAACGTTCTTTACTTTTCGCTCCACGAGAACAATTGCCTGGCCCATATTCCAATCGATAATTATTAGAATCAAGCGCCCATTTCCGTACTTCCTGAGATTTTAGCTCCATGATAACGACCGCAATGATTCCAATAGGAAACAGCATCCTCAGGAATCTGTATGGTCGTCTGAAAGTTGTATTTCAGACAATCTTGATGTTGAGCTGTAATCGGATTATTAAAGAACCAATACTTGACAACCTCAAAGAACGGATTGAGGCCGTCTGAAAAACAGAAACCGCATGCGTGCAGTACTGCAAAACCTACGCCAGGACTGAAGGTTTTGTGCAGGCTACAGCTTTGTTACAAGGACTAATTATTGCATAATTTGTTGTTTTAATTTTTGGTCAAAAGAATTTTCCAGGAAGATCAAATCATGCTTGCTAAACAAGCCGTTATCATTTTCTAATACTTTTTTTATCAAACAATAAAATATTCTGTATTAAAGGATCATTTAGTGGTAATTCATTCTTATTTATAATAAAAAATAGCGGTTAATGCTTTAAAAACGAAAAGCCTCTGGATAAAGTTCTAAATATTTTAAAAACTTCTTTGCTACCGGAATGGAAGGCCATAATGATTGGAACATGATTTTGTCATGCAAATGCTTTAATACATCTGGATAGATGCATCATTCTCAGATTCAGGTAATTTAATGGTATCTCCATAAGGAAACGAGGTAATAGGGGAGCTTTTAAAAAATGCGCCTGCGAGATAGATAGTTGTACAAATACTAAATCATATGGATTTGACGATTTATCATAAGGAGGAACATTTTTGGGAAAAATTCCATTTCAGAATTATATGCATATAGGTGAAGTATGACCCCTCGAAAGTACGAGAATTGCTAAAGGATATTTCACCATAAAACATATTTTTCCTTTTTAAATTTAATCCTATCTTTTTAGAAAAATTAGCATCAGGAATATTTAAATTATTTTTAAATATTCAATAAGACCTTGAATAAATTCTTTACTTTTCATAATTATCGTCCTTATAATCAATCTTTGAATACTAAAGTCATAAAAGCGAGCAACGCCTTTGGATGAAACCACATCCGTTTGCTTATCCTTATTTTTTGTTGAAACCATATATGCACTCTTCGGACATTTTCCTCCAGCATTGTGCAGTTTTTAAAATTAAATAACCCTGATCTCTTTTAATCCTTTTCGTTAATCGTCCTGTGTTATATTTTACCTCAATAAAATAGATTTTACCATCTTTCATTGCGACTATATCAGGACGAATTCGGACCTTTTTCAATTTTTCCCTGTTCTATCGAGAACTTTGAATGTTACTTCATCTGATAAAATTTTAAAACCTCTACTTTTTAAATACTTAGTTGCTTTTATCAATTCCACGTTGAGCACTCTCTGATTGTACGTATAATCCTAATGGACCAACCCAGACATTTGTATAAGGCGCAAAAGCATACAAATTCTTTCCAGCCAACAACCCAATCGGATCTTGGTTAATAAACCGACCCGCATCAGGCTCGTAATACCTGAAGAAGTTGTAGTGCAGCCCTCCCGTTTCAAGGTAGCAATACTGGTTTTGCAGGCGGAAGGGCTGGTGAGCGCTATCCGTAACCTTGGGTTCCTCTTTTTGACGACCTTGCAAGATTGTTAGACCTTTAACCAATCTACGGCTACTTTTTCTAGAAACCTTGGCTTATGTATTCGATTAACAAAATAATAAGTAGATTTAGGAATTATTTATTAATTTTTTTCGAGATATTCAATACTTCTGAATAAATAATGTTCACCTATTTGCTGTATCAAATTTGATGAGTCCCTCAAATAATATTTTTCCAAATACTTTTTAGAATTATAAGCTCATCTTTTTAAGAGATTTAAAAGCATGAGTGATGTTTTCTGCAGGTAGGTATATTTATAATAAATTCTTCTATATTTACTGGAATATCATCATTTCTAATGCCATTACTGATGCTATCAAAAATTTTTAGGCATTAAATAATTTATTCCTTCTGGTGAAAAAGATGAATGGTACTAAATTATGTTCATCAATAATAATTTTCTCTATTGGGGTATATTCGTAATACTTAAATTCATCTTTAAATTCCTCTATTTTATAGATGTTTTCTCGATAAAGTTTTTTGAACAATCCTTTTTAGGGTAATCTCTGTAGGGGATTTTCAGGAAGGGCATATTTATCTCCATTATGTTAGATAACTTTTACATTTATAATGATTTTCCCATGCGGTGTATTCGACGAACCACAAGAGGTTGCCGTCCTTATAGGGTTATCTCTCTAGGATGCCGATTTGGTCGCAGTGGAAGTAGTGGGTTTGTTGGCAGCTTTCACCGTTTTTCGCTAGTCCGGTTATGTACCTGTGCTAAGGGTTCAGTGTACCGCACACACTTTACGTCGGGATTGGAAGTTTCATGTGGTCTACGGCTTTCTTGAGCTACTTTTACAGTTGATAATTAAATTTAGAAAATTATGTCTAATACTCTATTTTTAAAAATAAATTCTAAATGTTCTAAAATATTATCTAACTCTTCCTTGCTTAAAATTTGGTTGGTCTTAGTAAATTTTGCTGTTTTCGCATATAGGAAAAAGTGAAACTCATTATTTGGAAAGAACATTTCTCCTTCAAAATGAAATTTCATGTCCATTTAAAGAAAACAATTAACATACCTCTTGAAATTTTTCAATTACGAAATCATCCATAGTAATTACCTTTGAAATATAACAGTTGAAATCTTGTTTTAGGATCTATTATTACTATTTTTGTTATATTAGGATTGTTCTTCAAAGCAGGGTAATTCTCTATTTTCCCATATTTCAAAAATCTTCTTCAAATTTTTACTTGCAAAAATAGCAGGAATAATGATTTTTGAAAGGTTCATATATCTTATTGACAAATAAACTACTAATTAAGTCGGTAGCGCTTCTCTACTCTTGGAATTATTAAAAGAAAAATTTCTTTTGAAGAATAGCAATTTTTCTTTTTCTGATTTTTGTAACACAAAATTCAGCAATTTTATTAAAAATCTATATTCATAGTTTTAAGGTCTCCTTATATTGATTAGATTATCTTGACTTTTTACTCGAACACCATCAGATAAATGCGATAATGTCGCTTTTTATAGATGAACCCGCTCCCTCGATTATCACTTGGGCTAATGTAGAGAACATCTGCAATTTTATTTGGGCAGTTAATATTTTTTTCCACCCTCTTTAGACATTTCCATTAGCCATTCATCCCTATCTTTTACCTTTTTGACACTTATGGCTTTTTGAACTTTCTCTTCTCCGATTTTTGACTTTTTCTTATTCGAGGCCGTCTGAAAAAGCGGAAATCGCGTTCGTGCGTACCGCACACGCCCCACGTCAGGACTGAAGGTTTCATACTGGCTACGGCTTACTTCAGATTATTACAAATTCTATATTTGTACAGAATTTAATTGTCTTTTGCCGTTTTATTTCTTAAGATACTTTTTCTATATATCTGTATTGCTCTTTGCGTACATTTAACTGAAAAAAATTATTTTTCCACTTATAATACTTTGAGCAGAAAAATATCTTTCTCATATTTGAATTTTATTTTACTTAACGGGATCATTCCTTTTCTATTTTCTTTCCCACAAAACAGCTTATATTGTAACTCATTATTACTTATCCCTATATCTCCGCAAGTTTTTGACTATTATATTCTGATACAACTATATTTAACCAGCCATGTTGAAAAATCATAAGAGTAATGTGAAACATAAGGTAATTTAGAAGAAGAGGATACTATTAGATATAAATTTAAAATTGATTTCATAATTTATTTACCATTTAATTTTATTAATTTTCTTAGCTAACGAAGCAGGAGTAACCCAACCAGACATTTTCATTTTTCCCAGCAACTCATACACTCATCGCAACAGAAAAAAATAACTTATTAAAGTTAATGTAATAATTAATCTTCCTTGTCCATCACATATAGGACATTCTTTAAACCAAAAATAATCAGTTTTCATATTGGGTCTCCTTTTAATAGATGTCTGCCTTCACATAGTCTTAAAATTCCTACTACGTAAACAATGCTAGAATTTTACATATTGCGATATTACGTAAGTTATAGCTTGCACAAATTATTGTGCTAAATACCCTGTGTCATAATCTAAATCGTCAGTTTCCACAAACGCATCTAAGAAAATATATATTTCTTCTATATCTACTTGAATTGGGATGTTTATCGCATAGAAATTTACATTAAATGCTTCATACTCACATCCAAGATCGATTAGTTTCGTTAGTATTTTATCTTTAAATTTCTGATTTTCATTAAAGAAAAACAATCCGCAATGTACTATTTTTGACTATGAATTATCGTTTTTATCATAGAATAAGTAATTTTTCTTCCTTTTGTATTCCACTAACAATATCACCTAAAGAGATTTCTTTGCTATAAAAAGGAATATTATTTATTTTAAGATAGCCTTCTTCAGTCACTTCTGCCCAAATGCTTTCCATAGATACTGGAGGATAACCATCAATTACTTCTAGATTTAAAAAAAGCTTTTTTTCATTTTAATTACCTTAAAATAACCTTGCTACCTACTATAGGATTTTTGATGTAACAATTCGCACTTTCTTAAGTTAAACTTTAGTAATATTCTTTATAGAATCAACCATTCATTCTTCCAAATAACGAGTATTTTCATGGCAAATATTTATTTCTTTGTCTTTGAAAAAAAGAATATCCTTTTGAGTCAGATATGTCAACCATTCCTTTTTAAACTCTCTCGAGTTATAAATAACTCTAAAACTATTTCATCATTATCGTCGTATATAAGAGTATTTTTCCTTTAAGAGTAGACTGAATACAATTCTTAAACTAGATTGTTTTTAAGTAAATGTCTAAATCTGCTTTTAAGAATTTTTATCATTTGAAGCTTGTGTTTCTCTTATTTTTGTAAAATGTTCAATGCGTATTCGATTTAAGTTGATAAAGGTTAAAAGCCCCTTAACAACCTAATCGGGTCTTGGTCGGAATAATAGTTACGGCTCTATACCCCTTTGCGACTGGGAAGTTATAAATAAAGTTGAATAGTACTTGTTATTCTTTTTTGTGTTTCAACACTAATTTCCTGGTTAAAAATTTTTGGATTAATTTTAAAAAATCAATAATTAAGTTGATTTGACTAGTGTTAAATATCGTACTTTGGTTTCTTAGGGCAATACATAAAAAATTCAACAACGTAACCATATAAATGAAAATTTAGATAAATTAGAAAAAATATATTTTTAAACAGCAAGGAGTAAAATATAATATAGCCTTATTAGTGAAGGCTTGCCACTCTAGTGATTCAAGTATTGAGAAAAATCATCGTATGTTATTTCAATCCAAGTTTTAGTAGATAGTTGTATTATAGAAAATATATAAAAAGTTATCACTATCATCAAAAACTTATGATGTTATTTTTATCAACTTTGAAAACTGGAAAAGTCGACCTAATTTTTTTCCTCTAGATAATTTCGTTCTTGTATATATTTTACCTCCATAAGAAATTTTTCAAAATTCACAACATAATCCTAAGTCTTTGATAAACTTGGAAATATATTCTAAAAAAATCTTGAATTATATTGATTTCATTTTTGGTTAAAGATTGTAGCAAATTAAATAGTTCACTTACTTCTCCTTGGGATAGGTTAGAATAATAGCTAAATAATTCTATGAAACAATCATTATCTATACTAGGATTTTCTATCGAGCTTAGTAAAAGTGTATTTAAATGTAAAGTATTTTTCATTTTTGGGGTTATCTGATATTTGATTTTTAATTAATAAAAATTAGATTGTTTTTCATATCTTACTTTCTACCTTTTTAAGGTATGGCAATATTTGCAGGAATACTTTTTCTTAATTAACTCTTCTGAATCTGCTGCAGTAGCACTTTCGTGCAAATGAGTTCTCAAAGAAGCTGTTTTTACAACGTCTTATTTAATCAGATTGATTTTCAAATCTCATAAAAACATCCTTTGTACATATTTAATGAAAGAATATTATCATTATTTTCAATAACATATATTTTCTCATATAGAAAATTTGGAAAATCAGCCAATACATCTGTAACTGCAATATCTATTGCTTCATACTCATCATCTGTCAGTGGTGAATCAATATATACATAAAAGAGTAAAATAATTCTTCAGTCATATCAAATGCAATAAGTCTGACTTTTGTTACAAATTGCCCCAAGAAAAAGCCGTTTGCATACTTAAAAATAATTTCTTGTTTTTCATAATTAATTTCTCCAATAAAATATAGAATTTATGTTATATCAGGCAATGTAGGAACAATAAGGGCTTCTTTTGGAATGAATGAATTATTCCCCATTCTGTCGGAGTCTCGTCTCCTGTATCCTTGCCAAGTTGTAGAGGTTAAATACAATATATAATAAATTTTCTAAATTAAATTTATTATACCTGTTGCATTTTAATGTAGTTTTCGAATGTTTCTATATTTGTTAGTTTTTATTTCGATTAAAAAATAGGTATCTAATAAATCAAGAAAATCGAAATAATTTTGTTTATCTTTATTTTCATCAAAATTTATCCCTTTAATTAAAAATGAGTACTTAGGAAATAGATTCTCTAATCTTAAAATAAGATCCGCTCCCAAGAAATTTCTTTTTAGCGAAATATTAGGAGAAGTTTTTGCATAAAGATTAAAGTAATATTGCTTAGAGTATTTACTTTTTGGATATTAAAACATGCATTGAATATGACTATTATTACTATTATAGAAATAATTGAGGTATTCAATTTTAAAAATCATAAAAATAGCTCTTAACTCTTTAAAATTTTTTCTCAAAATCAGCATTCATGTTGAATTTCTCCTTATTACACTTTTAAATTTTTAGGAAAAATATAGGTTTATGGTTTATAAAGATCAAGTATACCTTTCCATTTCCCTTTGCAAGAATTAGGGCCTTCACTATTAAGGACCCTCACATAGTTATTTAATTGTTTATTTCCCTGACTTTGTTCTAAAAACTACTTTCAAAGTCATATCCACCACCTAATGTAAGAGAGTAATTTTTATGAGCTCTTTTCCCAACTTAAATTGTTGCTTTTAACAACGGGATTCGCAACTCCTTTTGCTAATCCTAGAAAGTCTCACCCAAATTTGTACATTAGGTACAAACTGATAAAAATTAAATCTACCTTCTAACCCAATCGGGTCCTGATTCACAAACCGCCCAGCCTCGGGTTCTGTAATAACGCATCAGGTTGTAGTGCACTTTCGTTTCACGGTCGGCATACTAGTTTTGCAGGCAGAAAGGTTAGTATGCGCTATCCGTTACCTTGGTTTCACCCCAACCGTAATAATCCCCAAACCAAACAAGATTGCCTTCTCCATCGGTCATTCTCTTGGGATGCCGATTTGGTCGAAGTGGAAGTAGTGGGTTTTCGGCAGTTTTCGCCGTCTTCGTTGATGTGGTTTAGACAGGCGAAACCTCTTGCGTGCGTACCGCACACACATTACGTTGAGATTAGAGGCTTCATGCGGGCTGCGGCTTGCTAACACTCGTCGCGTAAGAATTTGAAGTCTCATACAGGCTACAGTTTGCTACTGAAGTCATCTATTAAATATATCAATTTTTTGTATATCAGATTTATTCAAAAATTAGAATTTTAGATGATAAGTCAAGCATTAACTGTGCTATCCAAAAATCTTCTTCATTTCTAATTCTGTTTTTCTTGATGATACGTAAAAATTTTTATAAAAATTTTCAACTATTTCTTTTTGTTTCATTATTACTTATTTCTTCATTATATGTAGCCAAAGCCACCTCAAATTCCTTTTTCGTCAATAAGTTCTTAAGTATCAATGGTATTTCACACAGCCCTTGCAGTAATCCATTTTTGTAACTTATACAATGGAGTATTTCCATCTTCAATAATTTGTTCATATTTAGAAACACTAAAGTCGAAGCTATATTTTAATGGTTTAAGTTCAACAGAATAAATATCATACAATCTATTGATTATAAGGCTGTAAGTTTTAATTAGATTATAGATGCTTTGTTTTAGTAATCTTTACTACCATAGTCTCATTCTCGCAGGGGAATTATCAGGCAAGGCTCCGAATTCTGCTGTAGAAGCCCAGTTATAATATGGTCCATTCGGGTTCCAATCAGAAACCCCATTAATTTTATTTCTAGCAGTACCTCCAACACTTTGCGCACCTCCAACAACAATGCCAATAGTTGCAAGACCAGAAGTAATACCAACAGCTGATAACCCTACAGTACCTAAACCATAAAGAGTCGTCAAATGAACCTATGCCACCAATACCTGCTCCCAATGCTCCAGCTAACACTTCTGGGATTGGACTCTCTCTTATTGTACGTGTTTTATCATTAAGAGTCATCGCAGACCTCATTAATTACGCTTTTACAACTTGTTGTAGTGATTCTACACTTTGAAATACTAGTTCTTTACTCATAAAAATCCTCTTTTATTTTATTATTTTAATTATACCCTATCTCTTTTATCATTCACGAGAAATACTCACACATCAACGTGTGCTTACATCTAGCTTTTTCCTTCTATAAATTTACTAAAGTTAAATTTGGGGTATTAGAAAAAGTTTTCCAAGCTGTCACTAGTTCTTCTACAAATTGAATATTATGAGGTTCAAAAAGTCATTAAATTTCGATAGTTCTTTACTATAAATTGTCACAACATTATAGCTATCAAGCATGATTTCATCGTGACTTTTTATGTCCACCAAATCCAAACTTACTTAATCCATCATTTACAAGTAAATCACCGTATCTAATCAACAGTGCTAGGCATTCCTCTCTTGAACAACCATCAATATAATAAACATCCTTATGGGATTCCTTGATAATATTCTTTGCTATCACTTTTTCTCTATCAATACTGACAGGCAATTCCAAAATAAAAAACAAGGGCTCGTCATGAATCACAATAAAGTGTTGAAAAATCTCTAATATTTTTTCTGCGTGTACATTCGCCATCAAATGATGTTCAGTTAACTTTGTAAATGATTCAAACAGGTTTTCTACCAAGCTAACTTGGTGACCTTTTACTAAATTCAACATTACACTTCCTCCAGAAAATTAAAACAATATCCACGTTTATAATCTCATTATATCATTAAAACCCAAAAAAGACTGGAACTTCCTGGTCACAGTCTCTTATAAATCCACTTCAGTTCCTTCAAGGAAAGTTATTACAATTTGCCCAGCTTCTGAAATAGATTGATAGCATGTCAAACTATAGTATCCAGAAGCCATACTTGAACTATTACTCTGATTCTTACCCTCTATTCGATTAGAGAAGCTACCTTCACGCTTTTCATTCTCCCTTTTTCGTTCAAAAGGTTTCTAATCTTTTTACAAGCAGTGATACCGCCCTCAACGTGGGTTTTAGAGAACTAAATGAAGTCTGAATTGCCTGATAGAGATGTAGTATTGATTAAGCAATCAACAAATAATGTACTAAATAAAAATAAAGTACACTGCTTAATGAGTGTACTTTTATCCTTCTAATTCAGTTTTATCAATGGTTTAGCTCTAGTTAAGTCAATTGTACATAAATTTTTAGTTTTTTTAAAAATACTATTTTTAAGTTTTTGAAACTGTCAAAAAATAGGAACAAAATATCCTGACAAAGTAACAAAGACAAAACGCCTTGTATTTGTCAGGATATTTCTATTTCGCTCTGCGAGAAGTAAAATTACTTATTTCCCGACAGTCCCTTTTTTGATCAAAAAGCTCGCATTTTTGTGCAACAGCTTTTCAGGCTTTATATTCAATTTTATAAGTGCAGTACTCTGTCCGCAATCTCCTGAGTTCTTCCCCTGGTTCCAGAACTGTGTTCCTATATAACCTGCAAGTTCTTCTTGCTACATTGAGCTTATTCTGATCCGTATTTCCACATTTCGGACATTTCCATACAAGCTTACCCGCATCTTTAACGATCTTTATCTCTCCGTCAAATCCGCATTCCTGACAGTAGTCTGACTTCGTATTAAGCTCGGCATACATTATATTGTCATAGATAAATCCAAGCAAACTCATTACTGCCTCAAGGTTATCCTGCATATTCGGAACCTCAACATAGCTTATTGCACCACCCGGTGAAAGTTTTTGGAATTCACTCTCAAACTTAAGCTTTGTAAATGCGTCAATATCCTCAGATACATGTACATGATAGCTGTTTGTAATATAGTTTTTATCTGTGATACCTTCTATAATACCGAATCTCTTTTGAAGTGCCTTGGCAAATTTATATGTTGTGGACTCAAGCGGTGTACCGTATAATGAATAATCAATATTCTCCGCCTGCTTCCATTCATTACATTTATCATTCATCTTCTGCATTACACTGAGTGCAAAAGGTTTTGCCACATCATCTGTATGGCTCTTTCCGGTCATATACTTTACACATTCATAAAGCCCGGCATATCCAAGACTTATAGTTGAATATCCCCCATACAAAAGCTTATCTATCGTCTCACCCTTCTTTAATCTCGAAAGGGCTCCATGCTGCCAAAGTATAGGTGCAACATCTGAAGGTGTTCCCTTTAATCTCTCATGTCTTGCTTTTGAGTGCACGATGAGCAAAGTTCAAGTCTTTCCTCAAAGATATTCCAAAACTTTGTAGTATCTCCACCTGATGAAAGCGCAACATCCACAAGATTTATAGTTACAACACCCTGATTGAATCTGCCGTAGTATTTAGGCTTACCGTTCTCATCCACATAAGGTGTTAAGAAGCTTCTGCATCCCATAGGTGTGTAGCAATTTCCGTTGCCGTTTTTATCCACCTTATACTCAAACATCTTTTTCTCTGAAACATAGTCAGGTACAAGTCTCTTTGCGGTACATTTTGCCGCAAGCTTTGTAAGATGATAATACCTGGTTCCCGGTCGAATATTGTCCTCTTCTAAAACATAGATAAGCTTAGGGAATGCAGGTGTTACCCAGACACCGTCCTCATTCTTCACACCCTGATATCTCTGTCTTATCATTTCTTCAATAATAAGTGCCAGATCTTCTTTTTCTCTTTCATTCTTTGCTTCATTTAAGTACATAAATACTGTAATAAACGGAGCCTGCCCGTTTGTAGTCATCAAAGTAACTACTTGATACTGTATGGTCTGTACACCCTTTGTAATTTCTCTGCGAAGTCTTTTTTCAATAATCTCTTCTTTTCTTTCAGTAGACACATTTAATCCGTACATCTCGGCCTCCACTTCATCACGGATCTTTTGTCTGCTTATATCCACAAAAGGAGCAAGATGTGTAAGCGAAATACTCTGTCCGCCATACTGGCTTGAAGCCACCTGTGCAATTATCTGTGTAGCAATATTGCAGGCTGTTGAAAAACTATGCGGCTTCTCAATAAATGTGCCTGATATCACAGTTCCATTTTGAAGCATATCCTCAAGATTTACGAGATCACAGTTGTGCATATGCTGTGCAAAATAATCCGCATCGTGGAAGTGAAGAATACCTGTCTTATGAGCTTCCACTATCTCAGGATCAAGAAGTATTCTCTCTGTAAGATCACTTTTGAAACCTCTCCCGCCATATAATCTCTTTGCACTGAGGCAACAGTAGGATTCTTATTTGAGTTCTCCTGCTTTACTTCCTCATTGTCACATTCTATAAGCGCCAATATCTTATCATCTGTTGTATTTTGTTTTCTCTTTATACTCTGAACATATCTGTATGTAATATATCTTCTGGCTACCTCATAAGCATTCTCTCTCATGATGCCGTCCTCTACCATATCCTGTATTTCTTCCACGCTCATCGCACGGTTCATACTCATGCACTGATTCTCTACAGTATTGGCAATACGGTCAACTTGAGCCTTTTTTAATTTATCATCTTCACCTACTACAGCATTTGCTTTATAGATTGCTGAAATGATCTTTGAAATATCAAAAATCTACTTCTGCACCGCTTCTTTTAATGATTCTCATGTCGATAACCTTCCTCACATAATATATTATCTGCTGTTTTTGCAGCCTATTATATAAACTCGCTTTAAGAGTACATAACTCTCTTGAATCCTTAGTATACACAATATATTGTGCTTGGTCAATGGCTTTTATTACTATATAGTGTAAGCGTATATATGTGCATATCAGAGAAAATTTTGTAAAATTTGCATTTTCATCTGTGTTATTATTAACCCTAAAATCAATATATAGATAATATATTTTTAGAAAGGGTAATTATGTCAGAAAATGTAAAATGGCCCGGACCTGCAGGACTTATTCCTGTAACCAGCGGTAAGGCGGAAGATGCAAATGTGCACAACAGAAACTATTTAAATAATATTCTTGTGGAGATGAGAATTATAGATGCAATACTTCCCGATAAGCATATATTTGGGACAGAATTTGATTCTCCTATAATGATGCCGGCGTTTTCTCATTTGAATAAGGTCGGCAAGGACGGCAAAAAGCCTATGCTTGAATATGCAAAGGCTGCAAAGGCATTAAATATACTCAATTGGGTGGGTATGGAGCCTGATGATGAATTCAAAGAAATAGCTGATATAGGAGCTAAGACAGTAAGAATAATAAAACCTTTTGCCGACCATGATAAAATCTTTTGAGCAGATAGAGTTTGAAAAATGCGGTGCTGTTGCGGTAGGTGTGGATATTGACCATGTTCCGGGAACGGACGGAAAATATGATATAGTTGACGGAATAGCCATGGGCCCGGTTACTCAAAGCGATTTGGAAGAATATGCAAAATTTGCAAAAATACCTTTTGTGGCAAAAGGGTTTTTATCGGTTCAAGATGCCGTAAAAGGCAAAGCTGGCAGGTTGCGACGCTATAGTAGTATCTCACCACCACGGTCGTATTCCTTTCGGTATACCTCCGGTTATGATACTTCCGGATATAAAAACGGAAGTAAGCGGTATGGAGATATTTGTAGACTGTTCAATAGATACAGGCTATGATGCCTAAGGCTTTGGCTCTTGGTGCAGATGCCGTATCTGTCTAGCAGAGGAATACTTTCTCCGCTTTTAAAGGAAGGTGAAAGCGGTGTTATTGAAAAATAAAAAAGAATGAATGAAGAGCTTTCTGAGCTTATGATGTATACAGGTGTAAAAAGATACAAACTCATTTGATCCTTCTGTTTTATACATAAGATAAATATACAGGCTTTATTTTTCAATATTTTTATATTGAGAAATAAAAGCTTTTTAATTTGAAAACTCATTTTCATTTTCTCTTGACATATCCCTCTCTTTTTATATTCTATTATCATGTTTACAGCTTTTGCTTTAAACAAATAAATTTTACCTTTTTATTGGTGGAAAAATTGTTTAAATATATTTTTAAAAAGATTATTATCATTAATTCCTATACTTATAGGCATAAGCTTTTATATCCTTTGAGCTTATATACTTTACAGGCGGCGATGCGGTAGCGGTAAGATATGAAGCGATAGGAGGAGTACTTTCTCCGGAACTTATAAATCAAAAGAGGGAAGAACTTGGTTTAAACCGTCCCTTTATAGTTCAATATATCAGCTGGCTTTTAGGTGTGATTCAAGGTGATATGGGTATCAGCTATGTGTCGGGAAAGCCGGTATTTGGCTATATTTTCTCTAAATTACCGAATACTCTCTTACTCAGTATAAGCTCTTTACTCACCACCCTAATTATCTCCCTGCCGCTTGGTATACTTTCAGCGGTAAAGAAAAACTCTGTATTTGACAATATTATAAAAGCCCTGTCATTTGTAGGAAATTCTTTGCCGAACTTTTTTGTGGCGCTTGTACTTTCATATATTTTTGCATTACAGCTGAAACTTCTGCCGGTAATCTCACAGGGAACAAGTATAAAAAGTCTGATACTTCCGACTCTTACACTTGCACTGGCGATGAGCGCAAAGTATATCAGACAGATCCGCGCACTCATTGTGTCGGAGCTGTCAAAGCCTTATGTTACAGGAGCAAGAGCCAGAGGTATAAAAGAAAACACAATCATATTCTTTAATGTACTAAGGCTTACATCTCTCACTCTCATAACATTGATGGCACTCAGTTTTGGAAGTCTTCTTGGTGGAAGCTCCATAGTTGAGAGTATTTTCATGTGGGACGGAATAGGAAAGCTGGCTATTGAATCCATAAACTTACGTGACTATCCCTGTGATTTTGGCATATGTGTTGTGGATGGCATTTATATATGTATTTATTAATTTAATGGCGGATATCTCCTATTATTTCTTAGATCCGAGACTTAGAACGGGAGGTGGAAAAATATGCGAAATAAAAAAATAATCTTCCCTTTTGTTTTGACGATTGCACTGCTGATATTTGCATTCTTTTCTCCGATGCTTACACCATTTGATATTACACAACAAAACTTGATGATGGCGAAATCTCCTCCGTCCTTTCCTCATATAATGGGAACGGATATATATGGAAGAGATATGTTTTCAAGAGTTATTGCAGCCTCAAGAGTCAGTATATTCTCAGCTTTGGTAGTAGTACTTTTAATGGCTTTTATCGGCGTTGTAATAGGAATATTTTGCGGATACCTGGGAGGAATTGCCGACACTTTGCTTATGCGTGTTTCCGATATATTTTTGGCATTTCCCGGACTTGTGCTTGCAATTGCCACTGCCGGACTTTTTAAAAACGGCATATTCGGCGCAATAATAGCTCTCGCCTCCGTAGGATGGCCAAGATATGCAAGGCTATCAAGAGGTCTGGTGCTTTCCGTCAAAACCTCTACATATATAAATGCCGCTAAAATAAGCGGTAGCAATACAATACGTATAGTATTTACAGAAATTCTTCCGAATATTATAGGGCCTATAGTAGTGACCGCAAGCCTTGATATAGGTACAAGCCTTATGGAAATGGCTGCACTTTCATTTTTGGGACTTGGTGCCACTCCTCCCACTCCTGAGTGGGGAAGCATGATAAGTGAAAGCAGGAGTTTGCTTCAACTAACTCCATGGATCACTCTTTCACCCGGAATTGCTATCTTTATCACAGTCTCTATATTCAATATATTCGGTGAATCGCTTAGAGATTACTTCAATGTATAAATCAATATACTTTTGAACTTATTAAACAATACATAAACGGTTAAACATATGTTTATCCGTAAATATATAAAGGAGTTTTTACATACATGAGAAAACAAATAAAATCACTTTCTGTTGCCTTTGGGACAACACTACTTTTTGGGAGCATGCGCCTCTCCTTCAAAGACCAGCAAATGAGAACTCTGCAAATACTGAAACCTCGTCAGTTTTCAGCCGATACTTCAGACACTGCAAAGACTCTTGTATACGGTACAAGCAGTTATGGTGTAGGTATGTCCGATGCAGGTCTTAATCCACATGAGGATTACTCAGGCTGGAGCTGTGTAAGATACGGTGTCGGTGAGACTTTGTTCAGATTAAATGAAAATATAGAACTTGTACCTTGGCTTGCCGATTCTTATAAGTTTGTAGATGACAATACTCTTGAAGTTGTGATTAAGGACGGCATAAATTTTTCATCAGGCAGAAAGCTCGATGCGGCAGCTGCAAAAGAATGCTTTGAAGATTTGATAGCGGTACATGACAGAGCACCTAAGGATATGAAGATACAGGAAATAAAGGCAGACGGTCAAACAATTACATTTGTGACTACAGAGCCTAATCCTGCTCTTTTAAATTTTCCTTGCGGAGCCTTACTACAGCAATTATAGATATGCAGGTAGGTGTGGATGCAAACAAAAATGTTTCAGGTACCGGTCCTTACAAGGCAACTACAGTGTCTGACAGTGAAATAAGTCTTGAATCAAGAAATGACTACTGGGGAGGGAGGTTTCGAAGAAAAAAATATCACAGTAAAGTCTATCACAGACGGTGATACATTGACCATGGGACTTCAATCCGGTGAGCTTGATGCAACCTACGGACTTCCTTATGCGAGCTATCCGCTGTTTGAAAATGACAATTACAATATAAACTCAGCCGCTACCAGCAGAGCATTCTTTTGCAGTTGAATTTTGACAATGAACTTCTTAAAGATAAAAAATATCAGATCTGCTATAGCTATGGCTATCAATAAGGACGGATTTGTCAACGTTTTACTTGGAGGGCATGGAAAAGTTGCAAACGGCCCGTTCCCTATGAAAGACGGCGAAGTCTCAAACTATGGTTTTACACCTGATAAGTCAAAAGAGCTACTTGCAAATGCCGGCTGGAGTGACAGTGATAATGACGGCTATGTAGATAAGGACGGAAAAAATTTTGAACTTAATTATATAACATATCCGGGAAGAAGTGAGCTTCCTATACTTGCACAAAGCATACAGGCAAACTTAAAGGATATCGGTATCAAGCTTAATATAAACAGTACTGAGAACTATCTTGAGGTAATGAAGGACAGCGCCACCTGGGATATCTTTGGAAGTGCAATGGTTACAAATCCTACCGGAAACAAAGGGTATTTCTTTGATATGACTTCTCTTACAGAGTCACCAAAGAACAGAGGCCATTACTCTAATACCGAACTTGATGAACTTGCAAAAACTCTTTCAACAACATTTGAAAGTGAGAAGCGTGAAGAGATAGCAAAAAATATGAGCGATATTTTAGTGGATGATTGCGGTTTTATATTTGTTTCACATTTACAAATGAGTCTTGTAAGCAAGAAAAATATTAAAGGACTTTCTCCTATGCCAAGTGATTATTATGAATTCAGTAAGGATCTGGTAATCGAATAATGAATGAACTTTTGAAATTTGAGAAAATAAATATTTCATATGAAAAAAGACAGGTTTTATATGATCTTTCATTTTCTCTAAATTCAGGTGAAATTCTGGGTGTAGTCGGAAACAGCGGTTGTGGAAAATCCACATTGCTAAAAAGTATTATGGGGCTTTCAGGCCCCAAGGTACTTACCGGAAATATATTTTTTGAAAACCTGGATCTTTTATCACTTAATGCTTCTGAAATGAGGAGAATTCGAGGTAATCGTATAAGTATGGTTTTTCAGGAATCCGGTATTCACACCAATCCTTTAAAAACTATAGGTGACACTGTTTTTGAAAGTATTAAGGCGCATAGACAGATTTCAAAGGAAGAAGCTCTTGATACTGCAACAGGCATTTTTGAAAACCTCTCATTACCCGACCCGAAAAGGATTTTAAGAGCTTACCCATTTGAGCTTTCAGGAGGTATGAATCAAAGAGTGGGTATAGCACTTGCCATGTTAAACAATCCTTCTTTAATTTTAGCCGATGAGCCTACAAGTGCACTTGATCCTATAGTGGCAGTGCAGATTGTAAACGAGCTGAAATCACTGCGTGAAAAATACAATACAGCTGTTATACTTGTAACCCATAATATAAAAATAGCAAGAAGTATCACGGACAGGATATTGGTATTAAATAACGGTAAAACGGTTGATTACGGAAAAACATGTGAAGTACTCTCCTCTCCTAAAAGTGATTTTACAAAGGAGCTGATATTTTCCGCATTCGGTTAGGATATCTCTTCATTTCGGAGTATATATGAATGATATTTTAATTATAAATAAACTTACAAAAGCAATTTGATGGCGAGAAAAAAAGCCAAGTATTGAAAATATTGATCTTACATTAAAAATCAGGACGCTGTCTTGGTGTTGTAGGTGAGAGCGGATCCGGAAAAAGTACTCTTGCAAGAGCAATCACCGGTCTGATTCCGGTAACGTCCGGCGAAGTGATATTTGACGGTAAATGTATCAGCAAATTTTCTCCATCACAATACAGGAGGATATATAGGATCTTCAAATGATTTTTCAGCTTCCGAGAGAAAGCTTCAATCCGATACGAAGCCTTGGCGAGAGCATAGTTTTAAATTTAAAAAACTTCGGTTTTAGAGGCAATTATAAAAATAAAGCAGTTTCACTTTTGAACCGCTGCGGTCTTGATTCTTCTTTCTATAATAAATATCCCGGTGAGGTAAGCGGAGGTGAATGTCAAAGGGCTGCCATTGCCCGAGCCGTCGCCTGTTCTCCGAAACTTCTTATATGTGATGAGGCAACCTCGGCACTTGACATGATAGTTCAAAGAAAAATAATATCTCTACTGGGTGAACTGAAGGATGAATTGGGAATGGCAATACTTTTTTTATCTGCCATGATATATCTTTGGTTCATTATATGTGTGATGATGTAGCCGTAATGAAAGATGGGCATATCGTGGAAAAAGATGTAACAAGCAGAATAATTCACCACCCGGAAAACGAATATACAAAAGCACTTATAGAAGCATCCGATATATACTGATATATTGGATGCTGTTTTATTAATATTTAAATATTTCATATAATAAAAACAGATTGAATACAAATATAATTTATGCTATAAATTACGAAGATAATTAAAAGGAAGGCAAGTATCATATGAATTTTTACACTTTAGACTATATTATAGAGCACCAGTCTACCAATATGATCATCAGATCCACATTTATCATTCTACTCTTAGCTGTTGTTATAATAACCGGTTTTCGCTTTATGAGAGACAGAATGAAGACAAGGCTCAGAGACATTTCTATAGGTATTGCAGTTTTTACATTTATACTTTTGGGCATCCATGTGGAAATTTATACTAAGAATCACAAAGACTTTTCCCAGTCACATGTTCTTGTAAAATTTATAGAGAGTGTAGCTACGGATACACATGTATCACCTGAAGAAATACTGGTAAATTCCACCACTTTAAAAGACGGCATTATAGTACGATATAATGAAGAGGACTATACGGTGCATCTAAATAATGACAATAACTCCTATACTTTGCGACGTACACATGTGATAGATCATAATGTATATATAAACGGGGAGAGATAATTTATGAATATATATTTATTAGTCGGTATAAAATTTATTCTGGGTATCATGGTACTGATTTTACAGATACATATACTTGGAAAGTATGAATTTTCTATAAATACTCCGCTAAACCAGATACAAAACTATGTACTCGGTGGAATTATAGGTGGCGTTATCTATAACACTTCCATTTCCATTTTAACATTCCTTATTTTTATTTTGGTCTGGTCTTTAGTTGTGATTATCGTAAAATTACTGGTCAATATTAAGGCTGTAAAGTCATTGGTAATCGGAAATCCCGTTATCCTTATAAAAAACGGTAAGGTAAATGTTGAAAACTGCGCCAAAGTAGGAATATCTGCAGACCAGCTTATGCTACATATACGTATGGAAGGACTCTTCTCTACAAAAGAAGTAAAGTCTGCAATAATGGAAACAAATGGTAAGCTTACCATTATAGATATGCAATCCGCCACACCGAAATTTCCTATCATTTCAAATGGTAAAATAAATCAGGGATATCCTTGAAGTTATCGGACATGATGAAAAATGGTTGATTTCTTCAATCAATGAACAGGGCGTTGAAAAACATACAGGATATTTTTCCTAGGTGAATATGTAAACGGTGAATTGAATCTTACTATTTATCCGAAGATTTGTATAATCTGTTATATAAAAAATGCATAACTATAAGTAATAAAATGTATTTCCTAATATTTTTTATCGGTGTTATATTAAAAACAACAAAATCAGTCAATGTTTGGTTGTGACTGAAATAAATATATTAGGAGATGAAAATGGCAAACTATAAGATTACAAAAAGAGACGGTTACTATACATATGAAGCACCGGGACATAAAGAGTGCAAGCTGACAAGACTCCACGATCCTGCCGATGTTGAAGGAGGAAAGCTTATTTGCGGCCTCTCTCACTTTCTTCCTGCAGGAGGCGGTACAGAGTACGGTGCAAATTCTTTAGAGTCACTCTATTACATTATCAAGGGAAAGATGCTCTTTAAAGATGATGACGGAAGTGAGACCGTAATTGAAGAAGGCGACAGTGTGCATATCGCACCGGGAAGCAAAAAGAGTGTTACAAATATAGGTACTGAAACAGCACAGATGCTTGTAGTTTTACTTCCACCTTCACAAAATTAAATACTTAATTAAAATGACCCTCCGAAACTCGGAGGGTTCTTCTTCTATCTGTCTAAAAATAATGCTTTCAGATATCTTATACCGGTTTCCGTTTTGAAAACCTTTTCTCATCATCTCTTCTATTGCTTCTTTTTCAACTTCATCTCATCTGCATTTACCAGAAAAATCGGCTTCCAGTAGAATTTGTAAATCAATACCGTCTATATCTGTATATGTATGATGATGTGCTATCATAAAAATCTATCCTGTCTACCATAGATTTTGATATATCACTACCTTCAAAAAATTTTCTAATCATCGGTGAAGACACCTCTTCCTGCTTTTTACCGTCTGCTTCACCATACTTTTCTCTAAGTGACGGACAGGAAATATCATGCACTATAAGCGGCTATTTCAAGTGTTTTTTTGAGTATCATCATCCAGATTCTCTCCCGTTCCTATATTTCTTGCATATCCCCATACTTTTTAAAAAATGATTGATATCCCTGAAAACTGCCCTTACTTTCCCTTATCATCTTCTCCATTACTTCACTTACGGTCATATTACACCTCTTACAAAAATATTTACTTAATATTATATATTATTTTTTCACACTTATAAATAAAAAACGGGCTTTTTTCCAAAAACCCGCTTTAATCCTTATTGCACTTTTTCCACCTTCTATTACAAGTGTATCTGCATATTCACTGCCATAAGTATCTGTAAGTGTCTCTTCATAATCCTTGTGGAAGAAGTTCTCTTTTCCAAGATTTTCAATCTCTGTATTGATCCATTCAAGTAATGTAGTATTTCCCTTTGTTACAGCCGGTGCGATGGTATCCTTAGCACCAAGATTGTCAATGCCTACAGTATATCCCGGGTTGCTCTTTGCAAATGCGATAACCTCAGTATTGTCATTTACCCATGCCTTACCAGAACCGTTTAAAAAGCGCATTCTTGGCATTTGCATATGTATCATACTTTTGAAGCTTGATATCAGGATAATTCTTAATCATATAAGTCTCGGCCGTTGTTCCTGAAATAACTATCATCTCGTCCTCGGCCTTCCAATTGTCAAGGCTTGTTACAGGGTCTTTATCGGATGATATAACACCAAGTCCTACATTCATATATGGAAGTGCAAAATCTACCGCCTCAGCTCTTTCAGGTGTAACTGTAAAGTTTGCAAGTATGATATCCACCTTACCGGTCTCAAGATATTCCACTCTGTTTGCGGCCTCTGTACTTACATAATTGATTTTAACTCCAAGGTCCTCTGCAAGTTTGTTTCCGAAGTAGATATCATATCCCTGATATTCACCGTTCTCATCAACATATCCGAAAGGATGCTTGTCTGAGAAAAACACCTATATTTATAGTTCCGGCACTCTTTATCTCATCTAAAGTTCTGAATTTATTCTTAGTGCACTCTTTGAAGATGAACCACATGCACTGAGTGCCAAAGCTCCTGCAGCCAAAATACCTAATAATCCTATTAATTTACCTTTTTTCATTTTATATTCCTCCTATATGAAAATCTATATATTATATTCTTCCTTATCATCCTTAATGGATTCAAATTCAAAAATATTCAAAAAAATTGTCTTGCTCTTTCAGTCTTCGGTGAAGTGAAAAAAAGCTCTTAGGTCTACCCTGTCTCCACTATATTTCCCTTATCAAGGAAATACACTCTGTCGGCTACAGCCTCTGCAAATTGCATCTCGTGAGTTACAATAATCATAGTTGAACCCTGTTTAGCCAAATCAAGCATTACATCAAGCACTTCTCTTACCATCTCAGGGTCAAAAGTAGCTGTAACCTCATCAAATAATAAAAATCTCAGGATGCATTGCCAAAGCTCTTACTATTGCCACTCTTTTGCTTTTTGTCCGCCTGAAAGTTCTCTCGGATAAGCATTTGATTTATGTGCAAGACCTACTCTTTTTAGAAGCTCCATCGCTTCCTTCTTTTGCACTCTCTTTATCTACTCCGGCCACCTTTGTCGGGGCCAGTATGATATTTTCAAGTATTGTCATATGTGGAAAAAAAGCTCATAGCTTTGAAAAACCATACCTATTTTTTTGTCTGAGCTTCGTCAAATCATTTTTGCTTATAGTCAATGACTTTTTCCGTCAAGGCTTATACTTCCACCTTGTATTTCTTCCAGACCGTTTATACATCGAAGTAATGTGGACTTACCGCAACCGCTTGGCCCTATAAGCACTATTACCTCTCCCTTGTTCAGTTCAAGGCTCACACCGTCAAGTACAGCATTTTTTTCCGTCATAATTTTTTTACAACATCTGTTTTATTTCCAATAATGCCGGCATATTCTCTCCTTCCTTCATACTAATTTCTTTTTTTCCAGATATCTTGCAAGCATACTTATCAGGGGTACAAGCGATAAAAATACATCATAAAAACCACCAGATATACTCCAAAAAGTCGCATTCGGACTTGAAGTTCTGTTTGCCTCCGTTATCTGCTGTGCCACCTTTATTACCTCAACAACTCCTATCATAAGTACAAGTGATGTAGTCTTTATCATTCTGGTAATCAGGTTAATTGAAAGCGGAATAAGTCGCTTTATCGTCTGAGGTATAATGATATATATAAAAGTCTGTTTCTTACTCAGTCCAAGTGCTTCACTACTCTCATACTGATGCTTTGGAATACTTGTAACAGCTCCCCTTACCAAATCTCCCATCTCTGCAGTTCCCCAAAGGCTGAATACTATGATTGCTGAAAGTTCTGCTGAGACATCTATTCCAAGTGCTCTTGTACTTCCGAAAAATACTATAAACAAAAAGTACAAAGTCTGCGGCATTATTCTTATAATTTCAAGATATACTCTAAGTACCGCTTTTAAAACAGGATTTTTAAAAGTCATCAAAATACCGACCAAGATACCCAAGGGAATACTGATAAGCACAGATATTAAACTGATTCTAAGTGCTATACCAAGTCCACCAAGAAGTCTTATTGCATTCTTTCCTTTAAATATCACATCAAGACCCAAATCCGGCATATCGTACCCTCCTTTCTACATAGGAACCGAGTATTGACACCGGTAATAATATAATTAAATAGAAAAAAACACCAGCAGTACAAGGCTCTCAACAGTTTTTATAATACAAGCCTATCAAATCTTTTGCGGTAAACATAAGATCCATTAAGCTGATAGCTGAGAACACGGATGTTTCTTTCAAAAGAAATATTATATTGGCTACAAATGCGGGTGTACTTATTGAAACAGCCTGTGGAAGCAAAATATAAAAGAGTGTCTGATTGTGGCTAAGTCCAAGACTTAATGCACTCTCCTCCTGTATCTTATCTATAGTTTCTATTCCGCTTCTGAAAGCCTCACACATATAGCTGCCTCCCAGAAATGCGAGTCCGAATACCCCGCATGCAAATGCATCTACCTTTAGCCCAAGCTTCGGCAAACCGTAGTATATAAAAAACAACTGTATGATAAGCGGTGTATTTCTGCTCATTTCAATATATATACTTACCAGTTGACTAAGTACCGGTATCTTCTTATGTAAAACAAGCGTACATAAGAGCCCCACAATTATTGCAATTAAGATTCCCGATATACCTATTTTTAATGTCAGTATGGCTGCATCTACGTATAAAGGAAACACCTGTTTTATAAATTCAAAATCCATAATGTTACTTTCCAAGATACTCTTTGTATCTCTGCATTTATTTTACGGAGATGATAATATCACTATAAACCCTTTTTGTCTATAGGTTTATAGTATTTATTTTTATATCTGCATAATGCAAAAAAATCTTTACAAATATAGTATGGTCTTTAGTAAAAAAACCTATACCTCAAAGCAAAATACTGCTTTAAAGTATAGGTTGATTTTGTTGATTATAAAATAATTATCTTCTTGCACCGAAGTTTTGAACCCAATAAAGTGTACTGCCGTCACTATAGCACCCTACACCTATTAAGCTGAAATCATCACTTAGTATGTTTTCTCTATGACCCTGTGAGTTCATCCATGAGTCCATAACGCTTTCAGGGCTTCTCTGTCCCATTGCAACATTTTCTCCCCAGGTCATAAGTCCTGAAGGCATTAAAGTACGATAGCTTGAACCGTCAGGTCTTGTATGTGAGAACAATGTCACAAGTTCCTTTGCTCTTATATCCGCACTGTTCATAAGTGCACTGTCGGCTGAGATGGGCGAAAGTCCGTACTTTTGCTCTCTCATCGTTTTACAAGTTCAATAACTCTTTGTGCAAAGGCGGATGTTGAAGTCTGATTTGAAGCCGATCCCGATGTTGTATTTGCATTGTTGTTTTGTCTGCCGTTTGTTTCCGTCATTCTTCCGGCAGGCTGATATGCTCCGCTTGCATCAACAAAGTATCCGTCAGGTGTATATGTGTTTTGCATCCATTCTGCCAGCCATTGAAAGGATTCATATAATACCATGTATTATTTGACATTGACCCAGCCTACTTTCATATCTCCGTTGTTTGTATCCAGATAATACCAGTCTCTTCCTTCTTTTTAACCAGCCTGTTTGCATATAGCCCGATCCGTTCATATAGTACCAGACATTGTTTACACTAAGCCATGATGATCTTACATATGACCCGTCGGAAAACTGATACCACCAACCGTTATTATCTCTTTTTCCAACCTCCGGTTGCTCCAAATGTAGGCACAGCCATCAATAATGTACTTGCTACCAATCCAAGAAAAAAACTCTTTTTTTCATACATTACTCCTTTCCGGTAATAAATATTACATATAGTTTAACCTAAATAGAAGTAAAATAAAATAACGATTTCCATACAAAAAGTCGCGATTTCTCTCATGACTTCCAAAAAAACATCTTATAAATTATATAAAAACTTCCTTTACATTATCAAAATGTAGGAATTCACCTTTCTTTGCTATCTCTTTTTATCTCAGGAACACTTGAAATCTTAAAATCTGATACTTCCTCTACCTGTATATTCACATTTCGAATATCTTCTTCGGATATAAGATAACAGTACATATCCACAAAAATAACTGTTGCTTTCAGTATTTATCCTCTTATAGTTATACAGCTTTTCATAGTCTCTGTCATAAAGATTTATATTGGTCTCTTCCAAAAATTTCTCTGCGTACGGCATCCTGTGAACTCTCTCCCGCTCTTACTCCACCGCCCGGTATCTCCCAGAGTCCTCCTGCATATCTCTTACTGGGTGAGCGTTTTGGTAATCAATACTTTTTTTATCCTCTGTAAAGAGTATTCCTATTACAACCAGATGGAATTGTTTCGGGTTTAGAGAAAGATTATATCTGTCTACAGTCTCTCCCTGTAGGCATCTTGTTTTCATCATATATGTCCCAAAGTTCTTTTTTTCTGCACTCATTCTTACTACCGTTCTTTCGCAAATTATCAGCTCTTTCAAGGTCTATGCAACATCTCCCATTTCACTTAAGATTTTTATTCAGCATGCTACGAAGCTGTGCCATCTCTTCATCATTTATATTCAAACAGCCTCTCATACCGACCGGTATGTCAAGCGCACTTTCTCTAAGCTCTTCTCCGCTTTTTTTGTCAGTGTAACTATAAGTGTTCTCTCATCTATCTTTGAACGTTCTCTTGTAACATAACCCTTTGATTCAAGCTTCTTTTAATACAGGTGTAAGTGTGCCGGAGTCAAGGAAGAGCTTTATCTCCCAACTCTTTTACATTCAATTCCTTGTCTTCCCACATTACCATCATTACAATATACTGTGTATATGTAAGATCAAGCTTATCAAGATATACCTTATATCTTCTTACTATTTCCTTTGAGCAAGCATATAGTGGAAAGCAAAGTTGATTTTCCAGTTTAAGTAAGTCGTACTTATCCGCCATTTTAATATTCCCTCTTTCTTTTAAAAAGACTTCAAAGGAGCCTTTATTTTCATAAACACTCCCCTGGCTTTTCTATATTAGATTAATTTTTTTACAGCCTCTTCTACTACTTCAACGCCTTCTGTAGGTTCAAATCTTCTTACAACATTTCCGTTCTTATCGATAAGGAATTTTGTAAAGTTCCACTTGATATCAGGCTTGCTTGCATAGTCGGGATCTGCCTCACTAAGCATCTTTGTAAGAAGCTTTGACATATCATTATCAGCGCCCCAGCCTGCAAAACCTTTCTCGCTCTTAAGATACTTAAATACCTCACAAGCTCCGTCACCGTTTACTTCTAATCTTTTGAGAACAATGGGAAAGTTACACCGAATCTTGAGCTGCAAAACTTAGCAATCTCCTCATCACTTCCGGGTGCCTGATGTCCGAACTGATCACATGGGAAATCAAGTATAACGAAGTCCTTATCCTGATAGTCTGCATAAAGCTTTTGTAACTGCTCATATTGTGGTGTAAATCCACACTCTGTTGCAGAGTTTATTATAAGTACTACTTTATTCTTATAATCGCTAAAGGCTAACTTCCTCACCCTTATTGTTCTTTACTTTAAAATCATATATATTCATATCTTTTCTCCTCTTATTTATCTATGATCAAATCAACGAAAATCTTATCCGCTGATATTTTAATTATAAGGTCTCCACATATTTTGCAGCCGCAATTCCTGATACTGCACCGTCTCCTGCCGCAGTTACAAGCTGACGTACTTCCTTTGTTCTTCCGTCTCCTGCCGCAAAAACACCTTCTGTTTTTGTCTTGCAGTCTTCTCCCGATACGATATAACCTGCCTTATCAAGCTCTACCACATCTGCAAAAAGCCGCATTATCAGGTACCTGACCTATTGCTACAAAGAGTCCGTCTACTGCGATTTCTCTTTTTTCGCCGGTATTTTTATCTTCTACAACTACACCTGTAACTGCAAAAGATTCTTCCTTTATCTCTACAATATTTGAGTTTAAAACAAACTCCACATTGTCCTTCTTCTTTAAAGTCGCCACTACAGCTTCTTCAGCTCTGAACTCGTCTCTACGATGTATCACATATACTTTCTTTGCAACATTGGCTAAAAATGTTGCATCCTCTATAGCTGTGTTACCTCCACCGTTTACTGCAACAACTCTGTCTCTGTAAAACATTCCGTCACAGGTTGCACAGTATGATATACCTGAACCTACCAGCTTTTTCTCATTAGGAAGACCGAGAGGTCTGTTCTTTGCGCCTGTAGCAAGTATTACAGACTTTGCATCATAGGTTTCTTTTTCAGTCTTTACCTTCTTTATATTTCCTTCAAGGCTGATGCCGACTACCTTTTCATATTTTACTTCAGCTCCCAAATCTTTTGCCTGATTGAATAAATCTGTGGCGAATTCAAAACCTGAAGTTTTTTTGATAGCAGGATAATTTTCTATCTCGGGAGTATTTATTATCTGTCCTCCATAAGATGCACCCTCAAGTACAAGTACCGATTTTCCTGCTCTCACTCCGTATATTGCAGCTGACAATCCGGCTGTTCCGGCGCCCACTACTACTATATCGTACATATAATCACTTCTTTCTTTAATGTGAATGTATCTGAATATGCGATACCGCTCTTAATCAGCTACTATTATGCCAACAAAGCCTTTACTTCATCCTTTGTTATAAGACCTACAGACTTGTTTTACAACCTCACCGTTTTTTTGAATACCAAAAGTGTAGGTATTGACATAAACATGGAACTTGTTTCTACCAAAGCAGGATTCTCGTCCGCATTGATCTTAGCTACTGTAAAACCTTGTGCCTCCTCAGCCACTTCATCAACTATAGGTGAAAGCATCTTACATGGACCGCACCATGGTGCCCAGATATCTACCAATACAGGTTCTTTTGCATTTAAAACTTCCGCTTCAAAAATTTTTCACTTGTAATTATCTTTACTGCCATAACTTTTTTTCTCCTCCAAATCTTTTTCTAAATAGCTTATGATTATATTTTTACACAATCTTTATTTTATTGTCAAGTGTTTTTTTATTTTTTTCTTTTCCTTCCGTCTCAAAAATATTCCTTTGTCAGCTTAACCACTACATTTGCAAAGCAGGAATAATGCTATAAGGTTAGGTATTGCCATAAGTCCGTTAAAAGTCTCCGATATATCCCATAAAAAGTCCGAGATCCATCGTTGCACCTACTATTGCAGTCAAAGAATACACCACCATAAAAGGTTTTATAACCTTTTCACTGAGTAAGAACTCTATGCATCTTGCACCGTAAAGTCCCCATCCTATAATTGTTGAGAAAGCAAAAGAACACATGGCTATTGCTGTAAATATTGATACTCCGTTTCCATAGGTCTTTATAAATCCGCCTATAGTAAGTTCAGCACCTGCCGGTGAACCGAAAGGAATGCTGACTCCCGAGCAAAGTATTACCAAAGCTGTAAGTGTACATATAACTATGGTATCGGCAAACACTTCAAATATTCCGAAAAATCCCTGTTTTACCGGCTTGCCTGTATCTGCCGATGCATGTGCAATAGGGCCTGTTCCAAGTCCCGCCTCATTTGAGAATATACCTCTGGACACTCCCTTTTTCATACTTATAAAGAAGCTTCCTATAATACCTCCGGTGACCGCTCTTGGATTGAATGCTCCATATATAATACTTACAAAGACCTCAGGTACTCTGTTTATATTTAAAATAACAACTCCAAGCGCCAATATTACATATATAAGCGCCATAAAAGGTACAAGCTTTTCAGTCACCGATCCTATTCTTTTTATACCTCCGAGCAAAACCATTCCTACAAGTATCGTTACAATAATTCCAATGACCAAGTTTATCATCTCATGTCCACCCGGTTTTACTATTCCATATCCCTCGAGTGCTACATTTATAGCTGCCGTAATAGTATTTACCTGAGTGGCATTTCCTGTTCCGAATACCGTAAGTGTACCGAATGTCGCAAAAAGGTACGCCAAAAACAGCCATCTTTTTGAAAGACCGTTTTGAATATAATACATAGGTCCTCCTACAAGATCTCCATGCTTATTTGTTTTTCTGAAATATACGGCAAGAGTAACCTCTGCAAATTTGGTACACATTCCAAGTATTGCCGATATCCACATCCAGAATACACTTCCCGGACCGCCTATTGATATGGCACCTGCAACACCTGCAATATTTCCTGTTCCCACTGTGGCCGCAAGTGCCGTAGTAGCGGCTTGGAAAGGTGAAAGTGCACCGTCTGCTATATCTCTTTTCCTGAAGATTCTGCCTACAGTGGTCTTCATTATATATCCGAATTTTCTTATCTGTAAAAATCCTGTTCTGATACTCAGGTATATACCTACGCCCATAAGCGCTATCATTGCCGGCACACCCCATATGAACCCGCTTAAAGCCGCGTTCAACTTCGTAATTGTTTCAATCATATTTCCCTCTCAATATATTATTTAATTTATGATATTTATTCTGTAACATCCTTTATCAAAGTCCTTTATTACTTCTCCGGCTATTATCAGTCCCACAACAGAAGGAACAAAAAGCAACGGAACCCGGGAATCGATCTTCTGTCCGTACATTTTCTCTCAGTTCCCGGAGGACATACACAATGAGAACTGCAACTTATACTTTCATCCTCAAAAGGTACTATAGCCGCTTCTTTTGAATATACCACTTTAAGCTTCTTTATGTTTCTTTTCTTAAGTTCACGCCTCATAACCTTTGCAAGAGGGCATACACTGGTCTTATATATATCACTTACCATAAAACCCGTAGGATCGAGCTTATTTCCTGCACCCATACTGCTGATTATATTTACATTACTTTCATTGGCCTGCATTACAAGATTTATTTTTGCAGTCACTGTATCCACAGCATCTATTACATAGTCATACTGTGAAAAGTCAAAGTCCCCGGCATTTTCAGGCAGGTAAAAGCACTGATGTGTAGTTACTTTACATTTAGGGTTTATACTTAGTATCCTCTCTTTTGCAACATCAACTTTGTATTTTCCTATACTTTTTACATCCGCAATTATCTGTCTGTTTATATTTGTAAGACATACCTTGTCGTCATCTATCAAATCGATAGCTCCTACGCCCGATCTGGCAAGTGCCTCGACACTGTAGCCTCCTACACCGCCTACTCCAAATATCGCCACTCTTGAATTTTTTTAATTTTTTTCCATAGCTTTTTTTACCAAGTAAAAAGCTGAGTTCTTGCAAACTGATCCATATATTATTAGATAAATCTATCCTCTCGTTATTTTTTTACTATCAAGCAAGTTTATATTTTAAAGCGGTAAATGTCAATAAATAATGAATATAAAAAAGCCGACATCTCTGTCGGCTTGTATTTTTTGGGAGGAGAGCCGAATGTATCGGCTCGAGTATTATGAAAAAAATCTTTTATTTTTATAGACTCGCTATCTCTCGTCTATGTTTTTGTATTATAGAAAATAAAAGTGGCTAAAGTTTGTTTTTTTATGTAAAAAGGTTTTTGAATTAGATATGAACAATATATGAACTCTGCACCCGAGTCTGTATTCTTATAAAAAGTCGCCGTATATTTCAACTTTTTGAAATATACGACAGCTCTTATTTATTTGGTTTTCTTAGAGAAAAATTATTTCCATGCAGGTAAATAAGCACCCTTATATACATCTTCAATAACTTTCTTCACATCATCACTCTGATATGCCTTTACAATCTTTTTGTAATTCTCATTGTCCTTGTCTTCACTTCTTGCAACAATAATATTTACATATGGATTATCTGTTCCTTCCTGTACCTTCTCAAGGAAGATAGAATCGTTCTCAGGATTTAAACCGTTGTCTACAGCATGTCCGCCGTTGATAACTGCAGCTGACTACATCAGGTAAAAAGGCTTGGTGTATTTGCGACCTCTACTTCTGTGAACTTGATATTCTTAGGATTCTCTGTAATATCACTGAGTGTAGGTGTATATCCCGCATCAGGATTTACTTTGATAACTCCTGCGCTCTCAAGTACCTTTAAGGCTCTACCTCCGTTTGTAGCATCACTTGGGATTGCAATTGTATCGCCGTCCTTTAACTCTGAAAGATCTGCAATCTTCTTTGAATATACTCCAAGAGGTGCAACGATTGTATCACCGATAGCCTCAATCTTATATCCGTTGTCCTTTATATCATTTGCAAGATATGCCTTGTGCTGGAAAGCGTTTAAATCGATTTCTCCGTCATTTAACGCTCTGTTTGGCAATGAATAGTCTGCAAACTTTACAAGCTCTACAGTGATGCCTTCTTTTGCCATAGCATCTATTACAGGAGTCCACTGCTCGTTGTTCTCACCTACAACACCGATTTTGATTGTTGTATCGCCTTCTGTCTTAGCGCTCTCTCCCGCTTTAGTGCTTTCTTCCGCCTTCTGACTTGCATCCGCCTTTGTACTCTCTGCACTTGTATCCGCCTTCTGACTTGAACCGCATGCAGTAAGTCCCAAAGTTAAAATAGCGCCTACTGCCAATAATTTACTTAATTTTCTCATAATTAACCTCCTTATGATTATATATATATTTTATCAGTGCTCCGAATATAATCAAATCACTGCATAAAATCCTGTTAATGTGTGTTTTTCTTTATTGCTCTGTTTCCAATGCCCTGTATCAAGCTTACCATTACAAGTATAATGATTACCGTTACATAGGTTACATCAGTCTGATTTCTTTGATGTCCGTATCTTATGGCAAAGTCTCCAAGACCTCCACCGCCTATCGCTCCGGCCATCGCTGTAAGTCCCAAAAGTGATATAAATGTAATCTGTACACCTCTGATAATTCCCGTCATACTTTCTCTCAAATACACTCTGAAAATAATCTCTATAGGTGATGAACCCATACTCTGTGCTGCTTCTATCAGACCGTTGTCCACTTCATGCAATGCACTTTCAATCTGTCTTGTAAAGAAAGGTACCGTACCGAATACTAACGGAAGTATAGCTCCCTTTGTTCCTATTGCAGTTCCTACCACCATTCTTGTAAAAGGTATAAGAGCCGCAAGAAGTATTACAAAAGGTATGGATCTGAATACATTGATAAGTTTATCTAAAAATATTATAGATAAACGCATTCTTGAGTATCCCCTTCGGCGCGGTCACAACTATCATAACTCCGAATATAAGACCGAAGAAAAGTGAAATTGCACCTGATAATACCATCATATTCAAAGTTTGTAAAGTAGCTTCGACAAGTTCATTCGGTTTAGCCGATATGTTTGGTAAGAGAATGTGTAAAAATTCTTTCATCCTTTATCACCTCCACTCCTACTTCCTTATCATGCAAATGCTTGATGGCGGCATCTATATCAGCCTTTTGACCGCTGACTATCGCCACTGTTCCCACCGATAGGTGCTCCTTTTACTATCTCCACATCCGCATATATTATATTTAGATTTATATTAAACTTTCTGGAAACTTCCGAAATCAGAGCCTCCAAGTATTGGCTTTCTTATAACTGAGTCTAAGTATAACTTCTCCCGGACTTAACTTAACCACATCAGAACCTGATGCTATAAGCCCCTCTATCTTTTGAAGATTTGAGGTGGTCTTTATAAAGTCCTTTTGTAATCTGATGTTTAGGGTTTGCAAATATTGAGAATACATCTCCTTCTTCCACCACATTACCGTTTTCCATTACCGCCACTCTGTCACAGATCTGCTTTACAACAGCCATCTCATGTGTAATGACCACTATTGTGATTCCAAGCTTTTTATTAAGGCTTTGCAAAAGTTCCAAAATTGAAGCCGTGGTCTGAGGATCCAGTGCTGAAGTCGCCTCGTCACATAAAAGCACCTTAGGATCGTTTGCAAGAGCCCTGGCTATCGCCACTCTTTGCTTTTGGCCTCCCGAGAGCTGACTCGGATATGAATTCTCTTTATCCGCTATATCTACAAGTGCCAAGAGTTCTCTAACCTTAGCCTTTTTTTGAGCCTTTGTAAGTCCGCTTCCAAAAAGTGAATATTCTACATTATCAGCCACCGTCCTTGACGGCATCAAATTAAAGTGCTGGAAAATCATTCCGATTTTTTTTCTTGCTTTTCTTAAATCTCTAGCTGAAAGGGCTGTCAGATCCTTGTCGTCTACAAATACTTTACCCGAATTCGGTCTTTCCAAAAGATTAATACATCTTACAAGTGTGGATTTTCCTGCACCGGAAAATCCTATGATTCAGAATATCTCTCCCTTTTCTATCACTAAAGATACATCTTTCACAGCATGAACCGTATTACTTCCTGCACTGAAAGTCTTTGTAACATTTTTCAGTTCAATCATTGTATCTTTATTTCCTCTTTCCTATCATATTAGTAGGAATTATAAAGCACCTGCAAAGATTTTGCAAGTGCTTTAAAAATAAATTTATTTATCTTTTCCTATCCTCCATACTCCCGGGCTGAATAAAAGAAGCATCGGATATAACTCAAGTCTTCCCGCCAACATATCAAATGTTAGCACCAACTTTGAAAAATATGAATATATATTGAAATTTGCCATAGGTCCCACCTTTGCAAGTCCCGGACCTATATTGTTGAATGTAGCCGCCACGGCTGTAAAATTGGTTTCAAAGTCAAAATTATTTAGTGAGAGTAAAAACATTGATATTACATAGATCATGATGTATGTCAGCATAAATACTCTTATACTGGTAAGTACCGGCTTTTCAAGTACCTTACCGTCCATTTTTATAGTTTTTACACCTCTTGGGTGAATATAGTAACCTATCTCCTGGAATACCGATTTTAACATAACTATAATTCTTGAAACCTTAATTCCACCACCTGTACTTCCTGCACAGGCACCGCACATCATAAGGAAAAATTATTACATTTCTTGAAAGTTGCTACCACAAATCAAAAATCTGTGGTTGAATATCCTGTGGTGGTAATAATCGATCCTACCTGGAATGCTCGCATGATTTAGTGCTGTCAAAAATATTTTCAAAAATAGCCTCTGATATTTATTGTAATAATAATAATTGCGGCAAAGATTATTCCGAAATACCATCTGACCTCTTCTATCTTGAAGGCATCTTTTTTATGCTTTCCAAGCAGTAAGAAGTAAGCATTAAAGTTAACACCGAAAAGTATCATAAAGACGGTCACCACCACCTGAATCGCATAGGAATAACTTCCAAGGCTGTCTGCCTTTATACCGAAACCTCCGGTACCTGCAGTACCGAAAGTAATACAGAGGGCATCAAATACCGGCATCTTTACAAACAGTAAAATAACAAACTCTATAACCGTCATTACCAGATATATAAGATAAAGAATCTTTGCGGTATCTCTAAGTCTTGGAACCAGTTTTCCGACTACAGGTCCCGGGGCTTTCCGCCTTCATAAGATGCATATTGTAGCCGCCTGCCATAGGAAGTATGGCAAGAAGAAGTACAATAACTCCCATACCTCCTACCCAGTGTGTAAAGCTTCTCCAGATAAGTGATGTATGACTGAGGCTCTCCACATCTTCAAGTATACTTGCTCCTGTTGTGGTAAATCCTGATACCGTTTCAAATAAAGCATCTACCATATTAGGAATCTCACCGGTAAGTACAAAGGGGATTGCTCCCACCACACTGAGTACTATCCATGAGAGGGCAACCATTACAAAACCTTCTCTTGCAAAGAAAACATTTTCAAATTTTTTCTTACTGGAAATAAGGTGTCCTATAATTGCAGACACAGCACCCACAATCAAGTACGCCATGCCCTCGTGTTCACCGTATATAAGTGATGTTACCGCCGGTATCAAAAAGCAGGCAGACTCCAGCATCATCACCTTTCCCACTATATATAATATAATTGAATAGTTCATTACTTTAATATATCCTCTAAATTTTTGCATACCTGTAATTCTTGTTATTATAATAACAGAATCATTTCTTTGTAATGTTGACTTACCGTTAGGTATCATCACTTTTCCGTCTCTGATAATACCGGCAACAAGTACACCTTCTCTTATCGGTAATGCCTCCAAGGTGGCACCTGTCATACCCGAATCTTCCTTTATATAAAATTCCAAAGCTTCTACCTTGCCATGTATAATCCTATAAAGTGCCTCGACATTATTGCTTCCTACACTGTTTTGTAATCCTCTTACGTATCTTACAATATATTCCGCCGTGATATGCTTAGGATAGATCATACTTCCAAGATCGAAACTTCTCTATAATATCATCAAATGCAATACGATTTATCTTTGTAACTATTTTGGCATGTGAAACACTCTTTGCATAAAGTGAAAGGAATGCATTCTCCTCATCGATTCCGGTAAGCGAAACAAAGGATGAACATTTCTCTATTCCCTCCTCCAATAATACATCTTTGTCGGCCGCATCGCCGTGGATAATGACCGCATTCGGAAGCATTGCGGAAAGTTCCTCGCATCTTTCATATGATTTTTCTATTATCTTTACTTTTATTCCAAGAGGTAAGAGCTGCTTTGCCAGGTAGTAGGCGATTGTTCCTCCACCGACTATCATGGTATCTCTTACACCGCTACTGTTGCATCCGACTTTCTTAAAGAAGTCCTTTGCATTTTCTGTGGAGGCCACAATACTTACAATATCTCCGTTTTGCAGTACAAAGCCACCATTTGGTATAATTACCTCCTCTTCTCTTTCCACCGCACATATAAGTACATCCGACTTTATATTTCTTCCGACATCTATAAGGCTCTTTCCGACAAGTATATTGCCCTCAGATATCTTATATTCCAAAAGCTCCACTCTTCCTCTTCCGAAAGTGTCTATTTCTATAGCTGAAGGGAATCTTAAAAGTCTTGCCATTTCTGTAGAAGCCGCATACTCCGGATTGATGGTCATAGCAAGTCCAAGTTCTTTTTTCATAAACCCTATATCCTGACTGTACTCCGGATTTCTTACTCTGGCTATGGTATGCTCCGCTCCGGCCTTTTTTCCTACCATGCAGCATAGAAGGTTTAACTCATCCGATTCGGTAACTGCAATCAAAAGATCGGAATCTTCTATTCCGGCTTCTTCCAATATAGTATGTGTTGCTCCGTTTCCTGTAACACCCATTATATCGAGTCTGGCCGCCAAAGCCTTTACAACCGCTTCATCTGTATCAACTATTGTTATATCATGTCCTTCTGCACTAAGTTGCTCCGCAATAGTCGAACCAACCTTGCCACAGCCTACAATTATTATCTGCATTTCCATCTCCATTATTGAAATACTCATATTATGTCACCCCGTGACATCTGCCTATTGTAGCACAATAAACTTATATTTGCCATATCTAAGAAATTCACTTCTTTACTCTGCATGTCTATTTTGCTATACTGTAGAAAAATATATTTGTATGGAGGTTTATGTGAAAGTACAAAATATCAAAGATGTTGATGCTTTTTTCAAGGTAATCGATGAATGCAAAGGAACAGTTGAGCTTGTTTCCCCTGAAGGTGACAGAATCAACCTTAAGAGTAAGCTTACACAGTATCTTTCAATGGCAAACATCTTTCAAACGGCTATATCAAGGAACTCGATCTTGTAGCACATGATAAAGAAGACGTTGAAAGAATAATAAAGTTCATGTATCAAGGTGAATAAAATATATTTACCTAAAAAGGTCCGGCAACAAACTGCCGGACCTTTTTTATATCTTATAAGCATTCTCACTCTTATAATTTTCCACTATTCTGTATTTTCTGCTTGGGCTTTCGGTATCATAGCGCTTTTGGTAAACACCGTCATCATCTACCCAGTAATAAGTACCGTTTATGGCTGATTTAATATAGCATTTTACAAACAAATACGAGTCCTTACCGAAGCAGTAATCCTTTCCTTCTATAGTTTTCCACTCCGCTTTGGCATATTTGTAGTCCTTATCCACATACCACCATCTGTTATTATCATTGTAATCCTTTATCCATCCCCTTACAAAGTTTCCGCTTATATAGCCTTCGGATATATGAAACCAAGGATTGTGTCTGCTTGCAATTCTGCCGACAGCCTTTAACATTTCTCCTTCACTTAAGTTTTTTACTATGGAAGAAGAAGTATCTGGTGCTGTTCTGACTCTTACACCATTACCTGTAACAGTTAATCTTGCACTTACCGGGATTTCATTAAACCCTGTATTTTTAGAGTTTTGTTTAGCAACCTTATTTTCATAGCTTGGCCTTGCAAACCCTACTATTGTATAGCCTTTACCTTCAAAGCTTCTCTTTCTTGTCATTACCATACCGCCGTTTGCGATATTTCCGCTGCCGGTATTACCCTCTATGGTTTCATATGTACCGTCTCTGTTTGCCGATACTACAATTCCCGCATGATTTACTCTTCTTGATTTTGATGCCTCTGCAGTCAGAATAAGAATGATATCTCCTCTTTGTCCCTTATCAAAAAGCATATTTTTATTTTTGTAATAACTGTATACGCTTTCTGTGGAAGCGGTCTTCATTCCGTCACAAAAAACATGTTCCGCTCCGGATATCCTGAAAATATCCCAAAGAAAAGTCACACACCATGGATATGTTGCCACACTGCCGTCATACACTTCCTGCCCGTAATAATCTGTATTAAATACCACATTATTGCTTTCCGGCGGTTCTTCAGTAACCCCTATGTATTCCTTTGCTTTATTTATCACATCATCGATTAAAGACATTTGATGTCTCCGTCAACTATTTCTATTTTGCCTTCTTTCAAAAGATGTCCTACCGCTCTTTTAAAAGCATTCTTGCTAAGCTTAAGCTCCACCTTTATTCTATCCGGAGAAACGCTCTCATCAAAACCTAAACTTCCGCCTCTGCTTTCAATTATATTGTAAAGAATATCCGCATCTGTAAGCAGCTGTCTGTAAGCTTTCTTTCTCGGACTCAAGTCAAGCTTTCCGTCTTCTCTTACCCTTATAACTCTCATTTCAAGTCTGTCACCGATTTTGATGTCCTCAAAACTCTCATTTGGCGGAATCATACCGTTGTACTTGTCATCTACAGCTACAAATATACCCATCTTCTTAATTTCAAATACTGTTCCGACTACCTCGTCATCCTTTTTATACGGGCTGTTTGGCGAAAGATGTGAATAGACCTTTGCACTGGCTGCAAGTCTGTTACTCTTATCCACATAAAGATATACAAGTATCTCATCTCCCTCTTTTACCTTATTCACAGTCTCCTTAAAAGGCAAAAGCACATCTCTTTCAAGTCCTATATCAAGAAATGCTCCTATTCCTGTGGTAGATTTTACCAAGAGTCTTCCAACTTCTCCAACTAAAATTTTAGGTCTTCTTGTAGTCGCAATAAGTCTGTCTTTACTGTCACGATATACAAATACTTCTATCTCACTTCCTACTTCACAACCTTCCGGTACTTCCTTCATAGGCAGAAGTACATCTTCGCCGTTTCCGTCCGTAAGATATACACCGAAATCCTTTTTTCTGTCAACTTTAAGGCTCTGTATTTTTCCTAATTCCATAAATCCCCCTTAATATTCAAATCTGACGATAGCATATGTATCTCCCTTTGGATCTGCCAGATTTACAATATATGAATTTTCATTCTTTGTAATTCTAGGTAAAATCACATCATTCAATACGGCCGCCTTCTTGTATTGTACGCTTATTTTTTTCACTTTGAAATCTTCTTCAATAATATTTTTTGCTTTACTTACATATACTGCATTATTCATATGATGATTTGTATCCAAATCATTCTTGCTTACCACGATTTCACTGCCAAGCTCATATTCTGTCGGTATATCAAACTTTCTGACAATATCAGTCATATCGAGGTGTTTCTCGTTTCCTGCCAAATATCTTTTTAAAGCTTCATCTGTAGGTTTAGTAGGTCTTTTATTGTCCAAGTCATAATGAAACCATATGGAGTCCGCTTTTACCAAAAACTCACCGTTTTCATCTTTTAAAAAGAAATTTCTATATCCGTAAAAGCTTTTAAAGTTGTAGGCAAATGTGCCTACTTCCACTTTTTGTGCAAGCCCCGGCAATCTGCTTATATCTATCTGCCAGGAATTAACCCACCATGCTTCCTTTTTTCCTTGTAAATATTTTATTCCAAGTCCAAGGTCCTCGGATTGAAATGTTGAACAGTCCTGAAACAAATTCAAAAGTCCTACCAAAGACAGCTCTCCATTCTCCCCCAACTCACTGTATCTGATTCTTTCATTAAATGAATACATTTGACTACCTACCTCACTGTCTCTTATTTTAAAAGAGATTTGAAATACTTGAAAATTTCCTCACCTACTACCGTATCATCTCTTCTTTGTTTATAAGACATTCTCTCAGGATGAAACTGTGTAGCTATAATCGGTAATTCTTCATGTATAACAGCTTCACATACTCCGTCCTCGGAGCGTAAAACCTCTTTCAGTCCTTTTCCGAGTTTTTTTGTGCCTTGGTGATGTGCGGAGTTTATATTGAAAGTTTTGCCATAAAATTTTTCAAACAAATTTCCTTCTTCTACACTTTTTACACTGTGTATGCTGTCATTATCATTTTTTCTTGTATGGATATTTCTTGTTACAAGATCCTGATGTAAACTTCCACCAAAGTATATATTTATAAGCTGCATACCTCTGCAAATGCCTAAGATAGGCTTTTTTGCCTTTACAAAATGCATCCAAAATATCTCTTTGTGCTTTGTCAAGCTCTCTGTCAGGCTCGTCTGATCCGTTCATTTCTTCACCATAGTAAACAGGATCTATATCTCCACCACCGGGAAGAAGCAAACCGTCACATTTTATGGCCTCATCCACATCAAGAGTTGCGATAACTTCTATATCGTTTTCTTTTAATGCATCTATATAATTTGTCAAGCTTTCAGTCCCTGCAAGTGCTACCTTCTTCATAAAAAATCCTCATCTGTATATACTAAAAAACTCCCACAAACATCTTTGTTTGAATGGGAGTTGTAAAAGCTGGGCTACTAGGATTCGAACCTAGAAATGCTGGAGTCAGAGTCCAGTGCCTTACCATTTGGCGATAACCCAAAACTGACTTTAATAGGATACTGCACTTATATACTTTTTGTCAATAGCAAAAATGAACTTTTTTTATTTAAAATTTTTCAAATAAATAGAGCCTATTAAACAGGCCCTATCTTCTAAAAAAA
>BNJT01000393.1_pt1 | contig 89848 bp, 126 predicted proteins | sample 8540491 | NCBI WGS metagenome assembly BNJT01 (sample SAMD00202455, study PRJDB9452) | human saliva metagenome | host: Homo sapiens | reverse complement strand
ACTGCAGCAGGCGGAAATAGAGGATAGGTAAAAATCCCTTTAACAATAACTAAGAATAGAGAATGACAGGGCCGTTGTATTGAAGGCCCCGTTTTTAGATCATAAGCTATATAACCTCATCTTGAACGATAGAATCGATGATAAAGAGAGCGTATTTCTTTCACAATGAGAAAGTTGACACTTCACAATATAAAAATCATTTGCAAAAAAATTTATATCTTGGATAAAGATTATAAAAATTGAAACAGATAAAAAAATTGATATTTCTTCTTATTTTATTGTTTTTAAAAAGCCGATAGACTCTAAACTTCAGTTGTCTATTAAATAACAAGGAGAATAAGAGATGAAAGATTTAGGCGGAAATACAGTGAGAAGTGTATTTTTCAAAAAAACCGGAACAAGAGGAGGAAAGGCTATGAAGCTTTCCTGAAAAATGGCACTGATACTGGGCCTTGTTTCGGTAGTCATTATCAGTTTTATAAACATCAGCACCATTCGCACGGCTAGAATTTCTTTCACAAAAGCACTTGATAAAAATATGGAGGACAAGGGAAGAGCTTCTGCAGAAGAGCTTTCGTCCATCATTTCGCAGATGCAGGCAATTTCTTCTATTATTTATAATGGCGTAAATTCCGCAGGAGAAGAAAAAGAAGGGAAAAATACAGTCTGGACTGTTCAAAATTTAAAGGAGGAAAAGCAGAGGGTGACTCCAATGGAGGACAGCGGTTTTCGCTCCCGCCTTGTGGATGAAGAACTCTCAATGGCACAATACAATAGTGAGTCTGTACTTTTGGACTCTTTAAGTGCTTTAATTGCTTCGAATGAGAATATCAGCGGTGCAGGTGCATTTTTCGAGCCAAACGGATTCGTTCAGGTAAATGGCGATTACGCCCCTTACTTAAACAGAAGTGGATACAGCTCTAAAACGCTTCTGAATTTTCCTATGATTACTACAAGGAAAAGGACTATTATACGGAGGCCAGAGACAGCAAGCAGACTTATATCACCGATGTATATGAGGATCTGTTAAGCGGCGCCAAGGTTGTCAGTATTTCTCAACCGATATATTCCGGTGCTAAGTTTATAGGTGTTGTCTTTTTGGATGTGGATGTCAATATCTTTTCTTCTATTCAACAGGAGGATAGTCGATTTTCAAGTTTAAGCACGGATATTTTAGATGCCCATGGAGTTGTAGTTTATAGTAAGAATGCAGATATAATTGGAAAGTCCATTTCGGAGAATAAGAGTGATTCGGAAAACAAAAAGATGCAGGAGGAAATGGCGAAGGGCAAGATTTTCCATCTGATGGAAAAAGATAAAGGAACAGAGGACAAGAGAGTCTATTATATTCCGACAGATGTTATGGGGAGCACTTGGTGGATTATGCTTTCTGTAAATCAAAGAGAGTTAATGGCACCGGTATTTAGAATCATAATTATATGTACAGTTTTTGCCGTTATTGGCATTATTGTCATGGTGCTTACACTTTATTCCTTAATTAAGAAATCACTTAAGCCGCTGGAAGGTATAGCAAGAGTTGGAAAGAAGGTTTCCAAAGGAGACTTTAGCGAAAGTATATCCTACCTAAAGGACGATGAAATAGGGCAAATTGGACAAGGCTTCCAGCAGGTTATGGATAATATCCGGGATATTACCTCTGATTTAGAGGAAAAGCTGGAAGAGCTGTCCAGAGGAAATTTCCGTGTGAATTTGGAGGAAGAAGAGAAATATCAGGAGAATATCGCCCCTTGATTGAATCATTAAGAAATATTCGAGCACAGTTAAACGCGACTATGCTTGAAATACAGAAATCCGCTACCGAAGTAAGCTCTACTTCCGAGCAGGTTTCCAATGGGGCACAGACCCTGTCTCAAGGTGCAACTGAGCAGGCTTCTTCCGTTGAAGAGCTATCTGCCAGCATGAATGAAATTGCGGAATCCATAAAGGGAACCACGAAGAAGGCTGAGGATGCGAAGAGTCTTAGTGAAAGAGCCGGAGAGGCAGTTATGATCAGCACAGCAGAAGATGGAAGAAATGACGCAGGCAATGGCGGAAATCACGGAAAAAAATCCACGGAGATTGAAAAGATTATTAAAACTATTGACGATATCGCCTTCCAAACCAATATTCTATCTCTAAATGCGGCGATTGAAGCGGCCAGAGCAGGAGAAGCCGGTAAGGGCTTTGCCGTGGTGGCGGATGAAGTAGGAAACCTTGCACAGAAGTCTGCAAAGGCTGCGCAAAATACCGGCCTGCTTATCGAAGAAACGAAGGATGCCGTAGAGAGGGGCAAGAATCAGCAGAGAAACGGGAGAATCTCTTTCCACCGTGGTGGAGCGCGCCGGAAGAATTAATAATATGATTTTTGAAATCACGAAGGAAACGGAGAGGGAGTCGCAGGGCATGAGCCAGCTTACTGTCGGCATGGAACAGATTTCTTCCGTGGTACAGACGAACTCCGCAACTGCGGAAGAAAGTGCGGCTGCATCGGAAAGAGCTATCCGGACAAGCCGGAATATTGGATGATCTGGTATCCAAGTTCCTCTTACAGGAAGAATAAGAATAGAATTTAATAAGAAAAAAAGCAGCCCTGAAAAAAATGATGTGACCCCAAAAAAGTTAGACTTTTTAAGCGTAGCAGTTTTATGGCTGCTACGCTATTTTTATGCAGCCAAGAGGCGAAGCCTGTATTGAACAGGACTTAGCCATCCTAGTTTCTCCTTGATTCTATGTTCGTTATAGTACCTTATATATCGTTCTATTTCTGACTTTAATTCTTCATAACTATAATAGACAATGCCATAATAGATTTCTTGTTTAAGCAAACCGAAAAAGTTCTCCATAACTGAATTATCATGACAGTTCCCTTTTCTGGACATACTTTGAAAGATTCTTTTCTTCCCTAAGTCGATGAGAATAAAGCTTTTCATCTGATATGCCCATCCTTGATCCGAATGGAATGTTCTGCGATATGGGCAATCAGATGTTACCTTTACCGCTTGTTCCAATGCATTCATTATATTTTGGGCAGATGGTTGTTTTGCTATTCCATAACTGATAATCTCACCATTACACATATCCATAAATGGATCCAAGTATAGTTTGCGCATTGTCATATGGCCTTTAGCATCGATTTCATAATACTTAAACTCTGTAGTATCTGTGGTAATCTTCTGATGAGGAATATGAGTTTTAAAACGTCTTCTTATGCGATTAGGAGCTACTGTGCCTACTTGGCCCTTGTATGAACTGTATTTGCGGCTCTTATGTGTGAAAGAAGTAACTTGCAGCCCAAGCTTCTGCATTATACGCTGCACTTTTTTCTTGTTTACAACATATCCCTGATTTCTTAGTTCGGCTAATACACGACGATAACCATAATCCTTATTAGTCACTCGTATGAAAAGAATCTTTTCTTCGATTTCTTTGTCAGGGTCTTCTCTATCAAGACGTTTTTGCCAATACATGTATGTGGCTTTAGGTATGCCTGTATAAGAGAGAAGGTCTTTTAGCTTAAACTCTCCTCGGAGGCTGTTGATGACGAGCGCCGTTCTCTCATTTTTACCTCGTCTTCTAAACGCAACCTCCTCAGTTCTTTTAAAAATGCATTCTCAATTCTTAGTTTAAGGAGTTCCTCTTCTAATTCTTTGACATGTTCAGCACTGGTATCAACAACTTTTTCTTTAATTTCTTGTTTCTGATTTTTTGTTTTATTTTTGTCCAAAGTTTTCTTCCGACCTTTCTTTTGAGGTCTCAAAGCTTCAGGACCGGCAGAACGAAAACGGCTAACCCATGCAACAATCATACTAGAATTCGTTATGCCTTCTTGAATTGCCAGTTCCCGATATGAAATCTCACTTGATAGATAAAACTCTACTACAGAAAGTTTCTTTTCGAAAGAATATTTTTCATGCTGTCTAGAACGAAATAATCCTTTATCTCCCAAGGCTTGGTAATTAGCAACCCATTTTTGTATGTCGCTTCTATTGGGGCCATAGATAGATGAAAGATATCTATAGCCGCCTTTACCATTTAGATAAGCATCAACAATCTTTTTCTTAAGCTCATAGCTGTATTTAGCCATAAAAATACCGACCTCCAATTGTTAGAATTTTAGGTCTAACTTTTGGGGGTCGGTACAAAAAGTATGGGCTGCTTTATTTTCTAAAAATCTTAGCCCCAGAAATAGTTTCGGTAATAAGAGAATAAATTCCCATTACAACAACAATTGCACAAGCAATCATGTGCAAGGGACGAATACGAATACTTCCACCCTTCTCATTTGCCCACTTAATGGCTAGGATCTGTCCTACAAGTAAAGAGAGCACAAACGGCTGTGATGATAATGGTCATAAGCTGCTGATTCATAGAGCCTCCTTCAAAGACATAAAAAAATTTTTAATTTATTGTTAAAATTTACAATAAGACTAAAGAAATTGTATATAGAACGAAAAGATTCCGTCAAGCTGTTTCTATCTTAAAGAGGAAATAAGAAATATGGCAATAAATTATTAAAAGCTCTTGTAAAGGACGGCTGAGTCGAATACTGCTATAATTACATGCTAGAGGGGCTTTGTTTCGATTTGCATGGACGAGAAGCCCTAAGCAAGCCGTTTTTTAGAAAGAAAGGACAAAAAGCATTGAAAAAACTTCAATATATGGCTCTTCTTGGCTTTGTGGCAGTTTGTACTGCTTGCGGAGCAAAGGGGAGAATTCAGGAAACAAAAGAAACAAGAGCAGAGACTTCTTTGGCAGAGTCCGGAGAAAATGGCAGTTCGAATGACAAAGGCGATGCAGGAACGGAGTCGGAGTCGGCAGGAACAGAGGATGTGGACGGCAAAAGTGAAGAAGCTCTCTCGAAAGCGAAGATTAAGCTGAAGTATTCTAATCTTGTGGATCAGGAAACAAGAGAGAGGGTAAAGACGGCATTAATGAAAGCCGGTCTAAAAGAGGAGAAAGTCAAGTCATTTTTTGAAGCGGTGGATGAATACAACAATGCTGCCGGAAAAGAAAATCTCGTGCAGGAAATGACCACAATTGATGCGGGATTTCGAGTTTTTGATTCTGATAAGCTTGTGGATAATTGGTTGGAAAAGGGAGGATATGTCGGACGGAATTGCAGAATTACCTCTTTTTCATTGATGGGGGATTTCATCAAGGTGGGAAATCCCGTTTCGGGCGATACCACTATGCTTTTCTCGGACTTTGACGCTATTTCCGCTAAACAAATTTTTAGCGCGGAGGAAAAAGAAGAACTTCGATACTCTTTTTCCTATATAGACGTGGAAGATACGCAGGACACAAGCGTACTATCGGAAGAGATTATCAAGTCTTGGAAGGAGAAAGGGATTTCCTTCGATAATGATAAGATGCACATGGTTTCCGTTTTTATGACCATGGATGACGGTTTAAACAAGGTGCAGGAATTTATCGGACATGTAGGAGTTTTAGTAGAGGGATGGAGATAAGTTTTTATTCATTGAAAAAACTCGCCTTTGAATTACCTTACCAGGTAGAGGGTTCTCCGATTTGCAGGAGCTAAATGACTATCTAATGGGTTACTATGATAAGGATGCGGACGGATTGACTGCTAGACCTATTATCTTTTGGGATGGAGAGGTTATGAAGGAATACAGAGTTTTGGAAGGATAATGGATTCCTAAAAGTCCGAGTATCGAGAAAGACGATTTTCGCTAGTATGCATGGTACTTAGGCAAATCCCTTTGTCAAAAAATTATTGACAAAGGGATTATCATTCTGTATCATAATTCTGTTGCATTGAAAGCGACGCAGTTAGGAGTTAATCTTAACTTGCCGGCGTGGCGGAATAGGTAGACGCACAGGACTTAAAATCCTGCGAGACATAAATCTCATACCGGTTCGACCCCGGTCGCCGCAGCAAAGGAGAATAATCGGTGAGGCTTCTCGCCGGGTATACCTTTCCTCTGCAGAATAAGGAGATGTACCCAAGTGGTTGAAGGGTCCGCACTCGAAATGCGGTAGGTCGGGCAACCGGCGCATGGGTTCAAATCCCATCATCTCCGCGACCTAAAAAGATCGGAATTTAGCCAAGGTGCTGAAAATACCGGTCTTTTTGTGTATACGAAGGATTTATGTGACGAGGAAAAGTTAAATCCTTCCGCAAGAGTTGAGAAAAGGAGAGATATGGATATTCATTTGGAGAAAAGAAATGAAAAATTGGCAGATACTGTCATAAAAGGGCTGAAATCCCGCAATATGAGCGGTTATTACGCAAAGAATAAGGAAGAAGCATTGAAGCTTGCCTTAGATCTCATCCCGAAGAACAGCAGCATTTCCATGGGAGGCTGTATGAGTGCACAGGGAAATCGGACTGGTTTCCGCTTTAGAGCAGGGAGAGTTTAATTTTATTGATAGAAGTAAGCTGGAGCCGAGAGAGGCACTTCTTGCAGCTTATGATGCGGATATTTTTCTTGCCAGCGCGAATGCGATGACAGATGATGGAATTCTTGTCAATATAGACGGCAATGCTAATCGTGTTTCTTGTATTGCACAGGGACCGAGGAAGGTTCTTTTTATTGTAAGTATGAATAAGGTCTGTCCGGACTTGGATAGCGCTATGAAGCGTGCCAGAAATGTAGCTGCACCGCAAATACCCAGAGATTTGATATCAAAACACCCTGTAAGTTGACAGGAAAATGTTCCGACTGTAAATCTCCGGATACGATTTGTTGCCAATTCTTGATTACTCGATATTCCCGCCATACAGACCGCATTCATGTGATTCTTGTGAATGAGAATCTGGGATTATAATAAGGAACGGAAGGGATAGAGAGGAAAGAAATACTAAGTGTTCTTAGAAAGGAACGCTAAGCATATTCTTTAAATATATTTTTTTAACTCTCCATAGCCTTCTTTATCCATATCGTCATAGGGAATAAAGCGAACGGAAGAGGAGTTGATACAATAGCGCAGTCCCGTGAGCTCCTTCGGGCCGTCTGTAAAAACATGTCCGAGATGGTAATTACCACCTGTGAGCGAACCTCCACTCTGTGGCGACCCAGACTGTCATCGTCCAGATAGCGAATAACTTCCTGTGCTATAGGTTTCGCAAAACTTGGCCAGCCACAAGCGGACTGAAACTTGTCTTTAGAGGAAAACAAGGGCTCTCCTGTGGCTCTGTCCATAAAGCCCTTTTTCGATTGTATTCCAGTAAATATTTTCGAAGGGGCGGTCGGTAGCGGAGTTTACCAGCACCTCATACTCTTCCTTCGTGAGATTTTTCTGCAATTCTTCTTCAGATAGAGCTTGATATTTGTCCTCATCAAGAAGAGGTTCGTCTGCAAGGGAAAGAGGAATGTGACAGTAGCCGTCCGGATTTTTGTTTAGGTAATTTTGGTGATATTCTTCTGCGGAGAAGAAATGTTTTTAAGGGGAGTATTTCCACTACGATTGGAGCCTGATATTTCGCTTGTTCTTTAGCCAAAACGGCTTCAATAGTTGCTTTGTTCTTTTCATCTATGTAATAGACACCGGTGCGATATTGTGTTCCCCTGTCATTTCCCCTGCTTGTTTAAGCTTGTCGGATCAATAATCCGAAGATAATAACGAAGAAGGTTTTTCAGGGGTAAACGCTCTTCATCGTAAGTGATTTCTACGGCTTCGGCATGGCGGTATTGCTTTGACAAACCTCTTTATAAGTGGGATTCTCCGTATTCCCGTTTGCGTAGCCGCATTTTGTGGAAAGTACGCCGGGAATTCTTTGGAAAATAGGCTTCCACACCCCAGAAACAACCGCCTGCAAGATAAATAAGTTTAGACATCTTTACTCCTTTCCAAACAGTAAAAAATCAATCTGATTCCTTATAGTATCACATTTTAAGAGTGAAATTCATTCTGTCTTCACCTTTCGATTATCAATTTTAAATATTGCCAAAAGGTCAAAAAGTAAGCTGCTGTCTTTCGGATAGGACAGGTATCTTGCCTCCCAGAGAGGAGAGAACTTGTCCTTATATTTTCTCAGCCCCGAAAAGGAGTAGAAACGATTGGTAAAGGCGTAAGCCAGAAAGGCCAGTTTTTCCTGAAAAAAGCTATGCTCTTCCTGTCCCACGTTGGACAGGGGAGCCATACCCAAATCAAAGTATTCTACGCCTTTTTCTTTAAAATACAGAAAGTTTTGTACGAAAAGATAGTCCATGATGCCGTTACTTTCCGTGCCCGGATTATAGCGCATGAGATCAATGCTGGCTTCTTTTTCTCCATTACAAATGAGGAAATTGGAAAAGGCCTGCACCTTCCCCTCGGAATCCAATACGCAGGCAATGGGGGCAAGGGAAAGATAGTTTTTGTCAAAGAAGCCCAGAGAAAAGCCTTTTTCCTGCCTGCGGAAAAGCCAGGCATCAGAAATATTTTCCAGATCCTGCAAAAAGCTGTCGGAAAAAAAGGAGGATACAATACTTTTGAAGGAATAGCCTTTATTTTCCAACTTATTGACTGCGGCACGAAACTTCTTTCCGGATTTTCCCACGAGATCAAAGCCGGAAAGGGGAACCTTTGCAGTCTCTCCAAACTTCATAAATTCATAGCCGTGGTTATGGAGAAGCAGTGTCAAATCCTGCCCTATCTCATAAAAAGAGCGGGGTGAGATTTTTCTTCCGCTTGCTCTGTAAAGGAAGAGATAGCAGCGAGGGAAATATTTTTTTCTCGCCGATAGGTTCTCCCATTACCACTACTTTACCGTCTTCCAGGGCAAATTGAAAAGCCACCTTATCCTCTCCGTCTTCCTGATAATAGTAGAGCAGCTTATCGCCAAGGAAGGCCAAAGAAGCATCCAGATTGGTATTGGAAAAAGCTATGTAAAAAGTTCTGAAAGCGTTCCTGATTGAATTTTTTTCGCCGAAGGAAAAATGCTTATCCCCTGCTAGCATGCCTATTGTGATATAAGAAAGGGCCGGAATCAGAAAAATAGGCAAAAAGATGCAGGAAATAGTTCAAAAAAACTGTAAAAATAATGGGGCTTCGAGAAAGCATTAATCTTGTGCAGGACTCCCTTATGGAAAATGAGGAAGCCGAGGCTTTCTTTTCCGGTATTTCCACTGGAAAAGGTATAAAAGAAGGAGCGTAATCAAAAAGGCTCCCCACAATATAGGAAAAATCCTTTAAACGGTCTTCGAGGGATAGAAAAAAAGGATGTTCTGAGAGCTCCTTTCTCCGGATAAAGAGTAGTAGCATAAAAAGGAGGAGATAAAGGCTACTGAAAAGAGAAATGCTTCCCAGATTTATATAGAGAAGACTTACAAGGCAAAGCAGAAGGGCAAAGGGCTTGGCAAAGGCGGCCTTTCTTTTTAAAAGTCTTCCCAAAAGGAAGAAAAGAGAGCCCAAAAGGAAGCTTGGAAACTGCCAAAGGAGCTGCCCCGGATGGGATCCATTTGCCCAATCAGAGGAATACTATGAATTTCATCAGGAAGAATTGCGGTGGCCATCAGAAAAACCAAAGAAATTCGCCATAAAGTGGCTGATGCCCCTGTCCCAGTAGGGAGCTCAGTTTCTTTGGCAGACCGTAAAATTTTTGATTGATTTGTCCGCCCATACTTTTGATAAAAAAGAGGAGGCCGATGGCAAAGGGAATGATGTAATAAAAGATACGGAAAAGCAGTAACCAGCTTGCCGCCTCATTTCTATTTACGGAAAAATGTAAAAGACCGCTCATCATCATTAAGTCAAAGCTTCCCAGGCTTCCGGGAATCATGGAGACGATACCGATACAGATGGAAATAAAGAATAAAGGCAGTGTATTGGCAAGACTTACACTATAGCCCAGCGTCCTTCCAACATAGAAGAAAAAAGCAGGAAACAAAGCCCCAATCCAAAAAGGGAAGTGGCGATTAAAGCCAGAATTTTTCTTAGACAGATTTCAAAAGTAAGACCAGTTTTTTTCTGGTAGAAAGAAAAAGCAAAGCAGGGAAGAATCAGGGAAGCCAGAAGAAGAACAAAACTGTAAGGCTTTAAAGCGGCATTTTCTGAACGAAAAAAACAAGAGCCCGAAGGAAAGCAGAGAATACAGAGAGAGCCCGGACATAAAAATAAGGCATCACCTTGGAAATGCCCTGCATGGTTTCCTCGCCCTTTATCCTCCTCCGTAAAAATAGCTGTAACGCAGTCCCACATCCACAAGACCGGCAAAAGCCAATTAGGGTTGTTTAAACTGTTGATGGTCCAGCTGCTTTCTATGAGCTTCCCCAAAGAAATCTTCTTTTTCAGCTCCTTGCAAAGAATAAAGTCGTAAAGCATCATCGGAGAAACCGAAAGGATTCCGAGTACAAGAAGACTAAAAATTTGGAGGGGAGACAGTCCGCTCAATATGCCTTTTTACCGCCTCAGGGAAATGGTCTTTCCATTTTAATCAGCTCAAAAAGCACCAAAAATAGAAATGCTTAGGAAAAGAATGCTCTTTAAAAACATTTTGCCATTTTTTTGAAAAAGAAATCAGATTTTTTTCAATTTTTCCTCCTTACTAGGAAAACCGGAGTTTCTTTACTCTATGCCCTGCACCATTTTTTCTATCAAGCGATTAAAGTAAACGCTATCCTTTTTCGGGATGTTATGTCCCTGTCCTTTTCTTTCCAGAAATTTGCCTTTCGGGAAAAGCTTCGCAATAGCCATGCTGTGTTTTCGTTTAATCATATCCCTGTCCCCTACCAAAACCACTACAGGGTAAGGCGCCTTTCTAAAAAGCTCTTTCGGCACATCCACATTTTCCCGTAAAAGGGGAGATACTCTGGACTTCCGTTTAAAGGCGGGAAGAAAGAGCCCCAAAAAGCGGTAGAGCCATTCTTCCAGATAGCAGGCATAGCGGGGAAGAAACTTTAATCCGGAAAAAGGAAATATTTCCCGCTGTTGGCAAGAATCCCGGCCACCCTTTCCCCATGGCGACCGGCGTATTCCAGGACGAGGTTCGCGCCGTCACTGTGTCCCACCAAAAGGCATTTCTCTATAGAAAGGGAGGAAAGAAGTTCCTCCAGACTGTCGGAAAGATACGCAAAGCTTGCCTCTCCCTGCAGCTCTCCGGATTTTCCATGCCCCAAACTATCTACAAAGAGGAGCTTAAAACTTTTCTCGAGGATCCTTTGTTTTACAAAGTAGCTGCTTTGCAGGTTGTTTCCATGAAGAAAGACAATAGGAAAGCCTTTTTCCCAGAATATCCACATGGATTCTTTCCCGCTTTTACAATAAAATTCCATTTACTGCTCCCCCTACTATATGTTCATCATCCTATTTCCTTAAAACGCTTATGAAGCAATAAGAAGAAAAAGGTCTATACTATTCTTCGCCGCATAGTATGAGACCTATTTCAGAGTAGAGGGTGTGATTTTCTTGTGAAAAATATTAGGTGGAGGAAGCCTTGGAAATAAAGGGATATTTTTCTGTGAGTTCGTTATCCAATTCCATCATGTGAAGAAGTCTGCTGGCTGAACCGGAAGGATGGTTGGTACCTGCTTCCCAAGCTTCTACAGTTTTAATGGAAACGCCCATATAACTTGCAAAAGTATTTTTGAGATAGGCCGTTGAATTTCTGATTTTTATATCATTTGCTTCATATTCTTTGAGAGGAATGACGGTGACTCGATGTCTTTTTAAAGAAGGAGTCTCTTTTTGCATCTTCCAGTGCTTCATTCAGTCCGGATAAAATGCTGTCGAATACGGTTTTTTTACCCATTATGTACCTCCTCTAATGCCTTTTTTAGTGTTTCAATCATCTTTTTGATTTGATTTCGTTCTGCGTTGGAAAGATTGTCTTTTTCTTTCTTTCCATATACGGTAATTAGGTATACTGTATCAACAAAAATAAAATCTACAAAACAAACCCTAGCCCCTCCGCTTTTTTCCTTTTTATCCAAAAGAAATTCTGGCTTTTCGAAGCCCACGGTTTCTTTCATAATAGGATATTTTTTTCCGGATGTTCTAGAATGCTAAGTTCCAATAAGCGTAGGTCTTCATCATCAAAACCTAAGATGTCCCAATTTTTAGAAAATTCGTTGGTCTGAATAAATGTTCTTGTCATAGTATTTTCTCCTGATATGATACACCCTATTTAATAGGGTGTCAAAAGAGTAATAAATTGCTTTAACTGAGAATGAAAAGAATATAAATCATAAAATGAGTAAGAGCATGTAGATAATGTAGTAATGAATACAAGATATTAGTATACGTAACAATAGCCTTAGAAGAGTTTTTAGAAGAGTCATAGAAGATAAATAAGTGTATGGAATACAGAGGAATAATAAGATAAAAATACTTGAGTAGGACTATTTTTAGAACTTTGTAGGATTATTTTTATGTTTTTGAGATTAGAGAGAATGCTGTGGGTTCAAAGATTTTTCAAGGGATATAATAATTTGCCTACAGTATAGCACAAAAGGAATCAGACGAAGAGAATTTCGCAGATGATTTAGTTTGAAATTACATAGTTTTGGGAGGATAGAATGTTAGAAGGGTTAAAGAAGTTTTTACCGGGAAAGACGAGTCTAAATCTGAAAATCAAAGGAATAGCGGAAATGGAGTCGATTCTGAGAAGCATAGCAATGACAATGTAGAGCAGCAAGAAAACTATGACAGAGCCGAGCAGACCCGCTTTACGCTGATGGCGGAAAGCTATGCAAATATAGAGGGAGATTGTTTTTCTGTAGAAGGCCAACTCTTCGGAAAAAGCCAAAAGAAGGGAGAAAGGCTTATGCCTTGCATCGGGATGGAAATATTTCTCATCTCACGATTATGAAGATAGAAGAAAGTGATGCGTAGTGGAACAAATAGAACAAGCAGAAACACCTGAAAAAAAGGATAAAAACCCGAAGTACCGGAAACCCAAGGGCAGAGAAGGGTAAAGCTCTTCTTCTCTCAAAAAGATGTTCTTTCTTCGGACTGGCAATATGCCGTAATTACAGACATTCCCTATCAGATTGAAGCAAATGTAAACCAAGCGGTGGAGAACCCCTATCTTTTGGGCTTAAGTTGCGTGTTTTTGAAAAGACAGGAGAGGAGAGTTTCTGAATCTCTTTTAGAGAGCTGGTGCGGAGTCATTACCTTGTGGCAATAGAGACAGACGGAGGCCTGCCAATAGGGGAAAAGGATGGTTCTGTGACACTAAAGGCAGGGGATGAAGATTACCATCCCTCATGTTACCATGGACCGGGAGAATCAGCACTTCCGGTGTTTACGGATTGGTTTGCACTAGGCGCCATGGGTCAGCAAATGGGGAGCTATGAATCAGCAGATGGAGGCAGGATGGAAAAGAGAAACCATGATTGCGGTTTCCCTCAAATTGTGTCCATGCTTACTAAGGGAGAGCTTTGTGATTAACCCTTATGGCCCGCAACTCTTCTATGTGAGTCGGAGCTTATCCATAACCTGATGAGTTCCCGGGATACCAAAAGTGAATTTGGGGAAGCGAAAGTACAGTCCGTGGAAGTGAAGAAGGATACGGAGGTTCTGCTGGGATATCCGGAGAAAAATGAAGAAGTGGAAGCCTTGCATAGGAGACTTATATCCTTTGCCAAGGCACATCCGGATATTGCTATGCTGGATATGCTTTTAAAAAGGGACGAGACCGGTACCACTTCTTATCTGATTATTGTGGACATGCCGGAGGGACATTGCCATAGAATGCTTTAAGGAAATCTATGAAAGCTGTCGAGATCTTTTGCATAGAATACCCTATATGGATTTTTGTGACGCTGCAAAGAGGAGATTTTTGCAAAGGGTGTAAGAACTGAGGCTCCGCTTTATCTCAGGGATTAGGTATTTGCTAAAATAAGCAAAAGTCTTAGAAATACTTTAATAGTTTTGGGAAGACTTAACAGCCAGAAAGAACGATGGGAAGAATAGGAGTGAATTGTAAAAGTATGAAAACCAAAGAAGAAGCCATTCAATTTGGTCTATCCTTTCCGGATAGCTATGCGGATCATCCCTTCCCTACGGCGGATTGGGATCTGATTCGGTATAAGGGAAAATAAAAAGCCTTTTTATGGATATGTAGAAAGAAATGGATTGATTAACCTCAATGTAAAGGTTCACCCGGAATGGAGAGACTTTTGGAGAAGAGTTTATCCTGCGGTACAGCCTGCTTATCACCAGAATAAAAAGCATTGGAATAGCATCATTTTAGATGGAAGTATTCGGAGGAAGAGCTGAAAAGAATGATTTCGGAAAGCTACAGCCTTATTTCCGATTCCCCCACAAAAACGAATTTATGAGGCAGTGAAGAAGATTCCTAAAGGCAGGGTGGCTACCTATGCGGAAGTTGCGGAGATGGCCGGGAATAAAAAGATGTCCCGTGCCGTGGGAAATGCTTTGCATAAGAATCCGGATCCGGAGAATATTCCTTGTTTTCGGTGGTGAATTCCAAGGGAGAATTAGCGCCTGCTTTTGCCTTTAGGGGGTGAAGATGAGCAGAGAAAACGCCTGGAAGAAGATGGGGTGGAAGTGAAGGATGGGAAAAGTGGATTTGAAGAAGTTTGGCATAGGGAAAGATAAAGTGCAAATAAAGATAGAAACAAAAACAGAGAAGTAGATGGAGTAAAGTATCCTTTTTCAGTAGAAGGAAAGATATATCGAAATGCAGGAATCAGCACAAACTGAATATCAGGAAAATCAAATCATCCTTCATGTAGATATGGACGCCTTTTACGCCTCCGTGGAAATGCAGGGACAATCCGGCTCTGAAAAGATAAGCCCTTGATTATCAGGGGCAAAACCGACGGAGCAGGGGCGTAGTGGCAACCTGCAACTATGAAGCGAGAAAATATGGCGTTCGTTCCGCCATGAACAGTAAGGAAGCCTTTCGGCTTTGCCCGAAGGCTGTTTTTCTGTACCCGGATTTTTGAAAAATATAAGGCGGTGTCAGAGGAGCTCCATGAGATTCTGGAAAGCTATACGAAGCAGGCGGAATATATTGCTCTGGATGAGAGGCTATCTGGATTTAACGGAAGTCGCCAAGGATTTTTCCGAAGCAGAAAAGAATCAGGGCGGGAAATTCAAAAGGCGGGTAAAGGAAGAGCTGAAGCTGACCTGCTCTGTAGGGATTGCCTACGGAAAAAACAGCGGCAAAGACCGCCAGCGAAGAGAAAAAACCCAATGGCTTCTTTATGATTCAAAGAAGAGAAGACTATGTAGAGCTTTTGCAGAGGCAGAGACGTACAGGGCACTTTTTACGGTAGGAGAAAACAGCGGAAAAAGCTCTATTCCCCTGGGATTTATACCGTGAAAGATTTACAGGAAAAAGAAAAGGAAGTGCTTTTGCCTTCTAGAAATCAAGGGAAAAATGCTCTTGGGAGCTTTCCTACGGCATTGACCATCGGAAGGTGGTTCCCTACCGTCCGGAGGACACCCAAAAGCATCAGTAAAGAAATGACCTTTCAGGAGGACGTGACGGACTATTCCTTTTTGGATGATGTGCTGTTTCTCTTGTCCTTCAGAGTGGAAAATCAGGGCGAAACGATACGGGCTTTATGCAAGAGGCGTTTCTTTGAAAAATCACCTTTGCGGATATGAAAACAATTACCCGCTCCGCTCTCATTTCGGAAAAGTACCCAAAGCGCATTTTCCTTATATAAAAATGCCTCTACCCTCTTGCAGCAGATTCCGAGGCGCAGAGTTCGGCTAATCGGAGAGGGCTTTTATCATTTGGAGGAAAAATGAAGGAAGACAGCTTAGCTTTGCCGACATTTTTCACGGAAGAAAAAAGAACGGGAAGAAAAGGAAATGGAAGAGCGCTGGCAGAAGATGGAAGAGCGTTACGGAACCTTGTTTCAGGATAGAAAGGCAATGATTCTTTCCGGAGACAGGGTGTATGATTTGATTGAGGAGATGCGAAAGTTTGGAGTAAAAGATTGACATTTGTGACATTTTACTTTGAGGAGCAGGATGCTTTTTGGTGGATTATCAAGACTACCATTAGGAGAAAGAAGGAGAGACCATGAAGAGAAAAACCTACACATCCGGGAAATGTATTTCTTGAGGGATGTTCTGAAAGCTCATTAAATCTATCTATTACAGAAGCTGCAAGAATGTTGGGAATAAGCAGAAAGGGCACTTTCCGAGTTTGTACATGAGAAGGTCTCTATGAGTCCGGAAATGGCGATTCGAATTAGTCGAGCAACCGGGACTTCTGTAGAAAGCTGGATGAATATGCAACAAAAAGCTTACCATCTGGGAAGCAGAGCAGAATATAGTGAATAATGTTATTATGTTTCCGGCTTGTCTATGGATAGTACAATGGCGTTATAGAGGAATATATCGTTTATGGAAAAAACTAGAATAGAAAGAGCAATAGAGTACATCACAAAAGTTATTTCAGGGAAATGGGGATGGGCATGACCTTTCCCACAGTTTACGAGTATAAAAAAATGCGATGTCGATTGCTAAAGCGGAAGGCCGGGGAGAAGAGGAAATGATTGCCCTTTCTGCCCTTCTGCATGACTGCGATGATCATAAGCTTTTCCATACGGAAAATAATGCCAATGCCAGAAGATTTTTGGAGCAGGAGAAACTTCCTGCAGGAGTAATTGAAGAGATTTGCAAGAACATTAATTCCGTTTCCTTTAGCAAAAACAGGGGAAAAGCTCCGGAGACGATAGAGGGAAAAATTGTACAGGATGCAGACCGACTGGAAGCTATAGGTGCTGTCGGTATTGCCCGTTGCTTTTCAGTTTGGTGGAAGCCACGGAAGAAAGCTTGGAGAATTCTATGAGCATTTTTATGAAAAAGCTTTTACTCATTTCAAAGGAGCTGAATACCCTTCGGCACGAAAAATGGCGGAGAAAAGAGATAAGCTGATGCAGGATTTTCTGAAGGAGTGGGAAGAGGAAATGAATTAAACTCATGGAATAATTATTTTTAATTCCAGTTAAGCATTCCTCTCTGAGAATTCTAATAATTATTTATCTCTCTCACCAGTTCATCCAAGCTTCTCCGTCCATAAAGAATGCGAAGGATATAGATTATTTTTCCTTCAGTGTCAGGAAGGTAGTATAGGATATAGTTTCCCACAAGAGATTTTTCTTACTTCCCTATCCGGGAGAAATTCATTTTCTACAATCCTTCCCATCTTAGGAATAGCACATATGGAATCTATTACTGTTTGTAAATCCTTTAAAAAAGCTTGATGCAGCTTGCGGATTGGAAAGCTCTATAGAAATATAGGATAGAATTTCATCCAGGTCTGCTTCTGCCTTTTTGGAAAAGCGATACTGAAATCTAGAGTTCATACTTCCCCTTTAACTTACGAATGATATCGGCTCCGTCTTTAGTATTACCCTCTTCTAGATCCTTTAGCCCCTCTATAACAGCTTTTTGCTTCATACATCTTTTGCATGGTTCTCTCATAATACTCTATATCCATAACAACAAGACGCCCGTAACCATTCTTGGTAACATAAACAGGACCCTGCTCTTTAATGCAGTGCTTTTCTACCTCTACCGTATTCTTTAAATCTCGCATAGGAATAATTTTTCATAGATATGCCCTCCTAAAAATATGTCCATATTATAGTTTAAATTTAGTCGCATTACAATTTCATATATTTTTATAGCTTGTCTTCTTAGAGTAAAAATTTTTAGTTGGCATACTAAGGTCAGGAGCTGTATGATAGAGTTGCCAACGATTATTTGACAGTAATGAAACTTCATTGCATAGAAACAAATGTTTAGTCTTGCTACTTTGTAATTGTGTTCATTCTGTTAAGTGTGTAGATTCTGTTAATTCTATTTATGCTGTATTGAAATTTAATTATACCGATGTTAGAGTGTGCGCACATAGGATGGGTGGACCATCTTCACAGGGCAGTTTGCCCTTTTCCTTAATGAACAGGAGGAATCTTATGAAAGCACATGAAATTCTGAACAATCCCTTTTTAAACAAGGGGACGGCATTTACCATGGAGGAACGTGAGAAATTAGGACTGATCGGACTTTTTGCCTCCCCACGTGCAGACCATTGAAGAGCAGGCGGCACAGACCTACGCTCAGATGGAAAAGAAGGAAAATGACCTGGAAAAGCGTCTCTTCCTCATGCAGATTTTCAACACCAATCGTACTCTTTTCTACTATCTTTTTTCCAAGCATTTGGCAGAATTTAACCCTATTGTTTATGATCCCACGGTTTCGTTAACCATTGAGGGCTATAGTGATCTTTTTGTGGATCCTCAGTATGCGGCTTATCTGGACATTAACCATCCGGAAAATATTGAAAAGACCTTGAAAAACGCCGCAGGAGACAGGGAAATCCGCCTCATTGTGGTAACCGATGCGGAAGCGATTCTCGGAATAGGGGACTGGGGCACCAATGGTGTGGATATTTCCGTAGGAAAGCTGATGGTATACAGCGGTGCTGCAGGAATTGATCCGGCCTGTGTTCTCCCCTTGGTTATCGATGCCGGTACCAACAGGGAAGAGCTTCGAAACAATCCCAACTACTTGGGAAATCGTCACGAGCGCGTCAGAGGAGATCGTTACTATGACTTTATCGACCAATTTGTAGAGACTGCTGAGCGCCTTTTCCCCAAACTCTATCTTCACTGGGAGGACTTCGGCCGTGGAAACGCTGCGAATATTCTGGAAAAATATCGTACCAAGATCCCAACTTTTAATGATGATATTCAAGGAACAGGAATCGTAACCTTAGGCGGAGTATTTGGGGCAATGGCCATCAGCGGACAGAAGCTTAGGGATCAGGTTTATCTTTGTTTTGGTGGGGGTACGGCAGGAGCCGGTATTGCCTCCCGCGTACACAGAGAAATGATGAGAGAGGGCTTATCCGAGGAAGAGGCTTACCAGCGTTTCTTTATGGTGGATAAGCAGGGATTACTCTTTGATGATATGGAGGATTTAACACCCCAGCAGAAACCCTTTGCGAAGAAACGTTCCGACTTTCCAAATGCAGACAAATTAACGGACTTGGCAGAGGTAGTAAGAACGGTAAAGGCGACGATTCTTGTAGGTACCTCTACACAGCCAAATACCTTTACCAAGGAAGTTGTGGAAGCGATGTGTCAGAATACTGCGCGCCCCTGCATTTTCCCCTTGTCCAATCCGACAGAACTGGCAGAGGCAACGGCGGAAGACCTGATTACCTGGTCAGACGGAAAGGCCTTCGTGGCAACCGGTATTCCGGCAGACCCTGTTTCTTATAAGGGTGTGGAGTATATCATTGGGCAGGCAAATAACGCCCTGATTTATCCCGGACTGGGCCTTGGGATGCTGGCTTCGGAAGCAAGTCTCTTAACCGATGAAATGATTGCGGCAGCAGCAGATTCCTTGTCCGGTATTACCGATATCACAAAGCCCGGTGCACCGGTGCTTCCTCCCTTTAAGTATGTGGGCGAGGTTTCCATTAAGGTAGCGGAAGCGGTGGCAAAGAAGGCAAAGGAGCAGGGACTTGCCCGTGCAAAAGAGCAGGATATGGAAAAGGCGGTAAAGGACTTAAAGTGGTATCCGGAATATAAATAAAGGAGGAGATAATGACGGTATTTCTCACCTCGATACAAAGTATTATTCCGATTATTGTGATTATCGCTCTCGGCTACATTTTGCAGCTAAAAGGCTGGTTTTCGGAGAGCTTCGGACCCAATCTGTCCCGGCTTATTATGAATGTAGCTTTACCGGTTTCCATTTTTGTCTCGGTATTAAAGTATCTTACCGTAGATAAGCTCATCAGCCTTTCGGGAGGCTTGCTTTACACCTTTGGCGCCTTTGCTTTAACCTATATTTTCGGCTTTTTGGCGGTAAAGCTATGTGGAGTTCGTGCCGGAAGACGGGGAACCATGATTAATACCTTTGTAAATGCCAACACCATTTTCATTGGGCTTCCCTTAAACATTGCTCTTTTTGGGGAAGAGGCTCTACCCTATTTCCTGATTTATTATATTACGAATACGATTTCCACCTGGACCTTGGGCGTTTATATCATGACCTCGGACAGTGTGGGAGGGAAAAGAAAGAGGGGACAAAGTTTGACTGGAAGAAGCTTTTACCGGCTCCTCTTGTGGGTTTTCTGATCGCTTTGGTATTTTTACTTTTAGGAATTTCAGTGCCCGCATTTGCTGAAAATACCTTGACCTATATCGGAAATATTGTAACACCCTTGTCTTTGATTTACATTGGAATTATTCTTGCAAAGGCGGGGCTTAAGAGCATTCACTTAGATAAAGACACTGTAGTTGCGGTGGTGGGGTCGTTTTATTCTTGCCCCCGCCATCATGTATGCTTTACTTTTTCCTTACAGGAAGAGGACTGCCAACAAAGGAATTCAATACCTTTGTGATTCAGTCGGCTACACCGGCTCTTGCGGTTCTCCCATTTTGGCCAGCCAAGGAGACGGAGATGTAGAGTTTTCCACCAATGTGGTGACCATCAGTACCGTGCTTTTTTTATTCTCGTTGTGCCGATTCTTATGACTTTGCTGGGCTAAGCGTTTCAATCATACATGGAGAAGCTGAGGATTTTTAGTTTGGAAAAAAGCCTATATGGGAGGCAGTAAAAAGAGCGGTTTCCGCTCTTTTTTGTGTTTTTGTTCCTAAGCAAGAACTTGAAAATATTGAAGTATAAACATAGAATTTTTGTATGAAAAATCCTGTTAAAAGGGATGAACATAAAGATATACATAGGTATAAATACTAACTATATACACATAACTATATACACATAACTATATACACATATGAGAGGAGCTTTCTTTTGCGAGATTTCTTGAAAAAAATATGCTTTGGTACTTCTGATTGGCGGAGTTTTTTTGAAGCAGTGGCGGTGAGTCTTTGGCTGACAAAGAATAATCTTTTTTTATCTCTTGAATTTCACCTATATCGGAGCTTCCCTGTCTCTTGGGATTTTTCTCTTTCATCAAAAATATCCCCATGCCCGCAGAATAGTACAGCTTCTTGTGGGGCTGTATATGCTTCTTTATTTAGGTGTCCTCAAGCAGGAAAAATATGCAAATTGAGGGCTTTTGGTACTATTTTGTTTACCGGTGTTTTCGAGGCGGCTACCATTCATTATGCGGTGGCGAAAAATCTTCGGGCCGCTGATTTTTTTGGAAGAGGCTTCTGCGGTTATGCCTGCTGGACTGCCATGGTTTTGGATTTTTGCCCTATAAGACAAGAGAACTTCCAAGAAAAAAACTTTGGATGGATTCGTTATCTGACTTTTACTTTAGCACTACTCTTTTTGTATCTGCTTTATTTCTTATGAAGCTGGGAAATCTGGAAAAGGATTATGTTTTGGGCCTTCCTCATTGGAAATCTCGCCTATTATCTTGTGGGGATTGCTCTGGCCTTTCTTTGCAAGGATAACCGAGCATTTTGCAAAATACATTTGCCCGGTTACCGTATTTCTAAAAGCCTGCAGTTACTTTTTCTTTGGTGCGGATTCGTTGTGATGAAGAGAAGTGCATTTCCTGTGGAAAATGTAAGAGAGTTTGTCCCATGGATGTGGAAATGACGGATAATTCCAGGAAGAGAAAAACAGGGACGGACTGCATCCTTTTGCATGGAATGTGTAAAGGTCTGCCCGAAGGGGGCGCTGTAATAGGTATTATCTGTATTGGATTCTAGTTATCTCCATTCAGCAGAGGAAAACACCGGTTTTTGGATCGTAAAAAGTAAGCGTCCGATTTATCGAATCAAGGATACAATGTTTCGTTTTTGGTACTGTTTTGTGCAGAAGAATTTAAACTTACTCAATATGGATTTGGGAGAACTTGTGTATGAGAAGCAGATTGAACCAAAACTCAATGAATATATGGGGCTATATTTGAACAGATTGTCATAGAGTATTTTGAACAAAAGGAAGAAAAAGGAAAGTTGGACTGCCAAGAAGAGACTTCCAAAACCTTCTATTGCATTTTGAAAAGAATAAATTTATACTTTACTTTATGCGGATATAGTACATCGGTAGTACCCCAGCTTCCCAAGCTGGTGAGGCAGGGTTCGATTCCCGTTGTCCGCTTATTTTAATGCAGAGTAGAGCCGGGACTTTTTAAATGCCGGTCTTAATATCAGTAAAAATCTATTAACGAGATGTTGCAGGATACTCGTTATAAACTGCGACAAATGGCACCCGCTATGCGGGTGCCATTTGTTTATTTTCCTCTTGAATCTATATTGATTTTAGGCTATATGCTTTATAGAGTGAAATGACTTAAAAGCTCATCCATACTCTGTACCTGTTCGAATAGACGGCTACTTGTTGCAGCAGACTCCTGCGCGGTAGCGGAGTTGTTTTGCACAACGGAGGAAATCTGCTCTAAGCCCTGTGCAATGTCCGAAACGGAACTGGACTGCTGACTTGAATAGTTTGCAATATCCGCAATCTTACTGTTCATTTCACGAGAGCTGTTTACCAGTTTCTCAAGAGAAGCGGCTGCCTTATCGGCCAGCTTGGTGCCTTCCTGAATGGAACGAACAGTATTTTTCAATCAGGGCAGTGGTATCCCTTGCCGCTTCTGCAGACTTACCTGCCAGGTTTCTTACCTCGTCGGCAACAACCGCAAAGCCTTTTCCGGATTCTCCTGCACGGGCTGCTTCAACCGCAGCATTCAATGCAAGAATATTGGTCTGGAAAGCAATGTCATCAATGGTTTTAATGATATTACTGATTTGATGTGCAGTGCCGTTAATCTCGTTCATGGAAAGACTGAGGGCATTCATCTCCGCGCTACTTTCCTTCAGCTCTTCTTCAGTAATCCGGGAAAGCTTAGTGGCGGTTTCCGCATTTTTCCGCATTACTCTTAATTTGATCGGATACCGTAGAGACGGTTGCGGAGAGCTCCTCTATGGAACTTGCCTGTTGAGCGGAGCCTTGAGCAAGCACCTCACTTCCCTGCGATACTTCCTGAGCTGAGGTACTTACTTGTGAGGAAGCATTTTCAATACCCTTCAAGGTCGCTTTCAGCTTATCCTGAATCTGAGACAGTGCTCCGAAAAGCTCCTCATAATCTCCGACATAGCATGCCTTGCAGCCACTTTCCGTACTGAAGTTGCCGTCTGCCATGGCAAAGAGGAGATCATGCATATCTCGGATAATGGCTTTTTAAGCGTCTGACCATTTCCTTAATAGAGTTAACGGTCTGCCCCATTTCAGTGTCGTCCACCGGGAGATCCAGATGGGTCCCGTTGAGCTTTCCGTCACTTAGCTTCTGCATGGTATCTTTAATGGCAATCAATGGCTTCATCAGTTCTCTTCTTACAAAAATCATCATGACGAAAACCAAAAGCATGGACGGAATTAAAAGACAGATACTGACATCCTGGACTATAGTGGAGGTCTGTATTGCATTTTCCATAGCAAGCTCGGTTCTTCCTACAATGCTGTCATAGAAAATTTTGTACTGCTTTTGTACCTCAGCTTCTCCACTGAGATATTCTCCGCTGTACATGAGCTTTGTCGCATTTTTCCGCATCTCCCTTGGCGGCATAGTTAAAGGCTTCCGTCTCAATATCGGCAAGCTTTGCAGATGCGGTTTCCATGGCACGCATGGCAGCATCCTCCGTCTCGTTTATACCGTACAAGTTCATGGTTTCTCTTGCTTTTTCACGATTTTTATAAACCATAATTTCATTATTATACTTGTCCAAAAAATCAGCGTTTAAGGTTGATGCATAGGACCTGGCATGTCTTGTCAAATCCACACTTGCCGTGGAGAACTGCTTAGCGGCAAATACCAGCTCATAGCGCTTTTTGGCATTTTGATCCGCCTGTCTTGATGCCATAAGACTGAGGATTGTCGCAAATGTAGTTAGGAATAACATGATGATTACTCCTATTGCGTAAAAGTTAAGTTTTGTTGACTGATTCCATCGTTTCATTCTACCCCTCCTTGGGGCCCGGCCTTGTAAAAAACCTTAAAGAAAGTAGAGGTCGGACTCGGAATTATTTTTTTATGCTACCTATTCTATCGACAAATAATTTAAAAATTAAGAGATTTACATAATCATTATGGTAAATTTTAAAACATTATAAAAACAGAAGAGCCTTCCGAGGATTCCTATGTGATGGACGATGCTACCCGTAAGGCGGTGGAAGAGCAGTCCTTTGCTTACTACGATCCTACAAAGTATGACAATGCAACGGACACCATGCCGAATATGGGGCAAAAAGAACGGTCTGAAGCTTTATGACCTTGTGGGAGCTTCCTATGATGATGAAAAATGGGACAAGCTCTTGGATCAGATGAGCTTTGACGATATGGCTACCTTAATCAATGTGGGCGGTTGGCAGACTGCAGCCATTAAGTCCATCAGTAAGCCGGCAACGGTGGAGTGCGACGGTCCTGCAGGATTGAACAACTTCATCACCCAGGTTTACGGTACCTCCTTCCCGGGAGAAATCCTGATGGCGCAGAGCTTTAATAGAGAGCTTTTTGGGAGAAATTGGAGAAGCCATTGCAGCAGAATTTAAGGCGGCAGGCTACTACGGCTGGTACGGCCCTGCGGTAAATACCCACAGAAGTGCCTTTGCCGGACGAAATTTCGAGTACTTCTCCGAAGACAGTGTGCTCTCCGGTCATCTTGCTGCAGCGGAAATGAACAGGGGCAATTAAGTACAAGGTATATCCGTATTTAAAAGCATTTTGCCTTAAACGATCAGGAAACCAACCGTTGTGCCTTCCTTTTTAACCTATGCTACAGAACAAACAATTCGTGAGAATTATCTGAAGGGCTTTGAAATCGGTCTGAAGAAGTACGAAGGCAATATTCAGGCGATGATGTCCTCCTTCAACTTTATCGGAACCGTTGCAAGCAGTGCGAATCCGGAGCTTTTTGAACGATGTCCTTCGTACAGAGTGGGGCTTCAAAGGTATGGTAATCACCGACTATGACGGCTCCTACGGCTATATGATTTCCGATAAGTCCGTACGAAACGGAAATGACCTGATGCTGGGCTTTGCTATGGCGAACTCCAACAAGTTTACGGACAAGAGTGCAACCGCTGTGCTTGCCATGAGAAAAGGCTTGTAAGAACATTCTTTATACGGTAGCCAACAGCGGCGTCTATGACAACGGAGACCCCACCGGCAAGATGAGTAATATGGATAAGATTTTCTTAGGAGCAGATATCCTCTTTGCAGTGCTTTACCTCCTTTGCCAGTTCCTCCTCTTTAAAGGCTGGAAAAAGAAGAAGGAAGCGCTGAAGCTTGCAGCAGCAAATCCTGCGGCGGAAGTGAATATGGAAGTCATCAAGACGGAAGTGATTATTAGAACGGAAGAAATTAAGCGGAAGAGACTCAGGCGGAAGAGTCCAAAAAGAATAAAAGGCTTGAGCTAAAATATAAAAATGATTTTGATCCAAACAGCCTATTTTTCGTTTGTAGATGTAAAAACTTACAAATTCACGGAGGTTTTCTGTATTGTCATGGTATAAGATAAGACCAAAGAAAGTCATAAAAAGGAGCTCTTGCAGGATTCTCTTTTTGTGGTATCGTATCTTAGCTAAAGCGGATTTTTGCTTTATGAAAAACCAAAGTAATCCGATTACGGATAGGCGAATGCGCATGGTCGGAAACCATGCAGAAAGAGGGAAAAATATGAGAAGACATTCATCCAAGTTACCATCAGGCAACCGTAACCTGCAACTGTGGAAACACCTTCGTAACAGGTTCCACAAAGCCGGAAATTCACGTGGAAATTTGTTCCAAGTGCCATCCGTTCTACACAGGAAACCAGAAGGCAGCAGCTGCTAAGGGGTAGAATTGATAAGTTCAATAAGCGTTTTTGGAATTCAGCAGTAAGATGAAAAGAGCAGGGGCTTTGGCTCTGCTTTTTGTTCACTACTTTTTCATAAAAGACTTATAGTATTATTTTTGACTCTATAGTAACTTTGCTTTCTTAAAATGCTTGTGCGGTATCGAATTTGCCCGCAAAAGGCACTATAATAATTGTCAGGAGATTAGTTATATCTAACCCAAGAATTAAGAACACAATCTCTCAAAAACAAGGAGAGCACAATGCAGGAATTAAAAATATTTGATAGATAAGGAAATAATAAGGCGAGAGGAAGCCTTCATTACGGACATCATTTATCCTATGAAGAACGGAAGGGCGGATATTCATTTGTATGATGTGTTTTCCGGTGTTCAACTGATGATAACAACTTTTTGAAAGTGAAACCTGTTATCAGGATGGTATGGGAGCAGGATGTCATCAGCATAAACCATTGCTTCAAAGGGCGGTTTTGAATGTGTTTTTTTGACAACAGAAACTGTGCGTATATGGGTGAAGGCGATATTGCAATCAATAATGTTTTACATTCTCCCATTGCCTCATCCTTCCCTTTGAATTATTACTCCGGTTCCACCATAATTCTTTATCCACGGCTATGCAAAAACAGTGCGGAATTGAACAGCTTCGGCATAGATACAGATATTTTGACTAGGAAATATTCCCTGGATACTCGTTGTATGGTGTTTCGACGTAATGAGAATGTGGAACATATATACAGAGGAATTGTATCGCAGCCTTACTCAACCAGAGTTGCCATATTTGCGCCTGAAAATATTGGAGCTGCTGTATCATTTCCAGGCCAGGCAGACTGTTCTGGAAGAAAATCACGAATATATGGCGAAACCATTGACTGAAAAAATTAAACATGTCAGGAACCATCTGATTGAAGATTTGGAACATTCTGTCAGCCTCAAGGAGCTGGCGGCAGAGCATGAAATCAGCCTGACGCAACTGAAAAACCAGCTTCAAACAGGTTTATGGCGAAACCCCTTATGTCTATTTGAAAAGATATAAGATGCACATAGCTGCAAAAATTGCTGTTGGAAACAAAGCAGCGTGTAATCGAAATTGCGGCGGCAATGGGGTATCAGAATCCAAGTAAGTTTACAGAGGCGTTTTTCTCCGTCATGGGAAAGAGACCTTTGGAATATCGAAAACAGAATGAAGAACAATAGAATGGAGTGTCATGTATGGCACTCCATTTTCTTTGACCTTTTGGATTATTTTTGTATTGCTGCGACTGTTCGGGGTAGATGAAGCAGTCGTATCTCGTTTAAAATGTGTTTGTGGTTAGCAGATGCTAACTGCATACTGCATACTGCATACTGCATACTGCATACTGCATACTACATAAAAATGAAATGGCTTGGAATCTCCTGCCATTTTCAAGAAAGCGAAGGTGTCGTTATGAAAATAAAACTTACTACAAAAGACTTAATTTCCGCAGGTGCATTCGAGACAATCTACCTTGTCCTGCTCACTGTATTATCGTCAATGATACTGCCTATCGTTCCAATACTCTATCTGGCAACACCGCTGATTGCCGGCATTATATTAGGCTCGGTGTATATGCTGTATTCATTGAAAGTCCCCCGCACCGGCTCTATTTTTATTCTCGCTGTGCTTGTAGGACTGATTACCTCTATGGCTACATTTTATCCGCTGATTGCCGCTATCGTATGGGGCGTGATTGCAGAACTTATCGTAGCCGGAAAACGCCGCAATTCTGCCAAAGCTCTTATCGCAAGCTACTGTGTGTTTAACCTGACCTCGATGGGCCCGTTCTTTGCAATTTTGATTGCGAAAGATGCGTTTCTTTCCATCTGCACTACATATTATGGAGCTGAGTATGCTGCTACACTCGATTCTCTGACTCCGAATTGGATTATTGTAGTATTCATTGCACTGGCTCTGTTGGGCGGACTTCTGGGCGGTCTGTTCGGTAAGCGTATTCTGAGCAAGCATTTTGTGAAAGCCGGTATTGTTGCGTAATGACGCAGAAAAATTCAAGAACTGTGTTAGATCCGAGAAGCAAGCTGGCGGTATTTGTCGCTGCTTGCTTCTCGACTTTTTCAGGTATGACGTATATTCAGGAGATTGCCCTGCTTCTGTTTTGCGGTATTACAATGCTGATTTGTAAAAAGTGGCGGTGGGCGTTGAATGTTTCCATTACATTTGCAGTTATGTTCTTATGTGACTTGTTTGTGGTGGGAAGATTGTCCGGCCCGCCCCAATATGTAGCCCTGTTGTTGTGCCATGTGCTTCGGTTTTTGCTTCCTCTGTTTGGCGCCTTTTATATTGTCACGAAAACCTCAACTGTGGGACAATATATCAGCGCGTTTATGGCGATGCACCTGCCAAATGTAGTCATTATTCCCATAGCGGTCATGTTTCGTTTTGTGCCCACGCTGACAGAGGAATGGCAGGTCATCACACAGGCAATGCGTCTGCGTGGAATGGCTCTGTCCATAAAAAATGTGCTGCGCCGCCCTCTGTATATGCTGGAAAAATATGTTAGTGCCGTTTCTTTTTGCAAAGTTCGGCGATTGTGGATGAAAAATGTCCGCAGCAGTTATGGCTCGTGGATTTGATAAAGACCATCCCCGAAGCAGTTTCCTTGAAGTGAAGATGAAGGCGCTGGATTGGATATTTGTTGCAGCTTCCGTCATTGTCCTTGTATGGAATCTGCTTTGGTGAGAGGGGAGGATTTTTATGGTAACATTTGAAAATGTATCATTTTCCTATCAGACGGGTATGGAAACGCCTGCTTCCGCTGTAGTATTAAAAGATGTGAATCTGCACATCAAAAAGGGCGAATGTATTGTCCTGTGCGGAAAAAGCGGCTGTGGAAAAACCACAATGCTGCGTCTTGTCAATGGGCTTGCACCACATTTTTACGCTGGAAACCTACAGGGAGCTGTAAGGGTACATGGCATGGACATCCCCTCGTCTGATCTGCTGAAAAATCTCAAGATTTGTGGGAAGTGTTTTTCAAAAATCCACGGACTCAGTTTTTTCACATGGATACCACAGGGGAAATGGCATTTAATCTGGAAAATCAAAATATGCCAAGGGAGAAAATGAAAAAGCGGCTTGAGGAAGTCGCTTATCATCTGCATTTGGAGGAACTGCTGGAACGGGACATTTTTGAACTGTCCGGCGGAGAAAAACAGCAGATTGCCTGTGGCTCTGTCTATGCGTCCTTGCCAGAGGTGGTGGTATTGGATGAGCCTTCGTCCAATCTGGACATGGAAAGCATACAAAAGCTGCAAAAGCTGATTCGCACCATGAAAGAGGACGGAAAGACAATTTTAATGTCCGAACATCGCCTATGGTATCTTAGCGGAATGACTGACCGATATATCTTAATGGATAACGGACGGATTATCAGGGAATTTAAGCCGCAAGAAATAAACGCACTGACGCAGCAGGAAAGGACTGCTTTGGGGCTTCGTGCAGTCAATCCGCAGCAGCTTCATATCATGCCCGAAACCGCGAATCGAAATTTGAATCAGGAACCGGCAATCGAAATCCACGGTCTGACCTTTAACCGTGGGAAACGCCAGGTATTGGATATTCGCCACCTGGCAATTCCAAAAGGAGCGATTGTTGCGGTCATTGGCGAGAACGGTGCAGGTAAGTCCACGCTGAGTTTATGCCTTGCGGGGCTTCTCAAGCATAACGGAACGATTATGATAGAAGGAAAAACAGTTCCGAACAAAAGACTGCCGGAAACAGCTTTCCTTGTCATGCAGGAGGCCGGACACCAGCTTTTTAGCGACAGTGTAATGGGTGAGCTTACGCTAAACAATCCTTCTTTAACAGAGGAACAGGCACAGGCGGTACTCCGTGAGTTAGGGTTGGCGGGATTGGAAAACAGACACCCCGGTTCTCTTTCCGGCGGACAGCAGCAGCAGCTTTGCTCTTGCAACAGCGATCTGTAACCGACGTCCGGTCATGCTGTATGATGAGCCAACCAGCGGACAGGATGGGGACAATCTGCTTCGCACTGTAGAAATCATACGAAAAGCGAACGAGAATGCCGTATGCTCTCTTATCGTATCCCATGACCCGGAGCTGATTGCCCGCTGTGCCACACATATTTTACATATTCATGCAGGAGAAGTAAAAAGCTCCTGCCATTAGATGAAAGGGGAACATCTATATGTGGAAAGTATTTAGAGAAGATGCACAGATAAAGAAAACCGCAAAAAAACCGGTATTCCAAGATTGTTGGAATTTACAGCTCCATTTGGTCCCATGCTCTTTCTCTCCCAGCTTCTTGCGGAGCGAGGTGCACTATTGCTGTTAGCGCCGTTCCTTTGTGTTTATTTTTGCCGCAAAGGGAGCTTTTGGATTTCCTGCTTGGCGGCAGCATAGATGCGTCTGCGTTGGCGTATTGGGGGCTTTGGGCGCTTGGGTTTGAACTGGCAGGCTTGATTGTCAATTTTATTGCCCTGCTTTTGTCTCACAAAGCTGCTTTTCATACGGAACAGAATTTGAAAAATGGCAGTATTGGAACATCTGTCAAGGCTGCCTCTGGGATATTTTGAAGAAAACAGCAGCGGAAAACTGCGGAAAATCATAGATGAAAACAGTAAACAGACAGAAAGCTATCTGGCACATCAGCTTCCTGACCTCGTAGGGGCACAGGTGTCTATGGTTGCTGCGGCGCTTCTCATGCTTGCGGTTGACTGGCGGATTGGACTTCCTGTGCTGGTGCTTATGATGATCGGTTTTTGCGTTTCAAATGTCTATGATGGGTGAAGAAACCATGAATTTTTATGAAACGCTATCAGGATGCGCAAGAGGACATGAGCCATGAAGCGGTGGAGTACGTCAGAGGAATTTCCGTCATTAAAAATCTTTTGGTCAGTCTGTTCATTCGCTGCGCCGTTTCAAAGAAGCCATCCATGCCTACCGGGATGACGCCTTAGCCTATACGATGGCCTGCAAGCCGGGGGTATGTGGCGTTTAATACTGTGGTAAACTCCTCGTTTCTTGCCTTGATCCCGGCAGCCTTGATTGGTATGGCAGCCGTGGCAGATTTGGAAACATTTGCACAAAACTTTTTATTCTATTTGATTTTTGCACCTGCCTGTGCAGCTATGCTGAACAAATTGATGTATATGACCAACTACAAGATGCAGGCTGTGGAATCCATGCGGCGCATTGATGAAATCCTGCTGACAAGGGAGCAGGCAGAGCCAAGAGAGTTCAAACTGCCGCAGGGTAATGATGTAAGATTCGACCATGTGACCTTTACTTATCCTACAGGCGAGGGCCCTGCCATTTCCGATGTCAGCTTCCTTGCGAAAAGGCGGAACCGTGACTGCTTTAGTGGGACATTCCGGCTCAGGCAAAAGTACCATAGGCTCTTTAATTCCACGATTTTATGATATTCAGGAGGGGTGCATTTCCATCGGAGGCGTAGCACTTTCTTCCATGAACAGGAAGGCGTTGATGGAAAGAGTTGCCTTTGTATTTCAAAATCCAAAGCTGCTGAAAGCAAGCATTGAAGAAAAAATGTCCGGGGCGGGGAAAAGAACGCAGCCGCAGAGGATATTTTCGAGACGCTCTGCATTTAGCTGGATGTGATGATATTCTCGAAAAAAACTCCCTGATGGAATCCATACGATGATTGGAGGAAAAAGGTGTATATCTTTCCGGTGGCGAAATACAGCAGCTTGCTATTGCGAGAGCAATATTGAAGGATGCCCCTATCATCGTTTTGGACGAGGGCCACCGCTTTTTGCAGACCCGGGAAAATGAAGCACAGATTCAACAGGCATTGAAAGAACGACAAAAACAAAACGGTAATTATGATTTGCGCACCGTCTCTCTACCATTACCGATGCAGACCAAATCATCGTGATGAAGGGCGGACAGATAGCGGAGTACGGCAGACATGAGGAATTAGCTGCAAGACAGGGCGAATATGCCCGTATGTGGACAGAATATCAGAAGTCAATTCGCTGGCAGATGGATAACGCAGGAAATACCGCAGGGGTGCACCATGATGCCCTGAAAAGCGAACAGGAACAGGAGGCTGCATCATGCTGAAGAATTTACTCGGATTGAGCGATGACGGAGTGCGTGAACTGAAAAGGGGTATCGCTGCCACAGCGATTTCCAATTTAGCGATTATGGCTCCCGTTTCGCTTTTAATGATGGTAACGATGGCGCTTTTAGATAAAATATGTGGCGGCGAAGGTTTTACCCTCCGGTTAGATGTCATTTTGCTGATGGCAATAGGGCTTTGTGGAATTATCTTTTTAACACAATGGGTGCAGTACCATCTTACCTATACGGTTGCCTATCGGGAAAGCGCAAACCGGCGAATTACTCTGGCAGAAAAGCTGCGGCGGCTTCCGCTCTCTTTCTTTGGGCAGCGTGACCTTTCTGACCTGACGTCCACGATGATGGGTGACTGCTCAAAACTGGAACGGATATTCTCAAATGCAGTTCCAGGGCTGTTTGGAACAATCGTGATGTTCCTTGTGGTTTCCGCCTGCTTGCTCTGTGTCGATTGGCGTATGGGACTTTGCATTGTCCTTCCCGTTCCTGTTGCCGGTGTGATTGTATTTGCGGAAGAAGGATGCAGCAGAATGCGGAGGAAAAAAAGTTACGATGCCTATCGTGCCGCTTATGACGGTGTGCAGGAGTATCTTGATGTAGTTTCTGAACTTCGTTCTTCTGGAACGGAGCAGGAATATTTAGCCGAGTAAGAAAAAACTGGACAATGTAATTGCGTGTGCATTTCGCAATGAGCTTGTTCCAGTACAGTAGTTACGCTTGCACAGTTTGTCCTTCGCTTCGGCCTGGTGACGGTGTTGCTTGTAGGCGGGGTTTTAATGACACAGGAAGCCTCTCTGTTAATATGTTCCTGCTTTATCTGCTGATAGCAGGCAGGGATTTATGAGCCGTTTGGCTCCTGCTTCATGCTGATGGCTGAAATGTTCTCCGCACTGGTCAGTATCCGCCGGACAAAAGAAATGGGAGGCTACTCCGGAACAGACCGGTGCGAATGTCTGCAATAATCAAGGCTTTGATATTGAATTTTCCAATGTGGAATTTTCCTATAAGGATACCCCTGTGTTGAAAGGCGTTTCCTTTGTAGCAAAGCAGGGGGAAATTACTGCGCTTGTAGGACATTCCGGCAGTGGAAAATCAACCGTATCCCGATTGGCAGCCCGCTTTTTGGGATGCAGATAAGGAAAAGGTTCTGCTCGGCGGCGTGGATGTAACGACCATAGAGCCGGAGGTGTTGTATCGAAAACTACTCCATTGTTTTTCAAGATGTTACCCTGTTTGACAATACCGTAATGGAAAATATCCGGCGGTCGGCAAAACGCCACGGATGAGGAAGTGATAAAAGCTGCCAAAGCAGCAAGGTGTGAGGAATTTGTCTCCCGCTTGCCGGAGGGGTATCAAAGCAGAATCGGAGAAAACGGCTGTACCCTTTCCGGTGGCGAACGCCAGCGAATTTCCATCGCCCGTGCGATTTTGAAGGATGCGCCGGTCATTATTCTGGATGAAGCTACCGCATCTATGGATGTAGAAAATGAAAGCATGGTGCGGGAGGCGTTATCTGAACTTCTGCGCGACAAAACTGTACTCGTGATTGCCCACCGTATGCGTACTGTGGCAGGGGCGAGACAAAATCGTGGTGCTGGAAGATGGCAAGGTTGCAGAACAGGGCAGACCGGAAGAGTTGATGAAGCATGGTGGTATTTTTCAGCAATATGGTAAGGCTGCAGGCGGGAAGCTAATAAGATTATCTGTCATATGTTATTGGTTAAAGGACAAGGCAGCACCCTTTTTGCGTGCACTGCCTTGTCCTTTACTATTGATTTTTGGGAGAAAACCCCCTTGACAAATCTTGTCTCAGAATGCAATCCTTCAGAAGTACGCCATTAATAACGGTGCAGACAGCGATGATCAGGCAGAAAACGACGCATGACACCGTTCATCAATATTTTCAATGAGTTTTACGCCAAGGACACCAGCAGAAAGATTAGAGCTATTTTCAAAGCAAAGGGACAGGCGTGGAAACCACTCTGTACGAACCCGTCTTACGGTCATGTTAAAGACCCGGAGGATAAGACACATTGGATTGTGAACGAGAAAGCTGCCGAGGTGGTACGGGATATTTTCAGGCTTTGTGTGCAGGGTTATGGTGTGTCACAGATTGCAAATCAGATAACTGAAAGACATATCCTGAATCCGGCCGCACACGCCATGAAGCGTTTTGTCAAGTACCTTTTTATATTTATGGATGCTTTTTCTGTAGGATATTTTTCACTTTTGGACAAGAAAAAACAGTAAACCTTTTTGATTTACTGTTTCTGTGTTAGTTTTTATTAAAAAATTGTTTTTTACAAAAGCTAGGATTTTTAGTTATCCCCAATGTGGAATAATCAATTGAAATATAAATGCAACTATGACGGATATTCCTAATTCTAAAACAAATTCTTTTGGCTTTCTATACAAGATTAGAACACCTATTATCCATGTTATAACCTCCATAAGGTCATACATATAAAAGCCTTGTAGGGGATTAAGATTGAAAGCCTGAGCAAATAACACTCCAATAATTGTTCCAGAAAGAACAGTTGCAAAAACCCCTTTTCCTTTTGCATACCAGCACATGTATGCCATAAAAAAGGATACACAAGCAATCACTACCCATATCATCATATAAGTTTTCGGCAGAAAATCTAAAACATAATTGCAATATAAATAATACCCCATCAGCATACTAATCAAGAACGAAAATGTGTTAATAGATGCTCTCAAAGGAGATTTAGAATAAACTGATATTATTGTTCCAAGCAAAATCCATATAGATAATCTGCCAAAAATAATTTTACAACATTAAGTTGTTGAAAAAAATCATTGGAAATAATTGCTTGCTGTACCATCAATCCATTTCTGAAATACTCAAGTGCAAACCCAAATAACATGAACCCTACCGTTGCCAATATATATTTTGAAGTAACACCTTTTTGAGGTATTCTTATTTTTTCAAGAAATACTTTCATTTTCTATTCTCCGCCAAATTCAAATTTTGTTTATATTAAATCTTTATAGCATTTTTTCACTTAGTATTATAGTTCTAACTCGTTTTTCTTTACCTGTGATAGTCGCTTTTCTTGTTCCTGTAACTGCTCTATACAAGTCTTAACTTTTTCTGCTTATTCTACTTCTTCTCGTATCTCTAATATTTGATTGTATAAGCTCTTTTTCTCTTTCTTCAAATTGGCAACTTCTGATTTCCATTTACTGATGGCTAATGTCTTGCTTTCCCCTAATTGCTCTTTCAGATATTTCTTGGCACTTTCAAATAAAATAAGTTCTGCCGTATGCTCGTTATAAAAATTTTCCTGTTTGCTTTTCTTTGTTTTGGTATAGGCTTTGTAGATGTCCTTATACTTCAAATATTTTTCTGATTGGTCGATGAGTTGTGTTTTTTCTTCTTTGCCAATTCCTCTTATCCAACTTAACAAGGCTTTTATTCTTCTTGAGATTTCTCTTAAAATCATATTTTGATGTTTGATTTCTCGGTTGATATTCCCTCTATCTGTAGCTATGCCTTTCTTCTCCATTTGGGTTGCTGATACTCCTAAATGAATAGTCGGTATTTGTTCTATGCCTTGTCTTTGATAAGAACGATGATCCACTTTGTCCTGTATGCTGTTTTCTTCAAGATATTTGTTTGTAATGTCTGCCCATGCTTTTCGCCACTCTTCCGCTTTGTCTTGCTCGTTCCAGTCTGTTGTATTTATTTTTCTTGTTTTGTAATTACCATTTTTGAGTTTTACCTTTTCTCCGTTTTTATCAAGGATATATTCCTTTTTTGATTTTGCTCCCTATGTTGTATCTTCGTTTAGTGGTCGCATAGTAAGTAAGATATGGCAATGTGGGTTTCCATCATTTTTATCATGTAGAGCAATATCAGCACACATTGGAAATTCGTGTGACAGAACTTAAAGCTCTGATTGCTACCGAAAAGGAAAGCAGTAATGTGGACGGTTTTCTCTCAATCGTAAGGAAATACACGGATATTAAGGAGCTTACCCCGGAACTTATCAGGGAATTCGTAGAGAAGGTCTATGTGTACAAAACTGAACGTGTGGACGGCTTTAAGATACAGCGCATCCGGATAGTGTGGAACTGCATTGGAGAGGTTGTACTTCCACATAAGGAAAAATCCCTTAGTAGCACCGGCTTTGGCTCTGCTTTTTTTGTTCGATTTTTTCTTGCGCCGATTCTTTCTTTGTTCACTTCTTTTTCATAAAATAGAGATAGTATGGCTTGACTCTATTGTATGAAGGAAGAAGTATCATTAGAATGATAGGAACAGATAGAACAAAATGCATAAAATTTGTACAGCATACCCGTTGCTTACAGAGTATAGGTAGAACTATAAAGTAAATAGATTTATAAAAAGTGTAAGTAAAAACAGAAAAAGTGTAAGTAAAAATAGAAAAGAGGAAAAGATTGAGTAAACAGGTATATAGCGGAATAGGTGGTCAGGCTGTAATAGAAAGGCATCATGATGAAAAAAACGGAGAGAAATACTCCGTTGCGGTTCGAAAAGCCAAGCGGAGAAAATCGACGTTATGGAAAGCGAGTACCTTTCCCTTACGGACAAATATCCTTTTTTGAAGCTCCCCTTTTTAAGAGGAATCATTTCTTTTTACGACTCCATGGCTTTTAGGAATGAAATGCTTAAGTCACAGTGCAAGTTTTTATGAGGATGATGAAGGCTCGGAACCGGGAGCTATTGAAAAAGCAATGGGTAAAATCTTTGGCGATAAGCTTGAGCAGGTCTTATCGGCTCTTGTGATGGTCTTCTCCTTTGCTGCTGCAATTTTTATTTTTGTAGCACTCCCGACCATATTGCTGAATTTCTTAAAGACAGTCCTCCCGATTGCACCGATGCTCGCCTTTTTGGAGGGACTGCTTCGTATCCTCATATTTATTATTTATATCAAGCTGATTTCTCAGGCGAAGGATATCCGAAGAACCTTCGAGTACCATGGTGCGGAGCACAAGTGTATAAACTGTGTGGAGCATGGTCTTGATTTAACCGTGGAAAATGTTCTTCTTTCCTCCAAAGAGCATAAGCGCTGCGGAACGAGCTTCATCGTTTATGTGATGATGATTTCCATTTTCCTCTTTATGTTCTTGCAATTTGACAGTCTGTGGATGAAAGTTTTGGCGCGTCTTCTCCTTATTCCCGTGATTGCCGGCATCAGCTATGAAGTACTTCGCCTCGTGGGTATGGTGGACAATGCTTTAACGCGCATTCTCTTTATCCCCGGTATGTGGATGCAGGGCTTAACGACGAAAGAGCCTGACGCCGAAGAGGTGGAAGTAGCCATTGCTGCTGTGGAAAAGGTCTTTGATTGGAGGGCATTTCAGAGGGAACATTTTTTGGAAAAGCCATAAAGGAGGTGCAAGTTTTTGATGATAAAAAGTGGATGAAACTTGATAAAAGTAGCTGAAAATATAGGGGCTTGGGCAATATTTGAAACTGGAATTGCCGGAGAGAAGGACAGGGGTTTGAGAGAAGACGGGAAAGAAAAAGATGAGAAATAGTCTGAAAAGAAGAGTTTTTAAAGAGTCAAGATGAGAAAGGGCGAAGCACTACCTTTTCTTTTCTTGATTTGGAAAAATATGCCCTTCCGCTCCTGAAAGAAGCCGGTGTAGAAGAGGCAGAGTTGGACTTAAGACTTCTTTTACAGGAAGCCTTTTCTTTGGATACAAAGGACTATCTTTTAGGAAAAGAGAGGCGGTTTTTACCCTATATAGGAAAAGAGCAGAGAAGAAGCCGGCACTTTCGTCTTCGCGAGTTACGGAGTTTAGCGCTTTCTTCTTCTGCTGATAAAGGCAGTTCCGATCTTAACCGTTTTTCACCTTTTTGGAAAAACGTCTCCGGCGTATTCCTCTTTCTCAAATTCTTGGCAGGCAGGAGTTCTTCGGCCTTTCTTTCTTGGTCAACGAAAATGTGCTTAGCCCAAGGCAAGATACGGAGTGCATTATGGAGCGCATTTTTGGAGGAAGAAGAAAAAGGAGGAACTTAGTATCCTGGACCTCTGCACCGGCTCAGGGCTGTATCGGTCTCGCCTTGGCAAAAGCATTTATATTGCAAAACTGTGCTGCTTCTCGATAAGTCGGATAAAGCGCTGGAAGTCGCAAAAGAGAACTACAGGGAGGCTTTTTTTAGAACAGGAAAGTGTCAAAGAAGAATGGCAATGCTCCGTGCTTTCTAGCGGAAGAGAACCGGATTCTAATCGAATAAGAGAGCAAGTGCTTAATCCTTCCGTGCATTTTCTGGAATCGGATCTTTTCGAATCTCTTCCCTCTTATATGGAAGAAAATGGCATTTCCGGCTTTAATATTCTGGTTTCCAATCCGCCCTATATAAGGCGTGATGTAATAGAATCACTCGATGCGGAAGTTGCTCTTCATGAGCCCGTTTTAGCTCTGGACGGAGGGGAGGACGGCCTTGATTTTTTTATAGAAGCATTGCAAAGGGAGGGGAAGCGTTTTTCTTTTTCCGGGAGGAAGAGTCTATGTAAATCGGCTATGACCAAAGGGACTAGCGTGAAAGACATTTTCAAAAAGAAGGTTTTTTTAGATGTAGAAGTTTTTCAAGATTACGCAGGGACGAGACAGAGGTGTTCAGGGAACTTTCCCATAGAAGTTTGAGGAACGCTTCTGCAGGCGTTCAGGGGAACTTTCCGCCTTGACACAAATTAGACAATCCAGTACTATTAGGAAGGTTCTTTTTATGATGTGGGAGAAGGATTTTTTTCCTGCATGATAAAGCGAGGAATTTTTGAGGTGGATATCACCTTGAAATAAAAAGGTAAATATGGTTTATGCAAAGGATTTGCGTAAGAAGAGAGGGCATAATGAGCTACTTAGAGTTGAGAAGGTCATTGGAAGAGATTATTGACTCAGAGGAAATCCTACCGTTGAGGCGGAAGTTATCTTAACTGACGGAACGATTGGAAGAGGTACTGCACCGTCAGGCGCTTCCACAGGTGAGTTCGAGGGCACTGGAGCTTCGTGATGGAGATAAGTCCCGTTACGGCGGAAAGGGTGTTTCAAGGCTGTTGAAAATATTAATACGGTAATCAATGATATTTTTACTTGGCATGGATCCGATGGATATCTATGCAGTGAGACCGTGCAATGATTGAAGCTGACGGAACAAAGGATAAGTCAAGCTCGGCGCTAACGCTATCCTTGCTGTTTCTATTGCTACCTGCAAAGGCTGCAGCAAATGCGTGGATATTCCTCTTTACCGTTTCTTAGGGCGGTGTAAAGCGAAACCGTCTTCCTGTTCCGATGATGAATATCTTAAACGGTGGAGCACGCTACCAACTCCGTTGATACTCAGGAGTTTATGATTATGCCGGCAGGGCGCTCCTTCCTTCCGAGAGGGACTTCGTTGGTGTACTGAGGGTTTTCCACGCTCTCCAGAAGATTTTTAAAGGACGAGGGAAATACCACTGCAGTAGGAGACGAGGGTGGTTTCGCACCGAATTTAGCTTCTGATGAAGATACCATTGAGCATATCTTAAAGGCTATCCGTGATGCAGGGTTACGAGCCCGGTGAGGGATTTCGTTCTGGCTATGGACGCAGCTGCATCCGAGTGGAAGAGCGAAAAGGGTAAGGGCTTCTATCACCAGCCGAAGTCGAGTGAGGATTTCACTTCTGATGAGCTGATTGCTCACTGGAGTCATAGTGGAGAAGTACCCGATTTACTCCATCGAAGATGGTCTTGATGAGGAAGACTGGGAAGGTTGGGAGAAGATGACCAAGGAGCTTGGAGACAAGGTTCAGCTCGTTGGCGATGACCTTTTCGTAACCAATACCGAGAGACTTTCCAAGGGAATTAAGCTTGGATGCGGAAACTCCATCTTGATTAAGTTAAATCAGATTGGTTCCGTTTCCGAGACTTTAGAGGCTATCAAGATGGCTCATAAGGCAGGGATACACAGCAATTTCTTCTCACCGTTCCGGAGAGACAGAGGATACCACCATTGCTGACCTTGCAGTAGCTTTAAATACCTGCCAGATCAGGACGGTGCTCCTTCTCGTTCCGAGAGGTGGCTAAGTACAACCAGCTTCTTCGTATCGAAGGGAGCTTGGCGAGGTGCTTGCTATCCGGGATTTGCTGCTTTCAACAGAAAGTAATTTTCGGGAAACAGGATATCGCAGGCTTTAGAAAAATACTGTTATAAATAGAATGACCGGGGAGAAATCGAATGGAATTTCTTCCGGTCTTTTCTATTCCATCATTCTCTTTTTGAAATCGAACTTTCACAAACTATACAGGAGCTCATATACTGCGACACAGGATGCATGCAAGCTTTAAATTCATGTATATCATTATTTTTCAAGAAAGCATAAAAACAACGCTTTCAAGAAGTATAAAAATAACGCTTTCAAGAGTATAAAAACAACAACGCCTTCAAGAGTATAAAAACAACGCTTTAATTTGAATTTTTAAGAAAATAAATGTTAAAAATAAAAAGACAATAAAAGATTTTATAGGAGAGGTGTCCATGGGATTTTTGATGAACTTGGAAAGAAGATTTCCGGTGCAAAGCCAGGAAGTGGTACAAAAGGGGAAGGAAATGGCAGATGCTGCTAAGTTCAACTCCATGATTCATGATGAAGAAAAAGAAAAATCACGGCTGTTTACGGGAAGATCGGTGAGAAGTATTTTTGAAGACTTCAAGAATGCTCCTGCTGAAGGTTTTAAGGAGCTTGTTGATGAGATTTATGCTGCACAGGCGAAGATTGCCGAGTTTCAGGAGAAGCTGAAGGCTTTAAAGAAGATGTGACTGAAAGGTAGAGAGATGCTGCTGAGAAAGCGAAGGACGCTGCAAAGCGATGCAGCAGAAAAGGTAGCGGAAAAAAAGCAAAAACTGTAGCAGCAGAGGGCAGCCAAGGGTGGAAGATGCTGCAGCTAAAGTGGAAGAGACGGCAAGCAATGCAGCGGACACTCTCACGAAAGAATAGTTTTACCAATCAGATTCAAAAACATAAAAAGTCGAACAAGTAAAAAGAAAAGTAAGAAAAAAGCAAGTTGTATAAAGTTTATATATAGAGTGGTGCAGGATTTTTCCTGCACCATTTTTCACTCAGATATTCTTTCGGTTTTAGGACAAATGAAGTTTTCATGGAATCATAATGCTCCTAAGATCTAGGGTAAACAAAGCTGTAAAAGCTTAGAACAAATAATGCGCTTTATTTAGGATAAATTAGGATGTAGGTTTATTTAGGATAAATCAGGAAAGATTGACTAACGAAAAAAATCTATGCTAGACTAGAATCGTTATTTTTCGCCCCTATGCATATGGATAAAGGTGGGCGCGAAGCAGTTGAAAAGGGAAGAAAAAAAGGAGGTCCATGGAAGAAAACCATACTACATCACCACGGCGATTGCTTATGCATCCGAGAAAACCGCATATCGGAAATACCTATGAAATTATCCTTGCGGATGCAATGGCTCGATTTAAGCGCTACGAGGGATATGATGTGTTTTTATGACGGAACCGATGAGCATGGACAGAAGATAGAGGGAAAGGCTAAGGACGCGGAAAAGACACCGAAAGAGTTTGTCGATGAAGTTGTAGGAGAGATTAAAGAGTATTTTTTTGATTTGATGAATACTTCCTACGATAAATTCATGCATGCAACGGAGCCTTATCACGAGAAGCAAGTTCAGAAGATGTTCCGGAAGATGTACGAAAAAGGAGATATTTACAAGGGCAAATATGAGGGCTGGTACTGCACTCCTGTGAATCCTTCTGGACAGATTCACAGCTTGTAGACAGAAAGTGTCCTGACTGTGGTCGTCCCGTGGAAAAAGGCAAGCGAGGGATGCCTACTTCTTTAAGATGTCCAAGTATGCGGACCAGCTTAATGGAGCATATCAGTCTCATCCGAGTTTATACAACCTGTTTCCCGTAAAAATGAGATGGTGAACAACTTCTTAAAACCGGGATTACAGGATCTTTGTGTTTCCCGTTCTTCCTTTACATGAGGGCATCCCTGTAGATTTTGATGAGAAAAATGTAGTTTATGTGTGCTTGACGCGCTTACAAATTATATTACGGTATCAGCTATGACACGGAAGGTGCACACGGTGAGAACTACAAAAATATTGGCGGCAGACTTACACCTTATCGGAAAAGGATATTGTTCGTTTCCATACGATTTACTGGCCTATTTTTCCTGATGAGCTTGGATGTTCCTCTACCCAAACAGGTATTCAGGCACCCCTAGCTACTTACCGCTGTAGGAAAAGGCTGAAGAAAGGCACAAAAGATGTCCCAAAGTCAAGAGGAAATGTAGATTTATGCGGACGACCTCGTTCGTCTTTTTAGAGTGGATGCGGTTCGTTTCTTTGTTCTTCACGAGATGCCTTTTGAGAATGACAGCGTAATCTCTTGGGAGCTCATGGTGAGCGCTACAATTCTCAGCTTGCGAACATTTTTAGGAAACCTTGTAAAGCGTACCATTGCAATGAGCAATAAGTATTTTGACAGGGATTGTGGAAAAACCTCTGCCGTAGAGACGGTGGATGAGGATTTAAAAGAATACAGCTGCTGTCTCAGGCGAAAAAGCTTGCCGTAGAAAAGATGGAAGGGCACAGGGTTGCCGATGCACTTACTGCTATTTTTCGAGATATTCAGACGCTCCAACAAATATATTGATGAGACGGAGCCGTGGATTTTTGGCAAGAGAAGAAGAGCTTGCTCCGCGCCTTAAGACTGTGCTCTATAATCTGACAGAGTCCATCGTGATTGGAGCTTCTCTTTTAGAAGCTTTATGCGGGGACCGCAAAAACAATTTTGGATGAGCTTTCCGCTGAAAAAAAGAGCTTTTGAACAACTTGGTCAGTTCGGTCTTTTATCCCTCCGGAATGCGAGTTTCCGAGAATCCTTCTACCTGTATTTGACAGAAAAGACTGGAAGGAAATTGAAAAGGAAGTGGAGAAGATTACGGAAGAACAGATTAGAAAGGCAGCTTTGGAAGAAGAGAAGCTGGACGAAAAGAGTGCAGTAAAAGCGAGACAGCTGAGCCTGTAGCCGAAGGAGACGCAGCTAAGGACGCGAGATCGGTGAGTGCTTCCGTATAAAGGCGGAAGTAAGCTATGAAGACTTTGAAAAGCTGGATTTCCGCATCGGAAAGATTCTTCATGCCGAAGAAGTAAAGAAGTCTAAAGCTTCTACTCTTTAAAGGTGCAAATCGGAGGGAGGTTCGCCAGATTCTTTCCGAATTAGAGTCCGCCTACAATCCGGAGGATTTGGTTGGGAAGAAGGTGATGGTACTTGTGAACTTAAGGCCCAGAATGATAGCCGGCTATGAGTCACAGGGAATGCTTTTTGTCTGCGGCTTTTGAGAGAGAACGGAGAGAGATTTTTATCTCTCATGACCTCTTTAAAGGGATATGCCTGCAGGAGCGGATATCGCATAATATGACCCGGCCTTTATGCACTTGATACGAAGAAAAAGGGGGGAGGTTTCAGCGGATTTGCTGGAAGCTTCTTGCCCTGTTTCCATGACGATAGAATCATTATGCCGCTGTCGTAATCTACAATGGACAGCTTTACGGCTTTTGTGCAGGAATATCATGAGATGGCGATTGCAACGGAAAAAGGGATGCAGCTTATGCGACTGTATCCTATTTTTCCGTACCGTAGGAAAGAGCTGGCTTTTTCCTATTTTCGCCTTCCTTTTAACAGAGGGTTTTATTCATACAAAGGATAGAAAAATATTTTTCTTCGCGTTCTTCTGATGGGAATCATCTCGGAAATTCCCTTTGACCTTTGTTTATTCAATAAATGGTTTGATTTTACGGCGCAGAATATAGGTTTTACCTTGGCTTTGGGCATTTTCACCATGTTCCTTATGAAAAAAATTTCGGAGAAAGTCGATTTTGAAATGAGGGAAGTGTAGTGCTTTTATGCCGCCCTTGCGGAGATTTTGCGCTGTGATTATGGGGCTTTAGGAATTTTGATGATTGCAGTTCTTTATAATTTTTCGTAAAGAAGACCCTCAGAATTTGTTCAAGGGTATTTTTCTCGATACTTCTCTCTTTAGGGAATTTCGGAGCTGCAGCAATCAGTTTTCTCCCGATTTTCTTCTATAACAGGGGAAAAAAGGAAGGATACCTCTTGGGAAGAATCCTGTATATTTATTACCCCTTGCACTTAAGCTTCTTCTATATGCTTATTTACCTCGGTGCAAAGATTACGGCATAAGGAAAAGGAGGAAAGATGATTTTTGATACCCACTGTCATTATAATGACACAAGCTTTGATATAGATCGGGAAGAAATTTTCAGAAAGCTTCCGGATGAGGGCGTGGATCGGATTTGTGAAATCGGCTACAACCGTGAGAGCTCTGAAGCAGCTGTGAGGCTTGCAAAGGCTTATGGCGCATCTCCTCTTGCCGTTCATGCTGCGGTAGGATTTCATCCGGAAAATGCGGATGAACTAAGCCCTGAAGGATTGGAAAGGCTGGAAGAGCTGACTTATGCCGAAGAGGTTTTGGCACTTGGAGAAGTCGGCTTGGATTATTATAGGCTGGATAAACGAAGCGCTGTGGAAAAAGAGCGGGACGAGGAGAGAAAGAAAAGGGGAGAAGAGGTTTTGGACTGCTTTAATCCGGAACCGAAAGTGCAGAAGAAGATGCTTCATTACTATGCTGGAGTTGGCTAAAAAGAGATCTTCCCGTGGTCATCCATTCCAGAGATGCAGCCCTCGATGTACCTTTCAGAATCATACGGGATCATAAAAGGCTATGTTAACGGAGGAATTATTCACTGCTTTTCCTATCCTATCGATGTCGCATAAGATTTTTATTTCCTTAGGGATGATGATTGGTATCAGGGGAGTATTGACCTTTACGAATGCAAAAAGTTGAAGAAGGTTGCGGAAGAGATTCCTTTGGAACATATTGTAATGGAGACGGACTGTCCGTATATGGCACGGTTCCCGTAAGAGGAACAAGGGAATTACTCCGGAAACCTCCAGTATGTGGCAGAAGCTTTAGCGGAGCTAAAGGGAGATTTCCTATAGAAGAGTAATCCGGAAGACGGCAGAGAACGGAAAAAGTATATAGAATAGAATAAAAAAGCTCCGAGAACTCCACCCAGGATTACCCACGGCACATGAAAGTTTTACCTTAGTGCTGCTATGTTCCCATCCTGAGCACGGTTCAGTATCTCTCATTGCGTGGGGCCCAAGCTTCATCGCCCCGAAGCAGTGAAGTATAACGGATTTTCGGAGGCTTTGCAAGGTTTAAGTGGACGAAGTGGATGGAGTAAGAGGAAATATGCAATTTTTCGGAAATGATATTTGTGGGAGGCTTTCTCCCGCTTTCTACAGCTTTTTCTTTTTATTACCGGCATTAAGCAAAAGCCTGTGATAACCTATTTTACAAAGGAAAATAGAGGAAAGGAACATCGTCTTTCTCTTATTTTTCTCTTATTTCTTCTATCAAGGACTGATTTCACTGCTGATTCTGAGTGCTCTTGCGCTCTATTCTTTGCTGTTGGAAAACGGTTCATGAAAAAATTAAAGCGTTTTTGTACTCTCTTTACTAGTTCTCCTTCTTCACTTCTTTTCTTTAAATACAGTATCTACCTTTCAGCACTGCCGATAGTGGATAAAGGGTTTCATGCCCTTCAGAGATTTCTTTTATAGCTTTCGCTTTATTTCTTATCTTTCGGATTGTAAAGAGAGGGAAAAGCGGAGGAGAATTTTCCATTTGCCATCTACGCCTTTGCATTTCGGTACTTTCGCAGAGAGCCGATTCTCCGCTATAAAAAGAGATGCGAGGGAAATCTATGAAGGAATGGAATTTTGCAAGACTTTCCGGGCCTTGTTCCGCTTTTCATTCAGGGCTTTGGAAGAAGCTGATTCTCGCCGATGCACTGGGAAAGCTGTCCAATTCCTTCCTGAGTTTGGATATGGCAAAGGGAATTTCAGGAAGCGCTATTTCTTCCCTCGTTTTTGGCGATCTTTTTCCTGTCTTTCTTTTATGCTTCAAATCTATTTAGATTTTTCTGCTTACACGGATATGGCTAGCTGCTTTGGGAGAAATGGCGGGCTTTAGTATTCGGAGAAAACTTCCATTATCCCTATGAGCACGGACAATTCGAGATTTTTGGCGGCGTTGGCACATTTCCCTATCCCTCTTCTTTAGGGATTATATCTACATTCCGTTGAAATCGCCTTTCTTTTTGGAAGAAGAGTGGTAAATCTTTGCTGATTTGGATTCTTACAGGAATATGGCGTGGTGCGAGCTTTAACTTTATTCTTTGGGGGCTGTGATTTCTCTTTCTGCTTATTGTTTTGGAACTTGTAGGGAGTCATTCACACTGGGAAGGGGATTTTTCCTTTCTTTCAAAGGGCGAAGCAAAGAGGAAGAAAAAGCAATGAAAAGATTCGGAAATGCAAAGGAAGATTCGCTAATAGTGAGAGGAGGATATAGCGATAGAAAAACAGAGGAAGGCTCTCATATGAATAAGGAAAAACGGAGGATGTAATTTTTCTATTTTTGAGGGATTAAAAACACTGGCTCTCCATTGCTATACCTTGATTATAGTATATTTTTCCTGCAGTTCTTTTCGCTACCAGGACCTTCAGGCGATGAAAGAATGTCCTGAAGGCGCATTTATTTCGCAATGTGCAAAGCTTTTTCGGATGAGAAGACTCTACTTTTATTGCAGAACCATGTTTCCTTATTCTTATGGCGATTCTCTTTTCGACTTCTAAAGAAGCTGGAGGAGGCTTGGGCGGATCTTATGATGCGAGGCCAGAATCAGAAAAAGAGCGAAAAGGAGAGAGAGGAAGATGGATTCTACGGTATGGAAGAGGGTGAAGAGAGAGTCTCCAGGATTGCCGAGGTAAGAGCATAGAAGAGGCTTCCGAGATTACCGAGGAGTAAGGCATAGAAGGGCTTCTAGAATAGTCGAGATTAAAAAGCATGAGAGGCTCCGGACATGGAAGAGCTGTTATCGGAAGAGGAGCATAGGCGACATCTCCTTGCCTAAAGAAAATCCAAAGAAAGACCAAATGGAGGATTTTTCTTGGACCATGGAGAGAGGATCTACTACCTTGTAAAAAGCTTGTGCTTGCACTGGCAGCTTTAGCAATTTCTTTTTCACGCTATGGCGGACAGGGCTATACACCTTTCCTCTATAATCAGTTCTAATAAGGACGCATAGAGCAACTTGAGGAGTAGAGACGGTGTATTTTTCCAATCTTGCTATTTTTGAACATCGAGCTTACACATTTTTCAGGCCTTAATTTAGGAGAAAGTTGGGAAAAAGAAATATGAAAGGGATAACGCAGGGAAGCATATATGAGGCGATTTCCGCCTTCTTGATTTTTCCTCTTTCTTTTTCTCTTGTTTTTGGATAGGGATATTACTCCCTCTTCGTAAAGCAGTACTCTGTAGAGGAAAAAGCGCGAACTAAAGAGTTTCAGAAATTCTCCCTGGAGGAGTTTTTGAAAAGGGAGTTATTTTCAGGATATAGCTACTTGGTACCAGGACAGTTATCCCGGAAAAGAGGGTGAGCTTAGTTTAGATGGAAGGTAAAGAACCTCTATGGACTCCAGGGAAGGTTTTGTATGGTGATGTAAAAAGAGAGAGTATTCCGGAAAAGGAGGGAACTTGCTCGGAAAATGATATAAATGCGGACATAAAGGCAGTCCTTCTTCTAAGAAAGCGGAAAACTTTAGAAACAGATGCAGGAAGAAACTTGGAAATTCAAAAAGGCGGACACGGATGTGGAGCTTACAGGCAGACTACCGGGAAGCTTGTTACCTATAGCGGAAAGAGGGCCTTTGGGCTCTATTATTTCAGTGAAAAAGGGGTGAGGGGATTATGCATCTCTCTTGATACCGTGAAAAGTCTTTATCCGAATTTGGAGTCAATTACCATGATGGTCCCCAATTCCTTCAGGTGCTTTTGGATCCGAAAGCGCAGGAAAAAGCTGGCCTCCTCAGGCATGGATCAGGCAATTTCCTATACTTACAGCCTGATGAATAAGGAAATTCATACCGTGGATGCCTTCTCTTCGCTCAATAAGCATAGAAAGAGATATATTTACTTCCGAGACGGATCACCATTGGGACGCAACTTGGTGCGTCATGTATGCTTCACAGAATATTGCAGGACAAAGGGGATGAAGGCTCTATCCCTGGATGATTTTACAAGGCGGAGTACGAGGGGTTTTTACGGACCTTTTATTTCTACATGAATAGGCCTGAGGCTTTGAAAGCAAATCCGGACAGTGTGATTGCTTATACGGGACAGTCAATACGATGCATTTTTCAAAAGTGCGGACGGAAAGAGGAAGGTGATGCGAATCTGATTAGCGATGCTTCTTCCATGCTTCCGGAAATAAATATAATTGCTTCATGCTGGGGACCATCCCTATGTTGAAGTGCACAATGATAAAGGAGATCTTCTTGTAATCAAGGACTCTTATGCCAATGCCTTTGTGCCTTTTTAGCTTTTCTAACACTATAAAAATATCTATGTGATAGACTATCGTTATTCAGAAAAGAAGCTTCCCGGAATTAGTAGAAAGAATTGATGAGATTCTTTTTCGTGAACAATGTGATGGGGATAGGAGAAAAGCTTTTCAGCAAAAATGATGAATTTGTTTCAGGAATAAGGAGCTTTTGGGGGCAGTTAGAAGGAATTCTTCTTTCGCTCCTTGTTTTTATTATTACAATATCTGAATTCGTGCAAAGCTTTCGTTGACACATGTTTTATGATACTTTAGAATAAATATGTTAAAATGATGAATATGGAATCTGACATTTCGCAGAAAAATAATTTGCTTCACATATTTGTACATTAACAAAGGAATGAAGGGGAGGAATGAATCAGTGAGCCCATTAGGAATAGCCATCATTGTAATTATGGCAGTGGTGAGTGGGAATTATCATGTTTATCCTTGGACAAAATAAAGAGCGGTCTATGTATGCAAAAAACTGTAGGGAGCGCGGAAGAGAAGTCCAGAGAAATCATCGATGATGCCATTAGAACAGCAGAAAACAAGAGAAGCATTACTGGAAGCAAAAGAAGAAGCGTTAAGCAAAAATGATTTGGATAAAGGAATTAAAGACAGAAGAAAAGAAGTTACAGAGTTAGAAAAGGATTTTAAAGAGAGAGCTCCGAGAAGAGGCTGCAAAGCCTGGAGCGAAAGGAAGCTGGAGCTTCTGAAGAAAGAAGGGTCTTCAGAGTAGAGAGAATGAGGCAAAGTCAAAAGCAAAAGCTTGTTGAGCTGGAAAGAGTTTCAGGCCTTACCAGGACCAGGCTAAGCAGGATTGCTTGGCTCTGTGGAAGGACAGCATCATGAGTACAGCCTTAATCATTAGGAGGTATGATGCAGGGCGAAGGAAGAAGCGGAAAAACGGCGAGAGAATATATTGTGACGAGCCATTCAGCGCTATGCTGCCGATCAGGTAACCAGATCTACGGTTTCCGTTGTGCGGTTGCCGAACGATGAAATGAAGGGACGCATTATCGGTCGTGAGGAAGAAACATTCAGTGCCTGGAGCAGCTTACGGGAGTGGAGCTGATTATTGACGATACTCCGGAAGCGGTGGTGCTTTCCGGCTTTGATCCGGTCCGTAGAAGTTGCCCGTATCGCTCTGGAAGCTGATTGCCAGACGGAAGAATTCATCCGACTCGTATTGAGGAAGTAGTAGAGAGAGTCGGAAGGTAAATGATACAATAAAGAGGAAGGCGAGTCTGCAACCTTGGAGCTTGGACTGCATGGCACTACACCGGAGCTGGTTTTTCCTTTTGGGAAGAATGAAGTTCCGTACTTCTTTTGGACAGAATGCTTTACAGCATTCCATGGAAGTAACTTCAGATTTCCGGACTTTTTGGCACAGGAGCTTGGCTTGGACACTCCTTGCTTGCTAAGCGTGCAGGCCTTCTTCACGACATTGGAAAAGCAATTGAGCCATGAGGTGGAGGAAGCCATGTAGACTTAGGGTATCGAGGCTCTGTCAGAGTATCACTGGGCGAGTGGTGATTAATGCAGTAGCATCTCATCACAGGCGCGGGGCCCAGTTCTATAGATTTCCTTTATTGTGCGGCGGCAGATGCTATTTCCGCAGCAAGGGGCCGGACGCAAGAAGAAAGTCTTTGGAGACTTACACGAACCGCTTAAAGAGTTGGAGGAGTTTGCCAGCTCTTATCAGGGGTGGAGGAGTCCCTTTTACTGCAGTACAGGCAGGCCGTGAAGTTAGGATTATGGTAGTACCTGAGTAGGGGTCAGCGATGATGATACTGACCATCATGGCAGAAATATTTCAAAGCAGATTCAGGATCAGATGCAATATCGGTGTGATCAAGTTAATATTATTCGGAGGTCAAGGAGCGGTGGACTACGCAAAGTAGAAGAGCTGAGGCTTTTCAGAACATTTTTGGTTAATATAGTTTTCGTAATCGGCTTTTACAGAGTCCCAGTGGCTTTGTGCCGAATTTAGTCATAGTAGTATTGCCCGAAGGCGTGTACAATATCGTTCATTACAAGTGCAGTGCACAAGTGTGCAATCTTAAGGAGGATAACCTTGAAGTCGCAGAATTACACATTATTTCTATCCGAATTCACGGTAGCTTTAAGAGGTAAAAATGAGAGAAGTGAGTAGAAAGGGAAAAGCAAGAAGAAAGAAAATCTTCCGTATTTCGTTTTTGGAAGCTTATCCTGTCTTTGGTGGAATATATGACTATTCTATCGTTTCTGAGCTTCTCTTTTTCCTGTGGAATTAGATAGACTGCGCGGATTGCGAGAGCGAAGCTGGCGGAAGTAATCTGAAGGACCTGACAAAGACGATCCGATACTATAGTTTTTAGACTACGAGGAAGGACTTTTTAGAGGAACCATCAATGCAGGGACATTTTGTGTATGACAGCATTGATCAGATTTCATCGAACCTTCAGCATGCCTATATTGCACAGGAGGACCGTAAGTTTACCAGGCCACCATGGGGTGGATTATAAGGCGACTCTTCGTGCATTTTTGCAGCTCATTAAGAATAAGGGAGAAAATAACACAGGGAGGTCGTCATTACCCAGCAGGTGGTAAAAATACCTTTTTAAGCTCGGAAGAGACCTATACCCGTAAAAATAGTGGAAATGATTTTGGCTGGAATTGGAGTATTCAAGGCGGATATCATGGAAATTTACTATAATGCAATTTCTATGGAAATAATTGCTACGGAGTAGAAGCGGCAGATCAATAGTACTTTGATAAGCAGGCAAAAGAATTTGAGCGGTGGAAGAGCTACGCAACCTTGGCGGTATTTCCAGATACCTTCTCGTTATGAGGCCCATGCGACATCCCGATAGGGGCGGAGAAAAAGCGAAATCAGGTGCTGAAATCCATGCAGCTAGCAGGCTATCTTAGTGGAGCGAATTGTGAAAATGCAATCTCCAGCTCCACTCGTGATTTCTAAGAACACGCAAGAAAATCGACAGATGAAGATTATCTGAATTCCTATGCTCTATATGCGGCAACCATCAGAATGATGGAGGTGAATCAGTTTCCTTTCACTTATCATTTTGCAAATCGAGACGGAAAGAAAAATTATCTCAAGACCGATATGAAGAGAGTTATGCCTTTTTATAACCGCGAAGCTTCGTGCAGGAGATGCACAATTTATACTTCTCTGAATCCGGAAATACAGGCTAAAAGCACTAGGAACTTTTAGATGAGAGTCTGTCGAAATTCACGGAAGTGCAGGAAAGATGGCATGGAGTTCTCCATGCAGAGGGCTGCCGTAATCATGAGATAATAAAAGTGGCTATGTCGTGGCGACCATGGGAGGAAGAGGCACGGAGGATAAGATATAACCGTGCTTATCTGAGCTTCCGTCAGCCGGGGGTCAGCTACTGCAAGCCCTTACTGGACTATGCTCGGCTCTGGATCTTGGCTGGTATCGTGCCTCAAGCTTGGTAGACGACCATGGTGGGAGGACGGACCGTCAACTCAGGTGGACATTACTATGGAGAAATCAGCCTTCGAGGGCTTTTGAGATCGCTCCGCTAAACACGGTTGCCTGGCAGATTTTGGAAAAGGTCAGCATTAAAAACGCAATGGGTATTTGGAAAAATGCATTTTCTCAGGAATCAGTCCAAGTTATGAGTGCTCTTGCAGTTTCTATGGGCGGTTTCACTAATGGACTTCGTATCTTGGATATGGCAGAGGGCTACTCTACGCTGGCTAATGGAGGACTCTACTGACGGAAAAAGCTGTATTTTAAAAATTGAATCGGAAAAAGACGCAGGTAGTTGCAGACGAAAGAACAATAAAAACAGCGCAGGTTTATAGCGAGGATACGGCTTTCATTATGACGGATATTCTACAGAGGAACGATGAATACCGAGTATGGAACAGGCCGAGGCTTACAGCTGAAAAACAATATGCCCGCTGCGGAAAAAGCGGGGATCAGTAACGGCTCGAAAGGATACCTGAGTTCTGCGGTTACACTAAAGTACTACAGCATGGCGAGTATGGGTGGGACACGACATGCCGACGGAAATGCCGGAATTTGACGGAGCAACCTATGCAGGAAAAAATATGGAAAAATGTCATGGACAGTCTTCATGAGGGGGCTAACACTCGAGGATTGGGCTGTACCGCAAAACAGTAGTCAAGGAGCTGGATGAATATTCCAGAAATTACGGATTATGTTTCTCTTAAAATAAAGAGAAGAGGAAAGATTATCTAAAGAAGAAGTGCAGAAAAAGAAAATAAAGGAGCTATTACTTTCCAAGCTGGAAAGCTATGAAAATATGGAAGTAGAGAATGTTGAGGATATCCTACAGGCAAGAGAATTATTTTTCCGAGATACGAGGATTACTGGATGATATTAAAGATGAACAGATTTAAGACAGAGTATCTGGAAAAGCTTTTTAACAAGCAAAGGAATTTTTGAAGATGAAGCTGAGCAAGAAGAGGGCTGAATTCTTATCTTAAGCCAAAAGGAAGGAATCTCGTGTTAAAGAGGAAAAGTGAGGAAGAAAGCAGGAACAACACAAATACTAAGAGGAGGCTTTCCTTTTCCGTTCTAAGTATCTTACAAAGTCTGGAATACCAGGACGGAGAATCGGAAGCATTAATTTCAGGAGGCGATTGCTCACTTAAAGGACCTGGATGGAGCTCGGACATATCTTCTTTAAGCCAGCAGCTGGAAAAAGCGATTAACAGGGTGAAGCTTCCCACTCGGAAATAGTGGAAGTGGCGATTCAGGCGGACCGAGCTACAATGAGTCGGGGACCGGGAAATGATGCGGGAGCCGACATTGAAAATGGGCCGGTATCAGTCCTTAGTTTTTGAGAGAGTGAAAGAGTGCAGGCAAAGTATGGCAATATATCGTCTGAAGGCAAAGTGTAAGGATTACCTCTGGGGAGGAAGCATTAAAACACGGATACAATATTGAGTTTTCCGGATCACCTCTTGCGGAGGCTTGGATTCTTTCCTGCCATCAGGACAGGGAAAGCGAGCTTCTAATTCCCGGAGAAAAATGTAGCCTTCCTAAATATTTGAAGGAACATCCGGAGGCTAAGAGGGATTTTAGAAATAGATTTCGAGACTTTCCTAGTTTTTGATCAAGCTGATTGACGCAAAAGCTTCCTTTATCCGTTCAGGTACATCTGAGTGATACCACGCATGGCCAATGAAGGGCAGCCGGTAAAAACGGAAATGTGGGTGATTTTGGAAAGAGAGAGGCGCTTTTCTGTATTTTGGTTTCAAGCAGGAATATACAAAGATGAAGTTAGGAAGGCTATTGAGGAGAGCGCTTTACCGATCTACTTCACAAGGTCCCTGTTGAAAAGGGAGATGTCTTCTTTATTCCTGCGGTACAGTTCATGCAATCAGGGCAGGTATTCTCCTTGCTGAGATTCAGCGGAACTCGAGATCTGACTTATCGTGTTTATGATTATGGCAGAAAAGATAAGGATGGGAAAGAAGAGAGCTTCATATAGAAAAAGCGCTGGAGGTTATACAATACAAGCGTGCTGAGAAAGCTCCGTACCTCCAGTGAGACTGGTTTCCTGCCCTTATTTTACGAGTGGATCGCATTCGGCTTTCCTCCGGTGAAAGCTATCAAAGAGAGTGGGAAGAATAGCTTCCTTTCTGCAGTATTGGTAGAGGGAAGCGGTAAAATTGGACATACTAAGGAGGCTGTGGAAAATCGAGCTCCTTCTCTTTCCGAGAGTTTTCTTTCTGCGAAAATGGGAGACAGCTTTTTATCCCTGCAGGGGAAGGTAAAGTGGATTTTTCGGAGAGGAGGTGGATTCTCAGTTATCTGGAGCCTTAGTTTTATGATTGGACTTTGCTAAATTAAAGAAAAAGAGGAAATAAAAAGAATGATGAATAAAATGATGAATAAAAATGGAAATAAAAAGATATTATTATGGTTGCTTTTTATAGCTGCCGTCATAGCCTGTATTATCTCGATTTCACTTCCGATCGGGCGGTGCCGATTTCCTTAGCAACCTTTGCGGTGTGTCTGTCCGCTACCGTTTTAGGAAAGAACTTATCTACTCTGAATCATCTTCTATATCTACTTTTTGGGAATTTTTGGGCTGTCTCTTTCCAATTATGAAGCAGGTTTGGCTAAGCTCTTAGGTCCTACAGGGAAGGTATCTTATAGGGATGATTTTTCTTGAGCTATCTGGGAGGTTTAAGTTGGAACGCTTTTTCAAAAGAGCCTCTTCTACAATATGCTTTTTCTTTTTGGGAATGCTGTTTTGCTATATTCCTTTGGAACCTTGTGAGCACAGAGACTCCTATCTCTCCTTTTTCAAGGCAGTTTGGCTGTCAGAGTGATTCCTTTTATTATTCGGATTGTATTAAGAGTTTTTCTTGGCTGCTGGAGCTTAGGGAAGCGTATGAGAGAAATCCTATGAAAAAGGGAAAGGCTGTATAGGATTTTCAGGCTTATCCGCTTTTTGAAAAATGCCGGATAGCCCGGCTTCAAAATATCAAGGATATGAGAGAACAATATGTATAGAATAGTATAGAGAACAATATGTATGAGATTTTGCCTTAAATAGACTAGAAATGGAGAAAGTATATCGGAAGGAATTTTTCAAGATCAGACTACTTCTAGGGAAAAAGCTGCTTTAGAGAAGCTAAAGGCCTCAAAAGGTTGTTATCTTCAGGGTGGGAGGGTGAGCGGATATGTTGTGGAGGCTCTGGCCAGAAGCGAGAGTGAGGGCAGGATTGATATAGTGGATAGATACAATCTGTAGAAGCAACATGCAAAACCGACAAATTATTGCAAAAAGATACTATAGGAAAAGCAAAAAGTAGAAGCTATGGAAGGCAGATTCACTCTATTATCCAGTGTGAGGTTCGCGCCTTCCGTTGTTTTTATTGCCTGAAAAATAAAAGCAGTTTCTTTTTCCGATTATGACTATGTCATTGACTGTGTAGATACGGTGACGGCAAAGCTATCTCTAATCAGTGAGGGCATATCGCACTGGGAGTACCGATTATAAGTGCTATGGGTGCAGGAAATAAAGCTGGATCCGACGGCTTTTCGGGTAGCGGATATTTACGGACCAGGTTTGCCCATGGCGAAGGTCATCAGAAGAGAGTGTAAAAAAGCAGGAATTCCGGAGCTTAAGGTGGGTGTATTCGGAGGAAATGCCGATACAGCCCTGTTCGAAAAGGGATAGAGTTAAGAAAGGCGGATTCTTCGATGCAGGAGGATGGAAGAAAGGAGCCTAAGAGTAGAAGAGAAGAGCGAAATATTCGCTTTTTGAAGAGGAAGGCATAGGGAGAGAAGACAAAGCAACTCCGGTTCCGTATCCTTTATTCCCTCCGGTTTGCAGCTTTATTATAGGGAGAAGTAATCAAAGATTTAATTAATAAAATTTAATAAATTTCTTATAGAGAAGTTATATTTCTTTTATCAAATTCCATAAAAGTATATTTAGCTTATTCATTTTCTTTTTCAGACGAAAATCTATATGGCATAGCTGGTTTTTGTTTGGGAGTTCTGATGGGACCAATATCAAAAATAATCAGAAGGGGTAAAAAGGAATTCGCAGCTACACGCATTTAAAGCAAGAAAAGAAGGATCTTGCCCAGTTTAGAGCTGGAAAAGCATGTTGAATTTCACGCAGAGAAGCCATTTTCAGAGAAATGGATTAGGTGTATTTACAGCCGAATGTGCGTGGCTTATCGAAAAGGGTTTGCGGTGCGGGAGCCCTTTTTCTCGTTAACTGATCCCAAATACGGCATGATCTATCCGGGGTTTTCATTTCCGATTTTTAGAAAAATCTTAAAAATTCATCTTTTAGACCTTTTATGTTTTTGAAATATGTAAGAATATAGGGGTGCGTCTAAAAAGCAAAGAAATCAGTTTTTCGATTTCTTTGAATTTTTCACTTGGACTTTAATATGGGTGATTTTTCTGGGATCAGTTAGAGAGTTGTCAACAGATATGAGAGTTTCAAAATCACTTTTTACATATTGAAATAACCGAGTCTGTTGTTATGCATAATGAAAGGCTACATGAAGTATGTGGTCAAAAAGATGCATGAGACTGGCTATCAGGTTTGGATGGATGACTTTGGCTCCAGGATATTCCTCCTTAAATCTTCTAAAGGAATTTAGATTTGACACCTTTAAAATTGATATGCGTTTCTGGTGATATGGGGAAGAAATCCCTTATCATTATTTCTTCTATTTTTGTATATGGCGAGAGGAAATCAAATTCATACAGTTGCGGAAGGGGTGGAGACGGAGGAGCAATATCGTTTTTAAAAGCGGGCAGGCTGTGAGCGCTTGCAGGACTATTATTTTTGGAAAGCAGAGCCAATGGAAAAATTGAGCTTTCCGACTGATTCAAAAATGGGTGGAAATGCAGCCGGAGAATTATCTTTATGACAAGAGTGGGACTTGTGAACATTATGAGTCCGACTCCCTTTATCCTGGGCCTTAGACGATTCATCCGACCCTTTACGGCTTTGAGAACGGTAATACCCATATCCATTTGCTCTAGAAAAGAGCGGAGAATTGTCCATCTCAATTTCCACAAAAGCCATATCGTGATAATGCTATAGATATAGGCTATTCAGAGTTCATCATTTTTCAGGATACCTTGAATACAAACAGTATTTTTCTTGCAGAACGCTTGCGTGAAATTATAGCAATAGCAAAACAATCCAAGGAGTGGGTCATGGACTTTTGTATTTCTGCAGGAAAGCATTGCCATCTACAGGCAAGATGGTCTCCGACATAGAGAAACCTATATTTATCTGATTCGGATTGATATTTTATCCAACAATCAGGTTTTTCGGAAAATTAGGAATTTGAATGATTCTTTTGCTTCCCTTATACTCCGTTTATGATATGGTTTTACTCATGGACCTTAAAAAGAATACCCTGCTTCGGTATATATTTATAGCTACTTGAGCAGATGAAGAAAAAGCGAAATATGGCAGAAAGAGCTTGAGACTATATTTCTATAAATGTGCATCTGATGACTAAAAGCGTTGTTAGGCATTTTTAGACCCTGAAGATATGTAGGAAAGAATAGGGAGGTGTAGAGGAAGGATGTTGCTGCTTAGCTTTAGATGTGAAGATAAAACACAAGATGTCTCAGAGCTCGCCTCCGCCACTTATTAAGGATAAGAACTTTTTGTGTGGAAACGCTCTGTTTTGGTACGCTCCTATGATACAGAGTTTAGAAGAAAAAGTAATTTTGGGAATCCATACCTTAAACATGGATAGCTATCCATGATTACGAAGAAAGTCAGCCCTTTATTGAGAGATAACTTAGAAGGACGGAAGAGATTGAGCTAGATTAGATTATTTTTAAGTGGTTGCTTGCTAGGGAAGGACAGAAAATGGAGATACGGAAGGCGGCAGAGTCAATGGAGGATTAATAGATTATGATATCTTAAGAAAAGGCTGGAGGAATTATATTCCGCTTTTGATGTCATAAGGATAATTGATCCTAAAACGCAGGAGTTGGTAGTAGGGTTCGATGATAAAGAGAAAGCTTATCCCGGGTGAATCCATGTGCCTACCATGGAGATCATAGCAGAGATATCAGCAATGTATCAAAAAGGCTTTTTGAGGAGAAGGCAAAGCTTCCAAGTTCGAGTTTTTAAAAAGATATTTGCTTCATTATTGCACAGTATATGGAATACAGAGACAGGCCCTTATGGTAGAAATGAGTCATGCCATGGAGAAATCCTTACTGATAGGGACTCAGGGAAGACCCGGCTTTATCGAGAAAATAAAGCTCAGTTTAATGCTGGATCGTATAGGGATAGCCTGACTAAAGCATGGAATCAAGAGTATTATGATGAGAAGCTAAAAGAGCGACGCATCAAGGCTCTTGCCACTGATAGATGTGGATCGCTTTAAGGAAATCAACGATACTTACGGACATGCTATAGGGAGACAAGGCCTACAGATTGCGGTAAAGAGTTTATTCCTGTGTCAAGAAGAAGTGATATATTAGATTGCGCTACGGAGGGGACGGAGTTTTACTTTGTTTTTCCCCAAATTACAGAGAAGGCTTTTAGAAGAAAATATCTAAGATCTGCAGGCGAGGTGGAGGCAGGGCTGTCAGTTCCCGAATGCCCTGAGGCGCAGATTACATTGAGCATCAGGGGGATATTTTAAAAGAACCACGGTACAATCTTTGATACTTTTAGCAGATAGAATGCTTTACGAAGCGAAAAGAAAATCGAAATACAGGGTTAAAATCGGAGAATGGTGGAGAAAGAGTTGCAAAAGGAAGGACAGCTAAAGCGAGATCCTTCCTCTTTTTCTTACAGTAAAACTACATGTGCCAGGGATGACCGATGTCTTCCAGAAAAACGAAATAAATCCGTTGTTTTAAAAAAATAATGTTTTTCATTGGTATTGGGATGGAAACAGACGATTTCTTCCGGAACTATCTCTTCATCAATGCTAGACTTGTACATCATGCTCTTCATTATTTAAAAAGACCGAACAGGATCAGTTCCAGCGGAGCAGTATGTATGCGAGATGCTCTTCCGAGGCCATTTTGATCTGGCTTTCTTCGACAAGCTCCTTAAAAAGCTTCATATCTAAGCGTTTTACCTCATCCATAATCACTAAATAAAAAAATTCTCTGTTCGATTAAGAACATGGTTTTTGATTCTGACGCCTTCCTTTCCCTCGATGGAAAGCGGTCTGCATCTTCTGTAGTGAGATACAGGCGGATGCTCTACGACTCATAGGCAATATTCAATTCTTTCAGTTTATTCGTTTACCAGATTAGAATTGTTCCATAGCCACCTCCGATTCCAATTACATCATGTCTTTCAGTATAGCATTTTTCCAATGATTTGAAAGGGAAGCTTTAAGCCCTAGAGCGAGTTTGATTTTTCTCCGAACTGTCTCGAGAGAAAGAAAAGGAGAATATCCAGGCTTCCATAGAGAGTCGCTGCAGCTTCAATTAAAAAGCAGGAGGGGAGTACTCTTGTAAAAAGAAGTGCTCCTTTCAAAAATAAAAGAATTAGGGAAGGAGAAGCGCTAAAGGGAAGGCATAGAAAGAATAAGCGCTTCTTTTTGACTTTCTCTTTTTCTGTTCGTATCAGTTCGGAAGATTTTAGACTGTACTCCTTATTCTCATACTTCAGCTCATTATTTCCGAAATTTTTCCTATCTGAAAAAGCATCTTTAAGGAAAAAAGGGAGGAAGATTTTTCAGAGCTTTGAAGGATCTTTTTGAGGAAGAAGGCATGACTCAGTTCATACTTTCGGACTTTGAAGGTGTTCTCTCCCTTTTCTCAGACTCCGTGAGAGCTAGCTCTTCATTCTCTCTGTATAATCTGAGTAAGAGCAGGAGGAAAGATCCCATTCTCTTCTGCACTAACGGAAGGGAGGCTTACTTCCATGTTTTTAGAATCTTCTACTGTATCAGGAAAGGTGCGTGCCTAAATACTCCGAATTACTGAGGAGGTCTACAGTGTCCCTTGTATTAAAGGGAAATGTGCTCTTCTATCTTATTCCCTTTGCTTTCTTTCCTCCGGATATATAAAATTTGCAGAGATACTTTTAATTTATAAAAGATCCTTCTTTTTCCTGCTGAAGAAAATATGAGGAGAGTATAGCGGCTTCGTCTTTCTCGTCAAGTGCTCTGCGACAAAAGTCTCTGTAGAAGCTTTTATCTCTTTTTCTAATGCCTCGTCTTTAGAAGGATAAGAGGAAAAAGAAAAAGATTATTTTTCTGCATCGATACATGATCAGAGCGGTATCTAAACCGAGGATTTCCGGGATAGAGAGGTATTCCTCCAAGTGGACTAAGGCATTATGTATTGAGTTCAAATAGTCCGAGAATATAGGGAAAGACTCATTTTTCTTTCTGCAAAATAATCCACTATTCTCTCATAGGAAGAAAAGTCATGCTGAAATATGTTTTCCTCCTCTTCTTGAATTAAAACAGAAAGGCGTCCGGGAATAGAACATTTTTGTATGATTTTGCTCATGACTTTCTTCTTTCACCTCTCCTCCGTGAGAGATAGAGAATGGCTGCTGATTCAGTTCTTTTTCGATCTGTGAGAATTTTGGAGACATGATATTTCCTTTCTTGATTGGAAATTCCTAAAAAGGATGGTTATCAACTATTCAGTTTCTGAGAGGATTGGCTTTCTCCTCTTTTTCAGAAGAAGAGTCTTCTGCGACAGAAAAGAAACGAGTGTATAATTCCACCTTATAGAAATCTTTCTCTTTTCCCGAGGCTATGGCTCTTCAGCTCTCTGCTATATCCTTTTCCTTCTTTCTCATGTAAGGCTATGGAGCGAAACAGTACTTTGCAGGAGAAATACGATGCAGAGGAAGCTGATAAATAAAATGATACTTGTTTTCAATACTATGCATACCGGCTCCTTAAAATCAATGAGAGTTATTTCTTTGGAGCTATTCTGAAAAACAAGATAAAGAAAAAGTATAATCCTCCGGGAGATAAAACAAAGGAATAAATGGGAAGGAGATATTTTTGAGTTTTTCTTTTGGATCCAAAATAGAGGGAAAGAAAAATGGATACTCAGTGCAGACATAAAAAGTCCAGGAGAGGAAAAAGAAGAAAAACTCATATAATCCATATACAAAAGAAGAGCAGAGGCAGAAAAATGCATCTCCTGTTCCAAGGGCACCTTTAGACAGCTTGGACAGCATAAAGAAGGAAATAACGAAGGGGTAAAAGCTATAGAGAAAGGAAAGACAGAAATTAAAAGCCATTTTGATCCTCCCAAAGTGTAAAAGACATAAAGGAATTCCCAAAAATTTAGAAACAGAGGAGTAAGTATTTTTGGGCAGCGCCTTTTTCGAAAATCCCATACTATTGCCAATAGAAAAAGGAAAAGAAAAAGTAGGCTTCTGATAAGCAGAAGGATGAAAAAGAAGTCCATGATAAGCTCCTTAAATGTAGAAAGCGGATTTTTAGAAAGAAACGAAGACTGGACTGCCTTTTCTAATTTCCACACCTTGAGCAGGAAATTGTCTTCCTTCTGAAAGTGCCTGAGACAAAGGTTTCATGAACGGAGGACACATGGCAGGACAGTCTACTGGTACTGTGATATCTTCTTCCGGCTTCCGTATAATAAAGCAACCGCGCTGTTTAGGGAGGGCTTACAGCTCTTACAAGGACAGAATTTCCCTCCGTATGTTTGCGCTACTGCCGTCTATACACTTCTCGGACTTGCACTTAAAATTCATTGGAGATATAGCTGCAGTCCCTCGCTCTATGATAAACAGAGGAAGGTCCGTCAATGACAAAGACCATTTCTTCCTCTTCTTTTTGCTTCATTTCCTTCCTCTTCCCCACCTTGCACCCTTTACACCTATCCATGCTCTTCTATGAGCAATTATTTCCTGATAAATAGATTTTTGCTGACTATGGAAGAGAATCAACTCTTCATACTCCAGAGTCAAGAGAATACTCATCTTTTTGTAATATGTGATTTCCATGCCCGAATATTTTTCATCCCTTCATTTGCAGGGGCTTCAGGGAGATAGATATCCTCAATGCGCTTTTCTCAATGCTTAGAATTTCGTCAATATGCGGACATCTTTCTACGGCTGTTTTTAAGCCCGTAGTATTTCGAGATATTTATACATACTGACAGCTCTGGCATTTTTCCAATATAGTTGAGATTTTTATACTTCGATTAAAAATTAGGAGCGGTGTCATAAAGCATGACCATGGCTAAAAATGAATAAGCTCAAGAGAGAGAAGGCTATCAATAGTCATGGAAGCGGAATAGAGTTCATATAGCCTCCTTTACTGGCTAAGTTCTTATATTTATAGTCAAATTGCAAAAGCGAAGCGGTATCCGAGGCTCAGTAGTACACCGATCATTTCCAAAAATCCTTTATGGTATAGACTGTGTCTGGATGAGATTCCTGCGTCGGTAGAGATAATAAAGACATTGCTTTATTTTGAGAACGAACTTTCCTTTTCACTTACCGTATTTCAGAATGTTTTTCCATGCAGCTAAGCATGGCGTTGTTTATTTTGTCCTGTTCCAGAAGACCTTTAGTAAAAAGGCCTCTAAGATAATCCATGTGGGACGGGCCATTTTCTTCCTTCCTCCTTCCTCCTCATCAAGGTAAGAGCGAAGAAGTCAAGGGAGGTGGCTTAGGGAAAGGGCTCCCAAGAGTCCATGCTGTGCATCACGGAACTCTTTTTCATTTTAGAGATCTTTACATCCTAAAGGACTGAGGCAGAAAGGCCCATACTCCGATGACAAAGATACTAGAAAACAGCAATCACGACTAGGATTTGCAGTGGCAGCCAAAAAGCTATATACAAACTCTTCTACAGCATGGCCTTTTCTTCAGCTGCGAAAGGAATATGAATAAAGTTCATAAGCTTCTCTCACGGCTAAAGAGAATTGACCTCTGCCGCAAAGGGTTTTGATAGTCGCTTTTCTTTCCATGCAGCAAATCTTCAGCTCCAAATTCGTAGAACCGCTGCGGGAAGGGTTTTTCCGGAATCTTCCTTGTGATAGGGATAGAGTAGCGAGTATTCTAATAGTCCCAGCTGTACGGGTTTGCGGAAGATAGTGGTATGGAGAGTGCCCATAGATTTCATCCTCCCGGGACGAGTCCTCGTCCAGGCAGGAGCAATTCAAGGAGCTTTTTCTACCCATGTCTTATATGCTTTTGCAGTATTCTTTGCTGATTTTGTGGCTGCCCACTGTATGCTCAGGCATGTAAGAGTTTTGCCAGGACTCTGCTGTGTCACTTATAAAATGCATAATTTCTGCTTGCAGGTCAACATCATCATCTTCCTCTTCCTCCTCTTTGCTTTTCTTTTCTTCTTTCCTATCCATTTCTTCTCGGATATATTCTTCGAAAATGACTAACGCTTTTCTTCAATGGCATTTATATCGAAACCCAGTGCATCGACTTCTTTCAGGGAGACGGTCTAGGCTTTTCAGATAACCCACCGCCTTCATTAATATAAGAGTCATGGCTGCTTAGCTCTGCTTTAGGCGAATACATCCTCCTCGATTCTCTTTCTCTCTTTCAGAAGTCTCTTCTAAAGCTACTTTGACCTTTCCTTCAGTATTTCATCCCACGTTCATCAGTAGCGGAAGACAGGTGTTTTCAGATGCTCAGGTTGGGAGCGTGAGAGAGGAAAGAATGAAGATAAAAATCCGATGCATCAGACCTGTTTCAAATCAGATAAAGCGTTGCTATAGGTGAAAATTTGATAGATTTTACAATGACAGTCAGTATCATTGATACAATCCTCAAAGGTACTCTACATCTTGAGTGATTTAAAGCGTATTTATCCCTAAGCGCTGTATACTTTCTGCTTTCTTTCTCTCTCTCTACATCTTCACGAAGCTGAAATATCATCCTCTCTCTACAAAATTCTAGCATCCTTAGTAAGTGCAGCATAGTCCAGTATCTCTTCTTTCAGAAATGAATTTTTCTCCACAGAGACTTCCTCTTCGGGAGGAAAAATCATCCTTTTTCCACTCTTACCGGAAAGAGATTTTTAGCATCCAATGGGAGCTTGATAAAATCCGGCCAATTCCTCCTGCAATAATTTGTCATCTCGATATTCCAGAGGCATATATACAGTAGTTTTCCCAAAGGGCCTATGATTCAGGAAAATAAAGTTCCATGGCGCTGTTTGAGGCGGTTTTGCATATAATATCTTTGCGCTATGTCCTGAGCAGATTCCATATTAGTCAAAGATTGGGCGGCAATCAGCACAAAGCTGAGATACCGTTATAGAGGCAGGATTTCTTTTAATCATGAGTTTTTCCTACCGTCAGGCTAGGGGCTTTATACAGCTTTTACGCCTGCTTTCTCTAAAAATATCATTTTAAGACACTTTGCGATTACGATCTCGAAAATAGACCACAAGAGGATGAGGACCACGATGATGAGAACCACCTCTATAGTCCCAGAGCTTCATTTCCTTTGATTAAGTTTCGTCTTTTCTCGGTGCTCCCAGGCGTGTAAAAGCAGGGCATCTAAGGCATATTGCGCCTCTACATTTTTGAAAAAGCATAATTTACCTCCTTAAAAATTTGTTGGGATTGCCATTTTGATTTCCAGTGTACTCACCCTCTATTACAAGGCAAAGAGGAGGTGCTGTTTGACAGAGCCTCTTCACTGCTAATAACAACTTTGTTTTCAATATTCTTATTTCACTATTGTGATTTGATACGGAAGAAATAAAGTGAGTGAGAGGTTATCTTTTGTCCATGGACCCGCATTGCAGGAGTATATAGTAATCATCATAATGATGAAGCTGCATAAAGAGAGAAACAGAAGCTTGGGCTGGCTACCTCCCAGCTTTTGGCAGTGGACTTACGCATCTCAAGAGGCTGCATTTCTACCTGCAGCTGTAAACGAATGCTTGCTTCCGTTTTTCGATTTTGTTGCAATAGAGACTGATCAAGCTTGTTGATGGGGCGAAGAAATCCTTGTGGCAAGGCCAGTGGGCATGCAACCTCCTACATTGCTTTTCAAGCTGATTCAATGGCTGTGAAGCTCTTCGTATAAAGGATGATGATTTTCTGAGCGCAGTGCTCAGAAGGAAACTATAGTGTTTACTGATTTCCTGAAAAGCATTTCTAAGAGAAAGCCCGGCGCCGAGGTATCACAACCAGCTTGAAACCAGCTCAGAATAGTCCAGTTGAGAGAGATTTTCCCTTTCTCTTAGCCGCTCTTTTTCTTTTCCTTTTTCCATAAAAAGGGAAGACAGGCAAGACAGACCAAGAAGAGGAGAAAAAGATAAGTCTACGTTTTTCTTCCGTAAAATGAAAGAAAAGATCCCTCAATTTCTTTTTGGAAGCGTTAGTTCATCCGTGCCTCGCCCCTCAAGGATTCAGTTCGGAGATTTTCTTTTTAAAAAGATCTTTGAGATTCTCCGAAGCGGTTTTTCCTCGGAAGATGCGTATGGGAGAGACATAGTTTTGGAGATAATAAAGGTAGTCCTCGGGACTTTGAAAATAGTTTTCAAGCTCCTTTTCCGTTTTTCTTTGGGAGCTAAGATGTTCTGGCTAAACTTTTAGCTCAAGATTTCCTTCAGATCTGATTTTTGCTTAAGGAGCTCGTGGTGTATTTTCCCTTTATCTTCTAAAATGGAACGATAGTTCAAGAATGAGATCAAGTCGTCCTCTTCGTTATTTTTCTTTCCGTTTATCAAGGCAGGTGGGGCTGAGCTCCAGCTCATTTTATATTTTCCTCAGGAAAATAATTATTTAGATGAAGAGAAGTCCTAATTTCATCAAAGCTTTCACTCTTCCGGAAGAAGTAGAAGCTTCTATTTTTCCATGAAACTCAGGGAAAAAGTCGGTCAGCTTCCTCCTTGAGTATAGACTCTAGGAGAAACCGTGATATCGAGAACTTTCTTTTCTCTGGATTTAATCCCTGTACTGTAATAGGAAGGCTGTATTTCCGCACCTCCGATTCCTTCTCTTTTTAAGATATGGCGGATTGAATGCGAGCCTTCTCTTTTGCAGTCCCAAGGAGAGAGAGTGCAGAAAAGAAGGAGAAAATAACTCTAGCCAGCTCCAGTCTAAGTATAGCTCTTCTGAGGAAAAGAAGATTAGCAAATCCCTATATGGATATGGTGAGAGATATTTTCATTTCCCTCTTTTATATGAGGATGAGATATAATCCTGTTGGAAGAAGAAGTAAGCTAGAGATAGATAAAGGAGAGCAAGCGTCATGACCACTCGCCCCATAAAGGAGTCATAAAGAATATGGAAAAAGTCCGGAGAAGAGGTATTAAGGTAGAGAATGATAAAAAGAATTCCATTCATGATGCTCAAAACACTTACCGCACTTAAGGAAAGAATTTCCTCAGATTTGCCAGCTTATCGCAGATGATAGAGGCTGCTGTACTGATATTTCACAAGCTCCTCCTCCCGGGCGCTTTTGCGACTAAAAGATTTCTGAAAAATTGTTATATATCGTCGAGGCCCGAACGAAGAGCAAACTGAGAGGGGCTCTTCAATCAGGCGATTGCTGGCTAAGGCACGCTGAACTTGCTTCGCTCCTCCACCCATATAGCTATTTTCCTCCGATAAGAGCGCTAAGGTCAGGAATAGAGGCAATGAAGGCATTTTTCAATGGAATAGCCCCGCTTAAATAGGAGCTTAAAATGGAAAGCATTCTTTAAATTGGGAAAAGAAGAAGATCTGTCTTTTCTTTCGGAGACTGTTTCTTAGAAAAAGGTAGAGGCGAGAACAGAAAACAGAAGGCAGGAGAGCAGTAGAAAGCAGTAGCAAAAGGCAAGAATTATAAGCAGAAATTTTCCCAAATGCAGAGGTATTCTCCTATGCTGATTTCCTCGTAGTTTCTATAGTCAGTGCAGGAGCTTTTCTTCGTTAGACGAGTCCGACAGTTTTTCCAAAACTTTTCCATTATATTGATACAGCTTTTTGAGTTGAACTTCTTCATTTTCCACTCCTATGATTTCGCTGATTTCCAGGACCCGTCTTTTGATGGTCCTTTATTTCTTCCCAGATGCACCATGATTTCTATGGCCGAGGCAATCATGTTCAGATGGAGCTTAGAGGAGATCTGCACCTTGCAATACCATGGTTTCCATTCTTGAAGCGCATATCTCGACTACTATTCCGTATGACGGTGGAAATACTGCCGTCATGTCCCGTATTCATGGCATTTAGCATGTCTAAACATTCCTTTCCGCGGACCTCGCCTACCAATGATTCGAGTTAGGACTCGTTCGAGAGGAAGCTGAAATCAGATCAAATGCTTATAGCTCCTCACCCTCCGCATTGGCATTTCGACTTTCCAGAGAAACCAGGTTTTCTACTTCTAGTTTGCAGCTCGGCACTGTCTTCAATAGTGATGATTCTTTTCGTTTTGAAGAGATATATTAGGACAAGGCATTTAGGAAGGTGGTTTTTCCGCTGATCGTACCTCCCTGAAATAAAGATATTGTAGAGCGCGCACCAAGGATTTCAAAAAGTCTGCAGCTTCTTCATTTAAACTTTCAGGTTGAATCAACTTGTCATAGTAATGGGTTCCGGAAACTTTCAGACTAGTTACGGTAGAGTCCTTTCAGAGCAATGGGCGGAAGGACTACGTGAACGACGAGATCCATCCTCGAGGTCGGGCATCTACAATTGGACTTTTCGTGTTGACTGCACGATTAATACGGGAAACTAAATCTGCTGAATCAAATCAGAAGCTGCTCAGTGCTTTGAATGTATCCACTTTTCCGTTTTGTCTACTTTTTCTGAAAGATTTCATCGGGACCGTTTATCCATAATTTCCGTGATGCCTGGATCGTCTAAAAGTTCGGAGAGCAAGTCCAGTCTTCAAGCTGTCGAAACAGCAGTTCTAAGATGGAGAGTTTTTCCTTAGAGCGAGGCTCACTTTTCTGTTTAAGAGGGCCGTATCAATTTTCCTGATAAAGGTGAGTATCGGAAGCTGCCGTTCTTCCAAATCGCTAAGCAGTTCTTTTTGATTTCCTGCTTGATGTTGTCTAAAAGTCTAACATAGTTCCTCCTAGAGTAGCATTTTCCTATATTGCTCTTTTTCCTCTGTGCTCTTCTTCGTAGATATAGCGTATGACAAGAGACTCCGCGTATGTCTTTTGGAGAAGCAGAGGTGCATTACAAATCTATCGAGGGATCTCCGAGGAAGGTTCTTTTTCAAAATAGTTTTTAGAAAAATCAAAACTACTCTTTCAGACTTCTTCATCATTTAAAAGCCCGGCGCAGAAGATTTTCTTGATTTTCAGGAAAACAATCCGTATAGAGACTTAAGGGAAGAGTCAGTATCGATAATCAAAAGGGACCTTTTTGAGTCTTCCGCAATTTATTCAGAAAAGACTCTCTGGAGGCAAGTCATATATACCCTCAGGACTTCTCACTGAGGCAAAATGACGGAGTGGGAGTCTCTTTCATAGAAATTGCCCGAGCACTGTGACAGGAGCCAGACTATTTTCTTTAAAAATGATACAAGAGCTTCAAAGTAAGGACATTCTTTTCTTCAGGCCGCTTCTTCTCACTTCCTCCGAATTCGGAAGAGAGATGCTAGAGTTTTGCAGTTCTGCCCCAAATTTTTACTACTTTCAGAGAAAGAAGTTTTTCCGAGCTCTTCCCAGAGGACTGTAAATCTGGAGCTATCCACTTTCCTGTCTGTACTGTCTTCTTCCAGAAGCTCCAGCTCTCCATGTTAGCAAGAGAATTTTCTCGCATGATTCGATCTTGCGGATTGGTAGTCTCAAATCAGTATTTTCTCTTTTCTGTAGAATTTTTCCTCACTTAAATACCCAAATTCTTCGCTCAGGAGGAAGGGCAGGGCTTTGGAGTTTTTCGGATAGAAGCCTTCTGAAGATCCAGTTTTCTTTTTGACAAAAGTTTCGACTCCACTGGCTTAAAGGGTAGATTGGGTAGAAAGGGAGGCTGTGTATTTTGCCTAAGGTGTTAAGGAGAAGACGGCAACACAATGGGGCCTATCTTCATCATAGATGGCTAATCTCCATGAGGCTCCTTAAAAGGGCTTTGAGTATCAGGAACTGCAGAGGAAAGAGTAGAAATATACTCGGGATATCCTCTTTGAAGATAAAAAGAAGGAAGGAAAGGGGTGAGAGAAAGCAGTAGAATGGAAAGGCTGTATCCAAGGGCAGTAGCAGGGCGAAAAGCTTGACCCAGAGTTTCCAATCCAGCTCTCCACTTCCCGCTAAGATGCAAGATAAGCAAGAGAGAGACTTAGGAGAATCAGTTTAGGGAGAGAATGAAAGAAAGTAGAAGCTTGGAGAAAATCCATTGTTTGAGAATCCAGAGATAAAGAAAAGAAAAGAGAAAAGGGATAAAGGGGCTTTCTTTGCCTGGAGATCCTCTAAAAGCGCTGCAGAAAGTAGGAAAATTAAAGAGTAGTTTCATGCGACGAGGTCAGGCATATCCACCTCGATCGGATAGTGTGTAAGCAGCTGCTTGCATATCTGAGAACCAGTATGGGACAGAAGGGAGGCATGTGCATGCTACTCCATATGTAAGATAATATCGCCTATACAGGATAGTGCTCACATATGGATAATGTCGAAGAAGCGAAAAATCGCGAGGCATATTGAAGCCCAGGAGAGAGAAAGGTTTAGAAATAAGAAATCGTGAGCTGAAAATAAAGCCATTTTAACAAAGAGTGTGATGAAAAACTTGCATATAGTGTGGGTTTAAAGAAAGGCCAGTATAATATAAATTTGATTCATATTCACGCAGAAATGATCTGTACCTCTAAAAGGAAAGGCGGCATGAAGATTCGTTTGCTAGGAAAAGAGGATATTCAAAACCAATTTGTATATATTTACTTAGTTTGGCGAGAGAACATGTATGTAGGGCGGAGAGAGTGCCGACCAATGGATATCGGAATAAGAAGAAAATGCACTGGAAGATTTAGAGCTCTATGCTCATGGAAAGAGGATGGGATAGTTGGCTAAGCTGTCACCTATAGGAGAGAGAGCTATCAGAAGATAGAAGGAGGGCCTGGAAGCTCAGAGCCTTACAGGACCAGCCACTAGGTGACTGCCTCAGGGAAAGAAAGCAGAGGTTACGAGAAGGCTGTGCCTGTTGTCCTGGAGACAGATTTCCTATCTTCAGATTGATGCACATGAGGAAAATGTTTCCATGCAAGCCGCTTTTGAAAGCAGCTTTCAGTAGTGCAGGGGTGGTGTATAGGGACAGGGGCCAGTCGTCTGGCACGCTACTCTTCCGGGAGAATAGAGTGCCGATAGGAGAGGGCTTCTGGGAGAACTGTCTTTATAGTTGAAGGCCTATACAGGAATGCGTGCCTTGCCATGGATGCTGTGCGGTTTTCCATGGCGGGCAGTTTCTAAAATCCAGATATGAAGAAGAAAGAAAGCTGAATCTTAGCCACCCGCTCTCAGTTTTTCAGATATACCGCCTATGTTAGAGTGCTTTTGACTGAAAGCACACGGAATTCATGCGCGTCCTTTTGAGAATATCACTGCTCTCCCGCTTTTCCACGCTAGTTCTTTTGCTATACTTCGAGCAGAGTGCTCATTTGCAGGATTCAGAGACAAGGAGGTGGAGAGTATCGAGGCTTGCCAGCTGTCAGGCGAACGGGAACCTCTAGCCAGGTGCCCTCTCTGCCCGGCTGCACTCCTCTCTCTACAGGTGCTCCAAAAGTGCTATTTCCTATCTTCCAAGATATCAATACGGAATGCATGACTTTTGAAACTTCTATCCCTGTACACATGCAGATTCTTACCTGGAGAGAAATTCGGAGACAGATTTATGCAGGAAACACTTGCGGATATTTTAGGAGGAATCATTCTTTTTGCAGTTTGCAACATTCTCCTACCTAAAGAAGGGAAGAAGAAAGCGGAGTGGAGGAAAGCAGGGATTATCAGAAAGCGGAGAAAGGAGGAGGAAGCGAAAGAGGTTTGCTGAAAAACTTCTGAACTGGATCAGGACATGGAAGAGCCTTCCTGGCGGAAAGAAAAATGCATAATGCTCACTTAAAAGCACGAGGTTATGCCAGCAGACCAAAGAGTCGGGAAGCGGATTTCAAAAGGCTATTTTCAATCGATTCACCGAGCCGCTACCGGATCTCGTGAGTCTTTGCTTTGGCGAAAGAGGAAGAGGTTCTAAAACTTTGGGAAGGACTTGGCTCTTCTTCCAGGGCAGAGAATCTCCATAGGGACCGAGCCTAGTATGGAGACAATGTGACGGAAAACGCACTCAAAGACTTATCAGAAATCCACTCCCATTCAGGGAATAGGCGAGCTATACCACTGGCAGCGATTTCCTCTATCGTTTTTCAGGAGAAAATGCCCACACATGATGGACAGAAATCTCAACCTTCAGCATCTTTTGCGCTGTAAATTCTTATGGTGAAGATATTTTATCAAAGGAGCAAAGAGTTTTGGCCTTTCAATTGCTTCAAAGGAGAGGAGATGGACCCGAAAAGTTTCCGGTGACTTTCAGCGGGCATTAGTAGATAGCAACCGTTTGCATTTCCCAAGGGATTCTGCAGCTCACTGTCCTTTATCTGCACGTTTTGCAGGCTCAGGAGGAGCTGAGATTACTCCCTGAGAGAGGAAGAGGGGCCAGAAAGGGAACAGGAACGATTACAGCATTTTCCTCAGTCGTCAGGGGAGAAAAGTCCATGTTAGTAAAGGCCCAAGGTAGGGCGTTTTGGCGAAGGCCTACGGCACTATATCAGCTTCTCTGGTTTTGACAAAGAGAGCACACGAGGTGCAAAGACACGAAACTTTCTTCCATAGAGCTGTGGAAGCTCAGGAAAAGCGAGACAGACCTTCACACCTAGGATGGGAGATGATGGGCTACGAGTTCTGTGCAGGAGGATTTCCGCTGTATAAAGGAGTTAAGAGGAAGCCAGGCTTTTTACTAAGGAGAAATAGAGTCAGGACTAAAGTATGCCTCCGCATTTTCCTATTACAAAGGGAGTTTATCGGCACAGTGCCAACTGCCTATGCGGGTTTATCTAAAGGAACTGCTATAAGTTTCAGCCATCACATCACCTGTGGATTTTCTCTATTTTTAACCGGGCGTAGAAGAGTTGTGGAGGACGACATGGCCGCTCAGTTTTAAATACATTTAGCCTACTACTAGGGCTTTACAGAGGATGCTTGTGGACTAGGCGCTATCGTTTTCAAAGAAAAAGTGCGATCAAAGCGTTTGCTTGCTTCATCTCATAGGAATTTCTTTACTTACAGTGGAGCACAGCTATGCTCTTCTATATGGAGAGGCTATATTGAGAGGCAGAAGCTAGTCTACTATCTCGTACCCAGGACAGGCTGTAGCTATTTCAGGGTGGGAGGGCCAGGAGCTTCCGCTAAAAGGCTCATTTTCAGCCAAAGATAAAGAGAAATCAGGCTCCTCCGCCAGTTGCAAAAACAGATTTTCGGAAGGTTCTTTTCCAAGTATGGAGAGATTTTAAGCCCTCCGAAAGCAGGGAAATCTTTTCCTAAAGAAAGCGTTAAGAAGGAATATCTGGAGCACGAGGGATTTTCGTAGAGGGCGGCAGATTCTGAGTTGGATCCGGCTAGAACGAGCTTTACGCGCTGCTGGTTCAGAGTTCTCAGCAGAGAGAGAGGCTTTGCGGTGGAGTTTCCATCCTGCCAGGAAAAGTGCAAAAATATATCAAATACGCACGATGGCTGCGTTTTGGAGTCCGGCCACCCGGGTATTCACTTAAGTGCTACTTGCATGCACATGCTGTAAGCAAGGTCTTGCATGTTACGCCGATTTCACAGCTTTCCGACCGGGGTCCACGGCGACCGCTTCTAGAAAGGAAGATATTTGGACTATGCCGTACGCAAATCTGGAGAACTATATTACCAGAGGATGATTACGATTCGGAGTTTTCCGCTCTCAGAAGCCCGAGGACCAGTCTTTTCCAGTATGGATATTAGAGGAGATCGTAGCACTATCTCAACAGTTTTCCAAAGGCAGATGGGCCTGCCTGTACGAATGGCCCTATCTTTAAGCTTTACTACTAAAGGCTGAGGATCACAAAATTTCTCACGGCTGCTCCGTTTCCCGTTTTTGGAACAATGTATTTCTCACCGGAGCTTTTGACCAAAGCGGAGAGTTTGAGCAATCATAATGCAATCGATATTAAAAGGAGGAGAAGAAATCGTGCGGAAGAGTATAAAAGCGTGGGGAGGTGTTACAGGGAAAAGATTCAGGCTCTTCTTTTTCTGGGAATTTCCATATGCGGAATCAAGCGGTGAGAAAGGAGAAATCAGTAGGAGAGGCTGAGACTTTCCACGGCCTGCCAGAGGCGCACGAGGAAGTTTGTGGAGCTACAGAAAGCAGAGTCGGATTTAGTATGATGGAAGGGAGAAATGTCGCGGACTTGTTCACTTGGGCTCCGTTTTGTAATGCTGTTTCTCTTTTTCTTTACCCTATTTGGGCTATATCTGCAGGCGAGACATATACCACGGGAAACTATGGAGCGCAGTTATAATCGCGCGCGCCATTGTCCAATGCATACGTTTTGACCATTTGTGGGGGTTACGGATCACCTTTATATACCTTTAGTTTATTGAAAGAAAGTCATCAGTCAGCATCAAGGTCTTGCCAGGCTTTCTTTCGAGTGCTTTTCTCTCTGTACTTTGCAGATTAATTCAGAGCACTAAAAGCTAGCAGGAATGAGATTTCTAAATTTATGCTAGAAAGATGTCTATTTAACTTTCTTATTAGCATGATGCAAGAAGAGACATAACTTGATTCTCACTTAGAGAGGGAGGGAAAATGAATGGTTTAATGACTGCTTGGTGCCCGTTCTCTTAGCATCTACGAGAGCTTCTATTCGCCTTATTTCACAAGGGCCAGAAGATTCTGAAAGAGGATTCGAGAATGGGGAATGAAGAAGCAGAAGGCGAGTTGCAGGAAGGCGCTGGGAAGCATTTCTGGACAGATATCGGATCCTTCTGTTTGCGGCTCATTTTGCGCTCTGGCCTCAGGACAAGAAGCTGGCTTGAGTGCGAAAGATAGCTTTTGTTTTTCAATCAGCGCTTTGCTTTCTACCCTGGCAGGTTACTTGCGCATGCGCGCTTAAGCTGCAAATGTCTTCGAGACGGCCAGAGCGGCATACAGACAGTCCAGGAATAGAAAAAGGCGCTTTCCGTTGCCTTTTCCGAGGCCTCCGTTACGACGTCTGCATCCGGTTCAGTATCTTCAGCATGGATTATTCTATATTTTACTAAAGATGTCTGGCGTAGTACTTTCCAGTTTTTCTCTCGAGTCCAACTTCCAGCATTACTCTTTACGCCGTGTGCGTGGTAGGATCCGTACGCAGGAGTCCTGGCGAGTGTAAGTGCGGACTTGGTAGGTGAGGTGGGAAGCGCAGTCCGAGACGAGTCCAGAAATCCTGCCGTGCTAGGGTGATGCAAGGAGACAATCTGGGAGATGTTGCAGCGTAGGGCGGATCTACTGCAGATCTTATGCCGGGCAATGGTTTCTGCTACTGGCACTTGCGCCTACACTGGAAGCATGAAGTCAGTGAGAGGTGCTAAACACCACTTGCTTTTTGGCAGGTCTTTCCTCTGACGTTAGCAACATGCTCCCAGAAGTATTTTGGTGCTGGCTCTTGGAGAGAAAATCCGAGTGAGAATTTTGAAAGACCGCAAATTTACTCTTTCACAATTGCATGTGGTTTTGCCTTTGGCTTATCTCAAATAGTTTTCTTTGGCAGTTTCCATGCGGCATTCATGCATGGCCAGAGACTGATTGCGGACTTTGCATTGGTGCAATAACCGGAGTACTATACTTCTTCTTCCTATAATCCAGTAGAGGATATCAGCAAACCGGTCAGAGCGGCCCGGCAGCGAGATAATATTTCCGGTGTAGCTATCGGAATAGAACCACTTTCCACGCAGTTCCGAGATTTTACACAGACTAATGTGGCGTCTCTCTCACCCATTTAGTGGCACTTCACCACGGCATTGCCCTTGCCTGCTGTGGAGATGCTGTCTACAAGCAGCTATCCAGGTAGCAGATGCGTACGTCCGATTGCCGATAACGCTGGAGGGTGCCGATGGCAGGTCTTCCTGAAGGTGTAAAATCTTACAAAACCAGCTGGATGCTACAGTAGCTACCACTGCACACGCCATGGGTGAGGGCTTTTGCTATCGAGCACCACGGCACTAACCGCACTTGCCTCTTTTTGGCCTTCCCTGTACTGGGCGGGTAGAGCACAAAATAAAGTGTGCTCTTGGGCAGCCAGTAGTGTATCGGACTCTTTTATGAGAGCAATGCACCTTCCTTTTTCTCCCTTTACCGCACAGAGCTCAGTCAAAGTGAAAGCTGCGTTCCTCTATGATTTTCAAGTGAAAGAGACGGTTTTAGGAGAGGCCGGGTATCATGCAGGAGACCTTGGAAAGAAAGCGGATTGAGAGACCTGCGTCAAATGTATTTCTACTCATGCGGCTTTCAGAGTAGTTATTTCCAGTGTATTGACAGTTCTTTTGCCCCGCATAATCGGACTTTTGCTACAGTGCAGGAGTCTCGAGAGGCCTCACTTGCGGAGCTCCTCATTTCCGGAGTTATGAGTGGCCCATCTTACTTATCCAATCCGGTGGCAGGATAATGCCGAAAGTAGTGCAGAAGAGGACACTCCACGGAGAAAGGGATCAATGCACATAGGAGCCAGCGGTAGAAATGGCGAGGGATACGGTAAGGCGATCCCTACAAGGATGCCTCCAGGACCGTCTATCAATCGTCCTCATCAAGATGCAGTGACGGTGTTGCCCTGATCTTTACTCCGCTTGTGGCGGTGGCGGAATGTTAGAGAAGAAGCAGCACCGCCGAGCGATACGTATAGTGGCCGCTAATATACGAGAAGAGATAGTTTTGCTTGCATATATTTTCAATAAAATCCCTGGTGGGAGAGTCTCTGCTCAGGGATGTATCAACTCTGGCGAGCCATTAGTCATATACACTTGGGAGAGAGGGTAGAATAGAGAGCTAGGGTTTGGTGCACCCCAAAGACTCATTGTTACGAATTATTCTCAGGAAAGTATGTAGTCCAGGCAATGCTACTGCACGCTCCGGGCCACACACGCAGATGCTAGTTGTGACCTTGTCCGGAGTGTCAGATGAGACATCAGGTTTAGAATTCCAACACAATGAGTTTGGCATATCAGACATAGAAGTGCAGGATCTTCTCAAGCACAGGAAAACTACTCTTCCACAGGTGAGTTCCTGCAGCAGCATGGCTCCACGCTAGATTTGGAAGGCACGATTTCTGACTGAGTCTCTAACCCATTTCGCACCGGCTTTGCGCCATGGCGGGTGCGGTGGACGCGGGTCAGGCGAGCGGCAGATCAATCTAGTGGCATCTGCCAGCATCAGTATTCCGCCGATGCTTTGATACGCATCGCGTAGTTCCTGAAAGCACTATCATCTTGGGACTCTGCTTATCCACAATGCGCTGAGGAAATCAGAGTCTACACTTTGCCATATGATACAATGAAGGACTTCTCCGGCATCATCGAGTGAGGTACACCAGTGAGTTAATCGTGCATACGCTATATATTTTAGGAACCTTTTGATGGACGCGGCTTCGATTTCAGGAAGATAGCACCTTTCTTTGTCTATTCTTTTGGAAGGTATTTAGTGCTTGTAGTTTATCTTCTGCTTGCTACTCTTTTGTGCAGTTCATCATGGCAGACGAGTGCAAAGAAAAATCCGTTTGCGCCGATAGAAAAATCAGATTTCCGGGTATGCTACTACTGCTGAACTTTGGGAGCCACAGTCCGCATGCGCAGCAATCCAGGTTAACTTAGGATATGCAAGCAGACAGCATTTCCAAGACTGCAATTCAAGAACGTCATCATTCCCCTTTGTGCATATCCATATATGCGGTTCCATGAATTACGATTACGGCGTACATGCGGCAAGCAGTTTATCCTATAGATCGGATTCCTATCTGGCTTGTCCCGCAGTGAGTCCCATTTCATTGCAGCTCTAGGTAGTTTACGATGGAATTTGCTTCTCCGGGTGCACGGGCGGATTTCCCATCATGGCGGCGCTCCAGCCTCATACCTGCAGTTTTTCAGGAGAAACGGGAGATCCAGGCGGACCGTTGCGCAATCAACCGTAAGCTCTTTATATCACACGGATTCTTTTTGGAACAGCAACATAATGTATCCGGAGACAAGTGCTATCGTGGTGTAGTGGTTAATAGAATTTTATACGAGGAATGAATTGCAGAGAGAGAGGCGCCGGGACGCAGGATGCTCGCACGCTGGCCATTACTGCGTTCTCAATTAAAAATCAGAGGTCGAAGGATTTACGCAGTTTTAGCAGGAGTTAGAAAGAGGAGTTCACGAAAAGATGGATGGATAAAAGAGAGGATCTAACTCTTTTGTGCACGCCCTGTTTGGAGAGAGGTATATAGATGAGATGCTAATACAAATCGGGTCCTATCATGAAATCCGGCCCATCCAGTTCTCATACAGCTTAGGGCTGTAGAAGGCTGGGAAGAGTGGCCAATAGAAGCTTGCGGGAAGGGAGGATTTCAAGCAGAGTGGGACATTGACTTTCAGGTTCTTTACCCAGAACCGCTGCGAGACACTGGGACTGGATCGAGCCACTTCACGCGGAATCACTTGGGATACCACAGCTACTTGAGAGAGAATGCAGGATGCATTTGACAAAGTGCAGAGAGAGGGATCAGCTCTCAGTTTATTTGAGAAAGTGATATTCCGCACATCGCAGTAGCAGAATTCACTTTATGTTTTGGAGGACTGGACGAGAAAGTAGTGGAAGGATGCACAGAGGAGTGGCGGGGAAACATTCGAGAGTGGACTCCGTAAACCTTGGGATGCGTGTATCGGTACAGGAAAAGCAATCTCTTTGGCTTTATGCACAGAGATACGAAGCCCAGTTATTGCAGAGTAGCTATATTATGTATGAGAGTATAAAGTTACGTCTCAGAACTGCCGCCTCAATACCGTCCGGAAAGGAGACTGCCCTGCGGCTGATGAGAGGTGGATCAGCTTCCTCCTCAGGGCTCTTAAATGGCCATTAGCGAGACTGCGAATGCTGCAAAGTACTAGCCACTTTTGGTTCGTGCTATCTTCGGCGGGAATAGAAGATAAAGGTGCAGAAAAGGCTGGGTCGTCATTCAGACGCCGAAAGAGGCTTTTGCGAGTGCTTGCAGCGCAGAGTTCAGGTCAGCGAGCTATCTCCCAGAAGGACCAGGCGAACAGATTGCAGAAACCAGAGGAAGAGGCTTTGCTTCTCGTGGGAAAGAAACTTTGGTCTCATGATTACGGTCGGTCAGGAAAGGAAATGATCCGAAGCACATTCGGCCTCAGGACTGACGGAGGAGAGAGGCAATAAAATGTTAAGCTATACAGAGAAAAGCGGTTACGCTGGACTTTCCAGGGATCGTTTTCTTGCTGCAAAGGCAATAGGACAGCAGACACATGTATCAATTTGATAATGCCGCTACCGGAAAATGTAGCCTTTTCTGCAGCTCTTGTGGAGATCTGCAGGATCCCTCATGTCAGCACATGTATGAAGATAAGGGCTTCTCAAAGAGATGCAGTGATGTCTATTTTACGTGCAGGAGCTTTCGAGGTATAGTAATTACTTTCAAAGGCTGCTAATCCATTGCAGCAGCGGAAGCCCAGGTCTCAGAGCAGGATGCGGATCTACATCAAGATGGCTCGCTGCCGCATTGAGTTTGGACTTATGGGCGGGTCCCTGCTGCAGACGCCTTGGTATATCCATCGTTAATCAGATCCGGACTTGTTTTGCGACCCTAGTTTGCAGGGCTTATACGCGGTCCCTGTATAAAAGAAATGTTTCCAGTATCGCGGTTGCGCTTTTCGTGCAGGATGCCGCGCTTTCGGAATTGAGTTTAAAGAGTTCGGTGAGATGGATATATGTGCCGCCATAGAGTCGGTGAGAGCATGTCCTCAGTCTGGAAAGGAAACTGCGCAAGAGGCAGCGATGGAGGTCCGACGGGATAGCATTAAGAAAAAGGTATTTCCAGTGCCTAATAGTTTCTTTTTGCAGATTTTCAAAGATTGGGTGGAACCGAGTGCTCACGGAAAGTGCGGACTACTCGTTTTATCTCATGATATTCTGACTACTCAATTAAGGAGGAGAGAGTAGAGATAGAACGATGAGTGTCCAAAAGAGGATGCTTGTCTAATAGCCGTAGCTCACTTTCACGAAAGCGGTTCGATATTTTGGAGGATTAGATGAGCGCGGATTTGTTTAGAGTGTATTGTTGTTGTTCAGCTTGTCTTTTGCCAATCTGCACCTTTGCTAGATCCATTTTGTTCTATGCTAGGAAGCTATGGAAATGGGATGCCGCTTTCCGGGAAGGACGGTCGAGTCGAGGCAGAAGTCCTATCTGGAGGGAGGTATGGTGAGAGTTATATTCTTTATATCAAGGAGTAGGGATGAGACGGGACCAATGAGGCTCGAGATGCTCAGGATATCGACTTTCCGCACCGGGCAATGATTTACAGGCCAGCGGTTCTCAGAGTTTGGAGAAAGCGCTTAACGGATGAGAAGCGGATGCATGCGAGTATGATTTTTCAGCTCAGAGAGTAAAGCAAGTTTGGTGATAGAAGCTGAAAGAAAAGTTAGAAGGCAGCTCTCTTTTGAGAGGGAGTAAAACCAGGTAATGCGTATAATGATAAAAGCTGAAAATATTATTCCGGAGTGGAGGATACTCTGATGAAGAGAGAAGTTTTGCCAAGAGCAGAGTTTACTCGCTTTTCACGTCCCTGGAAAATGCGATAGACCCTAAGTCAAAGGGGACTCTGTAGAAAGTGTAGCACGGTTCCAGAAGAGTCGGACTTGGAGGCGAGAACTTGAGGGTGCTGCGCAGCACGCGATCCGTGAGGATTGCTGACCAATATCTTGGGACGTAAGAGTCTCTTTCCAGGAGGCTCTGGCGGATATGATTCAGGGCATTTTCCGCTTCCGGAGTGGGGTTAATGAAGATAGGTGCTCGCCTGTACGAGAGTGCTTTGGAAGAGAAATGCTGGGAATCCGGGGAATGCGGTTTCTTTCCATTCTGCGAGTGGGAAGGGATATCGCAATGAGTCAGATCCATGTACCCTTCGTATTAGTGTACGGAGGGCGGAAAGGAAGCACACTTTAGAGAGCCCAATTTCTTCCCTCAGATCTATGGAGGCGCGATGTCACAGAGGTATAAAGCCGGCGCAATGCGCGCTTTGGCCTCAGTTTCAGTGCAACGCGCATGAGAGTGATCTCGGATGCAGCATATGTATTACTGGGAGGATCTGGTTTTGGGAAGGTCCTACCGTGGCCCGGTTATGCTGCTGCAGCGAGAGGAGACACCTCCACCGGCGGGTGTGGTGCCTCTTAAAAGGAAGGGAGCACGGAGCAGGATCACTTAGAGTTGGTTAACTTGGAAGCCGAGATGCGGCGCAGCGCCAGAATTGTGGATGCCCTTTCAGTGGCGGGTAGGCAGCACGATGACAGAGCTGGCGTTCTCAGGTCAGTGGAAATATCTATATGAACAGCGAGTTTCTCACGGCTCGTATCAGTTGCGGAAACCGCAAGGCTGCTAGGCTTTGCGTGCAGGATTCAAAGGGGCTCGTCCTATTGTGGGTACATCAGCCAAAGAAATAGATAAAATCGGAGGTATATAGACAGCAGAGGGGAAAATGGAAAGAACTTTAGGGTAATGCTTTGAAGATGCACCAGGCATAGTTTCTTGGTGTATGGCTGATTCGCTCCATTGGAATAGCTTTAGTTTAAGGAGTCTCATTTTGCAAAATGATCCGATTTCCATATAAATATTACGTTTAGCGGAATTTAGGAATTTCTCTCAGTCTCAAAACTTGTATGCCAATGTACTTTTCCTACTTATACGATTCACTAAGGAAAATATATCAGGACGGGAACCTTTGTGAACAGTGTTCTAGTGGGCTATGTAGTCAGCTGCAGTCTAATGGTGAGAGAACTTCGGCCTTTGCGGAGGAGGCAGGGACTATTTGTCCAGCTTCACTTTGGGCTGACATTGCTGTTATGGTGACTTCCTTAGGGGTATCCTTGCCCTCAAACAGCTGATCTTGGAGTTTACCCCTATGAGTTATCTTTCGTTAGGGCTTAGGGATAAAACGAAAAGCATTAGCCACACTATAGAATGTTTACCGACTGGCCTCCTGTGCATTGGCGACCTTTCTCCACAGGAGCTCTTGTGGGAATAGGCACCCTAGCTTTTACCCGCATTTGGCTTGGGACCAGTGAGTGCACATTTTGACGGGCATGTTTTCAGAGACGGTTGATTGGCTGCCACACGCCTCCGGGAGAAAGGAAGAAGAGAAGAGAGATACGAAAAGGACGATCATCCTTCCTTATGGTCTAAATATACTTAAAATAAAAGATAAAGAAAAGTCATAATGCACACACAGTGATATAGAAACATGGTAAAATTCGAGCTACTAACACCAGCAAGGAGATCCGTTGGCAGATCTTACGCTGCATTTTCAGTTTATCCATAAGTCTCGGTTATCGTGTAACCCGAGGTTCGGTTTTCTTTACTTTTGTTGAAAGAAAGGCTTTCTGTGCTTAAAAAGAGCTCGTTTGAAAGAGGAAAGAGCTCAGATTACTTTCAAAGAAGAAAAGCTACTCGAGTCTGTTTTGAGAAAGCGTTCAGGCGTCGGAGGAGAATGAAGGAGATTTTATGCAGAAAGTTCAGACTAGTTTTTGGCAGCAGGAAAGAACCCGGACGGTTTACAAAGAAAGAGATTTCCTTCCTTCTCCATTCGAGCAGTGATTGCCTTGGGCATCTAGTGCATTTACCATATTCTCACTAAATATAGTTTCCCAGGCTTTTGCAGCGCCGCCTGCACGAAGATGATAGTCAGCAGTGCTTCGTACAGGCGCGGGAGATGTGTTTTCAGACGACTGTGTAATCCTCTTCTCTGACGATGTCTTTAGCAGTGACTAAGCAGAAGCCAGCAGGTTTATGGGCTATGCTATGCAGTTTATCAGTCCTTCTATAAATGTAGCGACAGATCCCCACTTCACAGCTCAGACACTCCAGCCACACAGTGAGCATCGGACACTTCGGCATCCTCTTCCCACCTCATTCCTCACCAGGATTTCGTTCTGTAGGAGTGAGATGCCAGCTCTGGAAAATGCCGTTCCAGTGATGTAGTGGCTTATTATTCCCGGACGCTATAGCAGATTTATCTTGGAAACGGAAGAATGCTTTCGGCTGCAAATTCCCAGATTTTCCGGAGCTGACACTGATTCAGAGTCTGCGACTTCATACGCTCTCTCAAAATCCATTAGGAGATTAGTTTAAAAGTTTTCTGTAAAAATAACACATAATTATTTTAGCCTTTTTGTCGATATATACTGAGCATAAACTGCAGAATGTAGTTTCCCCTCTGCGGTGGAGACTTGCTGTGACGAGGAGAAGCGAAGCCCGGAACTCAAAGAATGCGACCGGGAAGCGATTCCCTAGACACTCAGGAAGCTCAGGGCTTTTTATCTCTATCTACTAAAGTCATACTCTTTTTCTGGAATATCTCTTGCAGTTGTTTCCCTACTCTTGCGCATTTTATATGCTTTCGCTCGATCCTCGAGAGATAAGAAGAGAGAGAGTAGCTTTGACATATAGAAAAATTTGAGATAGGGATACTTTTTGAGAGCTTATTTCATAAAAGAAAAATAAGCTTGCGCCGCGGTTTCTAATATTAGGAATAAATACCTGTATTTTCCTCTACAAGCTATACGCTGGACGACCCGGGGAGATGCTCTAGGAAAGGCAGAGCTGCGAGCTATCTACAGAGAGCACAATAAGTGAGTGAATGTGCAGGCCTGGTACGGATACACAAATTTGGACGGATCTGGATTTTCTTTATATCTTGAGAGGAGACGGAGGTATCTAAGTTTCAAAAGTGAGGAACAGGCGCAGTGGGTTGGAGATGCTGCAAGAGGACGGCCTTGGCTTTTATTATAGGGCGTCATCACGCTTGCAGGACCCGAGGAGGCGCCTGTTGCAGTGATAGTGATATAAAGGGCGCACGAGGGCAGGAATTAAAGTTGGATTTCTACCACAGCATCTGCAGCCGACGTGGCCAGGCAGGCCCTTGGCTGGGGCGGGACTTACTTCAAAAAGCTGGGCTATTCAGCCATACAAGCTGGGATATCAGGTTTGCCTATGAGTTTGGAGTAGGCTACATGCTCTCCGAGGACTCAGTAGAGAGAGGTTTGACTTGTAGTAGTGAAAGTGCCTATTGTAAAGGTGGAGGATGCGGCTATTTCTATGCCTCGCTAGGCACATCGAGCCCTGGCAATGGCCACGGCCTGGGCACTTTCAAGATTCCTTATGATGCTCTGGTTTGCAGCTGACTCCTAGAAATGGGAGTCTATGTCCGAGTGGGAAAGGGAAGCCAGGAACAGCAATCGCGAATCCGGTGAAAGAGTGTAGTCAAAGGAATCAAAGGCTTGAGTTACGACCGAATTTTCCTGGAAGGGTTTATGGCGGAGGAGGCCCTTCTAAAAAGAATGCAGGAAAGAGAAATGAGCTGGAACTGAGTGTGAGGCTCTTCTACAAATTCTACTCTAACTCGTTTCCAAATTTCCGCTTTCGCAATCCCACTGCTGCGGAAAACAGGAACCAAGCTACAGTAACTGCACCGTCAGTGCGGATGGGATGTATTGTATCCGGTGTAAGCCGGACGAAGACTACTTCTCCCTGTTGAGAGGCGGATGCGTACAAAGTATGCGGACGGTGCGAGTATAACGCAAAAGCAGGAAAGCCGTTACAGGCTGGAAGCTTGAGGAAGGATGTCTGGTATTATATGGATGGGCAGGGACTTATACATGAACCGGTTGGCTGATACTAACAATAAGATCTGGTATTGTTTGAAGAGATTCCGAGATTGCTACTGGCGACTGTAGCTGGCGAGTACATCGATGGAAGTATGGTACTGGCTAAATCTAGGACGGAGCTATGCACTTTGGGATGGACATTCATCAATAATGCCTGAGTATTATATGGATGAGCTCCGGCGCTATGCTCGAGAATACGTACAGAAATACTCACGTGCGAGTCGATTATCCGTTTTGATATAAGCGGCGCATGGTTTGCCATGGCGTATTTGGAAATTGCTTTTAATTACTCTTATATATCAAACGGGCTCTGTGCACATGAGGCGGCCGAAAGAAGGAGCTTTAAGTAGATGAAGAGAATCCATACTTTTGGCTGCGCTTTTAAGCGGACTGTTTGACTCTTCGGTTTTGCGGGCAACTTGGGAAGAGTGCAAATCGGATACTCAGCAGCGCGAGGATTTAGAAGCTGGGCCAGTTGCGACCCTATTCCAGGCCTGAGCTCAGTGCATGGATGGCGGATTACAGGAGGTGGCGAGCACTACCATATAGACAGTAAAGTATAATGCACCGAAAGGCCGTATGCCTAGACCATTACGTAGTCAAGGCGGAGGAGCACGGATTTTGGTTCCTCCACTGTAGGCAGGGGTGCGCGGTGCATATAGGATGCCGATGGTGAAAGTCAGAGAGACGGATGCAAGCTAAAGGCGGAGTGCCTACCCTTACTATGTGTTGGAAGGGCAAACGTGGAGCTTACACAGCTCCAGGTACAGAAACAGCTATAGCTACGGATACGAGTGAGACTATGCTTACAGGCTATGAGATGTTCTCACGTCTTTTATAATGCACGGGCACTGGCGGTGAGGAGAGATGGCGAGCGCAGTAATGCTCGCTCTAAAGTTTGATTACTCTTCTACGTGATCGAGGGCGGAAAGGGAGTTCAGTCATATATCGCAGTTCGTGCCGTTTGCCATGATACAGAAGGATGATATGACACAGTATTTTGCGGATTCTCTCTATGTTGAGTTCCAGCGGAAGCGTGGAAGGTCTCAGAAGGGACCAGCGGAGAGTGTTTCTTTCCTTTAATCATGCACGAAAGGCGGGAAGGACTTTCTAAAGAGGAGTTTCAAGGAGTGCAGCTCCAGAGGAAGACAGAAGGAAGGAACTGGAAGATTTAAACAAGAAGGCTTCTACCAAGTATAACTTGGAGCAACAAAATCAAGCAAAACCAGGGGACTCCGACGGAAAGGGTCCGGAAATGCAGCCGGAGGCTGGAGACAAAACGACGAGACTGGTACTATGAGGACAAGGAGTAAAACTTGCGAGAGGGCGCAGGAGCAAATCAAAGGACTACTAGTTCTATTTTAACGAAAGAGGAAAGATGCTTAAGGGCTGGCAGAGGCTGGGTGATAGCTGGTACTTGCCGACAGCAGAGACGGTGCAATGCTTTACGGCTGTGCAGAAATTAACGGAAGAATGGTACTACTTTGGTACACGGACAGGAGATGCATGCAGGAGAGGATGGCAAGCTCTTGGGAGACTCTTAAAATGAGCAGTGAGTAATATCTTGATCTCCAAGAATGGAGATGAAAACCCGGTTGTGCAAAATGTTGCGGATAAATGGTATATCTTTAATATCAACGATCCAGTCGGTTTCCCTCTAAAGCAATGCAGAAAAGACACCACAAAGGATGGGTGCATTAATGAGTGCCAGCAGGAGTGGTGCAGCAAGAATGTTCCTAGAATGGGTAATCATGAATCACTTCGAGTAAGTAAAGGAGAGTACTGTATTGATAATCAAAAGAATCTAGATGAGGAGTTAGGAATGAAGAAAGATTTTGCAGCTTGGCCGGGTGCGCTGCAGGCTGTGTATGCTGGCAATCCCTGCATTTGCAGGAGAGACAGTACAGGGAGCATGTTTACGGATACCAGTACGGAAAGCAAGCCTGGCAACACTGGGATAAGACTAGCGGTGGAAAGGCACCCGAAATATGCTAACACCAGAACGGAGAAGCACTCCAGAGCCTATGCTGGTTCAGCTACTAGGACTTGGCGGTGACCAAGATTACCATGAGTTAAAGATAGGAGCGGACCTTGGATTTGCTTATTATGGTGAAAGCAATGGTGACTTATGGCCTTAGTAGATGGAGATTCACGAGACCATGATACCCCTACACACTCAAAGTACACATTCTAAGTCTAAGGAGAGGAAAGAGTTGCCGCTTAGCTGCCTACCATCCTCCACAGAGAGAGACCATGTAGAGGCACTTTCCCGTTATTTTGGAGCTCGCAGAAGATGGCGGGACATCCAGTTTCACAATATCGATCCGGGACAGCAGATGTACATACCCAGCTTTGCCGCCATCTCCTTTTATAGGCAGTATAGGCCAGCAGGGCTACAGAGTACCGATGATTAAAGTAATGGAATTGACCTTGCCCTTATCCTGCGGAGAGAGCATGAGAAACTCCGAGAGAGGTACAAAGCTTTTCCCTATGGAAATGTATCTGTGGAGATTTTGAGATGCAACGGCTTCCATTCCACGATTAGCTCAGGAAATAACGAGCTCCTCTTTGCTATAGTTACAATAAATGGAAGAGCTTCTCATTACGGAGATCTTCCTACGACCCGTAGCGAGAGGCTCCTGGAGAACCTCACATCAGGATTAGGTGAAAGGCGGATATCATGCAAATGGCACACCACGAGTCAGCATGGCGGAGCTGCATTTACCAATTTGCTAAATCCAGAGATATACTGGCTTGTAAGAAAACTCCAAGGGCTTTTTGAGGATAAGAGGAAGGATGCTCTTCACAGAGGATCAGGAGACTTATACCAGGCTGCTCCCAATGACTGATTCTGGGCCAAATAAAGCTTGGGTAGAAAAAGAGAATATCATGGCGGACCCGGAGACTGGATGGCGAATAAAGCTTTGAGGCAGTAGGTGCAGATCACTAGGACACACACAGGATGATGTTATTAGAGGCCTAGAAAGTGGTCTGAGTTATGCATTGTCATTTTTCAGAAAAGACCGATATACTGCTTTTTAAAAGATTGCCTGCGGCTGCACACGGCCTCGTTGGAAGGCAGATCGCCTCACTTTTCAGAAGGAAGGTAGATATGGACCCAGTGGAATGGGGAGATTTAAAGGACAGAGCTAGAAGTTTGCACGGAAGGGCCAGAGCTTGAGGCTCAGCCTGCAGTGTGCCTTAAGACTCAAGGAAAAGCACTGAGAGAAAAGGATGCAAGGGAGAGACTTTGCGTTGCCTTTTGCCATTATCAGCGGAGTTTTGCTGTTTTGCACGGTCAGAAAACACTCTGTCTATCCGTGCGCCAAAGATGCCATGGATGAGTTATGAGTGAGTTTTGGCGAGAGAAGTATTTGAGGACAGAAGAAGAGTAGGGAAGGACAGGAAGATATCCGCATTTTCTGTAAAAAGAGCTTCATGAGTTTAGGAAGAATAAGAAATGCCATAATTTAAACTAAGAACTGAGAGAAACGCATGGATTAGCCCACGATGCTCAAGTTATGAAGAGAAAGACGACAGAGCGCCATTGTCTCCTACTCGTTTTCCGATAGACTTTTCTTTACCTTTACCCTATAGTACAATGCAGCTGTTTTCACATAGAAAATTATATTGCTGAATTAAAGCTTAGATGGAGAATACTCTTTGAGGCTTTTCATCAAAAGGAGAAGGAATGGAGTGAGTGTAGTCAAATCAAGCGAATGGTGTGGGGGATGTCTTTTTATCGAAATTTCCTGAGAGAAGAATTAAGATAAAAGAGGAGAGTCAAGGCTCTCTCACGACACTCCTGTAGTGGGAGGATTTTATTTTGAGAGGCGTGCTCCCGTCTCCTAAAAGGAGGCATATCGCAATAGAAATGAATTCTCCTTTAGATCCCAGGAAAAGGATGAGACCGCTCCTACTTGGGAGGCCTTCACCAAGAAAGCGCAGTAATATTTTGAGATACAGGCTGCACTCGTGCTTTTCCCAATGGGGATATGGGAAAGATTTTTACTTGCTACGGGGAGTATCGGAGAGAAATCATATCTTATTTTTCATAGCCACATGAGGTTATCTCCGACATTTGCTTATTCAGAGAGGAGAGAAGACGGGAAGAAATTCTACGTATCTTTGGTGCATAATTTCACTTTCACGGAAAGTCGTTTTCAGGCAAGAGATTCTTTTTAAAAGGCTGGTGCGAGAGAAGTTTACTCAGTCTAGAGAAAGAGGAAGGGAGGCTGGAGAGCCGTTTTTGCAGGGAGTCGTCATGCGAAGAATGATAGAGTCTTGCACCGGATGCTGTGGTGGATCCAAGGGGCCGGAGATCCAACATGGAGAGGACTATTTCATGCCAGGAGCTTCTAGGACTGGGCACTAAGATTACGCCATATCGTTTTTCTCAGACAAATATAGTCTCAGGAGCGGAAAAATTGTATGGGAAGATTCAGCGAAGCTATGCCGATCTCCGCGCTACGGCGGGCGTGAGCCCGCTCATTTACGATCTACTCAGGGACAGAGCCCGTGATGACCAAGCTTACCAGAGTAGGGTGAGCAGAAAGCCACTATGGTGCTGGAGAGTGTGAGGAGGCGGTGGAGTCTGCAAAGGGAGTGCAGAGGGAGGCATGCATGAGAATTCGTCACTAGTTTGCAGGAGATGTACTGCAGAGGTTTTGGGAACAAAGTGCAGCTCAGAGCACACTGGCATGTAAGGGCTCTAAGATAGCGAGGGCGAGAAAGCTGTTGACGCGTGATGAGGGAACTGAAGGAATACTGCAGGAAGAGGTATGCAAGCAGACTCACCAATTCGGATTTTGTGTGTGCCATCCCAGCTCCTCAGAGACGGTATGCATAAAAGCGCTGGAATTGAATTATTCGATATGGCGTAAAATCGCTTAATATATATTGTGCATGTAAGCCGAAGAAGTTTGTAGGGACTTGGAAGCCCTGCAAAATGCAGGAGTATAGAGTGCAAGGAAGTTGCATGCTGCTGAGCCTCTTTTCCAAGGGACTAATAACTGCTGCAGATGTGTGCGTTTACTGGAAGCAAAGCCTAGAAATGATAAGGCTTGATTTTGCTGAGCATTCCCTGAGACAATAAGTAGAGGGAGAGAAAATGGAAGGAAAAGAAGATGGAAGAAATGAGATTTAGGAGAGAAGAGAGCAAAGGAGAGCCAGGTCCTACAGGAGAAGAGCAAACGGCCTTGTTCACTATCTAAATTCCTACATTTTGTTTATAACTAGCAGTGGTTTTCAAGGAGATTCTTTCTTCGCGACCTCTCTATTTGAATACTAAACGCAGCAAAGGACAGAGTATGCGGCGCTGGAGGGCATATCTCGTGGTGCAGCGAGGAAACTGTGGAGAAGAAGACAACAGTGGGAAGAGACAGAAGGCGGAGGAGGAGAGCCGAAGAATCGGCGAAGCTTCTGGGCCTGTGGATGCTCAGCTCATCCCGGCACTCGATTGAGTTACATGATGCCTTAAAGAAAATTAAATGGAGAGTTTTACTTTCGTGCAATCTATATCGCGCAAAATCAGTTTATCCTGGTAAGCAGCCAATGGGATCAGCCTGAATTATTTACGGACCTTTGAGGCAAAGAGTAATCAGTTCCTATCTGGACTGCAACGCCAGGGGCTCCTTATAGTCCAGCGATACACTTCATGTTTTGGACACAATGCAGAAGAACGGTACGATGTTCCAGGAAGCTGAGAGGACTTTTTACAGAGGCGGAGTTTGCCATGGAATTCTAATCCCTATATTTTCCTCTACGGACTGATCGAGTTTTCCCGCTTCTGGGATCTTTACCTATTACCTGACCAATTACCTCAAGTAGGAATTTACAGCGATTTTTGAGGCGAAGATGGCTACGAGCGTTACCTCCGCCTGGGTAGAGGACTTTCTTCTCACGCAGACTCTCCGGAGGGGCAATTGAGTTTGCTGCTCATCGTCCAGAATTTAGTACGCTTTCCACCTATTTCCGGGACCCAGCGGAGGAGATCAGCGCTTTAGTAGCACAGGCAGCTATGGGAGAGAGTATACTAGAAAGAAGCGCTATTCCGTACGCCAGAGGCTCTTTGCACAGAGGAAATAAAAGTGACAGGAGGACTAGAGTGAAAAATATTGAGTTTATGCGTGAGTATAGTCTGCTTCTACCAACAAACCATGGAAATAATGAATTAGACAGGAAGAAAA
>BNJT01000805.1_pt1 | contig 89882 bp, 85 predicted proteins | sample 8540491 | NCBI WGS metagenome assembly BNJT01 (sample SAMD00202455, study PRJDB9452) | human saliva metagenome | host: Homo sapiens | reverse complement strand
GGCTACCGCTTTCTAAGTGTATGTAGCTAAGCTCAACACAGCTTTTCAATCGACCTTCCTTGGGAGGAAGCGAAGCAATTGAAAGGCAAGACGGCAGCAATAGTCGTTTGATCTCAGACCTGTAGTCACTTCTAGTACAAACTAATAGTCATTCATATGCGAAACGAATAGTCGTTTAGACCCTGAACTTATAGTCGTTTGCACGCAGATCAGTAGTCATTTCGAATCAACTCAAGCAACGTAGACTGCCACTCAGGCATCACCACCATATAAGCCTTCATCTTGAGACGAATAGCACTGTAGAAAGTATCTCAAAACGAAACACCACCAGCTCACTATGTATCAATCACGTCCCCCTCCATCCCAAGCCTCTCAGCAATAGAGCAAAATCGAACCAGTACTGGTCGGCGCTCTGACCAGTACTGGTCACGAGGCGAAGTAGTACTGGTCACTATTGCTGACCAGTACTGGTCAACTCGTCGAGCAGTACTGGTTACTTTACCCTCCCATATCTGTACATTCCATAGAGCCATATCAAGGCAAGCTACCACCCTCTAAAAGATGCTCTTCACAAGCCAAACAAACCTCCTCAAGAGAAATATCTATGAGGGCATCAAAAGCGGGTATGCAGTCGCAACATTTTGAAGCAAATAACGTACCTTTGCGTGTTCATTAAAGACAAGTCAACTACCTATAGATGGAATATAACTTTAGAGCTATCGAAGCACGCTGGCAAGCGTACTGGCGAGCAGAAGACGTATATCGTGTCACGGAAGACCCCAGCCGCCCCCCTTACTACGTCCTGGACATGTTCCCCTACCCCTCGGGAGCAGGCCTGCATGTCGGTCACCCATTAGGCTATATCGCCTCGGATATCTTCGCCCGCTACAAGCGACTTCGTGGCTTCAATGTACTCCATCCCATGGGTTACGATGCCTTCGGGCTTCCCGCTGAGCAGTATGCTATCCAGACAGGGCAGCACCCTGAGGTAACGACTACGGAGAACATCCGTCGCTATCGCGAACAGCTGGATCAGATTGGCTTCAGCTTTGACTGGTCGCGCGAGGTACGCACCTCCGATCCCGAATACTATAAATGGACGCAGTGGGTCTTCATCCAGCTCTTCCACTCCTATTATAATAATGCTACAGGCAAGGCTGCACCTATCTCCGAGCTCATCGCCCACTTCGAGGCCGCAGGGACTAAGGGGATCAATGTAGCCGAAAGCGAAGCACTCTCCTTCACCGCCGAAGAATGGCGTAGTTGGGATAAGAAGAAGCAGATGCAGACCCTGATGAACTATCGTCTGGCCTACCTCGGTGAGACGATGGTCAACTGGTGTGCTGCCCTCGGCACTGTACTGGCCAACGACGAAGTCCACGACGGTGTGAGCGAACGCGGAGGCCATCCCGTAGAGCAGAAGAAGATGCAGCAGTGGTGTCTGCGCGTCTCAGCCTATGCAGGTCGCCTACTCGACAGCCTCAATGACCTCGAGTGGAGTGAATCCCTCAAGGAATCACAGCGCAACTGGATCGGCAAGAGCGAAGGTGCCGAAGTACGCTTCCCGCTCGTGGGTGGCGATGGAGCAGAGCTCACCGTCTTCACTACGCGTGTCGATACGATCTATGGGGTCACCTTTCATGGTCTTAGCCCCCGAGAGTGACTATGTCCCCATGGTCACCACCGCTGAGCAGCAGGCTGCCGTAGACGAATATCTTGCTGCTACCCGCCGCCGCACCGAGCGCGACCGTCTCTCTGATCGTCGCGTCTCTGGGGTCTTCTCTGGCTCCTATGCCACCAATCCGCTGACAGGCGAAGCGATCCCCATCTGGATCAGTGACTATGTCTTAGCTGGCTATGGGCACGGGAGCGGTGATGGCTGTACCCCGCTCACGACAGTCGTGACTTTTGCCTTCGCTCGTCACTTCGGCCTGCCTATCATTCAGGTTGTCGTCCCCGAAGGTGAAGAAGCTACCGATCCTGCGACTTGGGAGGAATCCAAGGACAGCAAGAGCGGTGTACTCATCAACTCTGGTATCATCACAGGTCTCTCCGTCACGGATGCCATCGCCAAGATGAAGGCACACGTCACGAGCGAAGGGCTGGGACAGGTCAAGACGAACTATCGTCTACGCGACGCGATCTTCAGCCGTCAGCGCTACTGGGGTGAGCCCTTCCCCATCTATTATGATGCCGAGGGGACAGCCCATACCATCAGCGAAGATGAACTGCCACTTTGCCTCCCCGAGGTAGATAAGTTCCTCCCCACCTCCGATGGTCAGCCCCCTCTTGGTCGTGCTAAGGGCTGGCACACCGCCGAAGGTTTTCCCTACGAGCTGAGCACAATGCCAGGCTTCGCTGGTAGCTCCGCCTATTACCTCCGCTACATGGATCCACACAATGACAAGGCGCTTGTCGGTCGTGACAAGAATGCCTACTGGCGCCATGTAGACCTCTATGTCGGAGGTGCAGAGCATGCTACCGGACACCTCATCTATAGCCGCTTCTGGAATAAGTTCGTCTATGACCTTGGCCTCGTCGTAGAGGACGAGCCCTTCCGCAAGCTGGTCAATCAGGGGATGATCCAGGGTCGCTCCAACTTCGTCTACCGCATCAAGGACACGAATACCTTCGTCTCCCTCGGGCTCAAGGATCAGTACGACACGACCCCCATCCATGTGGATGTAAATATCGTCTACAACGATCAGCTCGATCTTGAAGCCTTCCGTGCTTGGCGTCCCGAGTATGCTACGGCAGACTTTATCCTCGAGGATGGCAAGTACATCTGCGGATGGGCTGTCGAGAAGATGAGTAAGTCGATGTACAATGTCGTCAACCCCGATATGATCGTCGAGCGCTATGGCGCCGACACGCTTCGCCTGTACGAGATGTTCCTCGGTCCTCTTGAGCAGAGTAAGCCCTGGGACACCAACGGTATCGACGGCGTACACCGCTTCCTCCGCAAGCTGTGGGGGCTGTACTACTCAGCCGAGGGTCTGCGTGTCACTGATACTCCTGCTACCAAGGAAGAGCTCAAGAGCCTGCATAAGCTGATCCGCAAGGTGACGCAGGACGTCGAGCAGTTCTCCTTCAACACCTCCGTAGCTGCCTTCATGATCTGCATCAACGAGCTGCAGGGTCTGAAGACTGCTTCTCGCGAAGTACTCCAGCCACTCCTCATCCTCCTCGCCCCCTTCGCTCCTCACATCGCCGAAGAGCTCTGGCATGCCATCGGCGAAGAGACGACTATCGTCGCTGCCCAGTGGCCCGAGTACGATGAGAAGCTCCTCGTCGAGGATAGCTTCAAGTACCCCGTGAGCTTCAATGGGAAGACACGCTTCACCATCGAGCTGCCACGTGAAGCGTCTCAGGATGAGATCCGCGAGGCCGTACTTTCGGCTGACGAAGCACAGAAGTGGCTCGAGGGCAAGACTCCTAAGAAGGTCATCATCGTCCCCGGCCGCATCATCAACATCGTATTATAGTAATCACAATAGCTTAACCTCTACCAACCTCACTAACAAGTAGCAATGGCACAGAATCTCAATCTGCTGACGTTCCTCGGCCAGAAGTTCAAGGATCTCTTCCACGAACTCTCTCATCAAGCGGTCTCCAAGTACTTCTGGAAGGACCTCCTGATCGTGCTGATGGGTGTACTCCTCTACACCGTAGGCTTCAGCTTCCTCATCTATCCGCAGCGTGTCACGACCGGTGGGCTCATGGGGATCTGTAACATCATCACGATTATCACAGGGATCAAGGTCGACATCCCGTACAACATCATCAACATCAGCCTCCTTGTCATCGCCTTCCTCTTCCTGGACAAGAACTTCTTCATCAAGACCCTCATCGGGATCGGTCTCCTTGCAGTGCTCGTGCCCATCGCTACGCGTACCGCTATCCCCGACCCACGAGTCGAAGAACTGTGGCATCTGATGGTCCTCAAGGATCAACCTCTGCTTGCCCTCATCCTCGGTGCTATGATGTGCGGTCTTGGGCTGGGGCTCATTTTCTCCGTGAACGGTAGCTCTGGGGGGACGGATGTCATCGTCGCACTTATCAGCAAGTACCGCAATATGTCCTTCGGGCGTATCTTCGTCGCAGTGGACGGTACGGTGGTGCTCTTCTCTTACTTCGCCAACGTCTATCTGGCAGACATCAAGATCGACCCACTGATGGCATTTGACAAACTCGTCATGTCCTTCATCGAGGTCGTACTCCTGGCGATGACGATGGACTGGTACACGAGTGGCAACCGTCAGTCGGTGCAGTTCATGATCTTCAGCTCGAAGTATCAAGAGATCAATGATGCGATCACCTCTCGTCTACGTCGTGGCTGTACCCTGCTCGAAGCTACGGGGGGCTACACAGGCCAGCCTCAGAAGGTCCTCCTCGTTGTAGTGCGCAAGCAGCAGTCTGTAGCTATCTCACGCATCATCGAAGAGATTGACCCCAAGGCCTTCGTCTCCAATGGAGCTGTAAAGGGCGTCTATGGCGAAGGCTTCGAAAGCCTCAAGAAGATCAAGTAAGCCCGATCTCCCTATACCTTATAATATAAGCCCCACCCCATCAAGGCACAGAGCCATAGGGGTGGGGCTTTATGTATCTGCCTATATCAGATAAGGTAGTGACACTATATATCCTTATCTTTGCGAGCACAACATAGTCACAAATAATACTACCACATCATGGCTATCATCCAAAGCGTATTAGATACAGACCTCTATAAGTTCACCACGAGCTATGCCTACTCCAAGCTCTACCCTCGAGCCTATGGGCAGTTCCGCTTCATAGACCGTGGGAAGACGACCTACCCTCAGGGCTTTGCCGAAGAGCTAAAGAAGGAGATCCAAGAGATGTCTAAGCTCGCCCTGACTAAGGACGAGGCGAGCTTCCTCTCTCGCGAGCTCCCCTACCTTCCCCCGACGTACATTGACTTTGTACGAGGCTTCCGCTTCGACCCCGAGGAAGTAAAGGTGGAGCAGGATGCTGAGGGCCACCTGTCTATCATCGCCGAAGGGCTACTCTATCGCGTCACACTTTGGGAGACCCCTATCCTTGCTCTCGTGAGCGAGCTCTACTACAAAATGCTCGGTGCTCAGCCAGACATGGAGTACACCGAGCGCACAATCATCAACAAGGCTCGTAAGCTCGCTGAGCACGGCATCACGTTCTCGATGTTCGGTATGCGTCGTCGCTTCAGTGCAGCTATCGAAGACCGCGTGACGGAGCTTCTCAAGGAGCACGCTGCTGGCTACCTCTTCGGCACGAGCAACGTCTACTATGCTTATAAGCATGGCCTTCGCGTATCGGGGACGCATCCCCACGAGTGGATTCAGTTCCATGGCGCTATGTTCGGCTATAAGATGGCTAACTACATGGCGATGGAGGACTGGATCAATGTCTACGACGGAGACCTCGGTACGGTACTTACAGATACCTATACGACGGATGTCTTCATGCGCAACTTCAGTAAGAAGCACGCTATGCTCTTCACAAGTCTGCGCCATGACAGCGGGGATCCCCTCCAGTTCACGGAGAAAGTCATCGCTCGCTACCGTGAGCTACGCGTAGACCCCACCATCAAGTACATCATCTTCTCCGATGGTCTCGATCCTGAGCGCGCTATCGAGATCGCCAACTATTGTAAGGGTCGTATCGGCGCCAGCTTCGGTATCGGCACGAACTTCTCCAATGACGTCGGCAATGGTGTCCGCCCTATGAACATCGTCATGAAGCTCTGGAAGTGCAAGATGACTGAGAAGGAGCGCTGGAATCCCTGCGTCAAGCTCAGCGACGTCGATGGTAAGCACACCGGTGAGCCCGAGGAGATCGAGCTCGCTCAGCGTACCCTTGGGCTCCCCGTACAGATATAGTACCTGTGGTTAGCTCACGGAGACGCGTCTGCCTTTACTTTGGCTCTTTCAATCCACTGCATCGTGCCCACCTACATCTGGCACAGTTTGCACTGGACAGCGTGCCATGCGATGAAGTATGGCTCGTGCTGAGCCCGCTCAACCCCCTCAAGGACCGTGCAACACAGCTCCCCTTCTCTTGGCGAGCAGACTATATACGCCGTGCTATACAGGATGAGCCGCGCCTACGTCTAATCACGCTGGAGGAGCTGCTTCCGCTACCCCACTATACGGTGCGGAGTATAAGAGCGCTACGCCTCCTCTATCCCGAATATGACTTCTCGCTCCTTATCGGGAGTGACAATCTCCGCCTCATAGACCGCTGGTATGACTACCAGCGGCTCTTTGAGGATTATCCCCCTGCATGTCTATCCTCGCCCAGGCTATCCGCTGGAGGACATTGACCCTGCAGCCCTTCCCGAAGCGATGCTACATCTCCACCCCGAAGCTCCACAAATGGACCTGGCTGCGACCGAGCTACGTGAAGCCGCACTAAGTGGAGAAGACCGCAGTGCTGAGACAGCTGTCCCCGAGCTCTGGGAAGAGCTCCGAGCACAGCTCCTGTCCCTACAATCCTAATAAGTATCCCTATGACCCCACGCCTCACTTTCCTCCCCGAGTGGGTGGAGCAAGATCTCGTCCTGATCTCTTGGCCCAATGAGACCATGGACTGGGCTTCGCGCTTGCCCCAAATAGAAGCATGCTACAAGCAGATGGCTGAGAGCATCCTCGCCTACGAAGACCTCCTCATCCTCGCCAAGGATCCCGAGCACGTGCGCAGCCTCCTCTCTGACCGCGAGCACAAGCACGAGCTCTTCATCATGGAGATGGACTGCAATGATACCTGGTGCCGCGACTATGCTCCCCTCTCACTTCTACTCACGGACGAAGAGGGCAACGAGCGCCCCATGATCGTGGACTTCACCTTCAACGGCTGGGGAATGAAGTTCGCAGCCGACAAGGACAACTTGATTACGCGTGCCCTCTATCTCTCGCGTGCCTTCGTCCCCGAGATGGCATATACCAATGCCCTTAGCCTTGTCTTTGAAGGTGGCGGTATCGAAAGCGATGGCGCTGGGACGCTGCTCTCGACCGAGGGCGTAATAGTCGAGCCCAACCGTAATGCGGGCGTCAATGACGAAGCGCTCCGTCAGTACCTCATTGAGATCCTTGGGGGCGAGCGTCTCCTTACGCTCACCAACGGACAGATCGAGGGCGACGATACCGACGGTCATATCGATACGCTTGCTCGCTTCCTCACCCCGACGACCATCGCCTACGTCAGCTGCGAAGATCCTAAGGATAGCCACTATCACGAGCTGGAGCGCATGAAGAAGGAACTCGAAGCACTGCGCACGAAGGACGGTGCTTCCTACGAGCTTATCCCTCTGCCTCTACCTCCCGCGCTGCATGATGAGGAAGGTCAGCGCATGCCCGCCACGTATGCCAACTTCCTCTTCGTCAATGGTGCGCTCCTCGTACCCACCTACGACGTCGAGACCGACGCCGTAGCGCTTGAGCGCCTGAAGGCTGCTGTACCCGACCGCGAAATCGTCGCCGTGCCCAGCCGTGCCCTCATCTACCAGCATGGTAGCCTACACTGCGCCACGATGCAGTTCCCCCGAGGCTTCATCAACAAGAATAAGTGGAGATAAGACCTATGTCCGAAAAGAGAATACTTCGCGTCGGCCTCATTCAGCAGGCCAACACCGCCGACCACTCCGACAACAAGCGCCGTCTGAAGGAAGCCATTCGCTCGGCAGTAGCCCAAGGCGCAGAGCTGGTCGTACTGCAAGAGCTTCACAACGGCCTTTACTTCTGCCAGACGGAGGACGTCAACGTCTTCGACCAAGCCGAGCCCATCCCTGGGCCAAGTACGGAGGAGTTCGGTGCGCTGGCTGCCGAGCTGGGGATCGTCTTAGTCCTCTCGCTCTTTGAGCGTCGTGCCGCAGGCCTGTACCACAATACCTCCGTGGTCTTGGAGCGCGATGGCTCCATCGCTGGGAAGTATCGCAAGATGCACATCCCCGATGACCCCGCCTACTACGAGAAGTTCTACTTCACCCCTGGGGATCTGGGCTTCGAGCCCATCGAGACCTCTGTCGGGACGCTCGGCATACTCGTCTGCTGGGACCAGTGGTATCCCGAAGCAGCCCGCCTCATGGCACTCGCAGGAGCCGAGATGCTCATCTACCCCACGGCTATCGGCTACGAAAGTAGCGACGTCGTCGAAGAGCAGAGTCGTCAGAGCGATGCCTGGCAGCTCGTACAGCGCGGTCACGCCGTAGCCAATGGCCTCCCCGTGATCACGGTGAACCGTGTGGGCCACGAAGAAGACCCATCGGGTCAGACCAAGGGTATCCGCTTCTGGGGGCGCAGCTTCGTCGCTGGCCCACAGGGGGAATTGCTCTGCGAGCTGGGGCAAGAAGAAGCGATCCAGATCGTCGAAGTCAACCTCACGCGAAGCGAATCGGTACGCCGCTGGTGGCCCTTCCTGCGCGACCGTCGCATTGATTACTTCGAAGACCTCACGAAGCGCTACCGCAAGTAGTCACCCTATTCCCTAAAAGCCAAAGCGCCCCGCCCGCAGAAAGACCTGCAGGCGGGGCGCTTTCTATGCAAATGCCGAGGAAATATAACGCCATATATACGAGCATTTCACGGTGTATATACGGATGGAAATTTCCGTATATACAGAAATATTTTTTTCGTATATGCAGAAATTTATTTTCGCATATACGGAAATTTAGCAGCGCATATACGGAAGTTTTTCCACCCTATATATGGGCATTCTTTTGGGTGTATATTTGAGAAGGGCTGACTTCGCAGGTGCGAAGTCAGCCCTTTAATTCTAAGCCCATTTGCGAGAGCGAAGGAGCTTTCGTGAGTGCCTATGCCTGGGAGGCGCTACTTCTTGCGGGGAGCATTGCCCTTGCGGATCCAGTCAAGGCTTACACGCGTGAAGTAGATGTCGAATCCGGGGTTGTCGTCCTCTTCGCTGATGATCCCGATCGTCCCGTCGGGGAAGATCACCAGTTCGCTATAGACCGACTCGCCACGGCAGATCTCACGCGAATAAGGCCAGGTCTTACCCTCGTCTTCACTGAGGAAGATCTTCAGGTGGTCGCGCGTGGCGTTAGCGGGGAGGGTGTGCAGTAGGAGGTTCGCATTTTTCTTGCTACCGACGGGTGCATAGCGAGCAAAGCCACCATTACAAGCATTACCCATCAGCTCATTCCACTGCTTGGGCTCGGTCCACGTCTTGCCACCGTCGCTGGAGTGCACGTAGGTACGCGCATTCAGGCCACCAGCACGATTGCGGCAGGAGACCAGCAGCGAGCCGTCGGAGAGCTCGACGATCTTCGACTCGTCGCCATTGACGCGAGCGGTCTCGGAGATCAGCCATGTCTTCCCCTGGTCATCAGAGTAAGCCAGGACGTTATCAGCACGTCCACCCCAAGCCTCCTCCGTGCGGATAGCTGCGACGAAGATGATGCGGCCCGTGGAGGTAATGATCCCGTTGCCCGAAGCGAAGAAGCCACCGTACTCAAAGCGATCACGGTAGATAGACTTCGTGATATTGGTCACAGGCTCCCATGTGCGGCCACCATCTGTGCTCTTAGTGAAGTACATCTGGATAGGATGCGTGGCATGCGAAGGATAATGCCAAAGACCAGCGCCACCGACCATCACCATGTAGATCGTACGTCCGTCGGTAGCCATAGCTGCGTCGCCGTAGCCGTGCTCCGACGTACCACGAGCCACCGTGATAGGCGCACTCCAAGTCTTACCATCATCTATCGAGCGCTTGATCTCCACGTCGATATCACCGGGCAGGTCATTGACATTCTTCTTGCGGCGGTCAATGCTTGCCACGAGCGTACCATCGGAGAGACGGACGACACCGGGGATACGATAGTGCAGTGAGCCACCTTCGCCTGGCGCCCAGACCAAGCTACGCTGCAGGACGATACCATGGCGGTGCTCCTTGGCATCGGGGAGCGTAGAGAGCTCATAGCTCGACGTCTTCAGCGCACTAAGGCGAGAGACGACTTCCCCACCCTCCTGTGCCGAAGGATCTACATCACAAACGACCCAGAAGGCATCATCGCTCGAGATCGTCGTACGTGGAGAGAGGTCGAGCTTGATGCGAGAAGCACGCTTGACGGGCGCAGAGGCTACGAGCTGCCCAGGCGTGCGGTGGTCAAAGCGATCCTCGTTCTTCGTACGGTAGAGCTTCAGCTGACGGACATCCTTAATTCGGGAGGTGCCGCTGAGATCGATCGTCACGGACTCCAGCGTAGAGCCGACAGCCACGGGGAGCGTAAAGGTGAAGAGCGCTTGATCAAGCCGCGCCCGATGAGGCTGGCATTCGTCCCATGCTCTTGATAGCGCGCCAAGCTATCCGGACTGACACTCGCAAGGGCTACAGTGCTACTCGCTACTGCTGGAAGAGAAGCTCCCGAGGCAAGCAGCAGGCAAGCTGAGGCTAAGAGAAAGGTCTTCATAAAGGGCTATGATGGGTTAGTGATAAATTCTTCGAACTCAAACGTCAGGTCATCTGCAAACTCGTGCTGCACGGGAGCTTCTCCCTCGGCCCAAGCCTTGAGGAGCGGCGAGGCAAGGACTTCGCTACGTAGCTCCTCGTCCGAGCGTCCCCAGCGCTTGAGCATAAGCAGAGCCGTGCGCTGAAGAGGCGTGGGGAAGGGGACTTCGCTATCGGAGAGGATCTCTAAGACTTCCGAGAGCAAGCGCTTGCGGTGCGCTTCATGCTCGATGCGGAAGCCCTGCGAGAGCCAGCGTGCTAAGATCGTAAAGGCCACGGGGAGCAAATCTTCCCATCGCTGTGAATGCTCGGTGAAGATCCAGTCAAGCGCCCAATAGGGAGCCTCGGGTATGCGGTCAAAGAAGTGCTTCGCCAGATAGTCGCGCAGCTCAGGGTTAGAGAAGGATGAGAGAGCCAGTTGCGTAGCCACTTCGTACGTCACGGCCTCCTCGGGATAGATAAGCTGCCCGATGATCTTCAGCTCACGCACATCTCGGCTGAGGATGTAGCGAGCCAGATCGGCAGACTTCGGCTGCTTCTCCGCCAGGCGAAGGATATAGTCCAGCGTAAGACCAAAGTTGATGCCGTAATAAAGCCCCTTTGAGCGCATAGACGAAGCAACTTGCCCATCCATAGCATGACGCAGACTTCCGCGCAGGGTCTTAGCCGCCTCCAGTGTAGCATCGGAGGGCTCGGGATGACGAACCTGCTCAGCTGTCGTTGGGTCTTCGGGGAGCGTGGCATACTCACGGCCGTAGCGAAGCATCTGCTCGGCATAGCCTTCGGTATAGGTCGCACGGACATCGGTGATACCGCCCTCGGCATCGTAGACCAGCTCAAGGCGGGGATTAACAAAGCCCTTGTAGGGGGCGATATTAAGCGTAGCGTAGCGATGCAGTACCTCGGCATGAAGCTCGGGATCTACGTCAATAGCGTAGCGCTCTACTAAGGCGCGACCTGCAGGCTGATCTCCCTCGCTCTTGATACGCTGTACCTCAGCCAGGAGTTCGGCGATGATGGGGCGAAGAGCGGAATAGTCGTGGATGACGAGCTCAAGGCCGCGAAGCTCGGCAGCGCCCGAAGCAGCGGCACGCTCCAGTACGTAGCGAGCGATGAGAGCACGATTGCGCATGTGGGCTTCCTCGAGGACGTGCCCTGGGCGAATACGTACAAGCTGCGTGACAAGCCCATTGAGCAGGTAGCGATAGTAGCAAGCCTTGTACGCCTCCGTATCGGGAAGGAGCCCCAACTCTACGAGACGCTCATCAGCCATATAGTATAGGGCAAAGAGGTCGGCACGTGCCTCCTCCAGCGTCGAATGGTAAGCGCCGAGAGCATCAGGCGAGATGCCGTCCAGGAGCTTTCCTGAGCCGTGCCCCAAGCATTCGTGCAGGTCGGTATGTAGGTGCTCCGTCACCCCTTCGTACTTCTCGAGCAGGGCGCGGGTAGCAGGATCGGGGATGAAGGCTGCATCCATCCCGCTGTGGCGAGCTGCCAAGCGATAGGCTTCGTGGATATTGTCGATGGTGACGGACTTCGATCCGTAGGTCGCACGTATCCAGTCTGCGTTTGGCAAGTTGATACCGATGGGCGTGGCAGGATAAGAGTCGCCGGCAAGCATAGCTACCGAGACCACTGTAGCGGATACACCACGGGGATTCCCCTTCTTAAAGCGGGCATCGATGGGAGCATGCGCTTCGAACCACGCTGCCTCACTGCAGATCTTCGCCGTGCGTTCGCTCGCCTTCTCATCACGGATATGCACGAGCGACTCCCACATCCCCTTCATCCCGAGGGGGTCAGTATAGACTTCGGTGAAGCCATTGATAAAGTCCACGACAGGCTCCGTATCGCCGACCCAGTGGATAGCATAGCGGTTGTACTCTTCCAGATCGCCCTTCTTGTAGTATTCGATGAGCGAAAGAATAGTCTTGCGCTGGGCTTCGCTCTCAGCATAAGCCACAGCGGCCTTGAGGTGGGCGATGATTTGGCTCAAGGCCTCGCCGTAGAGCCCGTCCTGCTTGTAGACTTCTTCGTAGAGCTGACCGTCTTCGGTCTTTGCTAAGCGGCTGTTCAGCCCCAGAGAAGGAGGCTCTTGGCGCTCCTCTTCGGTGAGGTAGTCATAAGCTGCACGGTAGAAGGCTTCGGCCTCGGCTTGCGTGACGTCGGGAGCATAGAAGTTCGCCGAAGAAGCTTGCACCAAGTCGCCTTCGCCACTCTGTACCGTGCGGCGTGGCTCAAGCTCGGGGTCAAAGACCACTGCGAGGAGCTCGTCAAGCTCTCTTCCGCGGAAGCGAAGGAGCTGTCCTTTGCTTCGCTGAAGCTCTTCGATGCAGCTGCGGAGATAGGCTTCGGAGAAATGCGGCTCGAACTTCTCCGAGCCATAGTGGTGATGGATGCCTGAGGAGAACCACAGGCGGAAGAGATATTCCTCCACGCCACGGAAGTCCACACTCGTACGATCGCCTTCGTAGCCGAGGTAGATGCCCTCGAAGAGCGCACGCAGGCGTAGGCCATAGCGCCCATTTTGGTCAAAGGTAATATCGCGGCCTGCAAGGGCAGCTTCACTTAAATGGTAAACAAAAAGCTTGCGCTCCAGTGGCAAGGCTTCGAAGCCTGGGATCTCATAGCGGAGGATCTCCACGTCGGCAAAGCGGGTCACAGAGGCCCCATGGGCACTCGTATAGGTATCTGTTTGCATCAATTCTAAGCGGATAAAGGTGTCCCCACGTCTGGGGCTTGCCTAAGCAAAGATACCGAATAAGAGGGCATTCCCCGAATTTTCCCGCGGAGACAGGGAGAAAAAGGTATCACCCCCATCCCTGATAAGGAGCTTTCAGGAGAAAGGTATATACCTTTCGGGCAAATAGTATATACCCTTCGAGCGAAATAGTATATACCCTTCGAGCAAATAGTATATACCCTTCGGGCAAATAGTATATACCTTACGACAGCGAGGTATATTCCTCACGATGGCAAGGTATATTCCTCGCAAAGTACCCAGACTTTACTCTCTCCGCAAGTGACCTTACACAAAGCGCCGCTCCACCACTGACGGGCTTCATCAGTGGTGGAGCGGCGGGAGGCTTTCCCCGAAGGGAATAAAGGCAGAGACCTTAGAGCGAGCGAACGAATTCCACGACACGCTCAGCGTGTGCCTTCGCCTCGGCAGGCACGTTCGGGTTAGTCAGAGCTATCTGACCATAAAGCGGGAAGGCACCCTGATAGTCCATACCGCAGAACCCAGCCGAAGCCTTCAGAGCGGCTGGCAGGATTTCACCGAGTTCGCCAGCGAAGGTCGCTGCGCCAGAACCGGTCGTATAAGAATGAATAAACTTCTTACCACGGAGCTTGTCGCCCGTGCTACCGTAGGCGAAACCATACTGAAAGACTTCGTCCATATAGTGCTTGAGGCCTGCTGGCATGTTGAACCAGAAGATGGGATGGTGGAAGATGATGACGTCGGCTTCTACCAAGCGCTGCTGCTCAAGGGCGATGTCGATGGGAGCGCAGTTAGGGTAGATCTCTTCGAGATTACGCACCTCAAAGTCAGACTGTGCCTTGAAGACGTCAAGGATAACCTTCCCAGCGTGGCTGGTGTCGTGATAAGAGTGCGAATAGATAACGAGGACTTTCATTGGGGTAAATATTTGGATGCGCTACGACGGCAACGCATAGAGATAATACGTGGGGGCGGACTTTAGTTCATAGCACAGTGCCCGACCAAATAGCAGTCGGGCCGACTCCCAAGGGAATCAGCCCGACTTGATTCAGTATGTAATGCAAAAGAGCAGGTGCTCCACTGCGACTTAGAACTCAGCGTTGCGTGGCGTACGGGGGAAGGGAATGACGTCGCGGATGTTAGCCATACCCGTGACGAAGAGCAGCAGGCGCTCGAAGCCCAGACCGAAGCCCGAGTGAGGAGCCGTACCGTAGCGACGGGAGTCAAGGTACCACCAAAGGTCCTTCTCGGCACACCAACTTCTGCAGCACGCTGTACGAGCTTGTCGTAGTCAGCTTCACGCTCGGAGCCGCCGATGATCTCCCCGATCTTGGGGAAGAGGACGTCCATACCACGGACCGTCTTGCCGTCGTCGTTGAGCTTCATGTAGAAGCTCTTGATTTCCTTAGGATAGTCGGTGACGATGACGGGGCGCTGGAAGTGCTCTTCTACGAGATAGCGCTCATGTTCGCTCGCCAGGTCAGCCCCCCAATAGATGGGGAACTCGAACTTACGACCAGCCTTGACCGCAGCCTCGAGGATCTCGATCCCCTCGGTATAGGTCATACGCTTGAAGGGCTTATCCAGTACGAAGCGCAGACGATCGATGAGCTCCTTGTCAAAGTGCTCAGCGAGGAACGTCAGATCATCCATACAGTGATCAAGAGCCCACTGCACGCAGTACTTGATGAACTCCTCTGCCAGATCCATATTCTCCTGGATCTCGAGGAAAGCTACTTCGGGCTCGATCATCCAGAACTCTGCGAGGTGACGAGGCGTATTGGAGTTCTCCGCACGGAATGTTGGCCCAAAGGTGTAGATACCACCGAGTGCCAGCGCAGCCATCTCACCCTCGAGCTGACCCGAGACGGTGAGCGACGTGTGACGAGCGAAGAAGTCTTCCTTATAGTCGATCAGGCCGTCTTCGGTACGTGGGAGGTTGTCCAAGTCGAGTGTCGTGACCTGGAACATCTGCCCAGCACCTTCGGCATCACTCGCCGTGATCAGCGGCGTGTGCACATAGAAGAAGCCACGCTCGTGGAAGAACGTATGGATAGCGATCGACATATGGTGACGCATGCGATAGATCGCCCCGAAGGTATTTGTGCGAGGACGCAGGTGGGCGATCTCACGGAGGAATTCCAGCGAGTGCCCCTTCTTCTGCAGCGGATAGGTAGCAGGATCTGCCGTCCCGAGGACTTCGAGTTCGTTTGCTTGTATTTCTACGCTCTGCCCCTGACCTTGGGAGGCGACGAGTTCGCCGACCACGCTGAGGCTTGCCCCCGTGGTGATCTTAGCGAGAAGATCAGCGTCGAAGCGCGTGAGGTCGACGACGATCTGGATATTATGGATCGTCGAGCCGTCATTCAGTGCGATGAAGCTAATAGCCTTATTGCCACGGCGGGTACGGACCCAGCCCTTGACGTTCACTTGCTGTCCAACGAGTGAGCCCTGAAGAAGCTCGATGATTCTGGTACGTTTCATAGATGTATGATTGAGTGGTGTGTGTGCAAGGTGAGATGTCTATGGGTAGCTATTACTCGAAGGAACCCATACGCAGGTTGTTGACCTCCTGCTCGGTGAGGTAGCGCCAGCGACCTCGGGGCAGGTTCTTCTTTGTCAGACCAGCGAAGTAGACGCGGTCCAGCTTGACGACGTGGTAGCCCAGGTGCTCGAAGATACGACGGACGATACGGTTACGACCCGAGTGGATCTCGATACCTACCTGGCTCAGGTCCTCTTCGCTGACGTAGCTGAGTGCGTCAGCATGGATCTCACCATCCTCGAGCTCGATACCCTCAGCGATGCGCTGCATATCCTCCACAGACACGGCTTATCCAGCCATGCGTGGTAGATCTTCTTCTTCATGAAGGAGGGGTGCGTGAGCTTACTGGAGAGATCACCGTCATTCGTGATGAGGATGACACCCGTAGTATTGCGGTCAAGACGACCGACAGGATAGATACGCTCTTCGCAAGCGCCCTTGACGAGATCCATCACCGTACGACGGCATTCGGGGTCATCGCTTGTGGTGACGCAGTTCTTAGGCTTATTAAGAAGGATATAGACCTTACTCTGGGTCGAGACACGCATACCCTTATACATGACTTCGTCGAGACGGGTAACACGTGAGCCCAGCTCCGTGACTACGACGCCATTGACCGTGATCTCACCTGCAGCGATGAGGGCATCCGCCTCGCGGCGTGAGCAGACCCCAGCGTTAGCGAGGAACTTATTGAGACGCAGATCCTGTGATGGATCGACGATCTCCTCGTACTTCACGGGAACGGGAAGCTGTGGCTGCTTCTTTTTCTTCTTTGCCTTAGGCGCTGCAGATGGACCGCCCTTCTTGGGTCCCTTGCCTACATACTTCCCCTTGTGAGGCTGACCCTCACCGGGCTGACCTGGGGCCGCAGAGCGATGGGGGCGCTCGGAGCGGTTGTAGTTGTAGCTATAGCGGCCATCAGCACGCTCTGCCTGATAGCGCTCGTCATAGCGAGAGCGCTCTGCCGAGGAGGAGTAAGAGCCTTCGTAGTTGGAGTGCTCTGCACGCGAGGGGCGAGTAGCAGGACGTCCAGTGTGCATCTGCTGCTCCTCTTCGGAGACGATGAAGACGCGTCTACGTCGTGTTGGGGGTCCCTGAGTTAGGGGTGGATGAGATGTGCTGTCCATCGGTAGAGGCCGCAGGTACGCGTCGCGCGCGGGTAGCTGGGCGCTGGGTAGTCTCCTCGGAGCTACTGTGGTTTGGTCGAGGAGCGAACTCCTTTTCGTCTGCCATGTGGGTCTTGTTTTGTATACTTATACTTGTCTGAGGGTGTTGAGGACAGCCTCTCGGCTCTCCACTGGTCTGTCGTCCAGATAAGCCCATCAGCCACTCACCCTCTTGGTGCAGGGTCCGTCATAGGGTCTGTGGGCTCCAAATATCTGTGGCAAAGATAATAAGATTATATGATATATAGAGCCCGTGAGAGCACTATAAATAAAGGCAATGAGGCGCATAGGAGTGATATACCTATGCGCCTCATCTTATGGGAGGAGTCTACTCTCTAAGGAGCTTAGATGATCGAGTGCTTCTTCGTGAACTCGACGATCTCGTCGATATAGCCGAAGGCAAGACCCGTGACCGTATCTGCACACCCGTAGTAGATGGCGATACGACCCGTCTCAGCATCGTGCAGAGCCGCGCAGGGGAACGTCACGTTGGGGACGTCACCCATGCACTCATACTGCTCACGAGGAGAGATGAGGTAAGGGCCAGAGCGGAACTTTACCTTCCAAGGCTCATCGAGGTCAAGCAGCGCTGAGCCAAAGGCATAGACGAAGCCATTGCACGAAGCCAGTACGCCGTGGTAGATCAGAAGCCAGCCTTCGTTCGTCTCGATGGGGATAGGACCTGCACCGATCTTCGTGCACTGCCATGCGCTATCCTCGAAGGGAGCAGGAGACATGACGTGGCGGTGACGTCCCCAGTACTCGAGGTCGGGAGATTCGCTGTAGAAGATATCACCGAAAGGCGTGTGACCATTGTCGCTGGGGCGGCTAAGCATAGCGAAGTTGCCATTCAGCTTACGGGGGAAGAGGACACCATTACGGTTGAAGGGCAGGAAGGCATTCTCCAGCTGGTGGAAGGTCTTGAAGTCGAAGGTATAGGCGACACCGATCGTAGGACCGTGGTAGCCATTACACCACGTGACATAGTAGCGGTCTTCGATGAAGACGACACGAGGGTCGTAGCCGTAGACCCACTCACCGATCTCCTTGTCTTCGCACTCGAAGGTCAGAGGCTCGGGGTTGATATTCCAGTTGATCGCGTCATCGCTGAAGCCGACGTGCAGACGCATACGGCGGTTCGTATCGTCGCAGCGGAACACCCCTGCATAGCCTTCGCCGAAGCGAACAACAGCGCTATTGAAGATGCTATTGGAGGTAGGCAGCAGATCGCGTGGGATGATGGGGTTGGCACTGTAGCGCCAGACGACATCCTTACAGCCTTCGGGACGATCTTCCCAAGGCATATCGGGTAGGGCTTGCCCTACGATCTTAAGTTCACTCATTGTACGTACTAATAATATTGGAGTAGTTGAGATTCTATTTTGAGCCGGACTTTTTAGCCTCTACTGCGTGAGCGAGGGCAGACGAATCGCCATGATGATAGCTGGCAGCGTGACTAAGAGGACAATGACGAAGAAGGTCTGGTAGCCAAAGGCCGTTGCGAGCTTACCGCTGAGCATCCCTGGCACCATGACACTCAGGTTCATCAAGCTATTAGCAAAAGCATAGTGAGCCATCTGATACTTCCCTGGAGCGATCTGCTGCATCATGAAGAGCGTGATCCCGACGAACCCAAAGCCGTAGCTAAAAGTATTCGAAGACGATACCCGTACCGATCCACCAGAGGTTGGAGGGCTGGAAGATAGCCAAGAGCAGGTAGACAGCGAAGGGAATATTGAAGATACAGACCAGAGAGAAGAGCGTCTTCTTCAGACCAAAGTGCGAGATATAGTAGCCCGAGAGGATGGAGCCGAGGATGAAGGCAATCGTACCTGCCGTACCATAGATCAGACCATAGTTCTCATTGGAGAGGGCTATCCCGCCCTTAGCGATCTCATCCTTGAGGAAGATCGGAGCGATCTTCATTGCAAGCCCTTCGCCCAAGCGATAGAGGAAGATGAAGACCAGATAGAGATAGATATGCTTCTTCTCAAAGAAGGAGATGAAGACCTGCACAAGCTCCTTCCAGCTCTCGTCTGCTGAGCGGCGTACTCGGGCAGCTTCGCGGGGAAGGCTACGCATATGATATAGCGCGAGGGCGAGCATCAGCACAGCACAGATCCCCATGATGACCATCCAAGCCTTCTCCAGCCCCATACTCTTTGAGAGGTAGCCAGCCAGATAGACAAGCCCGCCATTAGTCAAGATCTTAGCGAGGTTATAGAAGGCACCCTGCCAACCAGCGAACTGTCCCTGCTCTGCTGGGCTCAACTCTTGCATATACACCCCGTCCCCAGCGATATCGTGCATGGAGCCACTAATCGCCAACACCCCCATCAGGGCGATAGAGATAGAGAAGAAGCTCGGCAGGGGAAGCGAGAAGCAAACTAAGCCGAACATCAGGGCTGAGATCGCTTCAGTGATATAGATGTACTGGCGCTTCGTCCCGAAGAGCTCCATGACGAGGGAGAAGAGGGGCTTCAGTGACCAAGGTAGGACTAAGAGCGAGGTCCAGAAAGTCACAGCCTCCTTGTCGATACCGAGGTCAGTGAACATGAGGACGGAGACAAGCGAGAGAGCGACGTACGGTAGCCCCATACCGAAGTAGACGCTGGGGACCCAAGCAATGGGGTTACGTCGCTTCGCGCGGGACACCTCTGTAGTAAGGGTTTGTTCTTCCATATAATAATGATGTGTAAGCGTGCTATTGTTCCAATTTCGAAGCGCCCAAAGATAGCAAAAAAGCGCCTACTCCCAGTGGATCTCTGCAGGCTTTGAAGGCTAGCCAAAGAGACGCATTAGATAACCCAATCTGATGTGCAGGCAGTCGTACCTTTTTCCCTTGCGATGAGTGGAGTTTACCCCACGAGCGAGCACGTATCACATACAACTATAAATGAACAAGATAACAGGAACATCAAAGCAACCTCAGAAGAGAGGTAGTGTGAACCAGTACTGGTCGACGAGTTGACCAGTACTGGTCACATATATGAAGTAGTACTAGTCACCGCTGCGACCAGTACTGGTCCGACCGCTGAGCAGTACTAGTTCTTTTTTCACCCTTATGCAGCACCCGAAAGCGTACCATACTCAGGCAAGCTCAATCTTGGGATTAAGAATAAGAGAAGAATGGAAATTTAGTCTACGAGACCTGCGGGATATCCCAAAAGGTAAACCCGCTTCGTAGCACGTGTAATCGCCGTATAGATCCAGCGTACTAAATTGCGATCCTCGGGTAGGTATCCGACGAAGCTTAGGTCAACAAAGACGCAAGCCCACTGCCCCCCCTGTGCCTTATGCGCCGTGACGGCATAACCATACTTCACCTCCAGCGCCCCCCAGAAGGGATCACGACGTATAGCCTTGCGACGATCTGTGACCGAAGGAATATCAGCATAGTCTGCTGCGATTAGCTCAAAGAGTCGCTGACGCTCAGCCTGACTGCGCTGAGGAGCAGGGTCCTCAAGCGAAGTAAGCAGGAGGCGCACGTCAAGTGAATCATCTCGATCAGGGAGATAAATGGTAGCATCGGCGAAGTGCAGGCCATACTCGTAGTAGTGGCGACCGACACGCTGCACCTCGACAATCTCCCCGTTGGCGATGAAGTCAGATCGGTCGGGGCGCTTGGTGCAGTGGTAATTGTTACGTGCGACGATGAGCCGTTCACCTCGCACCACAGGCTCTTCCTCATAGAAGAGGACGGAGCTACGGATAGCATGGTTGCACTCCAGGGCGAGCTTATTTGATGGACAGATGACCAAGCATTCTTCCGTCCCATACTTGCGGTAAGCCTCATCCAGTGTCTCAATGAACGTACCGCCTTCGACGGGGAAGATTCCTCGCCATCCCTCTGTCTCCAGGTGAATCGGCAGGATCTCCTCGGGGTCTTCATCGGCATATTCGTCCAGAAGCTCACGGAGCTGGGTAGCATTATGCAGGATCCCCCCACGCTTCTGACGCACGACTTCACGCAGCTCCATCCCATAGACATGGAGCCCATAGCGCGAGGTAAGGACCTCGGCATTGAGCGCATCGCTGAGAGGAGTACCCACAGGTGGGAGCTGGGCCGTATCACCGACAAAGATGAGCTTAGCCTCATCCGCAGACCAGACATAGGACAGGAGGTCATCAAGAAGATTGCCCGAGCCAAAGGGCGTCATCTCACCCGTATCTCCTGAGATCATCGATGCCTCATCGACGATAAAGAGTGTCGGAGTCGCCCCGCTTACTCGCCCCAGCTGAAAGCTACCACCCTCCTCCTGCATCTGCGTAGAGGCTCGATAGATCGTGCGGTGAATCGTCGAGGCAGGGCGCCCCGTAGAGGCGGACAAGACCTTTGCAGCTCGGCCCGTCGAAGCCATGAGCTCCACACGCAAACCCGCTCGCTGAGCCAGATCAGCTATCGTACGCAGAAGGAACGTCTTCCCCGTACCGGCATAGCCCTGTGAGGAGGAAGAGCGCATAGGGCGAGGGCTCTTCTATATATTCGTAGAGGGTACCCAGTGCTTCCCGCTGGTCGCTGGTATAGCCATCCAGCGGAAGAGAGCTGAGGGCGCTAAGGAGCGCTGTATACGGCATGTAATAATAATTTCTATCTTTGTCCGTGTGAAGTTACGAATTATAGGCATAGGAACGGCCTTAGTAGCTCCACGCAATGAGACTCGTCTAACTCAAACTACTACATAGATCCAACAATGAAGAAAGTTATCCTCGCATTAGTAGCCTTGGCCGTAGTGGCACTTGCCTACATCACGATCCAGAGCGTGCTGGCACCAGTAAACTTCGACAAGAAGCAGGCTAAGATTGAGGTAGAGCTCCAGAAGCAGCTCAAGAAGATCGCAAGCCTTGAAGAAGCCTACAAGAGCGTCTACGACAAGTACGCCAACAAGGAAGAGCTGATCGACTTCGTACAGAATGGTCGTGTATTCTACATCCGTGCAGAGGGCGACTACACCAGCGCCATGCGTGATCAGGGACTCACCGAAGAAGATGCAGCTCGTCGCGGGCTCATCCGTCGTGACACCGTCTGGGTCGCAGCTAAGGATACCCTGCTCAACGACGGCACGGATCTGGCTAAGCTCTTCACCATCCCCAACAACCCCGACTCTTCTATCCAGGTCGTAGCTAGCTCTATCGAGCAGGAAGTTGGTGAAGCTAAGATCCAGATGCCCGTCTTCCAGGCATCGGCTTCTTATGAAAGCTACCTGACCCCTCTGAAGAACGAGCGTCGTGTACGTGAGAAGGTCGAAGCTGCTAAGGCTAAGACGAACGCCTTCCCCGGTCTTCGTGTCGGCTCTCTGACCGAAGCTAAGACGAACGGTAACTGGGAGTAATGACTCCGATCCCACAGATCACAGCAGCTGAGGCTGCTCACTACAGCTTGTCCATCCGAACCACTTCGGGTGGACTTGCTTTTTGTATCACCTCCGAAGGGACGGAAGGTGCCGCTACTCCCCACTGCATCCATAGTGGGAGGCTCGAGGCATCGGCATCAGCTCACTCCGTCTACGAGGTCCTACAGGAGCTGTACTTCACGTATGAGTTCCTCAGCTATCCCTACCGCTCCGTCCAATTCTTCTATGAGCCTAAGCAGGCTGTCCTCGTCCCCACGTCTCTTCTACAAGAGGGAAGGGATGAGCTTTGGCTCCCCCACTCTGAGGATGTAGCAGGGTCACGTCAGGGAGAGGCCTTGAGCGCCCTACGCTACACGCTCCCTGACGACACGAAGACTTTCATCCTTAGCTGGCAGCGCGAGGCCTATCAGTTCCTTCGCCGCACGCTCCTGCTTGTCAAGCCCGAACCACACTTCGCTCCCATAGTAGAGGAAGAGCGGTCGAAGAGTAGAGCGGCCCAAGGACGTGAGCTCCTTCTCCTCCTTCGCCCCAGCGCAATGGATCTCTTCATCATCGCAGGCGGAGAAGTCGAGGCGTATAATAGCGCTCCCATCATCGTGGGGCACAATGAGGAGATCATAGCAGGAGAAGTGGTCTTCTACACATTCGCCTTCTGGCGCCACTTCGCTCTCGAGGGGAATACAGACCGCCTCACGATCGCCTTCAGTGAGGAGGAGAAAGCCCCTGCACTTGCACAGCTCCAAGGAGCAGCCCACGAGGCGGGCGAACTGCTTCGCCCCTACATCTCACAGATCACCATCCAAGGCTACCGTAGCCTCCCACACGCTGGGAGCGAGGCAGCCACATCCCCACAAGTTTAAGAGAACATGCGCATCATCGGAGGTAAGTACAAGCGTCGCCGCTTCGACGTACCCAAGAGCTTCAATGCTCGCCCCACGACAGACTTTGCCAAGGAGAACCTCTTCAACGTCCTTCAGTACTACATCGACTTTGAGGACGCCACGGCCCTTGATCTCTTCAGCGGGACGGGAAGCATATCGGCAGAGCTCATCTCCCGAGGCTGTAGCCGTGTGATCGCGCTCGAGCAGCGACGGGAGCACGCGATCTTCATTCGCTCCATCGCTCGCGAGCTGAAGGAGGAAGGGCGCCTGCAGGTCTTGCAGTCGGATGTCTTCCGCTACCTCCAGGCCTCAAAGGGAGGAAGGCCGCAGTTCGACTTCATCTTCGCCGACCCACCTTACAAGCTGAAGGAGATCGCTACCCTCCCGCAGATGATCCTTAGCTCAGGGCTCCTCAAGAGCGACGGCGTCGTCGTCGTGGAGCATCCTGGCACGTATGACTTCTCCGAGCTCCCCCACTTCGCAGAGCATCGCGAATATGGCTCGGTCAACTTCTCCATCTTCACCCTCGCCGAAGACGAGGAGGAAGGTGAGGCCGAAGAATAGCCCTGTTATGCTCAACGAGGAAGGAGCGACCAGCGAAGCCCAGCTCTTGGAGCTCTTGGCACTACGTGCAGCGGGCCTTCCGCCACGCAAGCTCCTTCGCCTCTTCCTCTCGGACGAAGCCAAACCTGCCGAACTTCCCTTAGATCTACCGACTGACATCGATTGCTATCGCGAGATGATCGAGCGAGCCCTTCCTCTGGCCGAGGAGGAGCTCGCTCGTTGTCGTCAAGCGGGCATCACGCTACTCCCCTACTTCGCCAGCGACTACCCGACGGCACTTCACGCCTTGGGCGGAGCGCGCCCCGTGCTGCTCTATGCTAAGGGCAACCTTGGTTTACTTCAAAGTCCCGCCTCCATCCTCGGCATCGTCGGCACACGCCAGCCAAGTTCCGAAGGTCTCGCCGCTGCCCACCGCATAGCCTACGAAGAGGCGGAGAAGGGGCGAGTCATCCTAAGTGGACTGGCTTATGGGTGCGACGCCGCAGCCCACCACGGGGCACTCGAGGCGACAGGGCGTACCATCGCCGTCATCGCCACGGGCCTTGACCGCGCACATCCCGAGGCACATCAAGCACTCCAAGATCAGATCATCGCCTCGGGGGGACTTGTGCTCTCCGAATATCCGCTGGCTACGCCTGTCGACACGTACCGCCTCGTCGCCCGCGATCGCCTGCAAGCTGCCCTCAGTGCCGAGCTTCTCGTCATCGAATGCGGTGCCAAGAGCGGCACGATGCACACCGTGCGCTTCGCAGAAAGGTACCGCCGACCGATCTTCGCACTCCCTCCCCACACCGACCACCTTCCCTCGCTGGAGGGGAATAGGCAGCTTCTCCTGTCAGGGCGCGCTAAGCCCTGGTAAGAGCGCCCTTTATGCGAAGGGAAACTTCCGTATATGCGCAGAGAAATTTCCGTATATACGAAAATAAATTTCTGCATATGCGAAAAAGTATTTCTGCATATACGGAAATTTCCTTCCGCATATACCCAAGGAAATCGCTGTATATACGCTCATCTTTCACCTCCCTTTCAGCTCTACGACGAAGCCCCTTTGCCCTCGCTCCGACAGCTATGATCAGAGTGCTCGGACAAGCAAAACGAGCGCTCCCCGCATCCAGCTGAGACAGCCGAATGCGGGGAGCGCCTTATGAAAAGAGGTAGCCGAAGCTACGTCTTCGCTTAGCCTTCGATAGCCGCGATACCGGGGAGCTTCTTGCCCTCGATAGCTTCGAGAAGCGCACCACCACCCGTGGAAACGTAGGAGACCTTGTCAGCGTAACCGAACTTGTTTACGCAAGCGACACTGTCACCACCACCGACGAGTGAGAAGGCACCGTTAGCCGTAGCTTCAGCGATAGCAGCAGCTACAGCACGTGAGCCATCAGCGAAGTTGTCCATTTCGAAGACCCCCGTAGGACCGTTCCAAAGGATGGTCTTCGAGCCAAGGATGACTTCGCGATAAGCCTTGATGCTGTCGGGGCCGATGTCCATACCGATCCAGCCAGCGGGGATATTGTCGTTCTGAGCGAAGTCCGTCTTAGCATCATTGCTGAAGGCATCAGCGATCTTCGAGTCCGTAGAGAGGACGAGGTTCACGCCGTTAGCCTTAGCCTTAGCGACGATCTCGCGAGCCAGATCCAGCTTATCATCTTCGCAGAGTGAAGCGCCGATGTTGCCACCAGCAGCCTTAGCGAAGGTGTAGGTCATAGCACCCGTGAGGATGAGGTTGTCTACCTTGCCGAGGAGGTTCTCGATGATGTCGATCTTAGAAGAGACCTTCGAGCCACCCATGATAGCGGTGAAGGGACGCTGGATATCCTGCATGACCTTGTTCACAGCATCTACTTCCTTACCCATGAGGTAACCGAAGAACTTGTGGTCAGCATCGAAGTAAGCTGCGATGAGCGCCGTAGAAGCGTGAGCGCGGTGAGCCGTACCGAAGGCGTCGTTGACATAGACGTCAGCAAGAGCTGCGAGCTTCTTAGTGAATTCCTTCTGGCTTTCCTTGATCGCCTTCTTAGCAGCAGCCTTCTCTTCATCAGAAGCATCTTCGGCCAGACCGCGGGGCTTGCCTTCTTCTTCAGCGTAGAAGCGAAGGTTCTCGAGAAGGAGAGCTTCGCCGGGCTTGAGGTTAGCAGCCAGCTCACGAGCTTCTTCGCCTACGCAGTCGGGAGCGAACTTGACTTCGACGCCAAGGCACTTAGACACGTGAGCGAGGATGTGGCGGAGGGAGAACTTATCCTCGACCTTCTTAGGACGGCCAAGGTGAGAGCCGATGATGACCGAGCCACCGTCAGCGAGGATCTTCTTGAGGGTAGGGAGAGCAGCGCGGATACGCGTGTCGTCGGTGATGTTGAAGTCTGCGTCGAGGGGCACGTTGAAGTCCACTCGGACGAAAGCCTTCTTACCAGCGAAGTTGAACTGATCAATCGTCATAGAGTAATTGAGCTAATAATACATTACTTGAATTGCCCACAAATGTACGTAATTATGAGCACTTATGGCTATTATCGTTATCTTTGTGACAGTATATATAATGCACTAAGAGTATGAATAGTCGCCTCGCCGAGCAGATATCCTATCTCCTACTACGCCACGAGTACGTCGTCGTACCCCAGTTGGGTGGATTCATCAGAGAGAAGCTCCCCGCCAGCTATGACCGTAGCAAGCATCTGGCCTACCCTCCCTCTGCCGAGCTCCACTTCAACTCCGAGATGACCCACAGCGATGGGCTTCTCGAGGAGCGCTATGCCCTTCTCCTGGGGCTATCGCTTCGTCGTGCTCGCCTCGTACTCGAGGAGGAAGTAAGCCAGCTGCGTCACCAGCTTATCCAGCAGGGCACGTATCATCTCTCAGGCATCGGGGAGCTCCAGCTCTCTCGCGAAGGGCACCTCAGCTTCACGCCGGATAGTGCCGCCCTCGCGACAAGCGCCAGTGCTTACGGCTATGCCCCCCCCTATCTCTCCCCGCACTGCCTCAGGCGACCAGCAGCAGACAAGCACTCTCAAGCGAGCAGGACAGCCGCTATATCTCCCTGCGCCTCCCCAAGCGTACGCTGGGCTATGCAGCTGCCGTCGTCATCGCCATCCTTGCGCTCCTCCCTTGGGGGAACAAGGTCGAGACGGAGCAGCACTACCAAGCAGGCTTCACTCCTTCGGTCGAAGTAGCACGCCAGCTCTTCGGTGAGGAGAAGAAGGTAGCAGACACTTCTACCGAAGCCACAACAAAGGGTGAACAAGGCAACCTCCGCTGGTCTACCGAGCAGGACGGCCGCTACTATATCATCATCGCTACCGAGCGCACCGAGGAGCGTATCCAGACCTACGTAGAGCAGGCTCGCACCACCCTCCCCGAAGCCTCGCTCACGGCACTGCGCTCTCCCCGTAGTCGCACGATTCGTCTTGCTCTTACCTCCTTTGACTCCTCTGCTGAGGCCTATGCTTACCTCAACGAGCTGGTGAAGGAGCATCCCGTCACCGCTCAGCGTGGGTCTTCCACAACAACTAAGACTTAGCTGCTCCCAAGACAACAGCAGCTCCTCTCCATACAAGTGGAGTCCATCTCCCCACACGACATCGTCACACAGATTAAAGCCGAGGCCCTTCGCCTCGGCTTCTCTGCATGTGGCATCGCCCAAGCAGGTGCTGTCCCCGAAACTATTCTGCAGGAATACGACTCATGGATCAAGACGGGCTACCATGGTGATATGGATTACTTAGCCCGCAATCACGAACTACGAAGTGACCCACGTGTGCTTCTCCCTGGGACAAAGACGCTCATCATGGTAGCGATGAACTACTACCCTGAGACGAAGCAAGCCCCCGAAGCCCCACAGTTCGCCTACTATGCCTATGGGCGAGACTACCATAAGGTCGTCAAAAAAAGGCTTGACCAGCTCTTAGCCTTCATGCGCTCCGAGCTGCAGCTCCCCGTCACGGGGCGCGCCTTCTCCGACTCCGCACCGATCATGGAGCGCTATTGGGCCGAGCAAGCAGGGCTTGGCTGGCGCGGGAAGAACAGCCTGCTCATCATCCCTCGTGCAGGGAGCTACTTCGTCTTAGGTGAGCTACTCATTGACATAGAGCTACCGACGGACAGCCCGATGCGCAATCTCTGCGGACGCTGTGAGCGCTGTCAGACATCCTGCCCGACAGAGGCTTTCCTCGAGCCTGGGCGTATCGATGCACGCCGATGTATCAGCTACCTCACCATCGAGCAGAAGGGTGAGATCCCCCCCGAACTCCGCGAACGCATGGGACGCCGGGTCTACGGATGCGACGCCTGCCAGCAGTGCTGCCCATGGAACCGCTATGCTCGCCCCACGACCATCGCCGACTATACCCCACGCGAAGCCCTGCTCTCCCTCTCCCCCGAGGAACTCGAAGCTATGAGCGAAGAAGAGTACTTAGCCCTCTTTGCTGGCACAGCTGTCAAGCGTGCAGGTCTTGCAGGCCTACAGCGCACGATGCGTGATCTGCGAGACAACTTCACCTTGCCCGTGGATATAACTCAGCCTACAGGCACAGTACGTCGCTTTATTCGCCCTGCACCAGACGGCTCCACTCCCGAGGAGTAAGCAGCACACGACTCGATCAAACACCCCATCTGCAATCACGGCATCCCGTCTCCCATAGAGCCATAAAAATGAACCAGTACTGGTCGATGAAGCAACCAGTACTGGTCCGACGCGCGACCAATACTGCTCACCAAGGTGACCAGTACTGGTTCGAGAGGTGACCAGTACTGGTTCAATTTCGAAGCAGTATAGGTTCGCATTCATCAGCAATAAGGGAGTACAAGATGTAGATGAGGTTCGCGAAGTCGATTCACAAACGACTATTGGTTGCACGCGGATAACTATTGGTTTAGGGTCCAAACGACTACTCGTTTCGCATGCAAACAACTATTGGATCGTACACGAAAGCACTATTGGCCTGAGGGCAAACAACTATTACTGTAGTCTTGCCCCAATTACTTTAGCTCCTCGAGAAGGCTCAGGTTAGAAGCTGTGCCGAGCATCAGTCGCTTTTCTTTGATTTAGAAGCCCTACCCGTCCTAATACTAATCCTTTCAGTTCTTGTACCTTTGCAGAAGAATGCACGAGATGACCTTTCATCCTAACACACTTAATCCATAGATGAAACAAAGCCTTCGCCTCGGCCTTCGGGCTCTCGTCCTCACGAGTCTTTCTCTCCTCACTGCACCCGCTATGGGGCAGAATATCCAGCTACACTATGACCTCGGTCGCTACCTCTACCCCAAGGTACAGGCTGACCGTCCGCGCATGACGATGACCGTAGAGCAGCAGAGCCTTGACCGCTTCGGCGATACGTTCTACTTCGTCGATATGTCCTTCCTCCAGCAGGGTGCAGTGAGTGCCAACTGGAAGTTTATGCGCAACCTACGCTTTTGGCAGGGGCCACTCTCTTGGCACGTGCGCTATGATGGCGGCCTACGCTTCATCAATACGAATGCTCCCGATCCCGTGGGCTCACTCGCTATCTCTCTCAATGATGCTTTCATGACGGGGGTGACCTACAGCTACCTCAGCCCCGAGCGTCGCACGATGCTCAGCCTCACCCCACTCTACAAGTATATACGTGGGATTGCTCAGCCACACAACTATGAGCTCTGCGGGGTATGGAAGTTTGCTCCTGGAAATGGTCTCATCACCGCTACGGGCTTCTTCAGCTGGTGGCACCAGAAGGATCCCCGCATCGGTTGGTGTACAGACTTCAAGTTCATGTCACAGCCACAGGTGTGGTGCAACCTCAACAAGATCCCAGGGTGTCGCACCAGACTTCAACCTCAGCATAGGTAGCGAAGTGCGTATATCGAAGAATGTCGATGCCCCTCAGTGGCTCGTAGCACCGACACTCGCCCTCAAATGGAGCTTCGGTAAATAACCGAACGTATCAAATAAGCAAAGCCCTTAGGACTGATCAGTCCTAAGGGCTTCTTCTTACTTTTATCACTTTCAGCACAAGCTGTAGCAGCCTCCCGCTCGGGCTTGTATCCAGCCATCAAGCTCAAGATCAAAGAGCTCACTCCGGACGGTCATCAAGTCCATACCCGATAGGCGGGACAGGTCATCTACAGAAAGCATATCCTGCTCTATCAAGATAGCAAGTAAGGGATGGGGCGGATATTCCTTGGTAGGAGAGGTAGTCTCTGAAGCAGGTGCAGAGAAGAAGCTTGCACCATTAGCGTCATCCGATGTAGCCCAGCCCAGCTCCTTCATCAACGAATAGGCCCCAAGATAAAGATGGGCACGCTGCTCCTCGATGAGCTTATGGCAGCCTATACTCTCAGGGTCGGTCAAGCGACCTGGGCAGGCGAAGACTTCGCGTCCCGATTCCAGAGCATAGTTTGCCGTAGAAAGCGACCCACTATGTTCGCCCGCCTCAATAACGATAGTTGCGGCACTTAAGCCGGCGATGATACGGTTACGCGCAACGAAAGCCTGACGATAGGGCTTTACCCCTGGCGGATATTCGCTTACCCAAGCACCTCCATCACGCAGGATCTGCTCGGCTATCCGCCAGTGCGCACTGGGATAGAGCGTATCCAGACCATGTGCAAGCACAGCCACCGTCGGGAGCCCTGCATTCAGTGCGCCTTCATGTGCTTGTATATCGACTCCGTAAGCCAGTCCGCTAACGATAGTAGATGCAGGGCAAGTAGCTGCCAGCTCGCTCAGCACCTGCTGTGTAAGTGCACGGCCATAGTCAGATATGCTCCGCGTACCGACGACACTCACATGCTTGCGCTCCTCCCAAGCTACATACTCCCCGCGCACATATAGGACCATGGGCGGGACAGCAATCTCCCTGAGCGATGCTGGATAGTCTTCGCTAAGAAAGAAGATAGGGCGAATACCTTCCTTCTCACAGCGCTCCTCAATGCAAAGGGCTTCTTCGACCAAGGCGGATGAAGCCAACTGCTGTGCTATACGCTGAGGGAGGCGGGGAAGGATGCGAGCGCGGAGCTCTGCATCAGTGAAGAGTGCCGTCGCAGAGCCCAGGGCTTCAATGAGCTCAATAGCAGAGCGAGGTCCGACGTACTTGGCAAGGGAGAGTGCAATAGTATAGGTTCGCTCGGTCGGAGTAAGGTTGGATGGCATAGATGGTAAGGTAAGAGGGAGGAGAGAAGGCTGAGCCCCCGCCCTTCTCCAGCGGAAGGAGAGAGGCGAGGGCTCAGTCGAAAAGATTTGGTGAGATGCGCGGAGCGACTTAGTGCGCCAGCATGTCTTCGGTGATATTGGTGAACTTGTTGTCCTTGATATTGCGGTAGGCAACAGCAGCACCATCCCAATATGTAGGGAAGCCACCACGGACAGCACCGATGAAGATCAGGCGGATCTTGTGCCAACCAGCCTTCAGAGCCACGCTCTTATCGCGACGGCTGGACTTAGCTACCTCACCACTGTTGTCGATGAGGAGTTTACCATCGATATACATCTGGTCGAGGTCCGTAGAGAAGACATAGACACCATCCTTGGGGATCTTCACATAGCCATCACCGATGACGGCCTTAGGCTGGATCTCAGCCATGTGATTCTTGACGACGTCAGGACGAAGATCCTGAGGACGCTTGGCGATACCCTTAGTCCAGTTCGTCACACCGATAAGATCCGTAGCCTGATAGTAGTTCCCAATAGAAGTCTTAGTAGCAAGACCAGGCTTGAGGTTTGCAACCTGTAGCGGCAGGTGCCAGCGTCTGCTTCTCAAAGGTAATCTCACGCACGGGGACTCGTCTTCCCTGAGGGAAGGATAGAAGCTACACGGATGACTTCGCTCTTCTTCACCTTGAGTGGCATCGTGTAGCTTTCAGAAGACAGCGTGGGAGTGCTACCATCACGCGTGTAGACGATGCGGATAGGACGAGTCGTCTTGAGAGACAGCTCAGCGCTATCAGTAAAGGCAATGAAGTTGAGCGAAGCAACCGTCTTCTCGTAACTATCCTTAGGATTTACGTTAGGCAGAGGCTGCTCTGGCTGAGGGATATGGTAGTTCGCACCATGCATATCGAGGCGGACATACGCATTGTCGAGACGGCGATTGAAGTCCTTGAAGTCACGGCTTGCGATGGGTGACCATACGGCTTCAGCCAAAGCGATCTCACGAGGGAAGGCGCGGTACTGCATGATCTCAGGAGTATAGAGATACTCAGCCCAGAGGTTAGTCTGTGCACCCTTGATGTGGTGACGCTTATCGGGAGCGATAGCTTCGGGGATAGGATTGTAGTTGTAGACCTTCTCAAGAGGAGCATAGCAGCAGATAGCTACGGGCTCGATCTTGGGGTCCCCCTGATAGTGGTCAATATAGAGGCCACCGCTACCAGGGGTCATGATCACGTCGTGCCCCATGTTGGCAGACTGGATACCACCATCTTCACCACGCCAGCTCATGACGGTAGCCGTGGGAGCAAGGCCACCTTCGAGGATCTCATCCCAGCCGATAAGCTTCTTCCCATGCTTAGCGAGCATCTTCTCTGCACGGCGGATGACGTAGCTCTGGAGCTCGTGCTCATCCTTCAGACCTTCAGCCTTGATACGCTTCTGACAGTTGGGACATTCCTTCCAGCGATCCTTAGGACACTCGTCCCCACCAATGTGGAAGTATTCACCAGGGAAGAGGGGGACGACTTCGTCGAGTACATTTTGGATGAACTCAAAAGTCGACTCCTTACCAGCACAATAGACATCATCTTCGATACCCCAGATATTACGTACGATATACTTACGACGGTTTGGGAAGCAGGTGAGCTCAGGGTAAGAGGCAATAGCACCCATGCCATGACCTGGCATCTCGATCTCTGGGATAATCGTCACGAGCGATCCTGCGCATAGCGGACGATCTCACGGACCTGATCCTGCGTATAGAAGCCACCGTAGCGACTGCCATCACCTTCGATACGCCAAGCACCGACCTCTGTAAGGCGGGGATACTTCTTGATCTCAATACGCCATCCCTGGTCCTCGGTAAGGTGCCAGTGGAGCTTATTGATCTTGAACATGGAGATGATATCGATGTGCTTCTTCATCTCATCAACCGTGAGGAAGTGACGGCATACATCGACCATCACACCGCGATACTCGAAGGCAGGCTCATCAGAAATGCGAACGGCAGGGATCATCCAAGCAGTCGTGGGAAGAGTCCCGACCTTACCTGCAGACTCGACCTCCGCAGGGAGTAGCTGCATTAAGCTCTGGAAGCCCCAGAAAAGAGCCTTCGCCGAACGCCCAACGATCTCGACACCGCGAGAAGAAGAGTTCAGCGTATAGCCCTCATCGCCAAGGGCGAGCTTAGGATCAATACGAACGAAGATAGCCTGCTGAGTGGCCTTAGCACCGGGTACTACACGCAGAGAGAAGCCCGTAGAGCGGTTAATCTTTTCGGTGAAGAAGCGAGCGATCGTCACAGCTGAATCACCAGAGGCAATGACAGGCGTAGTCGCTGTCAGGCGAAAAGCAGGAAGCTTGAGCTCCTGAAGTTGCTTAGGACGAGGGATAATGTTGATCCCCTTGTCATACGAAGGCACGGGGATAGACACTCGAGAGGGAGCGCTGGCAGCCCACGCAGCAGTCCCTCCTATACAGAGAGCCAGCGCACAGGCCATGCTTGTAAATAACTTCTTCATTGAGTCTATTTGAATGATATGATCGGCGCTGATGAGGCCTCAAGAGGAGGCTCGTCGAACGCTGTAATACAAATATATGGAAAAACGAGTAGCCCGAGGCTTGCTCTGGAGTAGCATACACTACTCTAGGCAGTAGCCTCGGGTCACTTGTTAACTCAGGCTTGCACCAAATCGGCTAACCTGATCAGAGGGATCTACCAAGCGAAGATAGGATAGTTAGCCATCATTTCGTTGACTTCCTTACGGACAGCAGCGATGACAGCTTCATCTTCGGGAGCAGAGAGGACGCGGTCGATGAGGGAGACAATGTACTCCATCTTATCTTCTTTGACACCACGAGTAGTGATAGCAGGTGTACCGACACGGATACCCGAGGTCTGGAAAGCCGAGCGGCTATCGAAAGGAACCATATTCTTGTTCACCGTGATATCGGCTGCTACAAGAGCCTTTTCAGCCACCTTACCCGTGAGCTCGGGGAACTTACCACGCAGGTCGATGAGCATGCAGTGGTTGTCCGTACCGCCAGATACGACACCATAGCCACGGCGTACGAAGGCTTCAGCCATAGCCTGAGCGTTCTTCTTGACCTGACGACCGTATTCCTTGAATGAGGGCTGGAGAGCTTCGTAGAAGGCTACTGCCTTAGCCGCAATGACGTGCTCCAGAGGACCGCCCTGCACACCTGGGAAGACTGCAGAGTCGAGGAGTGCAGACATCTTCTTGATCTCCCCCTTAGGCGTAGTCTTGCCCCAAGGATTGTCGAAGTCCTTACCCATAAGGATGATACCACCACGAGGACCACGCAGCGTCTTGTGCGTCGTCGAGGTGACGATATGAGCGAACTTAACAGGGGTTGTCGAGGAGGCCTGCTGCGATCAGCCCAGCAGGATGAGCCATATCGACGAGGAAGATAGCCCCGATCTTATCTGCAATCTCACGGATACGCTTGTAGTCCCATTCGCGAGAGTAAGCGGAGCCCCCTGCGATGATGAGCTTTGGCTTGTGCTCGAGAGCACGCTGCTCCATCTGATCGTAGTCTACACGACCCGTTTCTTCGCTGACATTGTAGTCAACAGCATGGTAGAGAAGACCTGAGCTATTGACAGCAGAGCCGTGGGAGAGGTGGCCACCATGGGCGAGGTTCAACCCCATGAAGGTGTCGCCAGGGTTGAGGCAGGCGAGGAGAACAGCCATATTTGCCTGAGCACCTGAGTGAGGCTGTACGTTTGCCCATTCAGCACCGAAGAGCTGCTTGATGCGATCGATAGCGAGCTGCTCAGACTTGTCTACTACTTCGCAACCACCATAGTAGCGCTTACCGGGATAGCCTTCTGCATACTTGTTGGTCATGCAGCTACCCATAGCCTTCATGACTTCTTCACTGACAAAGTTCTCAGAGGCAATGAGCTCAATACCCTTGAGTTGTCGTTGACGTTCCTCTTCAATCAGAGTGAAGATAGCGGAGTCGTTCATAGTTTCTTACGTGTTATTGTTTGGATGGATATAGTTGAGTGATGTACTCTTGTGCTTCGTGCTATTGTACTTACTGAGTGTATTTGTATCTCTACAAGGCAAAGATAAGAATTGTATCCAGATATCAATGCTTTCCAAAAGAGTTCTTTTTCGTCCCTATAAAGAGGCCCTTTAAAGGACTCTAAGGCTCATCAAAAGCCGAAGCCAATCTACTGAAATATAGCACATAGCATAGTAAACAGGCCACTCTCACACCTTGGTTTACTCCCCCACCCTATACCGCATCTATAGGCACTGAAACAGAGTCTGAATATCTAAAAATATTTTGAGAAGGGGAAATACAACCAATCATAGGAACAACTGCCTCTCCTTCCGAGTAAGAGCCGGAAGCACAGGAGAAAGCAACTTATCCCTGGTTCCTTGCGAGCTTTCCTTTAAGCTTGGAGCAAAAGGAAGCCCCTCCCTTCATCCTGTTAGGGCGAAGGGAGGGGCATTATGCTTGATTATATCAGTGCTTATTCCTCCGTAGTGGGAGCGATACAAGCACAGAAGGCGGGGATCAGATTGCGGTCACCGAAGCCATTGTCTACGCGAGCAACATTGATCCAGAACTTATTCTCACGCAGGTAAGGCAGCGGATAGGCAGCCTTCTCACGGGGATAGCTGTGTGACCAAGAGTCGGAAACCACTTCGTACTCAGGGTGAGGAGCATTCTTCAGCACGTTGTCTTCGGCATCAGCACGGCCGTCCTTGATTTCCTGCATTTCCCCCCAGATACACTGCATCACTTCGAGGAAGCGATCCAGCTCAGCCTTACTTTCACTTTCGGTTGGCTCAATCATCAGCGTGCCATGTACGGGGAAGGAAAGTGTAGGAGCATGGTAGCCGAAGTCCATGAGGCGCTTAGCGATATCACTCTCATCGACGCCATAGGTTTCCTTGAGCTTGCGACAGTCGAGGATCAGCTCGTGACCGACGCGGCCCGTCGCGCCCGTATAGACGATGCCATAGGTATCCTTGAGACGGACAGCCATGTAGTTGGCATTGAGGATTGCCGTGCGAGTAGCACGCTCAAGCCCCTTCGTACCCAGCAGGCGGATGTAAGCATAGGAGACGACATCGATACCGGCACTACCGAGAGGAGCAGCAGAGACAACGTTTCCTTCAATGGGCTCATAGTCGACGCCATAGCCATGAGTAGGCTGGTAAGGAGCGAGAGCCTCGGTCATGCAGATAGACCGCTACCAGGACCACCACCACCGTGAGGGATCGCGAAGGTCTTATGCAGGTTGAGGTGACAGACGTCTGCACCGATGAAGCCTGGGTTGGTAAGACCTACCTGAGCATTCATGTTCGCACCATCCATGTAGACGAGGGCTCCGCAATCATGGATACGCTTACAGAGGTCGATGATATTCGTCTCGAAGATCCCGTGTGTACTGGGATAAGTGATCATCATCGCAGCGAGGTCATCCTTATGCTCCTCAGTCTTCTTCATGAAGTCTTCCCAGTCGACATTACCATGCGCATCGCACGCTACGATGACGCACTGGTAGCCGCACTGCGAAGCCGAAGCAGGGTTCGTACCATGAGCAGAAGCGGGTAGAAGGATCTTACTACGGTGCCCACCTCCGTGAGCTTCGTGATAAGAGCGGATCGCACGCAGACCGGCATATTCACCAGCAGCACCCGAGTTGGGCTGAAGCGATACAACGGGTAGCCCTGTAATCGTAGCCAAGAGTCCCTTGAGGTTCTCCAGCAGTTCGAGGGAGCCCTGCACCTGCTCAGCAGGGGCATAGGGATGGATGTTGCAGAAAGCAGGGTTGCTGAGAGGAATGACTTCCGTAGCAGCATTGAGCTTCATCGTGCATGAGCCGAGAGAGATCATCGAATGTGCCAGGGAGATGTCCTTACGCTCGAGACGCTTGATATAGCGCATCATCTCGGTCTCCGTATGGTACTTGTTGAAGACTTCGTAGGAGAGGAAGGGTGAGGTACGTACGAACTTGCGATCAATGTGGATCGTGTGTTCGCCGACTTCGTCATTGAAGTTGCTCTCCTTGCCGAGGGCAGAAGCGAAGATGTAGCAGAGGACGCTGAGGTCTTCGGGCAGTGTCGTTTCGTCAATGCTCAGCAGAGCGACCGTACCACAGGGAGCATAGAAGAGGTTCACGCGGCACTCCTCTGCGATCTCACGGAGCTTAGCAGCAAAGCCAGCTTCCTCGGGGAGGATGACACAGAGTGTATCGAAGAAGTTCTCATGCAGGAGGCGATAGCCGAGATCCTGGAGCTTCTTAGCGAGGAAGCCTGTGTAAGAGTGGACACGACGCGCAATATTCTTCAGGCCTTCGGGACCATGATAGACGGCATAGAAGCCACTCATCGAAGCCAGCAGAGCCTGAGCGGTACAGATATTACTCGTAGCACGCTCACGCTTGATATGCTGCTCGCGAGTCTGCAGTGCGAGGCGATAAGACTCCTTGCCTAAGCGATCCTTACTAAGACCGATGATACGACCTGGTAGCGTACGCTTGTATTCCATGCGACAAGCGATGTATCCAGCAGAAGGACCACCGAAGTACATGGGTACACCGAAGCGCTGAGCTGAGCCGAAGACGACGTCAGCCCCCCATTCTCCTGGAGGCGTCAGCAGGACAAGACCGAGGAGGTCAGCAGCGACCCCAACCTTGATATCTGCGTCGTGAGCCTTGGCTACAAACTCAGAGTAGTCATTGACACCACCGAGTGAGCCTGGGTACTGTACGATTGCTCCGAAGAACTCGGCACCGAAGTCGAACTCGTTCCACTTACCGAGGACAACCTCGATCCCCTGTGGGATACAGCGCGTGAGGATGACATCACGAGTGGAAGCAAAGACGTCCTTGTCGACGAAGAGCTTGCGCGCACCGAGCTTCACCTTAGCCTTAGAGCGCTCATTGAAGAGCAAGAAGGCTGTTTCAGCCCCAGCCGTTGCTTCGTCAAGGAGGGAGCAGTTACTCAAGGGGAGTGCCGTCAGGTCCGTGATGACCGACTGGAAGTTGAAGAGTGCTTCAAGGCGCCCCTGAGAGATCTCTGCTTGATAGGGAGTATAGGGATGTGTACCAGACGGGATTCTCTAGCACATTACGCTGGACAACGGGAGGGAGTACAGTATCGTACCAGCCTTGGCCGATGTAGGAGGTATAGACTTCGTTCTTAGATGCAAGGTCTGCGATATGCTCAGCAAACTCCCGCTCAGTCATAGGCTCGGGGAGATCCAGAGGCTTGTCCAATCGGATGTTGGAGGGTAGAGTCTGGTTGATGAGTTCATCTAAGGTCTTGACCCCGATGGTACGAAGCATCTCATCGGCATCGTGCTGCCCTACGCCTATGTGGCGGATGGAAAAGTCATTGGTGTTCATTGGCGAACGTTAGCTTAAGTATTGTTATAGTAGTCGTACGCTGATCTATCTACAGCGTACCAAAGGTAGGTATTTTGCAGGCTCGTTGTACCCCAATGACTTACAAAAATATCTTACAAAGTCTACCGCCTTAGTGTTAGCTTGTTATCCCCTCAAACACCACCATCCCACACATCCTTTAGTGCGAGTAGGAGGCTACCATATACTTGGAGTAGGTGGCATCTAAGGTTATCAAGATGTGATAGGCATCTATACAGAAAGAGAGCACGGCTTTCGCTATGCTCTCTTCTTTGGCGGTATGGACGGGACTCGAACCCGCGACCCCCTGCGTGACAGGCAGGTATTCTAACCAGCTGAACTACCACACCGTGCTTGCTGATTTGCGTTGCAAAGATAGTATAAGTTTTCCAAGCCTCCAAATACCCCCCATTTTCACCAGCCGACCACATGAAGAGACCATTGCGCAAGGACATCTCTTCACAGCTTGCACTCTCCTCCTTCAAACTTCTCAGCCTAAAGACTCCGATTTTCGAGGCAAGAAGGTACAAGCAATGAAGAAGTGGGCTTGCGCAATGGCTCCGTATATAGGTATATGGGTGTGTGGGTAGAGCTATATTAGGATGGCAAAGAAAACTATATAGCTTTGTGACGTGACCTCTATGTAGGTTATTGTCCCGCGTGGGGCTAAAAGTTGTGGACGAGTGGCAGATAAGTTTGGGCTACGTACGTGGCTCTAATATCTACGTACGTGGATATTTGGACTGACGTGCCTGGTCTTTAAGACTACGTACATAGACAGAGGAAAACCACTACGTGAAGGCACTTTTTCTTCACGAGAATGACGCTTTTCCCTCCGCTGGATAAGAGGAATACTCGCGATAAGGTGAAGGACTTGTGTATCACTTCGGCGAGGCATATCGGGGAGCTGGGCGTGCGATGCCTTAGCACTCTAAACAGAGGACAGGACTCTAAGGCAACAGCCTTATGAGGAGGAAGACCTTTGTCATACCAGCCCCCCCCCTATCCCTATCTGTCACTACATCCCCCCTTCCTTTATTTATAGAATAGACCTTTGCAGAAGAGTAAAATCAATCAGTACTGGTCAGAGCGCAAACCTGTACGGATCAATAAAGGTGTACTTATACGGGTTCGCTCAGCTACCAGTACTGGTACATCTGAGGAGTATGAGAAAGCCCCTGAATCCGTCTAAGAGGTGATAGGATGATCATGTGGTGGTCTTCCGCTATTTTTGCAGGCGAAGGAGATGGTAGGAGAGGTCCCTACTTCGACCTCTCATCCCTCCCCCTATACATTATATATAATGGACAAGATCCCTACTCCGCATATAGGACTAACCTCAGAGCAGGCACATGAGAGCCAGCTACAACACGGTTGCAATGAGCTAACACCCCGCCCACGCACCTCGCGCTGGAAGCTTTTCCTCGAGAAATTCGAGGATCCCATCATCATCATCCTGCTCATCGCCATGGTCCTCTCCCTCCTCTCGGCCAGCTATGAGTATTTGTCACCAAGACTGATCCCACTGGAGCTGGATTCTTTGAGCCTGTCGGAGTCTTCTTAGCGATACTACTTTCCACAGGCATAGCTTTCTATTTCGAGCTAAAGAGCGAGAAGGAGTTTGAGCTTCTAAGCCAGGTAGGCGACGAGGTGCGCTACAAGGTCATGCGCGATGGTGAGATCATACAGATCCCGAAGCGCGAGATCGTCGTCGGTGACCTGCTCTATCTGGAGACGGGGGAGGAGATCCCTGCAGATGCCGAGCTCCTTGAATCCGTCACGCTCTCAGTAGATGAGTCAACCCTCACGGGTGAGCCGATGACGACCAAGAGCATACGTCCTGAAGATCAAGACAGCGAAGCCACTTACCCTACTAATTATATATGTCGTGGCACGACCATCCTCGAGGGACATGCCATCTGCCGCGTACAAGTCGTCGGAGATGCTACCGAACAGGGGAAGATCTTCGAAGGTATCCAGATAGATGCCTCCGTAGAGACGCCGCTGAATCGTCAGCTTGATCACCTCGGTAGTCTCATAGCTTGTATCAGCTATATCCTCGCAGCGCTCGTCCTCGTAGGCAGCACCCTGATCTATGCTCATGATGGGGGCTTTGCAGCTCCATGGGATACTACACTCGCCTACTTCCTCGGCAAGATCATGCTCGCCGTGACGGTCATCGTCGTCGCTGTCCCTGAGGGACTACCAATGAGTGTAAGCCTATCACTTGCTTATAGCATGCGCAGCATGATGCGTAGCAACAACCTCGTCCGCCGTATGCACGCCTGCGAGACAATGGGTGCTATCACCGTCATCTGCACCGACAAGACGGGGACGCTCACGGAGAATCGAATGCGCGTCGAGAGCTTCTTCAGCGAAGCCTCCACCGAGGCACGAAGTCTTCTCCCCGAAGCCATAGCAGCCAACACGACCGCCTTCGTCAATGCAAACGACCAGCAGCACCCCGAGGTCATGGGCAATCCTACCGAAGGAGCCCTCCTGCTTTGGATACGAGAGCAAGCGCACGACTACCTCACCCTTCGTGACTCTGCCCCTATCATCCGACAGCTCCCCTTCTCTACAGAGCGTAAGTACATGGCGACTTTAGTACAGTCCGCAATGCTGGAAGGGAAGGCCGTACTCTATGTCAAGGGGGCACCAGAGATGCTGCTCAGCCTATGTAATCTTCCTATGGAGGCACGTACTCGCTATGAAGCCCAACTACAGCAGTATCAGTCACGCGCTATGCGAACACTCGCTCTTGGCTACCGCATAGTCGAGAGTCTGACAGAGCAAGAGAAGCCTCTTGACGAGCTGATCCAAGAAGGACTACAGCTACAAGGCATCTTCGGCATCATGGATCCCGTGCGTAGCGAAGTGCCCGCAGCTATCCAACAGTGCCGAGAGGCTGGTATCGGCGTGAAGATCATCACGGGGGATACCTCTGGCACGGCTAAAGAGATCGCCCGACAGATCGGTCTCTGGACGGATAGTTCTACGACCGATGAGATCATCACAGGAGCAGACTTTGAGGCTCTCACAGACGACGAAGCTAAGGCGCGACTTACCCATCTGAAGATCATGGCACGCGCACGTCCCATGGACAAGGAGCGCCTCGTACGCCTACTCCAAGAGTTGGGCGAAGTCGTGGCCGTCACCGGAGATGGGACCAACGATGCCCCTGCCCTCAATAGAGCACATGTCGGGCTGTCAATGGGAGACGGCACAGCGGTAGCTAAGGAAGCCAGCGATATCACCATCCTCGACAGCTCATTTGCCAGCATCGCGCAGGCCGTACTATGGGGGCGCTCACTCTACCTGAATATCCAGCGCTTCATCCTATTCCAGATGACGATCAATGTCGTGGCATGCCTCACCGTCCTTATAGGTGCTTTCCTCGGCAAGGAGTCTCCCCTCACGGTGACACAGATGCTCTGGGTGAACCTCATCATGGATACCTTTGCATCGCTGGCGCTGGCCTCCCTACCCCCCAGCCCTCATCTCATGAAGGAGCGTCCACGCAAGGCCTCTGCTGGGATCATCACACCGCAGCTCGCACGACAGATATTTGGAGTCGGTGGCCTGTTCCTCCTTCTGCTCTTTGCGCTACATTATATATTGGAGCACTTGGACCTCACGACGGGACAGTGGGTCGAAGGGAAGGAGCAACTTACGGCACTCGACCTATCCGTATTCTTCACCACCTTTGTCTTTCTTCAGCTGTGGAATATGTTTAACGCAAAGGCATTCCACTCGGGGCGCAGTGCATTCGCGGGCATAGATCGGGCGCGCTACTTCCTGCTGATCACAGCTGTCATCCTCGTAGGGCAGTTCTTAATTACTACCTTTGCATACGATTTCTTCCAGATAGCTCCTCTTCCATTCAGCTACTGGATTGCACTTCTCATAGCCACTAGCCCAGTACTCTGGATCGGTGAGTTGGGGCGTCTCTTCGCCCGCCTCACTGGACGGCTTCGTGCATAAGTAAGCAGATTGCAGTTCCTACTCCGATGATATGTAGTTCACTCCACCGCCCCCTGTGTACCCTTCTCTTGGGGATAGGGCTTCTCGCCTCCTCTTGTCAGCAGGGCGAGCAGCGGTCTACCCGACTCCAGATAGCCACGACGATAGCACCAGCAGCTCAGGTCATCACGGAGATCGCTGATAGCTTGGTCGCGGTGACGACACTACTCCCCCAGGGGAATAATCCAGAGAATTACGAGCCTACACCACAGGCCATCCAAGCACTCGCCTCCAGCGCAGCCTATTTCTACATGGGCGATCTGGGCTTTGAGCGTAGCTGGGTGGAGCGTATCCGTACGATGCAGCCAGCCCTGCAGCTCGTACGTCTCGATCAGGACTTGGTGGGGGCTGCACATCACCACAGCGGTAGCTCCACTCATCTTCACGACCCACACTACTGGACAAGTGTACGCGGGCTTCAGTCCATGGGCAAGAGCATATACAGCTCTCTCTGCCGTATTGATACGACGCACCGAGCACAATATAATGCGGGTTACCAGCGCTTCATCCAGCGCCTGAAGCACGTAGAGCATACGATAAAAGAGCAACTCTCCGATATTCCCTCGCGTGCCTTCGTCATCTACCATCCGTCCCTCTCTGAATTTGCAGAGGAGTATGGTCTCAAGCAGCTCGTCATCGAGCAAGATGGCAAGGAGCCTACGCCTCAGCATATACAAGCACTCATCGAAGAGGCTAAGAAGCAGGGGGTACGCGTGGTCTTCATCCAGCAGGAGTTTGACTCTAAGCTCATCGAGAGCATTGCGAAAGAGCTCGGTGCCCGTATGGTCGTCATCAACCCGCTGGGAGGAAACTGGGAGGAGCAACTTCTACTCATCACTCGTGCACTGAGCGATACCACCTCATCTATCCCGACACGATGACCTCCCCTATGCAACCACTCTTAGAGCTACATAATGCGACCCTCGGCTATCCTGACAAGGTCGTACTTGAGCACCTCAACTGGTGCGTGCGTCGTGGCGAGCGCTGGGCTATCACGGGACCGAATGGCAGTGGTAAGACTACCCTCATGCGTACTCTGTTGGGGCTCATCCCGCTACAAGCTGGACAGCTCCTCCGCTACGACCGCGAGGGCCATACTACCGACCAGCTGGTCGCCAGCTACCTTCCACAGATCAATCAGATTGATCGCCACTTCCCCATCCACGTCCATGAGGTTATTGACTCTGGCCTCCCAAAAGGCACCACGGGGCGCGGTGTGCGTAGAGAGCAGGTAGAGAAGCTCGCAGAAGCCATCGGGCTCACGCACCTCCTCCAGCAACCTATCGGTAAGCTCAGCGGGGGCCAGCTCCAGCGAGCTCTGCTCGGTCGTGCGCTGGCATCTAATCCCGAGCTTCTGATCCTCGACGAGCCACTCAGCTTCCTTGACAAGTCATATAAGGAAAGCTTCGAGTCGCTACTGGAGCAAGTCGTACGCCCCGAGACGACGATGCTCATGGTCACCCACGATCTCCACCAAGCCAAGTCCGAGTACTGGCAGACCCTTACCCTCGGACGCTTCGAATAGACTTATGAATAAAAAAGCCTATCCACTCGCTCTACTATCCCTCCTCACGGCTCTCCCCTCTGAAGCGCAGAGTGCAGCCGATACGCTCAGCTACACAACGGCAGCTACATATCGCCCCGACACGCTGAGCAATGCACAGAAAACGAATCAACTCCTCCTACAGGGGGCGCTCAGTGCAGCTCCACTCGTAGGTATCGGTGTGATGCAGAATATTCACAACGAGCAGATACGCACGATACGCTATGGGCACTACCCCCACTTCCGTCATCACTACGATGACTACCTCCAGTTCGCCCCGTTAGCAGCCCAACTTGGCCTGCGCTTCGCGGGTGTAGAGGGCACAAGTAAATCACCCTGGCAGGTGCTCACAGCTGATGTCGCTGCTACGGCTACGATGCTCGCTGTCACCTCAGCTATTAAGTACACCGCCCGTGTAAGACGCCCTGACGGCTCGTCTCGAAACTCCTTTCCCTCTGGGCATACCGCTATGGCCTTTACCTCAGCGACGCTACTGAGCTTGGAGTATGGCGAGCGCTATCCATGGCTTCCTCCCGTAAGCTACGGGCTAGCCTCTATCACGGGGCTGGGGCGAATCCTCAATAACCGCCACTGGATCGGTGATGTCGTCACGGGAGCAGGACTTGGCATCCTCTCAGGGCACATCGGCTACTGGATAAGCGATCGTCTCTTCGGTAATACGGGACGCCAACTGAAGTACTACGATGAGGAGCCTACTCCTCACTTCCGTCTCTATGCCCCCATTACGCTAAGTGCCACCCCAGCACAGGGTGAAGGTACATGGAGCCTCCAGGGGCGACATGCTGCGCTGGGCGTCGAGTACACTCCCCCCGCAGTGGCCTCTATACCTAAAGGGGGATGTGGGCCTATCCACCTTCCGCGGTCAGGAGGGGGGGCGATGGTCTGGGACGCAGTGCTCAAGACCGCTACCTATCCCTACGCTTAGGCCTCGGGCGTGACCTACGCCTATGGCGAGGCTTTCACATCTCGGCATCCGCCTCGGCTGCACTTCGCAAGCACGTAGGGCGGGCTACTACATTCCCAGCCCATGAGCCTGCGCTGTATATGCCCGCAAGCTCGGTGGGCATGGGTATCGAACTGGCGCCTCGCTGGCGCTTCACGAAGGAGCTTGGCCTGCGCCTACCACTCGGGCTGGACTACTACCCTTCGTCCTATCACCTGACTACCCCTCAGCGGACCTACGGACTGAGTCCCGTCTCGTTCTATGGGGGCACGGCACTGGAGGTCTACCTCTGATCCCTCCTCGCCCTTTACTCACTTACAATCCTATTATTCTATGAGTTGGTATTACCTCATGCCCGTGATCTTTGTCTTGGGGATCATAGGTATTGCTCTGGAGGAGCAGATCAAGATCAACAAGACCGCGACGGCACTCCTTACCTCCGTTGTCCTCTGGGCGATCCTCCTCATCGACACGGATATCGCTGCAGTGACTGCAGGCTTCCGCCAGTTCGTTGCCTCCTTCCCTCATGCTCCAGCAGAGGACTTAGGCGTATCGGACTACCTATCCTTTAAGCTCACAGAGCACCTCGGTGACGTCTCGAGCACGCTCTTCTTCGTCCTCAGCTCGATGGTCCTTGTGAATACGATCGATACCTATGGGGGCTTCAAGTCCGTGGCTAAGATCGTCGCTACGACGAATAAGCGCGCGCTGCTGTGGCGTGTAGCTATTGCCTCGTTCTTCTTTCTCGGCGTTCCTCGACAACCTCGCTGCTGCGATCGTCATCATCGCTATCCTGCGTCGCCTTGTCCCCGACACCACGGACCGCATGAAGTATGCCTGTATCAGCATCATCGCCTGTAATGCAGGGGGCTCTTGGTCGCCTATCGGTGACGTGACGACCCTCTTGCTGTGGAACAATAATCGCATCACGCCATACTATCAGATCTTCCACCTCGTCATCCCCGCCTTCGTGAACATGGTGGTCCCCACCCTCCTGGCACACTACTTCCTCTTTAAGAAGAATGCTCAGCTGCGTGCCCTACCAGATGTCCCCGAAGACTCACTGGATGATATCCTCCCTCACCACGCGCGTATCATCGTCCTCGTCCTGGGGATCGTCTCGCTGATGCTCGTACCTATCTGGCAGACCTTCTTCGATGTACCCGCCTTCATGGGGGTTATCTTCGGGCTCGTCATCGTATGGATCTACACCGAGCTGATGTTCTTCCGCTTCAAGAAGCGCCTCGAAGACGCGAGTGAACTCCGTGTCACGACCCTCCTCAATCATGCTGACCTCACTACGATCTTCTACTTCCTCGGCATCCTGATGTCCGTGGCAGCACTGATCGAAGGCGGACAACTCGCCGCAGCCTCCACTCGCGTCACAGCTCTCATTCCCAATACGGGTCTGCTCGCTGCTATCATCGGGGTACTCTCCTCCATGCTGGACAACGTTGCCCTCGTGGCCGCTGTCCTCGGCATGTATCCGCTGGAGACATCGGGGGCGATCACACCCTTTGTCGTCAATGGCTCCTTCTGGGTCTTCCTCGCCTACTGTGCCGTCACAGTGGTAGCCTGCTGATCATCGGTTCGGCGACAGGGGTTACAGTGATGGGGCTCGAAGGAATCAGCTTCGGCTACTACTTCAAGCGCTTCAGTCTGCTTGCTCTTGCCGGCTATATCTCAGGAGCTGTAGTCTACCAGCTCATCTCGCTCATCTTTTAGCTTCAATTTGGCTAAAAAGCATACCATACACAGGGAGCGGGTGATCTTCTTCTCCGAGGGAAGAAGGTCACCCGCTCCCTCTTTTTCTATAGCACCATTATACATAATATACATAGCATCAATAGCTCCATTCACCAATAGGATAACACGGCTAAGCAATTTCACTACCTTTGCTCTTAGATAATCTCTAATCACTCATTACATCTAATTCATTACCAAGAACAATGAAGAAGTTCATCCTCGCTGCAGCGTGTATCTTCATGCTCGGTACCAGCCTCTCCGCCCAAAGCCCCGCCAAGACGGATTCTGTAAAGAAGGAAGCTACAGCCAAATGCTGCTCAGGCAAGAGCAAGCAGTGTGACTGCAAAGCAGGTGCAGCCTGCTCGACACCCGAAGGAGCCAAGGCATGCGAAGCACACCACGCTGCAGTACAAGACTCGACAAAGTCCTGCTGCAAGACTGATGGCAAGCAAGCTAAGTGCAGCAAGAAGTCTTGCTGTAAGCGCCAAGATATGACGAAGCAAGACTCCACGAAGTCAACCTGCAAGAGTCAAAGCAGCCACGCTAACTGCACTGACAAGGCTTGCTCCACATGCCATCCTAAGACTCAAGACTCCACGAAGTCTTGCTGTAAGAAGAAGTAAATCACTTCCACAGACCTATCTCTTCTAAGAAGAGGACGACGCCCTACCCGCACATCTGTGAGGGTAGGGCGTTTCTTTTAGTCGGACAAGAAATTGGTATCAGCCCCCTCCTATAGGCTATTCTTAAGCACATCCCTGAAGGGGTAGTATCAACCTATATTGGTCGATAAGCTAACCAATATAGGTCAGCGTGCGAAGCTATATAGGTCACAGCGTCGACCTATATAGATCGGAGCAGCAAGCAATATAGGTTCACTCCACGACAAGTACAAGGAGAGAATATCGGAGAGGAACTACATGGAGCTCTTGAAAGAATGCAATATCACGGAAGGATCTGCTCTGTACCGGTAAAAATGGCCTCAATACCTCCCTCACATTTTCACATGGAGCTGCTACCCTCTTACACTACGGAGGTGAAATAACAAGAAAAAGGTTAACTTTGCAGCCGAAAATGGTGCCCCATCGGTGGGACGTGGATAGATTTGAGATGCTTGCAACCACGAGAAAAAAATGCTAAACCCGTCGTCCAGATAGAGCCAATACCTTAGCTCCCATCCCCTTACGACAGACTTAGCGCTTTGACCTTGGTTGCCTCCCCAAAGCAGCTGAGGTCTTTTTGCATCCGACCAAGGGCACGGGACATATTTAACCAACCCATTCAATCAATATAAGATGAGTTATCTCTTCACCTCTGAGTCCGTCTCAGAAGGACATCCCGACAAAGTAGCCGACCAGATCTCGGACGCCATCCTCGACCACTTCATGGCGCTCGATCCGCACTCTAAGGTAGCGTGCGAGACGCTCGTCACGACGGGGCAAGTCGTGCTGGCAGGCGAAGTCAAGAGCGACGCCTACGTAGAGCTGCAGGACATCGCGCGTGATGTCATCCGCGAGATCGGCTACAACAAGAGCGCTTACTGCTTTGACGCCGATAGCTGCGGCGTACTCTCTGCCATCCATGGTCAGAGTGCCGACATCAACCGCGGGGTCGAGCGCACCGCTCCCGAAGAGCAAGGTGCAGGGGACCAGGGTATCATGTTCGGCTATGCTTGCCGTGAGACCCCCTCTCTGATGCCTCTTACCCTCGACCTCTCCCACGCGCTTCTTGAGGAGCTCGCTCGCATTCGCAAGGAAGAGCTTCACCTCATGCCCTACCTCCGCCCCGATGCTAAGAGCCAGGTGACGGTAGAGTACTCTGAGGAAGGTAAGCCCCTGCGTATCGACACGATCGTCATCAGCACCCAGCACGACGACTTCATTCAGCCTGCTGATGCGACTGCCGAAGCACAGGCTATCGCTGATGCTGAGATGCAGGCACGCATCACGGAGGATATCCGTCGCGTACTCCTGCCCCGTGTCTTCGCTCGCTACCCCGAGGATATACAGCGTGCCTTCGACAGTGAGACGAAGCTCTTAGTCAACCCCACTGGTAAGTTCGTCATCGGTGGTCCCCACGGGGATACCGGACTCACAGGGCGTAAGATCATCGTCGACACCTACGGCGGTAAGGCTGCCCATGGTGGTGGCGCCTTCTCTGGTAAGGACCCCTCTAAGGTAGACCGCTCTGCAGCCTATGCAGCTCGCCACATCGCGAAGAATCTCGTCGCGGCTGGCGTCGCTGACGAAGTTCTCGTACAGCTCGCCTATGCTATCGGGGTCGCTGAGCCGATCAGCATCTTCGTCAACACCAATGGGACGAGCCATGTATCTCTCAGCGATGCCGAGATCGCCAAGCTCGTAGACGAAGTCTTTGACCTCCGCCCCTATGCTATTGAGCAGCGTCTCAAGCTCCGTGCTCCTATCTATCGCGAGACGGCCAGCTACGGGCACTTCGGCCGTGAGCCCCGCAAGGTCACAAAGTACTTCTCTACGAATAGCCGTGGCAATGTCGCCCACGAAGTCGAACTCTTCACCTGGGAGAAGCTGGACTACGTAGACACACTCCGCCAGCGCTTCGGTCTCTAATCCCCCTATCGATACCGCCTCGCCCCTCTCGCTACCACTTCGATCGTGGAGCAAGGAGCGAGGTGGTTCCGCTTTTTTAGCTATCTTTGCGTGCAAAGCAGAGCTAAAGAGGCCCTGCGTAGCATCACTAATCACGTCAATGATACTGAGGTCTTCGCTCCCCACGAGCGACACAAGATATAAGAAAGCCGTATGTCAAGCTCTGCTTGGTAGACGGCTTTTCTCTTTATAAAAGCCTCGAGCAATCCCTTCTACACTCCATTCTCACAAAGTATCCATCCTATGCAAGACTACAAGAGAGCTACCCTAATCCTCGATGACGGCAGTCGCTTCGAGGGGTATTCCTTCGGCTACGAAGCCCCCGTAGCAGGCGAGGTCGTCTTCAACACCGCCATGACGGGCTACACTGAGAGCTTTACGGACCCCAGCTACCGAGGCCAGATCCTCGTGATGACCTACCCTCTGGTGGGTAACTACGGCGTCCCCTCTCCCAAGCACGATGAAAATGGTATAGCCTTCTTCCGCGAGAGCGATGAGATACATCCCTTGGGGATCATCGTCTCCGACTACTCCGAGGAGTACAGCCACTGGAACTCCGAGGGCTCGCTCGGTGACTGGCTCCGTCGTGAGAAGGTCTTCGGTCTCACGGGCATTGATACGCGTGAGTTAGCTAAGACCCTTCGTGAAAAGGGCTCGATGAAAGGGAAGATTCTTCTCGAGGGCTGCGAAGATATCCCGTTTGATGACCCCAACGCACGTAATCTTGTAGCTGAAGCTTCTCCCAAGGAGGTCACGATCTATGGTAATGGTCCTAAGAAGGTCGTGCTCGTAGACTGCGGCGCGAAGAACAATATTGTCCGCAACCTCATCCGCCCTGAGATCACGCTCTACCGCGTACCCTGGGACTATGATTTCAATCAGATTGACTTTGACGGGCTCTTCCTCTCGAATGGACCTGGCGACCCCAATAAGTGCAGCGTCACCGTCGAACATATCCGCAAGGCCTTCGCTAAGGAGAAGCCCATCTGTGGGATCTGCATGGGCAATCAGCTCCTCGCCGCTGCTGCGGGAGCAAAGATCAGCAAGATGAAGTACGGACACCGTAGCCACAACCAGCCTGTACGTGAGGTAGGTACGAACCGCTGCTTTATCACCAGCCAAATCATGGCTATGCCGTAGATGCCTCCACCCTCGGCGAGGGCTGGCGTGAGAAGTATGTCAACCTCAATGACGGCACGAACGAAGGGATCTGCCACGAGCACCTACCCTTCTTCTCTGCTCAGTTTCACCCCGAGGCCTGCAGTGGCCCGACCGATACGCTCTTCATCTTCGAGGAGTTCTTCAACCTGCTTTAATTACCCCTCCCAATAGCACGAGACAATGATCGACAAGAATAAGATACAGAAGGTACTGCTCCTCGGATCGGGAGCACTGAAGATCGGTGAAGCTGGCGAGTTTGACTACTCCGGCTCACAGGCACTCAAGGCCATGCGCGAAGAGGGGATACGCACCGTACTCGTCAACCCCAACATCGCCACGGTACAGACCTCCGAAGGCATCGCTGACGAGATCTACTTCCTCCCCGTCACCCCCTTCTTCATCGAGAAGGTCATCGAGAAGGAGCGCCCTCAGGGGATTCTCCTTGCCTTCGGTGGACAGACGGCTCTCAACTGCGGTGTAGCGCTCCACCAGAGTGGTGTCCTCGAGAAGTATAACGTCGAGGTACTGGGTACGCCCGTCGAGGCTATCATGAATACCGAAGACCGTGACCTCTTCGCTCGCAAGCTCGATGAGATCAGCGTCAAGACGATCCAGAGCCACGCCGTAGAGACGACCGAAGATGCACGCCGTGCAGCCCAAGAGCTGGGCTACCCCGTCATCATCCGCGCCGCCTACGCTCTCGGTGGCTTGGGTAGCGGCTTCTGCGACAACGAAGCTGAGCTTGACGAGCTGTGTAGCAAGGCCTTCGCCTTCTCTCCTCAGGTACTCGTCGAGAAGAGCCTCAAGGGCTGGAAGGAAGTCGAGTACGAAGTCGTCCGTGACTGCTACGACAACTGCATCACCGTCTGTAATATGGAGAACTTCGACCCACTCGGTATCCATACCGGTGAGAGTATCGTCGTCGCTCCCTCGCAGACGCTGACAAATAACGAATACCATAAGCTCCGCGAGATCGCCATCCGCATCGTGCGCCACATCGGCATCGTCGGGGAGTGTAATGTACAGTACGCCCTTGACCCCGAGAGCGAAGACTATCGCGTCATCGAGGTCAATGCACGCCTATCGCGCTCCTCGGCCTTGGCCTCTAAGGCTACGGGTTATCCGCTGGCCTTCGTCGCTGCTAAGCTTGGCTTAGGCTACGGACTCTTTGAGCTGAAGAACTCCGTGACGCGCACTACCCCCGCCTTCTTCGAGCCCGCACTGGACTATGTCGTGTGCAAGATCCCTCGCTGGGACTTAGGGAAATTCCACGGCGTATCTCGCGAGCTCGGCAGTAGCATGAAGTCCGTCGGGGAAGTCATGGCTATCGGCCGCACCTTCGAGGAAGCGATGCAGAAGGGCCTGCGTATGATCGGCCAAGGCATGCACGGCTTCGTAGGCAACAACACGAAGGAGATCCCCGCTGACGAGCTGGATAAGGCTCTCAAGGCACCCACCGACACGCGTGTCTTCGCCATCAGTCAGGCACTGCACGCAGGATATACTATCGAGCAAATCCACGCGCTGACGAAGATCGACTGCTGGTTCCTCGACAAGCTCCAGAGTATCGTCCGCACCTCCCAGCGCCTCGGTGAAGTAGCCGCTATCGATAAGCTCCCTTATGAGCTGCTGCTTCGAGCCAAGCGTCAGGGCTTCTCCGACTTCCAGATCGCACGCTTCGTCCTCGCAGACAAGGGCGTAAAGACTGGGGACAAGGAAGCCCTTGCCGTGCGCTCCCAGCGCAAGCAGCAGGGCATCGTCCCCGTCGTCAAGCAGATCGACACGCTTGCAGCCGAGTATCCCGCAGAGACGAACTACCTCTATCTCACCTATAGCGGCACGCACAGCGATATCAACTATGAGGGAGACGGACGCTCCGTCGTCGTCCTCGGCTCAGGTGCCTACCGCATCGGGAGCTCGGTAGAATTCGACTGGTGTGGCGTCAACGCTCTGCAGACGATCCGCGAGCAAGGCTACCGCTCGGTGATGATCAACTATAATCCCGAGACCGTCAGCACGGACTACGATATCACCGACCGTCTTTACTTCGATGAGCTGACCTTCGAGCGTGTACTTGACATCCTTGATCTGGAGACGCCACGCGGTGTCATCCTCTCTACGGGCGGACAGATCCCCAACAACCTCGCTCTCAAGCTCCACTCACAGCGCATCCCCATCCTTGGGACGCAGGCTGAGGACATCGATAATGCAGAGGACCGCCACAAGTTCTCCGCCATGCTTGACGAGCTCGGCATCGACCAGCCCCGCTGGCAGGAGCTGACGAGCCTCTCGGATATCGACCAGTTCATCTCCGAGGTTGGCTTCCCCGTGCTGGTGCGTCCCAGCTACGTCCTCTCGGGGGCAGCGATGAATGTCTGCTCCAACCAAGAAGAGCTCTACCGCTTCCTCGAGCTGGCTGCCGATGTCTCTAAGGAGCACCCCGTCGTAGTGAGCCAGTTCATTGAGCACGCTAAGGAAGTCGAGATCGATGCAGTAGCCCAGCGTGGCGAGATCGTCGCCTACGCCATCAGCGAGCATATCGAGTTCGCTGGGGTGCATTCGGGCGACGCGACGATTCAGTTCCCAGGGCAAAAGCTCTACGTCGAGACGGTACGCCGCATCAAGCGCATCAGCCGCCAAATCGCCGAAGCGCTGCACATCTCAGGGCCATTCAATATCCAGTTCCTCGCTAAGGGGTAACGAGATCAAGGTCATCGAATGTAACCTGCGCGCCTCACGTAGCTTCCCCTTCGTGAGCAAGGTGCTGAAGATTAACTTCATCGAGCTGGCCACACGCATCATGCTCGGGCAGCGAGTCGAGAAGCCTAATAAGAGCGCCTTCGACCTCGACTATGTAGGGATCAAGGCGTCGCAGTTCTCTTTTGCTCGCCTGCAGAAGGCCGACCCTGTGCTCGGCGTCGACATGATGAGTACGGGTGAAGTCGGTTGCCTCGGTGACGACACCAACGAGGCTGTACTGAAGTCCATGCTCTCTGTCGGCTACCGCATCCCCGAGCGCTCCGTCCTGCTCTCCACGGGTGGCTACAAGCAGAAGGTCGACATGCTCGACGCTGCCCAGCTCCTGCACAACAAGGGCTATGCGCTCTACGCTACGCAGGGCACGCACGACATGCTGGCGGAGAACGGCATCCCCTCTACGCTGGTCTTCTGGCCTACCGACGAAGGGAAGCAGCCCCAAGCTCTCGACCTCCTGCATGAGCGCAAGATCGACATGGTGGTGAACATCAACAAGAACCTCACCGCTGGCGAGCTCACCAACGGATACCGTCTGCGTCGCGCGGCCATTGACCTCAACATCCCGCTGCTGACCAACGCTCGTCTGGCTTCGGCCTTCATCACCGCCTTCTGCACGCTTCCCATCGAGGATCTACAGATTAAGAGCTGGGCCGAGTATAAGTAAGCGCAAGGCTCTCCCTAATAGCTCATCCCCTTGGAGGCTCCTCGGAGCACTTCAGGGGGATGGTCTTTCTGACTGGGAAGAGGAAGGCTAAAAACCCTCGGCATACCCGCAGAGAAGACGCTGAATATACGGTGATAAATCTCTGTGCGCACGGCGATAAAATTTTCGCATATGCGGAAATATTTTTTTCGTATATGCAGAAATTAATTTTTCGTATATACGGAAATTTCCTGCGTATATACAGATGTTTCCGCCCGCATATAGAGCGGGCAGTCTCCAAGCCTTGGGCACTCCGATTCGCCTTCTATCACGCGATAAAGACGACGGGCATGTACTCGCTTCGTACTCGTCTCAGCACGACAACAGCCCGCACTGCGAGATGCTCCGCGAATGGTAGTATCTTTGCACTGTGAGTCCGCAGAGGCTTCACCGACTACAAGACAATCAAGCAACTTCAAGCTATGCGCATCCTGACCATCATACCCGCCCGCTACGCCTCGACCCGATTCCCTGGTAAGCCCCTCGTAGATATCGGGGGTAAGCCTATGATCATCCGTGTCGTAGAGCGTGCCCTCGCTGTGTGCCCCGATGTCGTCGTCGCCACCGACGATGAGCGGATCTTCACCACGGTCACCGAGCGGGGCTACCGCGCCGTGATGACTTCGCCCGACCACCAGTCGGGCACCGAGCGCTGCCTCGAAGCCTACCAGCTCCTCGGAGAACCCGCAGATGTCTTGATCAATCTACAGGGAGATGAACCCTTCATCGCCGACGAGCAGATCCGCCTCCTTATCTCAGCCTTCGACGACCCTTCGGTAGATCTGGCGACCTTAGCCCAGCCCTTCCCCTCCACGACGACTAACGAAGAGCTGGCTAACCCGAACGCCGTCAAGCTCGTGCGTAGCACCTCCACGGGCTATGCACTCTACTTCAGTCGCTCCGTCATCCCCTATCTCCGCTCAGTCGAAGGGCCTTGGGCGAAAGGAACATACCTTCCTCAAGCACATCGGGCTCTACGCCTTCCGCACTCACGTCCTCCCGACGATACAGAGCCTTCCCGCCTCCCCGCTGGAGGAGAGCGAGCGTCTCGAGCAGCTCCGTTGGCTCGAGGCTGGCCTGCGCATCCGCGTCATGCTCTCTGACCAAGAGTCCATCGGCATTGATACCCCCGAAGACCTCAAGCGCCTTCCACTCTAATCCCTCCCCATAGCCTCCTCCCGACCGTGATCGATCAGCAGACCCGACAGCGCATCCTCGACTCCGCACAGATCCTCGATGTCGTCAGCGACTTCATCAGCCTACGCCGCCAAGGTGTGAGCTACGTCGGGCTATGTCCCTTCCATAGCGATAGGAATCCCTCCTTCTACGTCAATCCCGCTAAGAACATCTGCAAGTGCTTCTCCTGTGGCGAAGGCGGTACGCCGCTGAACTTCATCATGAAGCACGAGCAGCTCTCCTATTCGGATGCGCTCAAGTACCTGGCGAAGAAGTACAATATCGAGGTCGTCGAGCGCGAAGAAAGCGAAGAGGAGAAGCAGCGCAATAGCGAGCGTGAGAGCCTCTTCATTATCAATGACTACGCAGCGAAGTACTTCCAGACGCAACTTACCGAGACCGAGGAAGGGCGTACAGTGGGTCTTGCCTACTTCCGCGAGCGTGGCATCCGCCCTGAGACTATCGAGCGCTTCGGCCTCGGCTATGCCCCCGAGTCAAAGACTGCCTTCACAGAGCAAGCCATCAAGTCGGGCTACCCGCTGAAGCGCCTCACCGAAGTCGGGCTATCCATCGAATATGAAGACCACCCCGGCAAGGCTATCGACCGCTTCCGTGGGCGCGTCATCTTCCCTGTGCGCAACCTCAGCGGGCGCTATGTAGCCTTCGGTGGGCGCGTGATGAGTAAGACGGCTAAGACAGCCAAGTACGTCAACTCCCCCCGAGAGCCTCATCTACTCGAAGAGCCGTGAGCTCTACGGCCTCTATTGGGCAAAGAGCGCAATCTCCAAGCTCGGCAAGTGCTACCTCGTCGAAGGCTACACCGACGTCCTATCCATGTATCAGGCGGGGATTGAGAACGTCGTCTCCTCTTCGGGGACAGCCCTCACGATCGATCAGATACGCCTTATCCGTCGCTTCACCACGACCATCACCGTGCTCTACGACGGCGATGCCGCGGGGATCAAGGCTGCCCTGCGCGGTATTGACCTCCTACTGGAGGAAGGCTTCCGCATCAAGGTCGTACTCCTACCCGATGGAGAAGACCCCGACTCCTTCGCTCGTAGCCACAGCAATACCGAGCTACAAGCCTATTTGGATGAGCACGAGACGGACTTCATCCACTTCAAGATCGACCTCTACCACGAGGAGATGGAGCGGGATCCCCTGCGCCGAGCTGAGCTAATATCCGACATCATGCGCAGCATTGCACTCATCCCCGACACCATCCAGCGTGCTGTACTGATACAAAGCTCTTCCACAGCTCTGAGGATGAGCGAAGAGCTCCTGCAGTCCGAGGTCAATAAGCTCCGACGTCAAGGTGTGACAGCTCAGGGCTTCACCTCCCCGCAGCGTACAGCGCCAGTCGCTCCCCCTACTCCATCAGCACCTATCCCTCCGCCCTTCACGGAGCCGACATCCTCCGAGCCTGCTCCGTCATCTGACGAATATCTCAGTCCGCTGGTCGTCGAAGAAAGTATCAAGCCCTTCGAGCGTGAACTCATGCAGCTGCTCCTACTCTACAGCGACCGCGAGATCATTATCCCCCAAGGCTTAGGTACTCCAGAGTTCGAAGACGAGATCTATCCCGAGCAAGACTCTACTTTTATCCTCAGCTACTTCATCGAGCGCGAGCTCATCATGGTCGGTGCAGACCAAGAGTATTCCCCACTCTTTGCTCGCTTCATGACTGAGCTTCGCAGTGAGTGCCTCGAGAAGCAGATCTCCCCTGCGACCTATTTTGCGAACCATCCTGAGGCGCCACTCCGAGAGATCACAACAGCCCTCCTTGCAGAGAGTGATCTCTTGGAATATCGTCCCGATCAAGATCTCCACATCGGTGGTGCTGGTAGCTCCTTCTCCTCCCGTATCCTCAGCGAAGAGGAAGAGCGCGAAGAAGAAGCCCGCAAGGAAGCTCGCTACTTAGGCTCACTTGCCCTACGTGCTTGCAACAGCTATAAGATGGCGCTCTTAGTGCGATTCATTGACGGGCTACATCAGGAGATCAAGCAAGCCCAGCGAGCAGGTGACAGCACAAAGATCCTCGAATGCATGACCGAGATCACACGCCTCAATGTCCAAAAGCGTCGCCTCTCCGATCTCCTCGGCGAGCGCACGATCATAGGATAACTAACCCATATCAAGGCGACAAGGGCGAAGGCTTATGATAAGCCTTCGCCCTTGTTGTATAGAAGCATTTCGCCAGGAAGTTAGAGAGGATCTACATCGAAGAAGATCTGCAGGCGCTTGCTCTCGGGCATGGAGAGCCGTAGCTGCTGTAGTGCCGACGTAAAGGCTGCACGCTCCTCTCGATACGACTGCTGAAAGGGCCGACGTATGACGATCTGCCTCTGGTAGTAGCCTTCCAAGCGAGCTAAATCGGGAATCTGTGATCCATTACGCGCTCACCGGGGAGCAATCCCTTGAGATACTGTGAGAGGACTAAGGCCGCAGAGGCCAGTAAGCGCTCATCCTTTCCTCGTAGCCAAAGGTGCGTTAGGCGAGTGAATGGCGGGAAGTTCGTTGCTTCACGCTCTGCGAGAACCTCGTTGATGAAGGTATCGTAGTCACCTACTTGCAGCGCCTTGATGAAGGCTTGCTCCGTACTACTCGTTTGGATTAAGTAGCGAGGGCAGTCTTCCCGAGGAGCACGGGAGCGAAGTCTAAGCTGATGGAGTAGCTGATAGGCACGCTCCTCCGAGCGAAAGTCTGGCACACCTAGGACGGCATCGAGCTGTACAACGGCAATTAAGCCAATACCCTCCCATATCGGTTGGTTGCGTATAAGCTGAGTACCCAAGAGGATCTCAGCACTTCCCGACTCGATCTGCTCGAGTAGCTCCATACGCTTCTTCTGCGATGAAAAGGTATCGCTGTCGATACGTAGCACTTCATAGGCGGGAAGCTTCTCCTTGAGTTCCTCTTCCACACGCTCGATGCCATATCCTACTTGACGAAGCGCAGGACGAAGACCAGACTTTGTCGCGACTTCAATGGCTCCACAGCTCGGACAAGCCTCGGGTAGCGTAGCTGTGTAACCACAGTAATGGCAGAGTAGCGCTGCGCGAGTGCGGTGATAAGTAAGACTCACATCACAATTTGGGCACAGCAGGCGGGTTTGGCAGGCATCGCACGTCACATAAGGAGCATAGCCACGACGATTCTGCAGGAGTAGTACCTTCTTTCCTCGAGCTATCGTGGAGCGAATCTCTTCAAGGAGGTAGGGCGTCAGCGTATGTCCCCACTCGACCTCACGTAGCTGCCGTAGGCGCTTAAGATCAATGGGCTCTATGGTGGGTAATACCTGCTGGGATTGCGAAGTAGTCTCCGCAGGGAAAGACTCGGGACGTAGTAGCTGGTACTTACCACGCAGGGCATGGAAGAGTACTTCAGCCGAGGGAGTAAGAGATGTAAGGAGCACTTGAGCCCTTGATTGGTGCGCTCGCCAAAGAGCAACATCGCGAGCATGATAGCGTGGAGCTACGAGCTGTTGCTTATAAAGATACTCCTGCTCCTCGTCAATGATAACCAACGACAAGCGAGGAAGCGGCACATATATAGCCGAACGTGTCCCCACGACAAGTGCAGGGCCATCGAGCTTAGAGAGACGAAGGTACGTCTCCACTCGCACAGCCTCACCGATGAGACTATGATAAGGATAGTAATTGGCTCCTGCGATCTCGGCAAGTCGCTGCATAAAGCCAGCTGCCGAAGGGACCGAATGCACCGAAGACGTTAGATAGAGTACCTGACCACCACGAGCCAGCGACGCAGCGATCTGCCCCAAGATATAGCGTTCTTTATCCTCTGCCGTATGCCCGTAATAGAGTGTCACGGGATGGGTCAACGGCTCTACATCAGCAATAGAGGATTCTCTGCTTGAAGGCTCCACTGCTCGCAGTCGGCTTACAGGCTCTAAGACCTGCTCCAAGACACCTTTCTCAATGAGAGCACGTAGTTGTGCTTCGCTCTTTGGCACCGCTTCGAGCAAGACGGAGCGGTGTAAGGCTCCGGAATGATCTTGTCCCGTCTCTCGAAGCGCCTCAAGGAAGGCCATCAATAGCTCTACTTGCCGTGGAGCACGAGAGAGTCCATCGAAGAGAGTTGATAGAGCTCCCTCATCTTCTTGATATTCGGGGGTAAGACGAAGATAGCGGGCGAGCTTCGGACGATAGCGTGGCTGGAGCGCTTCCTCAGTATGTACCGCTCCCAACTCTATGAGATGGAGGAGCGGGCGAGTAAGTCTTCGCCCGACAAGTCGCTCCAGTTGCTCCGTCGTCATCGCCCCCTTCTCGGCAAGTGTATCTAAGATCAGCAGCTCCGCATGAGGAAGTGCGTCTTCCGCCTCAAAGCCTTCCACAAGCGAAAGCATCGTCTTGCTCTCGGGAAGTAGTCTGAGGGGAGCGCATCTCGAAGGATGGAGCCCAGCGGACAGGCATAATAGTATGCCATCCATTCCCATTGCTTCAGCGTAGCTGCGGGGATGATCGGAGTAGAATCAAGGATTTGCTCGACTTCCTTGCAAGCTGTTACCTCCGCCTCCTTATCCAAAGAGAAGACCACCCCCGTATAGTATCGCTTGCCACCAAAGGGTACAACGACACGACAACCCACGCTAAATCCAGGCGCTTCACTAATAAGCGCCTTGGGAACAGCATAGCTAAAGAGCCCATCTAAGGCTAAGGGGATGATGACCTCTACTCGGATCATAAAGTAAGCTTAAGTGAAGAGGAGAGCTCGGTGAGTGCTGCGATGAGCAGATCATTCTCCTCAGGGCGCTGCGCTGCAATACGTATCGTGGGGGAAGAGTAGCCAAAGTTCGTCGCATCACGAACCAAAAGCCCGTAGCGCTGCGCTAAGATCTCCTTCAGCTCGGCGCCACTTCCGATCGCTGGATGAATACAACGCACAAGGAAGAAGTGCGTATCCGTCGGCTGAGGATCGAAGTATGGGAGCGATTTGATAGCATTCCATAGACGCTCACTCTCTACAAAGAGCTGACGTCGGTCCAGTAGGTGTGGGAAGTCATTACGGACGATCCATTCTCCCGCTGAGATGGCGAGCGATCCCACCGACCACGGAGCAGCATATTCGCTTAGTCGGTCGATGACCTCACTGTGCGCCATCACGTATCCCAAGCGCAATCCTGGCATAGCATAGCGCTTCGTGAGCGAAGCGACAAAGATCACGTTGGGGAAACGCCGTATGGTTTCTTTGGGGATCAGGAAGAGTAGCCTCCGTGAAGTAGTTGTAGGAGCTATCGATGACAAAGTAGATCTGCGGGTAGCGAGTCCAAAGTGCCTCTAAGAAGTCCTGCGAATAGACTTGCCCCTGTAGGGTTATTCGGCGAGCAAAGCCAATAGACTCCCGCAGGAGCATCTTGACCAGGCTCAAAAGTTTCCAGCTCACGCTGCTCACGTGCAAAGAGTCTTCCCGCATCTCTATATTCACTGAAGGTCGGATCAGGGCTATAATAATGTACAAGCTCTCGATAAACCTGTGCGATGAGGTAGATCCCTTCGGTCGCACCACTTGTCACGAGCACCTCGCCATCAGCTAAGTCGTGATGCTTCGCAAGGGATTTCCCAAGCGAAGCGGCCGTAGGCTCGGGGTACGAACCAATACGATCGATCTCTCCTCTGAGGTATTCCCGCAGCGAAGTGGGGTCCGTGAGGCTCGTTACATTTGAGCTGAAGTTCGCACGTATCCGCTCATAGCGGTGGAGGTCATCGCCGTGTCCGTCTCTCATCGCTCAAGTAGCTGATAGATTCGCTCCAGATCGACGTGCTGGCGGAGATGTTCGGCGAGCTTGTCGTACTGAGTTTCCTTGAAGGTGGCATAGTCTTGCCCCGCAGCTTGCTCATGAAGGCGCTCTGCAAAGGGCTGAAGTAGCCGCTCGATAAAGATCTCATTGTCGAGAATGCCATGCAGGTAGGTACCCATGCAATGATCTCCGACGCAGTAGCCCTCAAGACGGCCATCCGACATCTTGACTAAGGGCGAGGCATTGAAGCCATCTACGACACGGCTTCGCCCCATATGGATCTCGTAGCCACTGCAGGGGACGTCGCTACCGATGAGAGTGAAGGTCGCTTGTGTAGTTACCTTGTCGGCAGCCATCTCCGTTGCGATCGGGAGCAAGCCTAAGCCTGGCAGACGAGTTAAGTCACCCTCTACCCCATCTGGGTCGTAAACCTCTTGGCCTAAGATCTGATACCCGCCACAAATACCGAGGATCGTCTTCCCTGCACGATGAGCGTGGATGATAGCTTGAGCTACTCCGTTGCGGCGCAGCTCATAGAGGTCCGAGAGGGTGCTCTTACTCCCAGGCACAATGATGATATCTGCCTGCTGCAGCTCCTCTACATTGTTCGTATAGAAGAGATGAACGCGCTCATCTTGCTCGAGGCGCGCGAAGTCCGTGTAGTTCGATATATAGCGAAGAAGCACGACTGCCACGTTGACCTTCCCCTGCTGAGCGGAGAAAGCACGCTTGGGAGAGCGCGACGGAGTCCTCTTCTTCGATATGCACGTCATTCATGTACGGGACGACTCCAAGTACAGGCACACCGCAAAGTGACTCCAGAAGCTGACGCCCTTCGTCGAAGAGACGCAGATCACCGCGGAACTTATTGATGATGACTCCTACAATCAGCTCCCGCCACTCAGGCTTCTGTAGCATGATCGAGCCATAGACTGAGGCGAAGACTCCTCCACGATCGATATCGGCGACAAGGATTACCCGAGCGCCAGCATACGCAGCCATCGGCATATTCACAATGTCCGAGTCCTGGAGGTTCAGCTCCGAGATGCTCCCTGCACCTTCGAGTACGATGGGGTTGTAGCGAGAAGCCAAGCGATCAAAGGCTGCATGCACTTCACCACGAAGCTCACCGCGCCCCACGGTACGGAAGTATTGGTACGCATCTTTATTGCCGATGGGGCGCCCATGCAGGATGACTTGGGACGTCTTATCTGAGCTGGGCTTGAGAAGCACAGGGTTCATGTCCGTGTGGCAAGGGATACCTGCGGCCTCAGCTTGCACAGCTTGCGCGCGGCCCAACTCTAACCCCTCGGGCGTAACGAAGGAGTTTAGAGCCATGTTCTGTGCTTTGAACGGCGCAGGCCTGTAGCCATCTTGCTTGAAGATGCGACAAAATCCCGCCGTGAGGATGCTCTTCCCCACGTCACTTCCTGTGCCGACGAGCATCAGCGGTGCCAGTCGTTTGCTCTCGATCTTATCCATTATTCGGCCGGGGTTGGCTGCTTTCTTGCGCTTGTAGCTGAAGGCCTGCCAGCGATCTTCTGGCCAGCCCTGCTGGTGCATCTCCCATTTGGCCGAGACAAAGAGCCAGTCGCTCATTCGATTGACCCAAGGGATCAGCCCCTCGGGAAGTGGATCCAGTCGCTCCAAGGTCCATAAGCGGCGCTCGGCACGTCGTGCGACGGTACGCGCCAGCTGCATTTCGGCCGAGAGGATCGTGCCACCAGGGAGGATGAAGAAGCCATTCTCTGGGATCTCAGCCATCAGGCGTGCCGTCTCAGCCTCCAACTCCTCGACCCACTGCAGGTCAAAGTGGTTAGGGATTCTCTTCGCGGCGCTCGCTACGTGTAGCGATAAGGCTCATGGCTTGCATGATGCGCATCTGCACTTCGCCGAAGAAGCGGTGACGGGGATCTTCAGTAGGGATGTGGGCTCTTATCAATCCAAGGTGAGCATTGAGTTCGTCCATCGCACCGTTGGCTTCGATACGTGGATCATCTTTGGGGACTCGCTCGCCACCGAATATTCCGGTGGTTCCCTTTGTCTCCGGTTTTGGTCATTATTCTTGCCATTACTTGTCGTGTAAGCTTGAGGTTGGGCGGATATCGCCCCGACAAAAATAGCGCAATTCCACCGTATAGCACGTGTGCGAAGGCATTCATCAAGCGGGCAGAAGAATCACTACTCACGCCCTGCTCCTCGAAGCACCTTCGGAGCGAAGCAAAAGCTGTTCATTTACCCTTCAATTGACCCGTTTCTCCCCCCTCCAATGACCCGATGGAAAAAATACCTCTACTTTCTCTCAGAAATACCTCTACTTTTCAATGAAAATACCTCTACTTTCTGGAGGAAGTAGAGTAACATTCGGAGAGAAGTAATATAACTTCCGCCAGAAAGTAATATAACATTCGACTGAAAAGTAATATAACATCCGACCAAAAAGTAATATAACATTCAGTGAGAAGTAATATAACATTTGGAAGGAGGGTATATACCCTTTGGAAGCATACACCTTATCGCACTCGGAGAAGTAGCTTGGAGAGGCTTTGCTTTCCCCTACTCTTCTTCCCCCTTTCTCCTCCCAGCAAAAAGAATCCGCCCCTCGAAGGACGGACCTTCGAGGGGCGGATCATAAGGGAAGTATTACCGAAGAGGCTTACTCCGTGACGGGGAAGCGGAAGGGCTTACCAGCATTGTCGACGAAGGTTGCACCCTGGAGGCTGGGGAAGTGGTGTGCACCGGCAGACCAGTCCCAGATCTGAGTCTCATCCTCCGTGACCTTACCTGTAGCAGGATCATACTTCTTCCCATTCATAGGATAGTATGCTACGAGGTTCGTATCCTTAGGATCAGCCATCTTCCAGACGTTAGCTGCGATCTGAGCTGGGGTACGTGCGACCTTGTAGAATCTCAGTTCGCGCATCAGACCAGGCGTCGAGCTGAGCCAGAAGCCACCAAGCTTGTAGTCTCCATCACGTACAGGCTGCGAAAGCACCTGACGGCCGTTGCAGTAGACTGAGACGTTCGCCCCGTCATAGACGAAGGAGAACATGTACCACTTGTTGTCTTCGAGAGGCATGATATCCTTCGAGAGCGAGAGGTCAGTACCACCCGTGCGGAAGAATGAACCATCCTTACCGACGACAGGGTAGATTTCACTCTTGTCATCCGACCCACCGACGAACTTCGTACCAGCAAGTGCACCGTTGATATTGCTGCGCTTGACCATGACTTCCATCGTCCACTGGGGAACAAGGATGTCTTCTGCGAAGTAAACAGCGATCTCATTACTGGTGTTGATGCTGAGAGCCTTCGTCTCGGTAGCTTGGTCGACGACGATGATCGCTTCGCTTTGCCCGCCGATAGCGTGAGGATTGCTCCCCTGTAGCTGGATGGGAAGAGCGAAGACTTCGCCACTTGAGAAGGTGACTGATTTCAGCTTGACGGGAATCGATGCCGAAATCTTACCTGCAGGAATAGTCACCGAAGCAGGAAGCTCATACATCGTCGAAGGAAGGAGCTTGTAGCTCGTCCCGTTCTTCGCGTTATAAGCGTCGAGCTGTGCCTGTGAGCCGACGGAGAAGTTCACCGTGACGGTAGACGAAGCAGGCTTGACAAGGCTTACATGAGGACCACTTGCATCCTGCGAAGCACCACTAAGGAGGAAGATCTGCGTCTGCTCCTGACCGTGGATATAGATCCCCTGCTCGCTCTGATGCTCCTTTGCGGGATCGTTGTAAAGCTCATTCTGACAGCTACCAAGGAGGCTTGCTGCGAGGAGCGCATATACTATTCTTTTCATCAAACTCTTGTTTTCTCTGTTAGCCATTATTGGAAGTCTGCCTTCTGGGTATCGCTGACACGATTACCGGCATTGAGAGCCTGGCGAAGGAAGCGATAGCTGCCACCCTCCGTATCAAGCTCCATGTGATAAGTACCGATACCAGCGATACGCTTGCCGTTAGGCATGAGCATCGTAGCATAGTCCATGATCTGACGACCTACATCAAGCTTCTGAATGTCTGGGTTTGAGCTGATATATAAAGGATAACCTCCCGTCTTGGAGTACTTCTGAAACTCCAGTGTAAGGAATGTTTTAGCTTCCCAACGATCCAGATTTTTCCCTTTACGTATCTTCTCTTGGACCTCTGCTGTCGTACTACTATCTTGATCATAGGCCTGATAGACATAGAAGTTGATCATCTTAGAGGCTTCGGTAGAGAGCTTATAAGGCTCACCGTCGAAGAGAATGATTCGGCCCTTGGGGTGAAGACGATCATAGAGCGTCTTGATGAAGGTGTACATCCCGATATTGCGCTCCGAAGAGGCATCGATGACATCAGCTTCTGCACCTACATAGGCAGCAGCTGGATACTTCTTCCAGTCATAGTAATATGTTTCACCATCGTCATCAGGCACAGCCTGAAGAGCAGTAGCCAGATTACCAGAACCACCATAATAGGGCTCATAGTCGATATCGAAGCCGTCGAGGTTGTACTTCTCGATGGTGTCACAGATAGCATTAGCATAAGCCTTGACACCTTCGAGGAAGTCGCCACCACCCTTCTCCGTGATCAATAGTCCGTAGCGGTCTTACCCTTAGGTGTAAGCTGATCACCGACGCTGGAGACGATCCAGCAAAGGAGGACCTTACCACCCTTGACGTCTTGGAAGAGCTTGAGGTCAGTCTTCTGATCCTCCGTCAGCTCACCATGCGTACCCCAGAGAGATACGATGTCGACGCTATCGGGAAGCATACGGAGGTACTTCTGTGGATCCGTACCCTTAGCCGTCCAGCCACCGAACCAGCCGAAGCCACGTACGTGAGGCGTCTGCTTCCATGCACGGAGCTCGCTGTAATACTTCTGCTGCTCCGCGGTGAGCTGATCGGCACTCGTCAACTCAATGAAGGGAATGGCTCGCTTGAGGTCCTTCTGATTGTCGAAGGTCAAGCGCTCATCATCAGTCCACTTGCTACAAGCGACAGAGGCGAGGGCCATAGCTGCGACAAGCGCATATTTAAGCATCTTCATAGATGATTCGTTTTAGAGTTACTGATTAGGACGATTGTCACGCACCCACCACAGCGGAGTCTTACCGAGGTCTACACCACCAAGGAGAGAGGGGATGACTTTGAGGTTGGGGTTGCTATCGTAAGCCGATGCAGGGAAGGAGAAGCGCTCAGGAGCACGCATGCTGGCATCTCCACCGATACGCGAAGGAGCTCCGGTATCAGCTGGCTTCATGATGAAGGGATAGCCCGTACGACGATATTCCGTCCATGCTTCATAAGCATTGGGGAAGAGAGCAAGGTACTTCTGCGTGATGATCTTCTGAAGCTGTACTTCCTGCTGGTTACGAGTAGCATCTACATCATTCCAGTTAGGAGAGACATTACCAGAGGAGATGTTATCGCTATATCTGCTCGAAAGGTAAGGGTTGTAAGCTACAGTAGTCGCAGCAGGCAATACCCCCCTCTGAGCGAGATAAGCCGTAGCGTCTCCAGCACCAGCTTCGGCGAAGGACTGGCGAACACCCTGCTCATAGTAAGACTGTGCCGTCCCCGTAGAGATCAGACCGTAAAGAGCGGCCTCAGCCTTGAGGAAGAACGTCTCCGAAGCACGGAACCAGTAGAGAGGCGTTTCTGTAGAGAAGTTAGGCTTCGAGGCATACTGTGCGGTATTAGCCCCTTCCTTCTTCGACTCGTTGTTGGTCGGAGGGAGGAAGTAGTAACCCGGTATATTGCGGTAAGTACCCTTCGTGAAGTACTTCTCAAGACGTGGGTCATTATAGCCCTGGAGGTAAGACCAGATGGTAGCACCCATACGCGTCTCATTGTACTGATCTACAGAGATGAGTGCTGGGTGTGCCAGAGGCTGCTTATCGGAGTTACCGATCTTAGCTTCGTCAGCGGTAGTCTCAATGACACCACCATTGGAAGCATCCAAAGCCTTCGTGATGTATTCCTGAGCAAGTGCGGCATCCTTGAAGTGAACACGGACAGCCATACGCAGCATCAGGGAGTTAGCAAGCTTAACCCACTTGCTGGCATCACCATTATAGACGAGGTCATTGCGAGAGAGGACAGACTCACGAGCTTCGCGCAGGACTGCTGCACTCTTCTCCAGATCCGCAAGCATACCCTTATAGACCTCCTGCTGAGAGTCAGGAGTAGGCGTGATGTCACCGCTACCAGCCTTCGTATATACGATAGGGCCAAAGGCATCGGTAGCACGTAGCCAGCCCACAACCTTCACGATATTGGCCATAGCAAGGACCTGCTGAGCCTGGAGGTTATCCTTAGCACGGCTTGCCTGGATGTGGATGGGAGCCAAGACTTCGCTACATCCCCGTAGAGGAGACCATAGAGGATGCTCATACGCCCATTGGTGAACGTCCAGGTACCTTCCGTGTTAAAGTTCCAGTTGTTATTATTCCCGTAGTAGCCTACATAGTTACCTGTAGAGATAAGCTCGAGGACCTGCATGCTATTCCCAGGACCCGTTTCGCCAGCGACACCGATAGGCATGACCGAGCGCTGGAGGCTCATCATAGCCAGGCCATAGGCAAGACCACCCTGGTTGAGCTCCTCATCGGTGACACCGACACGGCTGGTATTGATATCTTCCTGATTGCAGGAGGCGAAGACCAGCGCTGAGGCCATCGCCAAAGCGGGAAGGACTAATTTCTTGAAGTTCTTCATTTCGTTTCTTCTTTATCTGATAAGATAAGTACTCGACTTAGATGCCGACCTTGATGCTGGCACCAATAGTGCGCTGGCTGGGGAGCATGAAGTAGTCATAGCCCTGACCAAACGTACCGGTAGACCTGTGAGCTCAGGATCATAAGGAGCCTTGTTGTAGATCATCCAAAGGTTCGTAGCGTAGACAGAGAGAGCGACATTCTTAAAGGTCTTGCCAAGGAAGTTCTTAGGCAGGTTGTAAGAGAGGCTCAACTCCTGCAGACGAACGTTCGTAGCCGAGTAGACGTAGTAGGAGTCGAGGTTGTAGATAGCATCGTAGAACTGCTGCGGAGCGATGGTAAGACCTTCGCCGATGTTGATACCACCAGCATCGCGTGCATCAGCAGAAGCCTGAGAAACCCCAAACTTGTCGAGAGCAGCCTGTGTCTTCGAGATGACGATACCACCAAGACGAGCCGTGAAGAGCATATTCAGGTCGAAGCCCTTATAAGAGAAGCCGTGCTTCCAGCCGAGGTTCCACTTAGCATTGACCGAACCGAGCTTATAAGGAGTCGTTGGCTCCGTGACCAGAGACTGACCTGGGCTATAGTCTACATAGCCATTAGCATCACGCTTGATGCGCTCGCTAGCGTAGACGTCACCGAGCTCACCACCTTCACGCAGACGGAAGCGACCCTTGACGATATCCTTCAGGTCAAAGACCTCGTGTGTGATAGGATTCATGACACCAGAAGCCAGCTTGAGGATCTTATTGCGGTTAGCCGTAGCCGTAACACTTGAGTTGTACTCAAAGCCACCAAACTTCTTATTGAAGCCAAGCGTCATTTCGAGACCACGGTTGCGGACATTACCAGCCTGTACATAGAGCTTCTTATAGCCCGTACCTGGGTCGAGGTCGGTCTCAAGGAGCTGGTTGAGCGTATTTGACTGATAGACCGTAGCACCAAACGTCAGAGCACCACCGAACCAACGGGAGTCGACCCCGAGCTCGATAGAGCGCGTACGCTCAGCCTTCAGGTCAGGCAAAGGATAGTAGTCGAAGGGCTCGACCTTACCGCTGCTCATCGAGTGCGTGATAGTACCTGGGGTCAGACCAGTGAAGGGGATAGGAGAACCCACCTCCGTATAAGAGGTACGTACCTTCAGATAAGAGAGCGTAGGGACGGAGCTTAGCGCGCAGGTCCTCAGAGATAAGGTCGGTGACGACAGCAGAGAGACCGATCGAGGGATAGAAGATCCAGGGGATCTACGCTACCGACGAGCTGCGAAGGCTTATCTGTACGACCCGTAAGCGTGAGGTAGAGCGCGTTGCGCCAAGCAAGTTCAGCAGAAGCGAAGACTGCGAAATTACTCTTACGCGTAGAGGACTGCGAGCCACCACTCTGGAGCTGATTGGTATTGGGGAAGATGAACTTATTAGGGATAAGGAAGAGGTGTCCACCAAAACCCTGACCCTTATTGTCATACTCTTCATACGACGTACCGAGGGTAGCCGTCAGATTGATGTCCTGAGCAATAGGGGAATTGTAGTTCGCCATGAAGTCTACATACTTCTGCTTGAAGTAGCTGACATCAGAAGAGAAGTAACCGAGAGGCTTAGAGAAGACGCTGGAGGTAGAAGCATAGAGCTTCGTCTCACGCTCAGTGAAAGTGTTATCCAGACGAGCACGACCCGTGAAGTTAATCTTCTTGTTCAGCTCATACTTCAGAGAGCCGAAGAGCATGTAGCGGTCATTAACCTCGGGGTGCAGATTGCGGTATGCCACCCAGTAAGGGTTCTGCACGTCCATACCCATGCTACCGGGCTTCCACTGCTGTACATTGTACCCCAGCTCTGCGTCGTAGCGCTCGAAGTACTTCTCTTGGTCGAAGTTCTCGCCACGAGGGTAGAGATAGGCACCTACGATAGGATTGAAGTATGCCCCGTAGGAGATCATGTTGTTCGCGTAGTCACGGATGTAGTTAGCAGAGACGTCCAGCGTCAGCTTATCATTGAGGAACTTCGACGTATTGCGAATCGAAGCATTGTAGCGATGGTACTTATTGTTAGGTACGATCCCCCTTAGCATTAATAGCAGAGGCAGAGAAGTAGGTCTGGTTCTTATCCGTACCAACCGAGAAGTTGAACGAGTTATTGAACGTCACACCACGGTTGTAGAAGTCGCGTACCTTATAGTCAGAAGGAGTAGCGAGCTTATCACCCCATGAGGTGTACTGACCAGCCTGATTGCCATAGGTATTCTGGAACTTAGGCAGGATGAAGGGCGAAGCCGTCTCTACCGAAGAAGAGAAGTTCACGCGCAGCTGACCTGCAGCACCCTTCTTCGTATTGATGAGGATAACCCCATTAGCAGCACTTGCACCATAGAGAGCAGCAGCCGAAGGACCTGTCAGGACGCTAATTGATTCGATATCATCAGGGTTGATATTTGAGATACCTTCACCCGAAGCACGACCTGCACCGAAGCCAGAGCCGTCACCACCACGGTCAGCACTGTTACCGACAGGAACCCCGTCGATCACGTATAGCACGTTATTATCCCCTGAGATCGACTTGTTACCACGCATGACGACACGCGTGCTACCACCGACACCCGAGGCACTACGCTGGATGTTCACACCAGCGACCTTACCGTTGAGGCTGTTCATGAAGTTGGCATCCTTCACCGTCGTCAGAGCATCGTTCTTGATCTCCTGGACATTATAGCTCAGAGCCTTCTGAGAGCGCTTGATACCGAGAGCGGTGACGACGACCCCTTGGAGCTGGTTGTCTTCACCGGAGAGCTCGATCTTCAGCTCCGTCTGGTTACCGACAGGGACCTCCTTCTTCGCGTAGCCGATAGACGACACGACGAGGACGGCACCTGACTTCACGTTCTTCAAGGTAAACTTCCCGTTGATGTCCGTGGAAGCACCTTGGCCTTGTACGCCCTTGATCAGGACAGAAGCCCCGATCACAGGCTCATGATTCGTGGCATCGAGGACGACACCACTGATACTCTTGCCTTGAGCCATCGCGGTAGCGACGGTAAGGAAGAGGATCATGAGGATAGATAGTACTTTCTTCATATCTGAAACATTAAAAAAATAAGCAGCACACAGGTGTCCCTCATCTATGCTCGTGGAGCACGGAGCTGAGGGGCACACAAAAGAAAAGCCCCGAAGAGCTGACGGCCATAGCCGAGCATCTTCTGGGCTCTATTATTATATCGGTAGGAGGTATAGGTCTGACGCGTCGACCAAATGGAGCTGTCCATCTGTGTCGCCATCTCCTCAATGAGGGGCATAGCCACCGACCACTCGCGCATATCGCAAGCCATGCGACACACACGTGCAGAGTCATTTGAGAGTAAAAGGGGCATCACGCCCGAATGCTTGTCCATGTACCTTCCGTTACAATCTGGGGGACAAAGATAGGGATAAATAACATGCAGAGTATAAAGCTTTTCAACCCCTCACTTAATAAAAAATTTAAGGAAGTATAGTGGTTTGCGCCCCCTCTTCCGCAAGTCAGAAAGAAGGGGCAAGGGAAGGGCGAGCTGCGAAGGTGGGCCAATCATACCATACACCTATATAATAGCATACCATACCCTTATACAATAACATGCCATACAACTAATAATAATAGGTAGGGAAAGGACGGAGGCAGCTACTCTTCACGGCAGTCCCCGAGATGAATCCCAGCCTATCTACGCGGTATTGAGGCTATGTAGTACCTTTGTGACACCATATATAATAGTAGTGTCACCGTAGGGCGCTTCCCACTCCCCTACTCCCTTATGACCCGACTCATGATCACGATAGAAGACCTCTACTCCATCTACCTCGCCCATCCCGTGGTGAGCACCGATACCCGCCAGCTACCCGAGGGCTGCATCTTCTTCGCCCTGCGCGGAGCGCGCTTCGACGGCAATCAGTATGCCCGTGCCGCACTGGAGGCTGGTGCTGCCTACGCTATCATCGACGACCCCACCGCACAGATCGACGAGCGCACGATCCTCGTCGAGGACAGCCTGAAGGCTCTGCAGCTGCTCGCCTGCCACCACCGTCAGCAGCTGGGCATCCCTGTCATCGCGATCACTGGGACGAATGGTAAGACGACGACCAAGGAGCTCACGGCCGCCGTCCTCTCGACGACCTACCGCCTCCTCTATACCGAGGGCAACCTCAATAATCATATCGGTGTCCCCCTGACCCTCCTGCGCCTCACCCCAGAGCATCAGCTTGCTCTCATCGAGATGGGCGCCAGCAAGCCTGGGGACATCGATGAGCTCTGCGCCATCGCCGAGCCCAACTACGGACTCATCACCAACATCGGTCGGGCGCACCTCGAGGGCTTCGGCTCCATCGAAGGGGTACGCCGCACCAAGGGCGAGCTCTATGACAGCCTCCGCGCACGCAAGGGTATCGTCTTCTTCCGTGCCGAAGACAAGACGCTCGAGGAGATGAGCGAAGGTATCGACCGCATCGACTATGGCACCGATCCCGAGGCACGTATCGTCGGGCAAGCTACCCCCAGCACGGGCGATCAGCTCTTCCTCCACTTCTCCTGGGCCTGCCCCACCCTCGGCATCGAGCAGCGTGCCGTACAGACTCACCTCGTCGGGGACTACAACCTCGCCAACGCACTCGCAGCGATCACCATCGGCCTTTACTTTGACGTAGCTCCCGAGCGCATTGACGAAGCCCTCACCAGCTACACCCCCAGCAACAGCCGCTCTCAGCTCATCACCTCCGCCCGTGGCAACCAAATCATCGCGGATGCCTACAATGCCAACCCCTCGAGCATGCACACGGCACTGGACAACTTCCTCCACATCGAGCCCCTGGATCGCCCCCGCACCGTCATCCTCGGCGACATGAACGAGCTGGGCGAGTCGAGCCACGAAGCCCATCAGGAGCTGTATGCCCGCCTCAAGGCACACACGGCCTCGCCACTGACGATCTACCTCTGCGGTCCGCATTGGGTAGAGGAGCTCGGAGCATCGGATCACGTCCTCCCTTCGGTCGAGGAGCTCATCGCACGCATCGAGGCAAAGCCCATCACGGACAGCCTCATCCTCGTCAAGGGCTCGAACGGCATCCACCTCGGCCGTCTCCTCCCCTCGCTATAAGCAAAGAGCGCATGGATCTACCGTATTGACGAGATCCGAACAAATGCTTATCTTTGTAGTAGAACAAAAGAAAAGAGCCACGTTGTCGATTGGGAAACTCATCGTACTAAGTTGAAAAACCGAGGCAACCCTCTCCTCCAATGGCGGGCTACCGAGGCCTTCGGGTCTCCTCGCCTATGGCGAGCAGAGTAGATTACAAAGGGGCGGGGATCTCAAATCCTGTTTTTTTCGGAGTTTTCACTTAATCTGCTCGTGGCTCCCTCAAGTGTAGGTCACTCACCGATACTCACCGAGTATCGCGTGAGTGACCTACTTCTTTTATCGTCACCTCCCGTTTCAGTCGCGAGGCACTTCGTAGAGGGGCTTCTACAGCCCGAGTACTGCTGCTCCGACAGACTACCACACCTGTTTCGTGCACGCTATTTGCAAATAATCGCCGACCACTGGTATTATTCGCTCGTGCTTAGGGTGCTATTTCTCCGAAGTCATACAGCTATACCTTCGTCTACGTACGTGGACGTAAGGACTACGCACGTAAAATCCTAAAGTCTACGCACGTAGATTTTAAGACTACGTGCGTGGTCGGAAGTTTTAGGGACTACTGGATGATGGCTTTTAGTCGCGGAGAAACGAGTTTTTCCTCCGCGAAGCGTAAGTTTTCCGCGTATTGATTTAGACCTCAAAGCACTACAAAGATCGAGCTCTCGGGAGGGAAATTTTTCTCCTCTCGGGGCACAGAATTCTGAGCTATTTGCGGTAACTTTGCACCACACTGCAGAGGAAGCCGCCCTTGCAATCCATTCATTTTCAGTCATTATGCAGCCTTTCGTACACCTCCACGTACACTCACAGTTCTCCCTCCTTGACGGCCAGGCCTCGATCAAAGGCCTTGTCGACAAAGCTATGGCCGACGGCATGCCAGGCATCGCCCTCACGGACCACGGAGCTATGTTCGGCATCAAGGAGTTCTTCGACTACGTCAATAAGAAGAACGGCCCCCTGCTTCGCGAGCGCAAGGATCTCAAGAAGCAGATTAAGGCCCTCGAGGAGCAGGAGGAGCGCAGTGCAGAGGACGAAGCCAAGCTGAGCGATCTGCGTGAGCAGCTGCAGGCGGCCGAAGCCAAGCCTCTCTTCAAGCCCATCCTCGGCTGCGAAGTCTATTGCGCCCGTCGCTCGCGCTTCAAGAAGGACGCTAACGTCCCCAACCCCTATCGCCCCAACCAATCCGTGGACAATAGTGGCTGGCACTTAGTCCTCTTAGCGAAGGACCTCACGGGCTACAAGAACCTCATCAAGATGGTCTCGCGCTCGTGGATCGACGGCTACTACTACCGCCCACGTATCGACAAGGAGCTGCTGGAGGCCCACCATGAGGGCATCATCGCCTCCTCGGCCTGCCTCGGTGGAGAGATCCCCCAGCACATCATGTACGGCAATATCGATGAGGCGGAAAAGAGCATCGAGTGGTTCAAGGGGATCTTCGGTGATGACTTCTACCTCGAGCTACAGCGTCACAAGACCGACAACCCGCTCGGTAACCAAGAGACCTACGAGAAGCAGCAGCAGGTCAATGCTGTCCTCCTCGAGCTGGGGAAGAAGCATGGTGTGAAGGTCATCGCTACCAACGACGTCCACTTCCTCAACGAAGAGGATGCCGAGGCGCACGACCGCCTCATCTGTCTCAGCACGGGTAAGGACCTCAACGACCCCCGACGCATGCGCTACAGCAAGCAAGAGTGGCTGAAGACGACGGCGGAGATGAACGAGCTCTTCGCCGACCTACCCGAGGTGCTCGCCACGACGCAGGAGATCTGCGACAAGGTCGAGCTCTACAGCATCGAGAATGATCCACTCATGCCGGACTTCCCGATCCCCGAGCAGTTCGCCGATGCCGACGAATACCTCCGTCATCTGACCTACGAGGGTGCCCGTCGTAAGTACGGCGAAGAGGGTATCACCGAGGAGGTACGTGAGCGTATCGACTTCGAGCTGGGCGTCATCTCCGGCATGGGCTTCCCTGGGTACTTCCTCATCGTGCAGGACTTCATCGCTGCCGCCCGCGACATGGGCGTCTTCGTAGGGCCCTGGGACGTGGATCGGCTGCAGGGTCAGCCGTAGCCTACTGCCTCGGGCATCACCGACATCGACCCCATCCGCTATGACCTCCTCTTCGAGCGCTTCCTCAACCCCGACCGTATCTCCATGCCTGATATCGACGTGGACTTCGACGATGACGGGCGTGCGGATGTGCTCCACTGGGTCACGGAGAAGTACGGCTACGAGCGTGTAGCCCATATCGTCACCTATGGCACGATGGCCGCCAAGAGTGCCATCAAGGACGTCGCACGCGTCCAGCGCCTCCCCCTCTCGGAGAGTGACCGCCTCACGAAGCTCATCCCCGACAAGATCCCCAACGTGAAGAACGTCACCATCGGCGCTTCTCTCGAATACGTCCCCGAGCTCAAGCAGGCTTCCCTTAGCCCCGACCCCTACTCCACGATACGCTGAAGTACGCTCAGATGCTCGAGGGGAATATCCGCAGTACGGGCGTACATGCCTGCGGTATCATCATCGGGAAGATGGATATCAGCGACGTCGTCCCCTTGAGCACCGCCGAGGATAAGGCCACGGGCGAGAGCATGCTCGTGACGCAGTACGAAGGCTCGGTCATCGAGTCTACGGGCCTGATCAAGATGGACTTCCTCGGGCTCAAGACCCTCTCGGTCATCAAGGAAGCCCTGCTGAACATCAAGAAGAGCCGCGGTATCGAGATCGACATCGACAAGATCCCCATTGATGATGCCAAGACCTACGAGCTCTACACCGAGGGGAAGACCGTCGGGACCTTCCAGTTCGAATCCGCTGGGATGCAGAAGTACCTGCGCGAGCTGAAGCCCTCGACCTTCGAGGACCTCATCGCGATGAACGCCCTCTATCGTCCAGGGCCTATGGACTACATCCCCGACTTCATCGACCGTAAGCACGGCCGTAAGCCCATCACTTACGACCTGCCCTGCATGGAGCGATACCTCAAGGACACCTATGGTATCACCGTCTATCAGGAGCAGGTGATGCTACTCTCCCGTGAGATCGCCGACTTCACGCGTGGGGGAGTCCGACGGCTTGCGTAAGGCGATGGGTAAGAAGCTCGCCGACAAGATGGCCGAGCTGAAGGTGAAGTTCCTGGCTGGTGGTACGAAGAAGGGCTACAAGGAGGACACGCTGGAGAAGATCTGGGCCGACTGGGCGAAAGTTCGCCAGCTACGCCTTCAACAAGAGCCATGCTACCTGCTACAGCTGGGTCGCCTATCAGACAGCGTACCTCAAGGCGAACTACCCCGCAGAGTACATGGCTGGTGCGCTGAGCCGTAACCTCAACAACATCTCCGAAATCATCAAGCTCATGGACGAGTGCCGTACCATGGGCATCCGCGTACTCACGCCAGATATCAATGAGTCCGACTTCAAGTTCTCCGTGAACCAAGACGGCAACATCCGCTTCGGGCTCAATGCCATCAAGGGCGTAGGTAGCTCAGCGGTCGAGATGATCATCCGTGAGCGCGAGGAGCATGGGCCCTTCGAGAATGTCTATGACTTCTTCGAGCGCGTGCCCATGAGCATCGTCAATAAGAAGACGCTCGAGAGCTTGATCTTCTCCGGTGCCTTCGATAGCTTCGGCCTACAGCGTGAGATCTACAGCGCTCCGATGGAGACGGGGAACGATGATTCCTTCCTCTCCGCCCTCGTGCGCTTCGGTCAGGTCAGTCAGGCAGAGCAGAGCCTCAATGAGTCTTCCCTCTTCGGAGGCGATGACGAAGCCCTGCAGATCCCCCGCCCCACGCCTCCGACGCACTTCGTCGAGCTCTCGGATATGGAGCGCCTCAATAAGGAGCGTGAGCTCGTCGGGCTCTACCTCTCAGGCAATCCGCTTGACCCCTACCGCGTACTCCTCGAGTGCTACTGCCCCGTCAATGCGCAGATGATGAATGACCCAGAGGCTCTCGGCGAAGGCCGTCAAGTCTCCTTCGGCGGTATGGTGTCGAACGTCTTTATCGGCACGACCAAGCGTGGCGACCCCTATGCTCGCATCACGATCGAGGATACACAAGGCTCGTGCACGATTCCGTTATTTAGTGGGAACTATGTGAGCTACTCGCAGTACTGCCAGAAGGGGCTCTTCGTCTTCGTCGAAGGCGTCATCCAGAAGCGCCGCTACGGCGAAGAGCTGGAGCTGAATATCCAGCGTGTGAGCCTGCTGAGTGATGTCATCGACCGAATCATCTCCAGCATCCACCTGAATATCGATGTACGCATCGTCAATCAGAGCATCATCAGCGAGCTCGGAGAGATCATATCGAACAATAGCGGCTCTGCTATGTTATCAATAAGACTCTCGGATGGTACGGGGCGCAATGATGTCGAGCTCACCTATGATCAGGGTACAGTAGCTCCGACACCTATCCTCCTCGACTTCTGCCGTCAGTACGGCATCGAGATGACAGCTAAGTAGCAAGTAATAATATTAGTCTCACCTATAAGAAAGGAAACAATCATGGCATTAGAAATCAACAGCCAGAACTTCGACACGCTCATCGCCGGCGACCAGCCCGTAGTCCTCGACTTCAGTGCCACTTGGTGCGGCCCCTGCCAGATGGTGGCTCCCATCATCGAAGAGCTCGCAAAGGAATACGAAGGTAAGGTCGTCATCGGTAAGTGCGACGTCGACCAGGATCCTGAGCTTCCCAGCCGCTTCGGTGTACGCAACATCCCTACGATCATCTTCGTCAAGGGCGGTGAAGTCGTAGAGAAGAAGGTCGGCGCTCAGAGCAAGGACGCTCTGAAGAAGTCTATCGAAGGGCTGCTCTAAGCTCCATATCCGATAGCCGGAAATAGCATAAGGGCTGTACCACCTGCTGGGTGGTACAGCCCTTATCTCTTTTATAGCCGAATTATACGGCCTCGAAGAAGAGGCGTAGCGAATAGCTCAGCTCCTCGCCAAGGGACTTCCCAAGCTGAGCAAATAGCTCCGCCGTCGTGCGACACTTAGGATAGGCGTCTGAAGTAGGGTAAGCCGTGCGATGCACTGCCCCACCCTCGACTATGTAGAGCCCATCCAGCGCAGGGAAGAGCACGTCACTATAAGCCCAAGCACCTCTAAGGTCGGGGTGAAGCGTAGCGAGATGCTGCAGGAAGCGTAGTGGATCGAGGAGGCGAATCATTCCCCGTCGCTCCTCTCCTACCCCTCGTCCTCCCTCGGGACGAAGATAATAGCTCACCTTCTTCACCGAATGGGATAGCTCTTGAAGCAAGACTTCTCGCACCGCAGAGCTTCCGTAGACAGCTTGTACAATGACTTCGTCCTCACGCTCTACGTAGAAGAGTGCGCCATTGATCTTACCCTCTGCCGTACGATGCTCACGAAGCACATAGCCCTCACTGGTCGGATAGTCTTCGGTCACTACACGCCAGAGCGCAGGACTATGCAGGAGCTGTGGCGCCTTGCTTGCGCGCTCCACAGCAGTGAGGTATTCGACGAGCGTCGCACCTTCACATTCGGGATCAGACTCGGAGAGCACAGCTTCGAGGGAGGTTGTCGTCACGGCGACAGGAATGGGAGCATAGCCCACCGCCTTCGTATAGTAATCGAAGAGCCAATCCTCAGCGGGCAAGAGAAGTGAAGCGACATCGCCCCGCTCTTGCGATAGGCTGAGGGCAGTCTTCAGCTCTTCCTTCATCAAGCCACGTCCAGCGTAGTCGGGATGCGTACATACCGCCACGACATAGCTCACGGGTAGGCGCTCGCCACCCGAAGAAAGCTCCACGGGGAGATACTGCAGGTGCGTCGTCGCTTCGCCCTCGGTGTAGCCGACAAGCGTGCTATCGTCGCGGTAGACCTCGCTAAAGTAGGCCGAAAGGAAGGCATCCGTATCCCCGAAGCAGAGCTGCCAAAGGCGATAGGCATCCCGTGCCTTAGGGCTCAGTGGGGCATTCATGGCGCAGGACTGCAGCGATCTTCTGCAGGATGATATCAGGCTTGTAGGAGAGCTTGGCCTTACGGAGCCCCTCGATACCTAAGTCCTCCTCACGATTCACATAGGTGTAGCGCTCGGGGATCGTCGAAGCGAAGAGCCTATTGATCACCGTGAAGGCGCCATCATAGTCACGATTGGCCTTCTCGATGTGCACACCGAAGGTCGTCTCATTGATGGGCGAACCGATAGTGAAGGCGACGATCTGCCCGCCGACACGCAGGATGCCGCCCGAGAGCTGCAGTTCGTCGAAGGAAGAGAGGAGACGCAGGATGACCTCCTGCTCCTTGTCCTCGCCTTGGTCTTCGCTGCCGTGCTGCTGTAGCCAGGCTTTCTCGACCTCAAGGCACTCCAGCGCGTTGGCTCCCGTGATGGGTTCGTAGCTGAAATCAGGGTAGAGCTTCTCGAACTTATTGACGTGATTGCGCTTCGACTGCAGCGCCTTCCCCGAGAGACTGACCAGACGCTCTCGAAGATAGATGTAGTCCGCCGCGCCCTCGTCTTCGAGGAAGGTGAAGGCGCCAGGGCAAAGCTCCTCGAGATGCTCCCGACAATGCGCCGTGATCCCCATCACGACGAGCGGATAACCACCTGCATCGGCCTCGTGACGTAGCCGATCCAGCGCATCCGATCCACAGCCTCCCACCCCGACGAATAGGGATCAAGGTACGCTGGATGCGAGCGCACAGGGCGAGGTGAAGCGAATGAAGAGCGTATCGTCAGCTATGGCGTAGCTCGTCTCATACTTCACAGCCCAGCCGAAGAGGTTGGCGAACGCGAGATCGCAGATACGTGACTGGCTGGCGAGCGTATAAGCCGTTATCTCCTCTCTCGAGGCTGCTGTGATGGGGGTAAAGTGCAATAAATCCATATACATCGAATAGCTTTGGGACCACCGATTCAGCATGCCCTCGGGCACGCTTCCTGACGATGGTCCCAAATGTTATATTACTTTCAGCCGAATGTTATATTATTTTCACTCAAAAGTAATATTACTTTTCGGCAAAACTTATATTACTTTTTCCTCGGAAGTTATATGACTTTTCTCGAGTTATATTACTTTGACCCGAGGTGATATTACTTTCGGCAGAAGGGTATATACCCTTTCGATAAAAAGGTATATACCTTTTTGCTGCGAGGTATATACCTTTCTCCTGTACTTATATAGGTGAGTGAAGAAGGCCTTCGAAAAAGCCGTGCCTTCTCGCTACTTCGCCTCGCCTCGCGTCATGCGGAAGGAGGCCTGGTAGCACATGAATAGCGGGATGGCGACGCCCACACCGAGGGCGAACATCGTCAGCAGTGCCGTGATACCATTCGAGATGATGCCCGGCAGATACTGCTCCTGCGCCACCTCCTGCGTCGACTCCATGAAGCGAATCGTGCCCAAGATGGAGCGGTAGGCGAACTGACCCGGGGATCATAGGCAGAAGGGCGGGGAAGGCAAAGACTTCGATCGGGTAGCGCGCATGATAGGCAAAGCCCACAGCGATGAAGCCAGCAAAGACCGCCGCGAAGAAAGTCGCGATAGCGATATTCATACCCGCATACGTCATCAGCGTGAAGCGCAGGGCATTCCCACAGAAAGCGATGATGGGGACATATCGGAAGGCCGCCTTAGAAGGATTACCAACGGCAGCGAAAGCCCAAGGCAGCGATGGCGGCAAAGAAGCCTTTCTCAAGGATAAGGAGGAAGTCCATAGTAGCGTAGTCCCTATACGATTGCGATGGTGATGAGGGGTTAGAGGAGCGAGAGACCAAGGGACATCAGCGTGACAGAGAGGCCTACGGTGATGCTCACGACGATCATCACCGCCGTCAGGAGGCGCGAGATGCCGTTGAGGACATAGCCATCGAGGATATCCATCATACCATTGATGAAGGGGACGCCAGGGATGAGGTAAAGCACACTGGCGCTAAGGGCAATCTTGGGAAACTCTTCGTAGCCGAACTTCGCACCGAGACCGACGACGAAGGAAGCGACGAAGGCCGAGAAGACTACCGTCAGATAGTGATAGACGTGACGGCGATTCAGCTCCTGACGCAGGAGGAAGCCGCAGAACGTACCGAGGAAGACGAAGAGCCCTGATACCAGATCGCCACCGAAGAGCAGGCAGAAGGCCATGTTCGCCTGGCTGATCAGATAGAGCACAAGCCAGCGATTCATCGGCGGCGTGTTGAGGATCTTCTGGAAGCGCTCTTCGAGTTCGTCGAGACTTGGGTGATTGTCGTAGGTGTACCAAGACAGACGGCTCAGCTCGGCATTGAAGAAGAAGTTCAGGGGGCCGTGTCTATGCTGCAGCATCCCAGATACAGGATGCGCATCCAGCGGACGATAGGAGTGACGACCATCGCCCAGGACAGGGGCTAAGTGTCATCGTCATGTTGCGCTGGAAGGTCACGATCGTCGGCTCGTAGCCATAGGCGTGGGCGATACGCGTCGTATTGACCACGATACGATTGGTCTGCACGCCGACACTCGTCTGCGTCGTGGCGTAGCGCAATAAGAAGTCCAAGAGACGCTCCTTGTCGATATCCTCACGCAGAGGACAAGGTTTCGATTGGGCCATAATTACCGTGAGAGGTGAAGAAAATAGTAAGTGTAGTATGAATAAGAAGAGCCTCCACTGGGATTCAGGGGAGGCTCTGGTATCAGCTCGGGCTGATCATCTTTGTTGCGGAGGCAGGATTCGAACCTACGACCTTTGGGTTATGAGCCCAACGAGCTACCACTGCTCCACTCCGCGCTATCTTTTTGCACTGCAAAGGTACTACATTTTTCTTAATAACCAAAACAACGTAAAAAATACCGTTGCACGACAGCATCCTTTCAGCTGGTTTTTATCTCCATTTTCTCCACGCGCGCCCCCTGCTTCAGGTGCTACTTTGCAGTAGTGCAATAATGATGGCCAGTGAGCAATACTAATGGCAAATCAATATCAACCTGCGAAAGGATACAATCACATCTGGGAGGGAGTAGAAAGAACCGCTATCTCATCATTCTCCAATCTCACTCAGGAACGTCTTCGCCTCCTCACTTCCTTGGGCACTTGCCTTCCTCAGCCAAACGAGAGCTTCCTTGTGATCGGGCTTCACACCAAGTCCTTTATACATAAAGTACCCCAAGTTGAATTGTGCATCAACATCACCTTGATCAGCAGCCAGACGATACCAGTGGACGGCTTCTACATAGTCCTGAGGGACACCCCGACCCGAGCCATAGCACGTGCCTAAATTATTCTGAGCAGCAGCCTCCCCCTGATCGGCAGCCAAACGATACCAGCGGACAGCTTCGGCATAGTCCTGAGGTACACCCTTACCCGAGTCATAGCAAACACCTAAATTATACTGAGCGAAGGGATGTCCCTGATCGGCAGCCAGACGATACCTGCGGACGGCCTCTGCATAGTCCTGAGGGACACCCTTACCAGAGGCATAGCAAGTGCCTAAATTATTCTGAGCTTCAGCGCTCTCTTGATCGGCGGCCAGACGATACCAACGGACGGCTTCTTTATAGTCCAATGGAACGCCCACCCCTGCTTCATAGCAAGTACCTAAATTATTCTGAGCATCGGCATTTTCCCTGATCGGCAGCCAGACGATACCAGCGGACGGCTTCTGCATAGTCCTGAGGAACACCCCGACCCAACTCATAGCAAAGGCCTAAATTATACTGCCCAGAGGACAGTCCCTGATCAGCTGCCAGACGATACCAGCGAGCTGCTGCTGCATAGTCCTGAGGAACACCTGTGCCAGCATCATAGCAACTGCCCAAATTATTCTGCGCCGCAGCATATCCCTGATTGGCAGCCAGACGATACCATCGGACGGCCTCTACATAGTCCTGAGGGACACCAGCCCCCTCTTCATAGCAAACGCCTAAAGCATTCTGAGCTATAGCACTTCCTTGATCGGCAGCCAGACGAAACCATCGGACAGCCTCTGCATAATCCTGAGGGACACCCGTCCCTTGAGAATAGCAAACGCCCAAATTATGCTGCGCGGAGGCATCTCCCCTGATCAGCTGCCCGACGATACCAACGGACAGCTTCTGCTTGGTCTATAGCAACGCCCTTACCCTCATCATAGCAAAGAGCTAAATTAAACTGCGCTTCAGCATCCCCCCCGATTTGCTCTATAATGGTACCAGTAGAACTCAAGCTCATTGGAGAATATAAACATCAGAAGGATGAGAGCTACCCCAAGAATGAGCACCACCGGTTTCCACCACTTCAGCTTATTTGCAGTTGGGAAAGAAGGCTGTTCCGTAGAAGTATCGAGATTAGACATAGTGCGAATTATGTGTGAGATAAGGGGAAGTGAATGATGGAGCGTGACACGCTCCTTTTGTAAGACGAGATTGGTAGCACATCTCAGCGACCTCTGCAAAGATACACACTTTCGTATACCAGCATTTGGGGCGTAGATGCTACCACAATAGAGTCGCTCTACCCACTCTCTACTCCTATCCCAACAGCATAACAGGAGCCTTTAGAGAGGGTATAAAAAGCCATGTGGCTGCACACCTCGAGCGAGGAGTGCAGCCACATGGTGAGATAAGTGATTAGCGCGGGGACGCGCCGATAGCTTAGAGAGAGTCGGGCTGTGCAGCGCTAGCAGCAGAGACCTTCAGCAGCTCGATTTCGAAGACCAGCGTGCTGAAAGGAGGGATCTTTTCGCCAGCGAAGCGAGCACCATAAGCCAGCTCCTGTGGGATGACGACCTTAACCTTCTCACCGACCTTCATCAGCTGAAGCATTTCCGTCCAGCCCTTGATGACCTGGTCAACGCGGAACTCAGCAGGCGTACCCTTTGATTCGTCGAAGACCGTACCATCGATGAGCTTACCGACATAGTTCACCTGGACCATATCCGTAGCCTTAGGCGTAGCACCGTTACCTTCCTTGAGGACCTGGTAAGCCAGACCAGAAGCAGTCGTCTTCACGCCAGCTTCCTTCTTGAAGTTAGCGATGAATTCAGCACCCTTCTTCTTGTTCTCACCGTACTGCTCTTCCATCTGCTTTTCCATTTCAGCTTCGTACTTAGCGCGCTCTACTTCCTGCTTCTTTTCGTAGTAGGACTGAGCGATAGCGCCGAGGCTGTCAGCCTGCTTAGCACGAGCAGCAGAGTCGAGGCCGAGAGCCTTCTTGAAGCCAGCCATGAAGGCAGCCTTCTTCAGCGTAGAGTCGTCCTTGAAGCGCATAGCAGCCTGGACGCCCTGCATCTGACCGACGTAGTACCACAGCTTGGTCGTGTCGCTGTTGAAGCCTTCTTCGAAGCCCTTGAAGAAGAGTGCAGAGTCTACGTTTTCACCCTGAGCCTTTGCGCCCTGGATAGCGTTGACGAGCTCGGTAGCATTACCGAAACCGACAGCGAAAGATACGCTATCAGCACCATCCTTAAGGTCAGCAGAGCCACTCTTAGAGCAAGAGAAGATACCGAGAGCCATGGCTGAAGCAGCCAGGAGCATTGAGATCTTTTTTTCATTTTTTTCTTTTGATAGATATTGGATTGATATTCTGTTGTTACTTCTTACGCTTGACTGCCTTTGCGAGGCTTAGCAGCCTTGGGGGTAGTAGAGGAGGAAGCCTCTGAGACGTGCTCTTCGCTCGAGGGAGCAGCCTTGAAGGGACGCACGTCGATCAGCTCGACCTCAAAGAAGAGGGGCGAGCCAGCTGGGATGACACCGCTGACACCACGATCACCATAGGCGAGGGAGGCAGGGATGAGGAACTCATACTTCGAGCCCTTCGTCATCAGGCAGATACCTTCCGTCCAGCCAGCGATGACCTGAGAGGGGGAAGACGGCAGGGCTCACCACGCTTGTAGGAGCTGTCGAACTCCTTCCCCGAGGGGAGCGTCCCCTTGTAGTGGACGACGACCGTATCCTGTGCCATGGGGCGCGTGCCCTGTGCGGCACGGAGCACGCGGTACTGCAGGCCGCTCTCGGTGACCTTCACACCCTCCTTAGCCTTGTTGGCTGCGAGGACGGAGTCAGCCGAAGCTGCCGTGCGACGCGTCTCAGCCTGCTGCAGATCCCGCTGCATACTCGTCGAAGATCGCCTTAGCAGCAGATGCCGAGACCTTCGTAGAGCGCCCAAGGAGGACATCACCGAAGGCAGCGAGGATCTGCTGACGGCTCAGCGTATCGCCAGGCATACGGGAGAGGACTTCGGAGAAGGCCTGCCCATTGAGGACGCCGAAGGCATAGGCGACACTATCCTGACGGGTAGTGAGAGCAGCACTCTTCTGCTTGCTCAGCTTGGGCGAGCAGGAGGCGAGTGCTACGAGAAGGCCTGCCGACAGGGCGAGGTGCTTGGTAAGCTGCTTCATCCCTTACTTACCGACGATAGCGATGAGCTCGATGATGAAGATGAGCGTGCTACCGGGCTGGATCATCTCACCAGCACCGCGGTCGCCATAGGCAAGATCCGAGGGGATCGTGACCTTCCACTTCGAGCCTACGGGCATGAGCTGGAGGATCTCCGTCCAACCCTTGATGACGCCCTGCAGGGGGAACTTAGCCGTCTGGCCACGGTCCATCGAGCTATCGAAGACCTGACCATTGATCAGCGTACCGTGGTAGTGGCACTCGACCGTATCGGTGAGCTCGGGCTTGGGGCCGTCACCCATCTTGATGACCTCATACTGCAGGCCGCTGGGCAGGGTGACGACACCCGTCTTGTGGCCGTTGATCTTGAGGAATTCTTCGCCTGCTTCCTTGTTCTGCTCGACGGCCTTGCGACGTACTTCCTGGAAGTAGTCGTTGATGACGACCTTAGCTTCGTCGTAGGTCATCTGAGGCTCAGCGCCTTCGAGTACGTCACGTACACCAGCGAGGAAGTCGTCCAGATTGATCTCATCGAAGCCAGAGGCACGGAAGTTCTGGCCGATGCTCAGCCCGAGGGCATAGCTTACTTTATTCATTGTACTTAATAGTTGTTGTCTGTGATGTGGGGAGTGCATCTCGTAGCGAGATACAAATGCATATCAGAGGACAAAGTTAGTCATTTTTGTGCATGGTTGCAAAGCAGGCAGAGAGCTGGAGGAAGCAGGGGGATGAAGCAAGCTCTACGGCAGTCTCCAGTACCAGGTCATACGGCACGCTCCCGAGCGACTACACGAAGCGGGCAAATCAACCTATATAGGTCACTGCTCGGACCAATATAGGTCCCCTATGTGACCTATACTGCTTCGCGTCGTGACCTATATTGGTCAACCCATCGACCTATATTGGTCGCCGCACCGCCCTATATTCCCCCACTCTATCCCCGCCCTATACAGAAGCACTTCGGCCCCGCCACATACTACGCCTTAGAGCGGTAGATATGTGGCGGGGCCGAAGGCTATATCGGGGAAGTCTTTATCCCAAGGGAGTCGGACTACATCAGTGCCGTGATGGCAGCTGCCAGACCGAAGACAATGCCGGGAGCGTTAGCGACTCACGATGGGCCAGTCGCGCTTAGGCTGCTGGAGCAGGCCGTAGAAGACCCAGAGGGTACAGTTGATCGCTGCGACGAGAGGCTGGATCCAGTCCCCCTTTTGACCATTGAGGTTGCCCTGGATCGTGCTGATATAAGAGACATACATGAGGATAGCGGTCACCGAAGCGACGGTACCCAGGATGGTGAGGAACTTACTCTTTGCCATATACTTCTTAGGATGAATGAATACAATCTTATCGGGTGCAAAAGTATAAAAATCAAAAAAAAACTCGCCTACACCCGCTCTGCTAAGCCGCTTCTCCAGCAAGATCACCGACCACGACAGGGCACAAAAGAGCAGGGGCTACGCCCGCACAGCTTACGCTGTGGGCATAGCCCCTGAGGGTATTCCCCGCGTGAAGGCGGGGTATCGGTTGGATGACTTACTTCTGCGAGGTCGTACTGGGCAGCGAGCTCACCTTCGGGGAGCTGCTTGGTCGTCTGGTCGAGCAGCGTGATCTTGCCTTCACCTACCTTGTAGTAGGTTTCGAGGTTGGACGAAGGCGTGATGAGCGTCAGCAGACCATCAGCAGCGAGCTTGTAGGTCCCGTTCTCATCGATGGGCTCAGCGCCTGCCTTAGAGAACTCTTCGTGCTTGCTGTACGTGCCGTCTGCGTTGAGGACGATGGTCGTCTTCACCGAGCCGTCAGCACCTGGGATCGTACCTTCGTAGGTACCCAGTGCAGCTTCGTTAGCTACGTTAGCGGTAGAGTCTACTACTGCAGCAGCTACAGAGTCCTGATTCAGGCTATCGCTCTGCGATGCCTCCGTGTTACCTTGGCAAGAGGCAAGAGCCAGTGCCAGTACTGCGAATGAAACAAATACTTTCTTCATAATCGTACTATGTGTGTTGGTTAGTCGAGCGCCCCGCCAGCGTCATGCCGACTTATCAGACACTCGAACTGGCTACAAACGTACAAAAAAATACTATTCAATGTGCAACACCCTGTGATTAATCTTCGGACAAAGCATCGACCTCAGCGAGCCAAGCATTGGAAGACACGTCACTGGGCATACGCCAGTAGCCACGTGGCGAGAGGCTCACAGCCGTCACCTTAGGCCCATCAGGCAGGCAGTTGCGCTTGTACTGCTGGGCGAAGAAGCGGCGATAGAACTCGCGTAGCCAGCGCTTGATGGACTTCGCATCGTACTTATCCTTGAAGGCCACCTTCGCCATATAGAAGATCTTCTGAGGAGGATAAGCGTAGCCGAGGAAGTTGTAGAGGAAGAAGTCATGCAGCTCATAGGGGCCGACGACATCCTCGGTCTTCTGGTCGATATCACCCTTAGCATTCGTAGGCTTCAGCTCGGGAGAGATAGGCGTATCGACGACGGAGCGCAGGACCTTCGAGAGCTCAGCACCGAACTTCTCGATCTCAGCCATACGCGAGACGATGATCTGGATAGCCGTCTTGGGGATACCGGCATTCACCGAGTACATCGACATGTGGTCACCGTTGAAGGTACACCAGCCGAGAGCCAGCTCGGAGAGGTCACCCGTACCGATGACGGGAGCGTTATACTTATTCGCCAGGTCCATAAGGATCTGCGTGCGCTCACGAGCCTGCGTGTTCTCGAAGACGACGTCCTGCACCTCGGGATCGTGCCCGATAGCAGCGAAGTGCTGCATACAAGCCTCCGTGATATCGATGGTGCGTGACGTGACGCCAAGCCCTGCCATCAGCTCGATCGCATTATTCTTCGTGTGGTCGCTCGTACCCAGCCCAGGCATCGTCACAGCGATGATACCCTCACGGGGAAGACCCAGTGCGTCGAAGGCAGCCACGGTGACCAGAAGCGCCAGCGTCGAGTCAAGACCACCCGAGATACCGAGGACGGCATGGCGTGCCCCGATGAAGCGCAGGCGCTGTGAGAGACCACAGACCTGAATGTCAAACATCTCTTCGGCGCGCTCATCACGCTTGCGGCTCTCGGGGAGGAAGGGATTCTGCTCGATCTGACGGTCTACATCGTGCGACTCCTCGTGGGTGCGCAGGCGGAAGGGGATCTCCGTCAGGAGGCCACGCTCCGTGTGGTCGACGATCGAGTCATTGAAGCTATTGGTCGTCAAGCGATCGTTGTCGATGCGCATCACATCGATATCGCTGATGATCAGGCGCTCTTCGTAGGTGAAGCGAGGAGTCTCGACGAGGAGCTTACCGACCTCGGCGATGAAGCCCTTACCCGTGAAGACGGTATCCGTGGAGCTCTCACCATAGCCAGCGGAGGCGTAGACGTAGCCGCAGAGGTTCTGCGAGGAGAGCCCGCTGATGAGGCTACGCAGGTAAGTATTCTTCCCTGCCAGCTCGTTGCTCGCAGAGAGGTTGAAGATGATCTGTGCCCCGTAGAGTGCCAGGCGTGTCCCTGGAGTGTAGGGCGTCCACATATCTTCGCAGATCTCGATACCGATGGTGAGCTTGCCTGAGCGGAAGAGGACGTTGTGCCCGATAGGCACCTGGAAGCGGCCGATCTGTACGTGCGCCAGCTTGAGGTCACGCGCAGCAGCGAACCAACGTGCTTCCTGGAACTCACGATAGTTCGGCAGATAAGTCTTGGGGATAGCCCCGAGGATCTGCCCCGACTGAAGGGACGACAGCCGCATTGAAGAGCTGTGACTGGATGCGGATAGGCATACCTACGATGATGAGCACCGAGGTGTGTGCCGTACGCTCTGCAAGGCGAAGCAGTGCAGCCTCGGCCTGATCGTTGAGGAAAGGGCGGAGGAAAAGGTCTCCACACGTATAGCCCGTGATGGAGAGCTCTGGGAAGGTGATGATCTCTACGCCCTTGGCGTCAGCCTCCAGTACCAGAGCCTCTATTCGCTCGACATTGTACTCGCAGTCAGCGACCCGCACGAAGGGGACAGCGGCTGCGACCTTGACAAAATCCATGCTTCATATTACATTGCTTTTTATAGAGACGATATGCGTGCAGCCCCTTATCGAGGATACACGCATGTCGTCTATGAGGCCTCCCCACTTGCGCGGGGAGGATGGTGATTACTATTGTCCGAGAGCGGCCACCCCATGCTGTACCATGGCGATGACTTCGATCAGATTCTTTGTGATGAACTTCACCGAGATCGCCAGGAGGACAACCCCGAAGAACTTACGTAGGATGTAGACCCCGTTCTTACCGAGGATACGGTCGAGGAGCGAGACATAGCGCAGGACGAGGTAGACGAGGACCATGTTCAGCACGATACTCAGCGCCAGATTGATCATCGCGATACCCAGCCGAGCGGAGCGTCAGGAGCGTCGTGAACGAGGCAGCCCCCGCAAAGAGCGGGAAGACCAGCGGCACGAAGGTCGTATTGCCACTCGAGTCGTCCTCGGACTTGAAGATCTCGATACCGAAGATCATCTCGACGGCCATCACAAAGAGCACGATACCCCCTGCGACCCCGAAGGTCGAGATATCTGCACCGAAAGACCCTAAGAGCGGCTCCCCTACGAGCAGGAAGGCGATCAGGATAATCCCCGAATAGATGCCGACCTGTGCAGAGTGATAGGTCTTCCCCTTGGACTTGAGTGAGAGGATAATGGGGATAGCCCCGATGATATCGATGGTGACGAAGAGCGTGAAGAACGCTTTGTAGAGCTCGTCGAGGCTGAAGAGGGTAAACTCATGCCCTATCGCTGAGGCGATCTGGCCAAGGTCTACCCCGAGAAGTGGAGTAGTCATCATTACGTGAATGAGCTTAGAGAGTAGTGTATGTAGCAAATGGCGAGGGATATCCCTCCTCTGGAAAGAAGGATACCCCCTCACATGGTGAGCGGTAGGCGAGGCTCGAACTCGTGACCCTCAGCTTGGGAAGCTGATGCTCTACCAACTGAGCTACTACCGCAGGGGTTAAGACCCCTCAAG